>Ga0209802_1000270_pt1 | contig 39810 bp, 39 predicted proteins | sample GraSoiAngelo_129_FD_185886 | JGI IMG/M metagenome (GOLD analysis project Ga0209802, IMG submission 185886) | Grasslands soil microbial communities from the Angelo Coastal Reserve, California, USA - 14_0927_12_40cm (SPAdes) (version 2) | ecosystem: Environmental > Terrestrial > Soil > Grasslands ...
ATCAACCGATAGGCTCCTCCTTCCGCCAACCCTGCCTTGGCACCGGCCGCCGAGGCCGCGACTTTCTCAACGAACCTCCGACTCGGGACACTAGGCGCGTCTTTCAAATTGGTACATTTCGAGTCCCATGTTTGATGAAGTCCCCACGGCGGTCAGCTTTCCCGAGCTGGAGCTGAAGGTGCTGGCGTTCTGGAAGGAGCGCGGAATCTTCCCCAAAAGCCTCAAGCAGCGGGAGGGTGGGCCGCGGTACGTCTTCTATGAAGGGCCGCCCACGGCCAACGGACTGCCCGGCATCCACCACGTGCTGGCGCGGGCGATGAAGGACCTCTTCCCGCGCTACAAAACCATGCGCGGCTTTTACGTCGAGCGCAAGGGGGGTTGGGACACGCACGGCCTGCCCGTGGAGATCGAGGTCGAAAAGCAGCTGAAGATCTCCGGGAAGCAGGACATCGAACGCTACGGGGTGGAGGCCTTCAACAAGCTCAGCCGTGCCAGCGTCTTCCAGTACATCGACGAATGGGCCGAGGCGACCGAGCGGATGGGCTTCTGGGTGGACCTCGAGCACGCGTACCGCACCTACGATTCCACCTACATCGAGTCCGTCTGGTGGAGCCTGAAGCAGCTCTGGGACAAGGGCCTGCTCTATCAAGGCTACAAAGTCGTCCCCTACTGCCCCCGCTGCGCCACGCCCCTGTCCAGCCACGAGCTGGCGCTGGGGTATCAGGACAACATCGAAGACCCCTCCGTGTACGTCAAGTTCGAACTCGAGGACGAGCCCAGGACGTACTTCCTGGCCTGGACCACGACGCCCTGGACGCTGCCTGGCAATGTCGCCCTGGCCGTGGGCCTTCAGTTTCCGTATGTTCGGGTCCGCCAGGGAGACGAGCGATACATCCTGGCCAAGGCTCGCCTGTCGGTACTCCAGGGGGATTACACCGTCGAGGCCGAACTTGATGCCAAAAGCTTGCTCGGCAAGCGCTACAAGCCGCTCTACCGGTACCTGATTCCCAAGGAGCCCGCCTTTTACGTGGTCGATGCCGATTTCGTCTCTGTGGAGGATGGGACCGGGATCGTACACACCGCCGCGGCGTACGGCGTCGACGACCTCCGCCTCGCCCAGGAAAAGGGGATCCCGGTCCGGCACGTCGTCGACCTGTCCGGCAAGTTCCGCCCCGAGGTGGAGCCATTCGCCGGCATCTTCGTGAAGAAGGCCGATCCGTTGATCATCGCCGACCTGCAGGAGCGCGGCCTGATGTACCGTGCCGAGACCATCCGCCATACGTATCCGTTCTGCTGGCGCTGCGACACCCCGCTTCTGTACTACGCCCTGACCTCCTGGTTCGCTCGAACCACCGCGGTCAAGGCCCGGCTGCTGCAGAACAACGACCTGGTCAACTGGATCCCCGACTACATCAAGGGCGGCCGGATGGGGAACTGGCTGGAATCCCTGGTTGACTGGTCGCTCTCGCGCTGGCGGTACTGGGGCACCCCGTTGCCGATCTGGGAGTGTGAAGCCTGCCAGGAGCGCCGGTGCGTCGGGTCGGTGGCCGAGGTGGGCCTGACCGTGAAGGACGACCTGCACCGTCCATACATCGACCGGGTGACGCTCCCCTGCCAGAAATGCGGCGGGGTGATGCGCCGCATCCCGGACGTCATCGATGTCTGGTTCGACTCGGGCGCCATGCCCTTTGCCCAATTCCACTATCCGTTTGAGAACAAGCAGGTCTTTGAAGAGCGCTTCCCGGCCGACTTTATCGCCGAAGCCCTCGATCAGACCCGCGGTTGGTTCTTCAGCCTGCTGGCCATCGGCACCATGCTCTTCGACCGGTCGGCCTACAAGAACGTCATCTGCACCGGGCTGGTGGTGGACAAGGCCGGGCGGCGGATGAGTAAGTCCCGCCGCAACACCGTGGACCCGATGGCCGTCATGGCCGAATACGGCGCCGATGCGACCCGCTGGTATTTCTACTCGGCGGTAGCCATCGGCAACGAATATCGCTTCGATCCGTCGGCCGTCCGCGATGTCATCCGGCGGTTCTTCCTCATCCTCTGGAACACGTACGCGTTCTTTGCCAACTACGCGAGGCTCGACGGATACGACCCGGCCGCTCCCAGAGTCCCCGTTCCCCAGCGGGCCCTGCTCGACCGCTGGCTGCTGGCCGAGATGCACGCCACGGTGACCGAGGTGGAGCGGGCCCTCGATGCCTACGACCCCACCACGGCCTCCCGACGGCTGGAGGCGTTCACCCTGGACATCTCCACGTGGTACGTGCGCCGGTCGCGCCGACGGTTCTGGAAGTCCGAATCGGATGCTGACAAACGGAGTGCGTACCAAACCCTGGAGGAGACCCTGCTGGTGCTGGTCCGCTTGCTGGCGCCGTTGGCGCCCTTTCTGTCGGAGACCATGTACCGGAACCTGACGGCCGGGCGCCAGGGCTGGCCCGAGAGCGTGCACATGGCCGACTGGCCGGTCCGCGACGCCGCCACCGCCGACGAGTCGCTGCGCCGGGAAATGGCCCGCTTGCGACGGCTGGTGGAAACGGCGCACGCGGCCCGGAACGAGGCCGGCATCAAGGTGCGGCAACCCCTGCAGGCGGTCACCATCGCCGAACCGCCACTCCCCCCGGACTTCGAGGCCATCCTTTTGGAAGAGCTGAACGTCAAGACGGCGCGCTATGCGGGTGAGGGTGGCGCCGTCAGCCTGGACACCACCATTTCGCTCGAGCTCAAGGAGGAGGGTCTGGCCCGCGATCTGGTACGCGGGATCCAGGGCATGCGCAAGCGCTGCGGGTTCGCCGTGGAAGATCGGGTTCGGCTCTTCTACCTGGGAGACGGCACGATTGCCGGCGTCCTGGAGCGCTGGCGCGACTACATCGGCCGCGAGACGCTGGCCCTGGCGGTAGAGCGCCAGGAAGCGCCGGCCACCGCCTGCATCGAAACGCTGACCATTGAAGGCCAGTCGCTGCGGGTCGGGCTGGTGAAAGTCGGGGCGGGCTCGAGCTGAAAGGCAAGTTCCAGAGCTACACCTGGCTGGCGGTCATCGCCTGGGTGGTGGTGATCGCGGACCGGGTCACCAAGATCGTGGTCGAGCATCGCTACGGCGTCGGGTACGGTCCGAAGCCCATTGTCGATAGCGTCCTCTTCCTGACCGTGCTCCGCAACAGCGGGGCGGCCTTCGGCCTCTTCAAGAATTTCACAGCCGGCTTCCTAGTCATCTCGCTGTTGGTGATGGCGGCCATCCTCGTCTACTATCCCCGGATCCCCGCGCACGATTGGCCCGCCCGGATCGGGCTGGCGATGGTTTTCGGGGGGGCGGTGTCCAACGCCTACGATCGCGGGCTGCAGGGTTCGGTGATCGACTTCATCCAGGTGCCGCACTGGCCGGTGTTCAACGTGGCCGACTCGTCAATCACCGTCGGCGTGGCACTGCTGGTGGTGGGATCGTTCTTCCGGAGACGCACAGCCAGCGTCCCGTGATGGACGGATCAACTCGAGTCGCGGCGCCGGCTGCCCGCCTCGACCAGTACCTCACCGAGCTGCTGCCCACGCTGAGCCGCAGCCAGGTGCAGCGACTGATCAGCGAGGGCCACGTCCGGCTCAACGGTCAGTCCGCCCGGCCCGGCGCCCGGCTTCACCTTGGGGACGAGCTGGCCTGGCACGTGCCCCCAACCGCGCCGTCCGCGCTCACGCCCCAACCCATGGACCTGCGGGTGCTGTATGAGGACGACGACCTGGTGGTGATCGACAAGCCCGCCGGGCTGGTGGTCCATCCCGGGCCGGGCCATGCGGCCGGCACGCTGGTCCACGGGCTGCTGGCCCGAGGCGCGCAATGGTCGTCGATCGGGGGCGTCGAGCGCCCGGGGATCGTGCACCGCCTGGATAAAGACACGTCCGGCCTGCTGGTGATCGCCCGCAACGATGCCGCCCACCGCGACCTGGCCGGGCAACTGCAGGACCGCAGCCTGCGCCGCCGTTACCGCACGATCGTGGTGGGGGAGGTGGCCGATGCCGCGGCCCGCATCGACGCGCCCATCGGTCGCGATCCCCGCCACCGGCAGCGAATGGCCGTGGTGGCCAACGGCCGGGAGGCGATCACCGACTTTCGCCGGCTGGGGCTAGTCCAGGGCCATACCTTGCTCGAAGTCAGCTTGCTCACGGGCCGCACCCACCAGGTTCGCGTGCACCTCGCCTACATCCACCATCCGGTGCTGGGCGACCCGGTGTACGGTCGGCCATCGCCGCTGATCGCCCGCCCGGCGCTGCACGCGGCCGAGATCGAATTCCGGCATCCCCGGACGGGCCAGGCCATCCGCCTCGAAAGCCCCCTGCCGCCCGACTTCGTCGCCGCCTGGGACGCGCTAGGTGGCACAATTCCGTAAGCGCATGCCCCAACCGAAAGAGCCCGGACTCCTCATCGTGATCTCCGGGCCGAGTGGTGTCGGAAAGGACACCATCCTGCGCCGGCTCTTCCAGCTGGCACCCGAGCTCAAGTACTCGGTGTCGTACACGACCCGGCCACCCCGACCGGGCGAGGTCGACGGCCAGAGCTACACCTTCGTCACCGAAGACGAGTTCAAGCGCCTGATCGAGACCAAGGAGTTTCTGGAGTGGGCCCAGGTGTACGACCAGTACTACGGGACCTCGCGCAAGCGGGTCGAGGACGCGCTGGCGCGGGGCGAGGACATCATCCTGAAGATCGATGTCCAGGGCGCCGCCTTCGTCAAGAAGCGCAAGCCCGACGCGCTCTTCATTTTCATCACGCCGCCATCCACCGACGAGCTGCTGCAGCGCCTCACGGGGCGGAATACGGAGAGCCCGGCCGCCCTCGAGCGGCGGCAGCGCGAAGCGCTGGTCGAGCTGGGACTGGCCAAGGATTATGAGCACGTGGTCTGCAACCGGGACGTGGAGGAGAGCGCGCGCGAGATCCTGGCCATGATCGCCGCCGAGCACGAGCGCCGCCGGCAGCGCGCATGAGCCGCCTGGAGGGCCGGCACGTGGCCCTGGGCATCACGGGCGGCATTGCCGCCTTCAAAGCCATCGAGTGCCTGCGCTTGCTGACCGAGGAGGGCGCCGACGTCCGGGTGCTGATGACGCCCGAGGCGACCCGCTTTATCGCCCCCTTAACGTTTGAGGCCCTGTCGGGTCACCCGGTGGCGTCCGACTGGTTGGCCGACGGGAGGGGAGGGGAGGCGCATATCGACCTGGCCGGCTGGGCCGAGGTTTTGGTTATCGTCCCGGCCACGGCCAACACGCTGGCCAAGCTTGCCCTGGGAATCGCCGACGACGTGCTCACCGGGACGGCGCTGGCCACCCGCGCGCCCCTGGTCGTGGCGCCCGCGATGCACGACCTGATGCTGTCCCACCCGCAGACCGAGGCCCACCTGGAGACCCTCAAAGAAGGCGGCGTCTACATCGTCTCGCCGGTCGTCGGCCGGCTGGCCTCGGGGCGCGTGGCTCAGGGCCGCCTGGCCGCTCCCGAGCGCGTGGTGGCGGTGATCCGTGCCGTGCTGAGTGGCGCCTACAACCTGGAGGGCTGTCGGGTGGTCATCACCGCCGGCGGAACCCGAGAGCCGATCGACCCGGTGCGCTTCATCGGCAATGCCTCCAGCGGCCGGATGGGCCGGGCGCTGGCTACCGTGGCGGCGTCGCGGGGGGCCGAGGTCACACTGGTCACCACCATGCCCGCCGACCTGGAGGGGATCACCGAGGTCCCCGTGCAGACGGCCGCCGAGATGCTGGCGGCGCTGCAGGAGGCGACCGCGCGGGCGCACATCCTGGTGATGGCGGCGGCGGTCTCGGATTACCGCGTCGAGGATCCGGCCCCCAGCAAGCTCAAACGCGCGCAGGGCGGGCGGGAGCTCCGCCTCACTCCCAACGTCGATGTGCTGGACAGCGTGGGCCCGCGCAGCGGGCTGTTCCGGGTCGGGTTTGCCCTGGAGACCGAACGGCTGGTGGAGAATGCTAAAGCCAAGCTGGCGGGGCACGGCCTGGACCTGATCGTCGCCAACCAGGTCGGGGCGGGCATCGGCATCGGGAGCGAAGACAACGCGGTGACCATCCTGGGCCCCAGCGGCGTCGTCGACGAGGTGCCGCGCGCACCCAAGGGGGAGGTCGCCGAGCGGATCTGGGATGCCATCACGGCCACCCGTGGCCGTCGCACCTGACCTAAAGGCCACGACGGTGGCCCAGGTCGTCGTCGAGACCCGGGTGGGGAGCGCCTCGGGACTCTTCGATTACCGAATCCCCGACGCCCTGCTCGGCCAGGTGCAGGTCGGTCAGCGGGTCCAGGTGCCATTCGGGAAGCGCTCCGCCACCGGCTTTGTCTACGCATTGACCGAGGCTCCTGGCGTCGTCAACCCACGCCCGATCGCGGCCATCATCGACGCCGAGCCACTGGTGCCCGCCTATCTGCTGGAGCTCGCCGGCTGGATCAGCCACCACTACCTGGCGCCGCTGGACGAGGTCATTCGCGCCATTGTGCCGCCGCGGGTGCGCGCGGTTTCCAAGCGGGTCTCTCCGGGTCCCCGGCGGGCGAGCCGCATCCTCAAACGGGCGGCGGTCCGGTCCGCCGCCCAGCCGGGGCCGCTGCTGGAGGCGGCCCAGCAGGCCGCCGTCGATCGCATCCAGGTCGCGCTCCAGAGGCAGGAATCGCGGACCTTCCTGCTGCATGGCGTCACCGGCAGCGGCAAGACGGAGGTGTACCTGACTCTGCTGGCGCAGGTGCTGGAGGCGGGGGGCCAGGGACTGGCCCTGGTGCCCGAGATCGCGCTCACCCCGCAAACGGTGGCGCGCTTCGCCGACCGGTTCCCGGGTCGGCTGGCGGTGCTGCACAGCGGATTGACCGAAGCCGAGCGGGCGGCCGAATGGTGGCGCATCCGCCGGGGCGAGGCCGCCATCGTGGTCGGCTCTCGGTCGGCCGTCTTTGCCCCGCTGCCGCGCTTGCGGTTGATCGTGATCGATGAGGAAGAGGCCTCCGCGTTCAAGCAGGATCGCCTTCCCCGGTACCACGCCCCCAGCGTGGCCCGCCGGCTGGCCGTCGACCGGCAGGCGGTGCTGGTACTGGGCAGTGCCACGCCCGGCGTGGTCACCTACGCGCGCGCGCTGGCAGGCCAGGACCAGCTCCTGGAGCTTCCCCATCGAGTCCTCGGTCGTCCGCTGCCGCCGGTGCGCATCATCGACATGCGGGCGGAGCTCCACGTAGGGCGCTTCAGCCCGCTGAGCCTGCCGCTGCAGGAGGCGATGGCGCGCACGCTCGCCGCCGGCCAGCAGACGATCCTGTTCCTGAATCGGCGCGGGCTGGCCACCTTTGTGCTGTGCCGCGACTGCGGCAGCGTCCGGGAGTGCCCGCACTGCAGCGTGGCCCTCGTCTACCACGGCGCGCGCAGCCGCCTGCAGTGCCACTATTGCGGCGCCGAGGAACCGCTCCCGACTCGCTGCCCGGCCTGCGGCAGCAAGTACATCAAGAGCTTCGGGGTGGGGACCGAGCGAATCGAGCAGGAGGTGCGGTCGCTGTTCCCGGCGGCGCGGGTGGTGCGCCTGGACCGGGACGTGGTCCGCACCCGCGATGCGGCCGACCTGGTCTTCGAGCAGCTGGTGCAGGGACGGGCCGATGTCCTGGTGGGGACCCAGCTGGTGGCCAAGGGCTTCGATCTGCCCAAGGTGACCACGGTGGGGGTGGTCAACGCGGATACCAGCCTGCACTTTCCCGACTACCGCGCCGCCGAGCGCACCTTCAGCCTGCTGACACAGGTGGCAGGACGGGCCGGGCGCGGTCCGCATCCCGCCGAGGTCTTCATCCAGACCTACACACCCGACCATCCCGCGGTCCGGCACGCGCAGTACCACGACTATCGGGCCTTCTTCCGAGAGGAGCTCGAGCTCCGCCGCCGCTATCGATTTCCTCCCCTGACCGAGCTGATCATCGCCACCGTCGCCCATCGCGACCGCGATCGAGCGGAAGCGGACGCGCAGGCCTTCGCGCGGGAGGTGTCTGCTACAATCGACTCGCTCAAATTGGGCGACATCGAGGTGCTGGGTCCCTCGCCGGCATTCCTGCACCGGCTTCAGGACGAATACCGGTTTGAAGTGACGATCAAAGGCCCGGCGTTGGACCGGATCCGGGACCGGGTGCCCCGGACGCGCGGCTGGAGCCTCGACGTCGACCCGATGTAGGCGGCAAACGCCATGGCCCTGCTCCCGATCCTCACCCAGGAAGCGCCCATCCTTCGCCAGAAGGCGAAGCGGGTGACCCGCGTCGACGACAGCATCCGCAAGCTAATCGACGACATGGTGGAGACCATGGTGGCCGCCCCGGGGGTCGGCCTGGCGGCCAACCAGGTGGGGGTTGCCCTGCGCGTCATCGTGGTCAAGACCGACGCCAACCTCTATTCCCTGGTGAATCCGGAGATGGTCAAGGCCACCGGCGAGCAGGTGGGGTTGGAGGGCTGCCTCTCCATCCCGGGCTACGTGGGCGAGGTGAAGCGGGCCCAGCGCGTGGTCGTCCGCGGCCTGAACCGGCACGGCAAGACGGTGCGCATCAAGGGCGACGACCTGCTGGCGAGAGCCTTCCAGCACGAGATCGACCACATCAACGGCGTCCTCTTCATCGATCGCCTGACCAGCCTGGACACCCTCCGCAAGGTCGAGCCCGAGAGCGTCACCGAGGGCGAGCTGGTCGGCGCCTAGACGCCGCCCAGCGCTCCGTGCGCATCATCTTCGTCGGGACGTCGGCCTTCGCCGTCCCGACCCTCAAAGCGCTGGCGGCGGCGGGGCATGACATTCCGGTGGTGATCACCCAGCCCGATCGGCCGGCCGGACGAGGCCTAGAGCTGCGCGAGCCGCCGGTGAAACCGGCGGCCCGCGAGCTGGGACTGGCGATGGAGCAACCCGCCCGCATTCGTGACCCCGAGGCGATCGCCCGTCTCCGCGCCGTCGCTCCCGACGCCATCGTCCTGGCGGCCTACGGGCAGATCCTCCCCCGCGAGGTGCTCGGCATCCCCCGCCTGGGCCCAATCAACCTGCACGCGTCGCTCTTGCCCCGCCACCGTGGCCCCGCCCCCATCGCCTGGGCGATCCTGGAAGGGGATAAGGTGACGGGGGTCTCGGTGATGCGCATGGAGGAGCGGCTGGACACCGGCCCGGTGTACGCGCAGCAGCAGGTTCCGATCGCGACCGAGGACACAGTGGAGTCGCTCGAGGGGCAGCTGGCGGAGGCCGGCGCCCAGTTGATGGCCGCCACGCTGCCTCGGATCGAGGCCGGACTGAAGCCCGAGCCGCAGCCGGACGCCGGGGTGACCTATGCGCGACGGCTGACCACCGATGACGGCCGGCTCGACCTCACGGCCCTGAGCGCCATCGAGGTCGACCGGCGGGTGCGCGCCCTGAATCCCGATCCGGGGGTCTGGATCGACGTTGCCGGCCGGTCAGTCAGGCTCCTCCGCGGACATGTCCCCGGCAGCGCAGCAGCGCCCGGCCTCGAAGTCATGACGGCCAGCGGCCGCTATGTCGTCGAAATCGTCCAGCCCCCTGGCAAGCAGGCCATGCCGGTCGATGCCTTCCTGCGCGGTGTGCGATGAGCCCCAAGCCACGGAGCGGTGGCAACGATGGAACCATCGCCAGCAACCGGGCGGCCTACCACAACTACTTCGTGCTGGAGACCATCGAGGCCGGCATGGCCCTCTACGGCACCGAGATCAAGTCCCTGCGGTCCGGGGGCGCCAATCTCCGCGAGGGATTCATCCGGATCGCCAACGGCGAGGCCTGGCTGGTCAACGTCCACATCAGCCCCTACGAGGGCGGCAACGTGCGCAACCACGAACCCGACCGCGAACGGAAACTGCTGTTACACAAAGCCGAGATCATCGCTATGGCTACCAAGGCGAAGCAGAAGGGGCTGACCATGGTGCCGCTGCGTATTTACTGGTCGAAGAACCGGGCGAAGCTCGAGATCGGCCTGGCCAAGGGCAAGCGGCAGTACGACAAGCGGGAAGCGATCGCCGCCCGCGACGCCCGCCGGGAAATGGACCGGGCTCGGAAGACCCGGGTTTAGCCCGAATCGAGCCGACGCCGGGTTTGGCGATGCCCCGGTCGAGGTAAAATTCAGGTACCTCGTAGCCGGCCCTCTGGTGGGGGCGCCAGGTCTCGACGGGGTAGTGGTCTGCAAGATGGCGAGCCGTGTCGCCGAGCACGTAAAAGCGGCAAGGCTATAAACGCCAATCGCGAACTGGCTCTCGCTGCGTAAGTAGCGAAGTCATCCGGGGCTTCGGCTCCGGCGCCGGACCGCTCCGAGTCAGCAGGAGCGGATCTCGGCGGAAATTTAGCTGACTCGCTCCCGGCGGGCGTCGCGGCCGCCGGGGGGACTCACTACCGCGACTGGTCTGAAGGGATCCGGTCCCATGGGAGCCCGACCGACGAGATTCAAAACCGGGACTACGCTTGTAGAGGTCTTGCGGGACGCTGCTTCGGACGCGAGTTCGATTCTCGCCGCCTCCACCAGTTGGCCGTCTAGGCGGAATACCCCGCCCGCCATTCCTCGAGCAGCTTGGCCTGCTCCTGGGCGCTCATGCCCCGGGGCGCGAAGGAGTTCCCGAGCGATCCCAGCGCCCACCGCCACCGGCCCTTTCGCTCCATGCTGCCCACCATGAAAGAGTTGCTGTCCTCGAAGGTCACTACGTAATTCAGGGCCCTACCACCACCGACATCGACGCCAAACGCCGAGACATCCACCCACCGGCGACGCTTTCGGGTCAGCATGCCCACAACTTCGAACCCCGTCGGCGTGACAATCAGCTTCCAGGTCATGGCCCACCACACCAGGATGACGCCGAGGAATCCTAAGAACGCCGCCATCAACGCGACGAGGGCCGTCTGGACATACACCACCCCCATAAGCGCGCAGGCCACCATGATCGCACCGCCTCCACCGCGCAAGAGCCGCTCGCTGGTGGACAGGGGGATGACCAGTCGCGATGCGTCGGTCGTGTCGACCGGCGGCGCACTCGCATACTGGTCGAGTAAGGCCTGCTTGTTGATTGGCGGCGCGTCCCCCTTCATGGTGCCACTGGTTTCGATGGTCTCCGTCTCGGGCAGTTTTGCCCTGGCATCGAGCTGGACGCTCACCGGACTCCAGGCGCTGGCCTCGGCGAGGGCGGTGTCCCCCGTTCCGGCGGGTCCTTCGGCATGGTAGACATGCCCGAATAGCAAGTACAGGTTCGCCTGGCGCGAGCCGGAGGTCACCCGCAGACAGCCGGTGGCACGATTGGCACGAAGACCGTCCAGGATTGACGTCAGGCTGGGAGCGCCGTCAGGCAGTGGTCTCGCGGCGCCCACGAGGCGGGATCAGGCAGCCTTGCGAAGTTTCCGTTTGCTGCCCGCGGTGGTCTTGCGGACGCGCCTGGCGGTCGTCTTGACCGGCGCCTTCGCCGGCGTCCGGGCAGGTTTCTTGGTCTGCTCCTGCTCGAACGTTGACAGTCGGTTGCTGACGCCGGTCAGGCCTTTCTGAAGCTGATTGACCTCGCGTCGCAGCAGCCCGGCAGCCGACACGAGGGCTTCCTGCGCCGTCTTCTGGACCTTGCCCCGCTCCCGCTTGGCTTCTCGAAGGAACTGGGCGAGCAGGCGAGCCCCGTCTCGCTGCGAGTGCTTGGCGCGCCTCACCCAATCGCGGAGGACGACCTCAGCTGGATCGCTGGCGCTGCTCACTGCTAGCGTAACGACGCGTCTTGGCGGAGCTTGCGAGTGCCGTCTCCGATGGCGCCTACCGGCGCCCCTCGCCTACCCCTCCCCAGGGGGGAGGGGAGGCAGGGGCGTAGCAGATAGCTAGGCAACAACATCTTTCTGAACGCTTTTCCTCTAAAATGCTAGATTTATCTGGCGATGGCGAGCTACCGGATTGGCCAGGCAGCCGAGCTCCTGGGGCTCAGCATCGACAGCGTCCGGCGGCTGACCGATAGCGGCCGGCTCCAGACGGTCCGCTCGTCGGGACGGCAGCGGCTGATCGACGGCTCGGAGCTGGCCCGCTTTGCCGCCGCGCTGCCCGAGGCGCAGAGACATCAGGTCATCGTTGGCCAGTCGGCCCGCAACCACTTCCCGGGAATCGTGACCCGGGTGATCAGGGACCGGGTGACGGCGCAAGTCGAGATCCAGGCCGGCCCCCACCGGGTCGTCTCCCTCATGACCCGCGAGGCGGCGGATGAGCTGGGACTCGCCCCAGGTGTCCGGGCGGTGGCGACGATCAAGGCTACCAATGTCGTCGTCGAGCTACCGGGCAAGGCGGGATGACGGCGTTCATCCAGATCCGCCGTAGCAGCCTGGTCGCCGCCGTCGGCCTGGTGGCGGCGGCGTGCGGGAGCCCGGGGCCGGTATCGTCGTCGCCGGCGGCCCCCAGCCCGGTCACGGTTTTCGCGGCGGCTTCGCTCACGGCGGCATTCCAGTCCATGGGGTCGGCGGCTGGCCACGTGAATCCGCCCCTCCTGACCGAGTACAACTTCGCCGGCTCGCCCACCCTGGTCGCCCAGATCCAGCAGGGCGCGCCCGTCGACGTGTTTGCCTCGGCGGACCAGCCCAACATGCAGAAGCTGGTTGACGGCGGGCTCGTTATGGGATCCCCGCGGGTGTTCGCAACCAACCGGCTGCAGATCGTGGTGGCGGCCGGGAATCCGAAGGGCATCACGGGGCTGGCAGACCTGGTTCGCCCGGGCCTGGTCGTCGTTCTGTGCGCCCCGGCCGTACCGTGCGGGCGGTATGCCGCCCAGGCATTGGAGAAAGCGGGCGTCCGAATCGTTCCTGCCAGCGAGGAGACGGATGTCAAGGCTGTAATCGGCAAAGTTTCGCTTGGCGAAGCCGATGCCGGCATCGTGTACGTCACAGACGTGAGAGCCGGCGGGGCCAAGGTGCAAGGGATCGCCATCCCAGACACTCAGAACGTGGTGGCCGCCTACCCCATCGCGGTGATGAAGGCAGCTTCCCACGGCCGGGCGGCGCAGGCCTTCGTCGACTTCGTCCTGTCGCCCCAGGGCCAGCGCATTCTCGCCAGCTTCGCTTTCGGCGGTCCCTGATGTTTCGCGGTCGGCAGCCGGTCCCGCTGCCGATCGGGATCCTGGCCGGCGCCGGCGCCGCATTCTTCATCCTGCCGCTGATCGGCCTTATGCTGCGCGCGCCATGGGCCAACCTATGGCCCGATCTCACCGCGCCGGAGAGCTTGCTGGCGCTGCGGCTCTCGCTGGTTGCGTCGCTCTCGGCTACCGCGCTGGCTCTCGTCCTCGGGCTGCCGCTGGCCTGGATCTATGCCCGGGTCGTGTTTCCCGGCCGCACCGTCCTGCGCGCGCTAACCACCCTCCCCATGGTCTTGCCGCCGGTGGTCGGCGGGGTGGCCCTGCTGATGGCATTTGGGCGGCGCGGCCTGCTGGGCCAGATCCTGGATGCCGCTTTCGGCATCCGGCTTCCGTTCACCACCGCCGGCGCGGTCATGGCGGAGACCTTCGTGGCCATGCCCTTCCTGGTGCTGACCGTGGAGGCCGGCCTGCGCTCGATGGACCGCCGGTATGAGGACGCGGCCCGCACCCTGGGAGCGGGCCGATGGACGGTCCTGCGCCGGGTCACGCTGCCGCTGGTAGCCCCCTCGCTCTTTGCCGGTGCGGTGCTGTGCTGGGCCCGGGCCCTGGGCGAGTTCGGCGCCACCATCACCTTTGCCGGGAATTTCCCAGGTCGGACGCAGACGTTGCCGCTGGCGGTGTATCTGGCCCTGGAGACCAGGCCGGACGCCGCCATCCTGCTTAGCCTGGTCCTGCTGGTCGTTTCCCTGGTGGTCCTGGTCGTCCTCCGCGACCGATGGTTGGGATCGGCATGAGCCTGCTGGCCCAGGTCCGGCTGACGCGTGGCTCCCTCGTGCTCGACCTGGAGGTCGCCGCCCATGAGGGCGAAGTAGTGGCCGTGCTGGGTCCAAACGGGGCGGGCAAGACCTCGCTGCTCCGGGCGCTGGCTGGCTTGCTTCCGCTCACTGAGGGCCGGATCACGCTGGACGGGATGGTGCTAGAGGACCCTGGTGCGACGATTTTCGTGCCGCCCGAGCAGCGTCGGGTGGGGATGGTGTTCCAGGACTACCTGCTCTTCCCTCACCTGAGTGTGCTGGAGAACGTGGCGTTTGGCCTTCGCAGCCGGGGCGTTCGGGCCGCCACAACCCGAGCTCGAGGCTGGCTAGAGCGGGTCGGCCTGGCGGACCTGGCCGACGTGCGCCCCACCGCGCTCTCGGGTGGCCAGGCGCAACGGGTGGCGCTGGCCCGGGCGCTGGCGACCGAGCCCCGCCTCCTCTTGCTGGACGAGCCCCTGTCGGCGCTGGATGTGACGATCCGCGCCGACACGCGCCGCGACCTGCGTCGCCACCTGGCCAACGTGTCCGGCATTCGGTTGGTGGTGACCCACGACCCGCTGGAAGCGATGGCGCTCGCCGATCGGCTGATGGTCATCGAAGGCGGCCGCCTGGTGCAGTCGGGTCGGGCCGCCGAGGTGACCGCCCGCCCCCGCTCGCGCTACGTGGCCGACCTGGTGGGGGTCAACCTGTTCCGCGGCCGAGCGAAGGGCACCGAGGTCGAGCTCGAGACCGGCGGGGCCCTCACGGTCGCCGACCAGGCCCACGGCGACGTCTTCGCCGTCATCCATCCGCGCGCGGTGGCCGTGTTCCGCCAGCGACCGGATGGAACGCCCCGAAACGTCTGGCCGCTCCGTGCTGTCGATATCGACCTTCACGGGGACCGGGTCCGCGTCCGCCTCATGGGAACAGTCACCATCGTGGCCGAGGTGACGCCGGCCGCGCTGGCCGACCTGGGGCTGGCCGAAGGACGGAAAGTGTGGGCGGCCGTGAAAGCGACCGAGATTTCGGTTTATCCTGCGTAAGAGACGTGGGCGAAGGGCGCTTCCCCGACCCGATGAATGTGGCGACCCTCTTCGTCGACCGCAACATCGACGAAGGACGGGGCGAAGCGGTGGCCATCCTCTGCCAGGACAAGCAGTTCACCTATCGCCAGGTCCAGGAGATGGTCAACCGGACCGGCAACCTCCTGCTCGGCCTCGGCCTGCAGCCAGAGCAGCGCGTGCTGATGCTGGTGCTGGACGGCCCGGAGTTTGCGGCCACCTTCTTCGGGGCTATCAAGGCCGGGCTGGTGCCGGTCCCCGTGAATACCAGCCTGCGGGCCGCGGATTACCGATTCATGCTGAACGACTCACGGGCGCCGGTCGCCCTGGTGAGCGGCGCCCTGCTGCCGGAGCTGGAGCCCGCCCTGGCGGAGGCTCGGTATCTCCGCCACCTGGTCGTCGTCGATGGGGAGACCGCTCCTGGCCGCGGCGACATCCGGCGGCACGATTACAAGACCCTCCTGGCCGCCGCGCCGGGGACCCTAGCCGCCGAGCGGCGATCGCCCGATGACGTGGCGTTCTGGCTGTACACCTCAGGAACCACGGGCATGCCCAAGGCGGCCGTCCATCTGCAGCACGACATGCTCGTCTGCTGCGAGGCCTATGCGCGGCAGGTGCTGGCCATCACGGCGGCCGACCGGACCTACTCGGTCGCCAAGCTGTTCTTCGCCTACGGCCTGGGGAACGCCCTGTACTTCCCCTTCTGGGTGGGCGGGTCGACCGTGCTCGACCCGGGACGGCCCGAACCCCGCCGGGTGCTCGACAACGTGACCCGCCACCGCCCCACGCTGTTCTTCTCGGTGCCCACCAATTACGCCGCCATCCTCAGCAGCCAGGACGAGCGCCAGACCTTCCAGTCCGTGCGGGCCTGCGTCTCCGCCGGGGAAGGGCTGCCGCCCGTGCTCTACCAGCGCTGGCAGGAGCGGTATGGGGTCGAGATCCTGGACGGCATCGGCTCCACCGAAGTGCTGCACATCTTCATCTCCAACCGCCCGGGGCAGGTCCGGCCGGGCAGCAGCGGGACCCTCGTGCCCGGGTACGAAGCCCGGGTAGTGGACGACATCGATCGGCGGGTGCCCAACGGCGAGATCGGCAACCTGCTGGTCAAAGGCGATTCCACCTGTGCCTACTACTGGAACCAGCACGAGAAGACCAAGCGGACCATCGAGGGCGATTGGATCCGCACCGGTGATAAATACGTCCGTGACAGCGACGGCTTCTTCTGGTACGCCGGCCGGACCGACGACATGCTCAAGGTCTCCGGCCAGTGGGTTTCCCCGGTCGAGGTGGAGGCAGCCCTGATGGCGCACCAGGCCGTGCTGGAGTGCGCCGTGATCGGCCTGGCCGATGATGAGGGGCTGATCAAGCCCAAGGCGTTCGTGGTGTTGCGCCAGGGTGGGCTGGGCACGGACGCCCTGGCCGTCGAGCTGCAGGAATTCGTGAAGGCCCGCATCGCGCCCCACAAATACCCTCGCTGGGTCGAGTTCGTCGCCCAGGTGCCCAAGACTGCCACCGGCAAGATCCAGCGCTACAAGCTGCGCGAGCAAGCGGCCGCGCCATCCCGTCCGCCGGTCGAGGTCAGCTAGAACCCGAAGCTGGCCAGGAAGGTCTCGAACTCGGGCTGGTAGCTGCTGCCGGGTCCCTTTTCCAATTCAAAGGTGTCGCCCTGGTACTCGAAGACTACGATGACCGCGCCCTGGGCGGGGCCATCCTGGGTGACCCGGATCCGATCGGCCGTCACCCCCGCGACGGTGACGTGGTCGACCTGGTTGCCGGCGGTGAGGCTGGATTCAAATCCGGCCTTGGCGCCGCCGACCACCCGGACTTCGATGGGGACCGCGAACTCGGTCGCCGCCGGGACGTGGGTCGGGACAGTGGCGTCGGGGCCGAACGCCACCACGCTCAGGGCCCCGTTCGCGCCAGGCTCGGCCGTGTAATCGCGCTGTCGCCAGCCATTGGGAAAGCAGGCGTGGTAGCCGAGGGTGGCATGCGCGTAGGCCTGCCCGCTCTGGCACAGGCCTGCCGGCGCCGAAGCCGGGGCGTGCAGCGTCGAAGCCGGGGTCTCATCGCCGGTCAGGCTACAGCCCGCCAGCAGGACGGGAAGGGCGGCGACGGCCACCCAGCGCCCGCGGTTCACGCCGGACAGGGTAGCGCATTGTCAGGACTAGTGAAAAATGGCCCTGGACGCCCAGAGTGCACCCGCAATTCCGAGGGCCGCTGGTGGAACCGCTCCGAACCGCGTCAGCCACGCCACCAGGTAGGAGGGCATGACGGTGAGCAGGGCCAGCGGATCGGCCTTGCCGAGTCCCGCTCGAGCCTGCTCCGCCAGCGGCGCCGCCTCGTCGTAGCTGGGCAAGGCGTGGGCGGCGAAGCCCAGTCCGAGCCAGATCTCGAGCCAGGTCAACAGGTTGGGATGAAGGTGCAGGATGAACCGGGGAGTCAGGGCCGGCGCCAGGCAGAGGATGGCCAGGGCCGCCAGCACCGCCGTCGGAACGAAGGCCGCCGCCAGGCCGGTGCGCAGCTCGGCGGGCGCCTGGTAGATGACATAGCCGGCGGGATCGCGAGTCTCGAAGTAGGTCACGCTCTCCACCTCCAGCCCGGCCCGATGGACGACGGTCAGCTGGATGGCGGTTCGGGTCACGACCGCCGGGAAGCCGCCAATGTGGATTGCCAGCGCGGCCATGCGTAGCGCCGCCTTCACCAGGCCGGCCCGAGCAATGTTGCGGGCCAGGGCAATGGCGTAGGGAGCGCTGCGGACGATCAGGGTTCCCGCGACCCTCCCGATGGCCCGGAGGATGCGGGCGGCCACGGCGCCGATGCCCCGGCTGCCGCCCAGGGCCCGCCCGGCCAGGGCGCGCGACTGCGCCCAGGGCAGGCCGCGAACGCGGTCCAGGATCTGCTGAGTGAGTGGGGGTCCGGGGGGCTCGACCACGGTGGGCCGCCACGCCGGCTGGGATGGCGGCTCGGTGGGGACGGGCGGCGCGGCTGCCTCAGCCGGCTTGGGCGAGCGGGGCGCAGGAGCGGGTGGTTCTAGATCGAAGGGCAGGTCGGGCTGCAGCGGGGCCGGTTCGCCCATCAGTGCGCACCAACCTTGGGCTGAAGGTGGGCAGCCCTGACCTTGGCCAGCAGCGCCAGCTGGTCAGCCTGGCTATCGAGCTGGATGCTCGGCTCCAGGGCCTGGGCGGTTTCCCATTCCGCCAACCCCGCCCGGATGTCTTTGTCTAGCAGGTGACAATAGGCGGCGTAGGCCCAGGCCTTGGGCGAGTCGGATACGTTGCTGACGGCGACCGACATGCTGACCGCGCACCCGGGGTAATCGCCGCCCGTCAGGCGGGCGCGGCCGTCGTGGTAGGCGCTCAGACCCTGCCACTCGCCCGGGACGGCGATCAGCGACAGCAGCGTGACCGTGAAGCTGGCTGCCATCACCCCCATCACCCAGCCCGGGAGTGGCGGCAGGCCGCCCCGCGCCAGCCGGAGCGGCTCCAGCTGGGCCTGGCACCGGGCCAGACGGTCGTTGAGCTCCAGGTCGTCGACTTCAGGCAGCGCCGGCCGGCGGACCCGTTGCGCTTCCTTGAGCAAGTTCATGGCCTCGGAGATCTCGCCCTCGGAAAAGCGAATGTCGGCCTTGAACACCAGCGCATCGCGCGCCTCGGGATTGCGTCGCAAGGCGCGATCCAGGTAATCCTCGGCCAGGGGATACTCGTGGCTCCAGTAGTGGATCATCCCCAACCCGAGCAGCGCGGCCGGGTGCTGCGGGTCTTTGGTCAGGACCGCCTGGTAGGCGTTGGTGGCCCCCGGAAAGTCGGAGGCGCGGATCCGAGCCAGCCCGAGCAGCACGCGAGCATCGGTCAGGTCGGGATGGGCATCAAGCAGCGAGGTCAGCAGGGCGAGGGCGGGCGCATGGTCTTTGGCGCCCACGAAGGCGTAGGCGAGGTAATAGGCGGTGTACGGATCCTGGGGATGCGCCTTCAGGTCGGCGGCCAGCAGCGGCAGGGCATCCTCGAACTTGTGCTGGCGAATCAGCGCCAGCGCTTGATTGTTCGGCATACGGCGACCCGATCTCGCTGCGAGTAACGGGCCGGCGGAGGGGCCCTTGCGTCTGCCGAAAAAGCTATGCGGCCTTGTTAGTCAGGCAGCGCTCGGCGATGAAGGCCAACAGGGCGCGGTCGAAGTCCAGTCCCTTGAGCGCGGCCGTGGCCGGCCACAGGCTGCGGACTTCAACCTGGAGGCGCGTCAACCCGCCCGGGTCCAGAGACTCCAGGTATTCCCAGGCGGCGAACGCGGTCTCGGGCGGGAGGGATTTCATGGCAGCGCTTCCTACCTTCTTTAACGCATTCCAACCCCAAATAGTTCCTGGCTTGTTGTGTCAGGCTACTTCCGGACCAGCGGGTGACCGCAGAGAACGTCGGTGGAGATCAATTTTGCGCAAGATGTCCCGCAAGAATGCCCTGATCGCGCTGGGCGCCGGCCTCCTACTGGCCGCTCCCGCGGCCTTCGTGGTGGCTGCCCATCGTCCGCCAGTCCCGGCGCGGGCGAGCCTGGGGGGCGGGCCTCCGGAGCCGACTGGGCCGGTGGACTGGAACCTGCTCCGCCGGGCGCCGGTGCGTCCCAGTCCGACGTCCTCGATCGGGCTGCCAGACTTCAGCCACGTGTTCCTGGTCGTGATGGAGAACCGGGAGTACGGGGCGGTCATTGGCAACCCGGCAGCCCCCTACATCAACTCCCTGGCGCGGAGCTACGCCCTGGCCTCCAACTATTTCGGCGTCTCGCACCCCAGCCTGCCGAATTACCTGGCCCTGGCCGCCGGCGATACCTTCGGGATCCAAAGCGACTGCACGACCTGTTTCGTCAGCGCCCCCAATATTGCCGACCAGGTCGAGGCTAGCGGCCGGAGCTGGCGAGCGTACATGGAGGGCATGCCCTCAGCCTGTTACCTGGGCGGCTCCGCGGGCGGGTATGCGCAGAAGCACAATCCGTTCGTCTACTTCACCGATATCCGGAACGACCCGGCGCGCTGCGCCGCCCACGTGGTGCCCTTCAGCGCGTTCTCCAGCGACCTCTCGAGCGGCACGCTGCCCAACTACGCCTGGATCACGCCCAACCTGTGCAACGACATGCATGACTGCGCCACCAGCGTGGGCGACTCCTGGCTAGCGACCGTGGTCCCCCAGATCCTGGGGTCGGCGGCCTGGCGCGATGGCGGCGTGCTGTTCATCACCTGGGACGAGGGGTCGAGCAGCGCCGGGTATGCGGACTCCTGGGGCGGCCGGGTGGCGACTCTGGTCATCTCACCCTCTGGCCGAACCGGGTTCCAGTCGTCGGTTCTTGAGAGCCACGACAACCTGCTGCGGACCATCGAGGATGCCTGGCATTTGGCCCCGCTGGGTCATGCGGCGTCGCACCCCGCCATGCTCGAAGCCTTTCGTTAGAAGGCCTGTACCGCTCTGCCCGTTGAGCTGGTGATGATCCCGGCCTTCTCTGCCGAGTTGATCGTGTTGGTACTCGGGTCCTTTGGCCGCAGCTCCCCGGTGGACGGGTGGACCCAGATGCTGGCCGGAGTCCTGGTGGTCGCGATCTCCCTGGTCGGCCTCGCCTTCGTCGCGCTGGGATTTAAGAGCGGAGCTGCCACAACGCGGCGCTTTGCCGCCGAAGTGGAGGTCCGCCAGGCTGAGATCACCGACCAGGAGGGGGACCCCCGGATTCCTGCATCCGCGGATGCCGAACCAGGCGCTGCCGGACTCACCCTCAAGCTGGGGGGCTCGCAGCGGCCCTGGCCATACCTGCGCACGTGTTCCGCGCCCGCGCTCGCCATTCTGCGCGCCCGATGCAGCGCCAAGCTGGACCTCGGAAAGCCATACCTGGCCGCCTCGCTCTTTCGCCGCCTTGGCGAACAACCGGGAGCCCTCGCTCCAGCTGGGTACAGCATGATGTTCTGGGAGGCGGCATCAGCGCCAGCATGCCAGGGCATGAGGGTCGACATGAGGGGCAAAGGATTCTCCGAGCGCTGGACCCTGGTTCGGGCCCACAACCCGATCCAGTGCCATTCCTGCGGAGGGTCGGTCTCGGGTGAGCTGGGTGACCAATGCCCAGCCTGTCACACACCGTGCAATGGCTTCGAGGCCGGCTGGCGAGCCCTGGACATTGCCGCGGCATGACGGTTTGCTAGCGTTCGCAGGGTGAGCAGCCCCGCTCCCACGCCTCGTCGGCCCGCGGTCGAGGGTGAGCTTCTGTGGTCGCCACCCAAGGCGCTGACTAGCGCAGCGACCATCACCCGATACATGCTTTGGCTTCGCCAGCAACGAGGTCTGCGCTTCGATACCTACCCCGAACTCTGGCGATGGTCCGTGAACGATCTGGAGGGCTTCTGGTCCTCGATCTGGGATTTCTTCGACGTTCGCGGCCACCGGCCGGCCGCCCAGGCCCTCGCCGAGCGCCGAATGCCGGGAGCGCGCTGGTTCCCGGGAGCACAGCTGAACTACGCGGAGCACGCGTTGCGGCGGCGCGATAGCCATGTGGCCGTGGTCTTTTGGTCCGAATCGGGGGCGGCTCGCGACCTGACCTATGCCGAGCTGGCCGAGCAGGTGGGGGCGGTGGCCGCTGGACTGCGTTCCCTTGGCGTAAAGGCTGGCGACCGGGTGGCGGCCTACCTGCCCAACATCCCGGAGACCCTGGTTGCCTTCCTGGCCACGGCCAGCCTGGGTGCCATCTGGTCGTCCTGTTCCCCCGACTTCGGCATCCGGGCGGTGGTGGACCGGTTCCAGCAGATCGAGCCCCGGGTCCTGTTTGCCGTAGACGGGTACCGGTACGGCGGGAAAGCCTTCAACCGGATAGACGAAATTCGCCGGATCCAGGCCGAGCTGCCCTCACTGGAAGCCACCGTGATCGTGCCCTATCTGACAGCACAGCCGGACACGGCATCGTTGTCGCGCGTGCGGCCCTGGCCGGACCTGCTGGCCAAGCCGTCAGAGCTGCGATTTGAGCCCGTTCCCTTCGACCACGCGCTCTGGATCCTCTACTCGTCGGGCACCACCGGCCTGCCCAAGGCAATCGTCCATGGTCACGGCGGCATCCTGCTCGAGCACTTGAAGTCGCTAGGGCTGCAGATGGATATGAAACCGGACGACCGGCTGTTCTGGTTCACCACTACCGGCTGGATGATGTGGAACCTGATCATCGGGAACCTGCTGCTCGGATCGACGGTCGTGCTCTACGACGGCAGCCCTGCCTACCCGGATCCGAACGCACTGTGGCGGCTTGCCGAGCACACGGGCATCACCTACTTCGGCACCAGCGCCTCCTACATCCAGGCCTGCATCAAGGCCGATCTCCATCCCGCCCGCGAGGCCGACCTGTCGCGGGTGCGCGCCCTGGGGTCGACCGGCGGCCCGCTCTCGCCCGAGGGCTTTCGCTGGGTCTACGAGGAGGTAAAGCGCGACATCTGGTTGGGCTCGGTGAGCGGCGGCACGGACGTGTGCACGGCGTTCGTCGGGTCCTGTCCGCTGGTCCCGGTCCACAGCGGCGAGATCCAGTGCGCCTACCTGGGAGCGAAGGTGGAGGCCTTCGACGAAAACGGTCAAGCCGTGGTGGGCGAGGTTGGGGAGCTGGTCCTCACCGAGCCGATGCCCTCCATGCCACTGTTCTTCTGGAACGATCCCGACGGGACGCGATACCGGGAGAGCTACTTCGAGAAATTTCCCGGCGTCTGGCGGCACGGCGACTGGATCAAGATCACCGACCGAGGGACCTACATCATTTATGGACGGTCCGACTCCACGCTCAAACGGGGCGGGGTGCGGATGGGGACCAGCGAGTTCTACCGGGTGGTGGCCGAGGTCCCCGAGGTGCTCGACAGCCTGGTGGTCGACCTGGGAGGGCTTGGCTCCGAGGACGCGCTGCTGCTCTTCGTGGTGCTGAAGGACGGGGCCGTGCTGGACGACGGGCTCAAGCGGCGGATCAACCAGGCGCTGCGCACCGAGCTCTCGCCTCGGCACGTGCCCGACGAGATCTGGGCCGTCCCCCAGATTCCGACCACTCTCAACGGCAAGAAGCTCGAGGTTCCCATCAAGCGGATTCTGACTGGCACGGCGGTCGACCGCGCGGTCAGCCGGGGCGCGGTGGCCAACCCCGACGCACTCCGCTTTTTCGTGGACCTGGCGCAGAAGCAGCGCCACAGTTAGTTCTCGCCAGTCCAGAAGCCGTTGGGGTCGGCTCGCCGGATGTGGCCGAGCTCGGCTTCCGTTGGTGGAACCGTCTCGGACACGTTCGTCGGGACGGCGATCGGAAATCCGGTGGCGGCCCGGATCGCGTCCACGCTGATCCCGGGATGCCGGGTGCGCACGCGGAGCCCATCGGGCGTGACGTCGAACACGCCAAGGGTCGTGATCAGGGTGGCGGGCCCGCCCCGCCGCCGGCCGGCGAAATGACCAGGTGAGGTGACGTAATCGAGTGTCGGCCGAAACCGCCTGGGCTCGTGCTCCATGATCAGGATGGTCCGGCCGGCCAGCACGGCGATGTCGGCCGCACCCCCGCTCCCCGGCAGCCGAACCAGCTTTCCGCTAGCGCTGGTCCGCGTGGTGTTGAGATCGCCTCGCGGATCGATCTCCGCGCCGCCGATGAAGCCGGCATCGACCCGGCCCTGTTGCAGGAGGCTCATCACATCCAGCAGGCCGAGACAGGCGACCGCGTTCACGATGTTCGGGGGATCGCCCATGGTGTAGATGAATCCGTCCGGCGGTCGGTCGCGAATCACGCCGTTCTCGAACAGGCCGATGGCGTTCGGCGCATGGGTCGCCTTAGCCAGGGCGAAGCCGAGCAATGGGAGCCGCATGCCGACAAAGACCACTTCGCCATCGCGGATCTCGCGGGCGGCGGCCACTACCATCAATTGGCGAGCCGTCATGGCGCGAAGTTCGCCGGCGCCGCCAATCGCGAGTCCTGCACGCGCAGGGCGTCTAGGGTCGAGGCGCCCAGCCGGGCCAGGTATTCGCTCCGGTCGTGCAGACCATCCACCCAGTCCCGCCGCCACGCCGCATAGCCCTCGACCGTCTTCGACTGCTGGTGATAGTCAAGGAACGGTTGGAAATCGCGGCGCCAGTATCCCTGGACGGAGGAGGGCAGCGCGCCGCCGGGCTCCTCGACCACCGCGCCGACCAGGAAGCCCGGGATGATGGTTCGGTTTGGGTCGCTACGGATGACCTCGTCGGCCACGATTTCCTCGCAGGTGACGATGGTGGTGCGCGCCGCGTACACGGCCTCCACCGTCAGGCCGAGGTTCCCCCAGAGGTGGGCATTGCCATGCCGGTCCGCCCGCTGCGCGTGCACGATTGCCACATCCGGGTGGAGAGCACCCACTGCCAGCAGGGCCGGGCCGCCAAACGGGTCGCTGATTGGGCGGATCCGTGGATGGTTTCTGGCGATGTCGCTGCCCTGCACCGTGTAGGTGGGAAGAAACGGGACGCCCATGGCGGCCGCCTTGAGCGCCAACCCCACGGTGAAGTTACTGTGGTCTTCGACCGTGATCGGATGGGGGATCCCATCTTCGACCGCGCGCCGAAACGCGTATCCGGATCCCCCCGCCACGTTGCCGACCCAGGCGGCGATCACCTGACGCACGCACCCGGCGCCGATCAGCTGGTCGAACGCCATGTCGGAGATGGGCCCGATCAGGGTGAGGTCGCGCCGGCCCAGGCGGATGAGCTCCTGCACCGCCGCGAATGGAATCAGCGATTCGAGGGACAGGCCGAGTGCGATCGACGACCCGTCGGGAACCAGCTGCTGCAGGGCCTCCTGGAGCGTGGCTCGCTGGTCGGTCAGTGGTGCCTCCAGGCCGGCTCGCGCTTTTCCAGGAAGGCGGCGATGCCCTCCGCGGCGTCCGCGGACCGGCCGACTGATTCCACGTAGATCGCCATGGCGGCGTCCAGCCGATCGAGCGCCATCTCCGTGCGGCCGGCCCGCCAGGCCCGTTTGGCCGAGCGCAGCGCCACGCCACTGAGCCCGGCCAGCCGCCGGGCCAGCGCGTCGACCGTGGCGTCGACCGCGTCCGGGGCGACCACATGGCTGATCAGCCCAGCCTGCTGCGCCGCCGTAGCATCAATGGTGGCGCCCAGGATCAGGTCAACGGTCCGCCGGATCCCGCACAGCTCGGGGAAACACGCGGCGGCCACCGGGGGAAACGCGCCCAGCCCAATCTCAGGCAGGCCGATGGTGGTGGAGCTGGCCGCCACCACCACGTCACAGAGGAGCGCGACTTCGGCGCCCCCACCCAGCGTGATGCCGTGGACGGCGGCGATGGTCAGGGGATCGAGCGTCAGCAGGAGGCCCGCGTTCTCCCGCACCGCCTCCAGCATGGCGTTGAGCGTGTCGGGCACGTGGTCCCGAATGTCCACGCCGGCCGAGAAGCCGCGCTCCAGGGAGGAGCGCAGCACCACCACCCGCACATCGGGCACGTTGGCGGCGTCGAGGGCCCGGTTCAGGGCCTCCAGCGTCGCCGCGTCCAGGATGTTGAGCGGCGGGCGGTTGAGCGTGATCCGGACAATCGCGTCGGCATGCTCGACGTCGACGCTGCCCAACCTATCGAACCCGATCAGCGTCCGGTGAACTTGGGCTTGCGCTTCTCCACGTAAGCGGCCAGCCCTTCCTTGGCATCCTGGTTCTGGAAGAGCTGGTTCTGGACCTCACGCTCCAGGGCCAGGCCGCCGGCGAGCGGCATCTCGATGCCCTCGGTGACGGCGACTTTGATCAGGCCGATGGTGCGGCTCGGGCCGGACGCGATCTCCTGGGCGTACTCCATGGTCTTGAGCTCGAGATCTTCCTTGGGGAACACCCGATCCACCAGGCCGATCTCGCGAGCCTGCTCGGGGGTCAGCAGCCGGCCGGTGATGATCAGGTCCAGGCCGCGGCTCTTGCCCACCAGCCGGGGCAACCGCTGCGTGCCGCCGGTCCCCGGGAGGACGCCCAGCTTCACCTCGGGTAGCCCGATCTGGTAGGGGCCGGCGGCCATGAACCGGAGATCGCAGGCCAGCGCGATCTCGAGCCCGCCGCCCACGCAGTGCCCACCTAGCTGCGCGATCACGATCTTGGGCGTGCGCTCCAACTTGCTCAACGTCTCCTGGCAGAAGAGGCAGAAGCTGGCCTTGTAGGGGGGCTCGGCGGCCTTGAGCATGTTGATGTCGGCCCCGGCGGAAAAGAACTTCTCGAGACCCGAGCTGAGGATGATCACCTTCACCTCGGTATCCAGTCGAGCCACGTCCACCGCGTCGTTGAGCTGGCGCATGACCTCGAAGTTGTACGCGTTGGCGCCCGGCCGGTTCAACTTGATGACGCCGATCCCGTCCCGCTTGCTGAACGTCACGCTCGTCTCTTGCATCGTTTCGGCCACGCGAAATTCCTCCTGCTCAGCTCGAACTTCGACCCAATGGTACTCCTGTACCCTTGCAGCAATGGACGCCTGCCCGCGCTGCCAGACGTCGCTTCGGCCGGATGCGAAATTCTGTCCGGAGTGTGGCACCCAGGTCCATGTGCAGCCGGTCCACGCGGAACTGGTCGAGACACGCGCTGCTCCGCGGTCGAACCTGCCCAGTCCCTGGTCGGCCGCGCTGCTCTCCATCATCCCCGGCCTCGGGCATTGGTACGCCGGCGCGCCCAAGCGCGGCCTCATCTTCTTCGTGGCGATCGTGGGCGGGGAGCTGCTGGGGATTGATTTCGACCTAACCCTAATCGGCGACATCGTGGGGATCCCGCTGGGCGTGGGCGCCACCGGACTCTGGGCGTTCTGCGCCGTCGACGCCTATCGCACAGCGGCCCGCCGGCGCGCTGAATCGGCGTGAGCCTGCCGGCGGCCGCCCGCGGGCCCGCCGCCGCCCGCTTTCCTCCCGGTCTCGATCTCCGCTTGGTGGACCTCCTGGTCACGGTCCTGATCACCGTGGGCGGCGTGGCCCTCCTCTTCGCTGCGCTGCTGCTGGCGGCCCGCGTCGAGCGCCCGCTCATTCGCGCCAACGCTGAGGTGGCGTTGATGCTCCTCCTGGCGTTGATCTACGCGGTCTTCGCCGGCGGCATCGTGGTGGGCCTCCGCCGGGTCCGTGAGCCGGCTCGAATGCTGGGCCTGCACTGGCCGACGCCGTCCGCGGCCGTTCTGATCGTGGCCGGCCTGGTGCCGTGGTTCACGGCCGAGGGGATCATTGCCTGGACCCTGGGGCTGATTGCGAACCACGGGCGGCCCCTGCCCAGCAACACGCGGGAGCTGTTCGTCCAGCGTCCGCATGGCCTGGGCGTACTGATCCTGGCCCTGCTCGTCACCGCGGTGATGGCGCCGGTCTGCGAGGAGATCTTCTTCCGCGGAATGCTCTACCGGTACTTGCGCGCGCGCTGGCCCGTCTGGGCCGCGGTGCTGGGCAGCGCCTCCCTGTTCGGACTGGCGCACTTCAGCGGCCTCGACCGGCTGGCCCTGTGGCCCGTCTTCACCTTCATGGGCATCGTGCTGGCGCTGCTCTACGAATGGACCGGGTCGCTTGGCAACACCATCCTCCTGCATTCGCTGAACAACGCGATCCTTACTGTCCTGGCGTTTGCTGCCTTGTCCTCGTGACCGCGGCCGGCAGCCGGCCCCGAGTCGACGTGGCCGATGGCCTGCTCTTGCTCACGGTGGGGATCTGGGGCCTGAACGTCACGGTCGTCAAGCTGCTGTTGCGCGACTTCCAGCCGCTTGAACTGTCAATCCTGCGATTCACGGCGGCGGCCGCCATTTTCTTTCTGGTGGTCTCGCTCCGGGAGCACCGGATGGGTCTGGCCAGGCGGGACTGGGGGCCGCTGGTGATCGCGGCGCTGTTTGGCATCACCCTCAATCAGGTGTGCTTCGTCTACAGCCTGAAATTCACCACCGCCTCCAACCTCTCGCTGCTACTGGCCTCCACCCCGGCCTGGGCGGCACTCCTGGCGGCCGGCTCGCGCATGGAGTCGGTCACACTCCGGCACTGGGCCGGCATCGCGGTTTCCATGCTGGGGGTGGCGGCCATCGTCCTGTTCCGGCCAGGCGGTGTGCAGCTGAACTTCAACCTGCTGGGCGACCTGCTGGGCGTCGGCGTCGCGCTCACCTGGGCCGTCTACTCGGTAGCCCTGCGGCCCCTGGTGCGGCGCAACTCGGTGTTCAAGGTGAGCGCCTGGGTGCTGCTCCTGGGAACCATCGCCCTGCTGCCGATCGGGTTGCCCCAGACGAACCCCGCGCAGGTCGCGGCGATGCGACCCGGCACCTGGGGACTGTTTGCCTACTCGATGCTGGCCGCCATCGTCCTGACCAACATCTTCTGGTACATCGGGATGCGGCGACTGGGCCCGGCCCGGGGCACGCTCTACGGGAACATTCAGCCCTTCATCGGGGTGCTCTTCGCGGCCTGGATCCTGCAGGAGCGCCTGAGCCCCATCCAGCTGCTCGGCGGGGTGCTGGTGGTGGGCGGCGTGCTGGTCAGCCGTTCCTGGCCGCGCGGGGCACCGGTCGAGGCCAGTGCGGCCTAGCCCAATCAGGCGTTCGATCACCGCCAGCCCCGAGGATGGAGCGGCGAAGGCCGTCAGGCGTTCACTTCTTGAACCGAAGCTCCCCGCAGGGGGGAGGGAGATCAAGTGGAGCGTGCGATGTCGGTCAGGCGTTCGCTCCCGTGGGTCGCGCCGAGAGCTCTCGAAATACCCCCACCCGGGGAGGCAGGATCATGTCAGCGCTGGCCGGCCGGGATCGGCGCCGCCCGCCGAGCCGGCAGTCGGTCCACCACGACCTCGCAGGGCGCCTCGCGGATCACGTAATCGGCCGTCCGGCCAAGCGGCCCCTCGTTGGGTCGATTCTTCAGGGTCACGCCCATGACGATAAGATCGGCCGCCTCCTCGCGCGCGATCTCGACGATCCGGTGTCCGACCTGGCGGGCCACCGCGACTTTCGTCTGGGGGATCAGTCCGTGCTGGGTGGCGATAAACGCGGCCAGGTTCAGGGCCCGCTCGATGGTGGGGTCCCGTTCCGGCATGACGAGCGGCGCCTGCAGCGGAATCTCGTGCACGTAGACGATCAGCATCTGTCCCTTGCGCCCCTCGTTCAGGCGGGCGGCCAGCTCCACGGCCCGCACCGAGGCCCCCAGGTCGATGACCGGCACCACGATCTTGCGCAGGGCCGAGACGGAGCGGACCGCGGTCGTCGCGCCGCGCGGCGCCGGGGGCGGCACCCGCAGCATCCAGCCCAGCGTCCCGGCCAGGCCGACGGTGAAGAGGACGGCGATGAGGACGCCAAGTGGAGTCATGGCAGCCTGGCGGCGACCTGCCAGCGCCAGGCGCCGAAGGCCACCAGCCCGACCCCGGCGACGGCGTACGGAATCGAGCGCACCTGGATCAGGTCACGGACGAGGATCAGGACCCCCAGGACGACGGCGGCGATCCCGATCGCGCGGGTGAAGGTGCGAGGGGTCATGGCCGGCCTGCCGTGCCGTCCCGTTCAGCCAGCGCGAGCTCGTATTCCTCGAGGGATTCGAACTCTTCGGCTTCCTGCAGCACCCGCTTCTGCGCGGTTTCCCAGTCGTGCGGTTGGCTGCCGAGCGGGGGAAGGCCCCGGAGGCGGCGGTACACGAAGTACACGATCAGGGCGAGCACGATCCAGGCCGGCCCGGCGATCCGGCCCAGCGGGTGGGTGAGGACCACCTCGGAGAGGGTGATGGCCACCCCGATGAAGCCCAGCACGCCCAGCACCGGGAAGGAGACGGTCCGGCCTCGGTACGTGACGGGGACGTTGAGCGGCATCCGGTACGGTCGGGGCGTGTACGGGTCGTTGAACCGCAGCACGATTAGCGACACGAATACCAGCAGGTACCCCGAGGTGGCGCCGAACGCGTACAGGTCCGTCAGCAGATTGATCGCCTCGTTGTCGGTCACCGATTTAGCCGGGGCGAAAAAGGCGAGCAGGGTCTGGAAGGCGGCGACCCCGCTGAAGACGATGATGGTCCGCGAGGGGGTGGCGAATCGCTTGTTGACCCGCTTGAACCAGGCCGGCAGCAACTGGAACTGGCTCATGGAGTAGGTCAGGCGCGAGGCACTGACCACCCCCGAGTTCGCCGAGATGAAGACGATCACGCCGCCGATGAGGGCGGTCATGGGCGCCGCCACGATGCCGATGACGGGGATATTGGCGGCGATCAACCGGACGGGATCTCCGGTGTTGCCGTAGAAGCCGTTGAGGGGACCAGGTCCCAGGTGGACCATGCCCGCTGCCAGGATGGAGAACGACAGGGCGAACAGCAGCACGGACAGGATGAGCCCGATGGAGGTCCGGGGGATGATGGTCGCCGGCCGCCGGGTTTCCTGGGCCACCTGGGAGATCGATTCCAACCCCACGAACGAGATGATCGCCAGCGACGAGCCGAGCGCGAAGTGTCCCAGGTCGGCGGGGTAGTACTGGAAGTTCTGGACCACCCAGTCGGGCTTCCAGACGATGCTGAAGCCCGCCACCACGATGATCGCCTGGCCGATGATGGCGACCACCCCCAGGAAATTGTTGAAGGCCGACGAGACCTTTATCCCTCGAACGTTCATCACGATCAGGACGCCGATGCCGCCGAGCGTCTCCAGCAGCCACAGCCAGCGCACGTGAGAGGGACCGACCTTGATGATGAAGTCGTCGATGCCGTGCACGCGGCCGAGCGTAATCGCCGGGAGGAAGAAATTGAAGTAGCCAAATGAGATCAGCGTGAACAGGGCAATGTCGATCGTGTAGTCGAGCAGCAGCGCGGCGCCGGCCACGAAGCCCCAGATATCTCCCAGTCCGCGCAGGGCGAAATACTGGCCGCCCCCCGCTACCGGGTAGGCCGAGGCCAGCTCCGCGTAGCACAGCCCGACCATGGCGTAGACGAGGCCCGCCGCCAGGAACGCCAGGGGGGTGAAGCCGAGCGCCGCCAGGGCCACGATGCCCAGCGCGACATAAATGTCGGCGCCCACGTCGGCGTAGCCCCACATGTAGGAGCCCCAGACGCTGACGTCGCGGCGGAGCTCGCTGGCCGCGATCCCCACTTCGGGGGGACCACCGGTCGTGCTCATCCCTGGTCTTCGAAGAAGTGCCTGACCTGCTCCGCGCTCAGCGTGGTGCTGCAGATGGTCTCGAGGCCCAGCTCCTTATAGATGGCCTGGCGGCCGGGATCGTAGAGTCGGCAGATCACCTTCGGGACGTTGAAGACATACCGCGCCAGCTGGCCGGCCATGATGTTGGTGTTGTCGGAATTGGTCACGGCCACGAAGGCGTCGGCGTGCTCGGTCCCCGCCTTCCGCAGGACGTCCTCATCGACGGCCGTGCCGAAGATCATGTCGCCGGGGAAGTCCTCGCCCAGCCGGTTGAAGGCTCGTTCGTCGAAGTCCACGACCGTCACCTGGTCGCCTTCGGTCCCCAGCCAGCGGGCCAGGTTCGAGCCCACCCGGCCGCAGCCGACGATGACCGTGCGCATCTCTCGCAGGTATTCTACGCGGGCATTGATGGCGGACCCCTCGGTCGCCGAATGGGCGCAGATCGTGGTTGCGCGAGACCAGCAGCGGGACGTCCTCCGCCGCCCGGGCGACCCCTGCCCAGAGCATTTTTGGGAACGGCGAGCTCAACGGTTCGCCCGGTTCGGCCGGCTGCTGGATCCCGACGATCCCTTCTTGCGGTTTGTCCAGCAGCGCGCCGGCGCGACCGACACGCTGCTCGATGTGGGGGCGGGGACGGGGCGGTTCGCGCTGCCGCTGGCGCGCCAGGTCCGGCAGGTGGTGGCGGTCGATCCCTCGCCCGCCATGCTGGCCGAGCTCACCCGCGCGGCCGAGGCGGCCGGGATCCGGAACGTAACCACCGTGGCAGCGCGCTGGGAGGATGCCCAGCTGGCGCCCGCCGAGGTCGTCCTCTGTGCCCATGTCGTCTACCCCATCCGCCAGATTGGCCCGTTCATCGAGAAGCTCGATGCCCACGTAGGGCGCGACGGCCTGCTCTACATGCGGGTGGGCCAGGTGGACGATTGGGTGGCCGAGGCCTGGGAGCACGTGCACGGCTCGCAGCGGCTGCCGCACCCAGACTTCCGGCTGCTGGAGCGGGTCCTCGAGGCGCTGCGCATCCCGGCCACCCTGGAACTGGTCAGCTTCACCAACCGGGTGACCTACGCCGACACCGACGAGGCCCGCGACGACCTGGCCGAGCGGCTGGGGGTGCAGCCCGGGACGGCCGAGGCCGAGCGACTCGACCAGTACCTGGAGGAGCGGTTGCTGCCCATCCCCGACGGCGTGGGACTCCCCCCGCGACCGGTCCAGGGCGCTATCTTTTTCTGGAGGCGCCGGTCAGTTTAAGAGCCCGATCGCGCGGGTATAGGCTGCATCAGCAGCGCTACACGCGGGCGCTCGTGTAAGGAGAAGAGATGGCAAAAACAGTTGGAATCGACCTGGGGACGACCAACTCGGTCATCGCCGTCATGGAAGCCGGCGAGCCGGTTGTCATCCCCAACGCGGAAGGCGGGCGAACCACCCCGTCGGTCGTGGCCTTTACCAAGTCCGGCGAGCGCCTGGTGGGCCAGCTGGCCCGGCGCCAGGCCGCCGTCAACCCGGAAAACACGGTCTATTCGATCAAGCGATTCATGGGCCGCAGCTTCGACGAGGTCGAACGCGAGCGGAAGATGGTTCCCTATCGCACGCTCCCCGGCAAGGACGGCCGGGTCGAGGTCGACATCCAGAGCAAGCGCTACACGCCGGAAGAGATCTCGGCCATGATCTTGCAGAAACTGAGGACCGATGCCGAAGCCTACCTGGGCGAGAAGGTGTCGGACGCGGTTATCACAGTGCCGGCCTATTTCAATGACTCGCAGCGGCAGGCGACCAAGAATGCCGGCCAGATCGCCGGGCTGAACGTCATTCGCATCATCAACGAGCCCACCGCGGCGGCGCTGGCCTACGGGCTCGACAAGAAGACAAACGAGAAGATCCTGGTCTTCGACCTGGGTGGCGGCACGTACGACGTGTCCGTGCTCGAGGTGGGGGAGGGGGTCTTCGAAGTCAAGGCGACCAACGGCGACACCCACCTCGGTGGCGACGACTATGACCGCCGCCTGGTGGACTTCATCGCCGATCAGTTCAAGAAGGAACAGGGCATCGACCTGCGCGGCGACCGCCAGGCGCTGCAGCGGCTGACCGAAGCCGCCGAGAAGGCCAAGATCGAGCTGTCCAGCCGGGTGGAGACGGAAATCAACCTGCCGTTCATCACGGCCGATCAGACTGGGCCCAAGCACCTGGTGATGAGCATCACCCGCGCCAAATTCGAGCAGCTGACGGCCGACCTCACCGAGAAGTGCGTCCAGCCGTTCCAGAACGCGCTCAAGGACGCGGGCCTGCAGCCCGGGGACCTGGACGAGGTGATCCTCGTCGGTGGCGCCACCCGGATGCCGGCCATCCAGGAGCTCGTCAAGAAGCTGACCAACGGTAAGGAGCCCCACAAGGGCGTCAACCCCGATGAGGTGGTGGCCGTGGGGGCCGCCATCCAGGCCGGGGTCCTCAAGGGCGAGGTCAAGGACGTGCTCTTGCTCGACGTCACGCCGCTGTCGCTGGGGATCGAAACCCTGGGCGGCGTCTCGACCAAGCTGATCGAGCGCAACACCACCATCCCCACCTCCAAGAGCCAGATCTTCTCGACGGCCTCCGACAATCAGCCGTCGGTCGAGATCAATGTGCTCCAGGGTGAGCGGGAGATGGCGGCCGGCAACAAGACACTGGGCAAGTTCCACCTGGACGGCATTGCCCCCGCGCCGCGGGGCATGCCTCAGATCGAGGTGGCCTTCGACATCGATGCCAACGGCATCCTGAACGTCCGCGCCAAGGATTTGGGAACCGGCAAAGAGCAGCGGGTTACCATCACCGCCTCCAGCACCCTGGCCAAGGACGAGGTGCAGCGGATGGTCAAAGACGCCGAGGCGCACGCTGACGAAGACCGCCAGCACCGCGAGGAGGTCGAGGTCCGCAACCAGGCTGACTCCCTCGTGTACACGGCCGAGAAGAACGTGCGGGATAACGCCGACAAGATCGACGCCGGGCTCAAGAGTGAGATCGAAGGCAAGATCGAGGCCGCCAAGCAAGCCCTCAAGGACAACGACATCGCCCGCATGAGGTCCACGACGGAAGACCTCACCAAGTCGTTGCAGAAGATCGGTGAGCAGGTCTACCAGCGGGCGCAGGCCCAACCCGGTGCAGGAGCCGGGGCCGCGACCGGCACCGAAGGGCCGGGCTCCCGCAAGCCCGACGACGGCGACGTGGTGGACGCCGACTTCAAAGAAGTCTAACCCTCGGGAAAGAGAGCCGGACCCTGGTCCGGCTCTCTCTTATTTGGTTAGAATCGCGCCAGATGATCACGCGCGCCGTCGATCGATTCCTGGCCGGTCAGCGCTGGCTTGATCGCCTGGGCGGCTGGCTGCAGAAGGTGATCGCCGCTATCTACGCGGGCCTGGGCGCCCCCGGGCGGGCGCTGAAGGATCTGCTCAACGGCACCTGGCTCGGCCATCAGCTGCACCCGGTGATCACGGACGTGCCGGTTGGCGCCTGGACCCTCGGGGTGGTTTTCGACATCGCGTACCTGGCGACCCACCGAGGGGCTGCCGCGGCCGATTGGACGATCTTGATCGGCTTGATCGTCGCCTTCGGCGCGGTCATCACGGGATACACGGAGTTCGTCGACACGGCCGACCGCGAACTCCGATACGGCATCGCGCACGGGCTGTTGAACACGGTCGTGGTCGTCCTGTACCTGATCTCGGTCATCCTCCGCTTCACGGGCACCGCCCGTGGACTGGCCATCGGGCTGGCCTTTATCGGCTATCTCGTGCTAACTGTCGCCGCATTTCTGGGGGGTGAGCTAGTTGCCAACATCGGCTACGGCGTGAACCACCATGCCTTTCAGTCTCCACCGACGGATTGGACGCCGGCGCTCATGGACACGCAGCTCGCCGAGGCCAAACTAACGCGGGCCCAGGTGGAGGGCGTTCCCATCCTCCTGTACCGGCGTGGCCCGACCATCCTGGCCATCAGCGAGACCTGCAGCCACGCGGGCGGCCCCCTGTCCGAGGGGAAGGTCGACGCGGGCCGGGTGATCTGCCCGTGGCACGCCTCGCGCTTCGACCTGATCACGGGGCGGGTCAAGGGTGGTCCGGCCACCATCAACGCCGTCCGCTACGACGTGCGAGTGGAGAACGGCCGGATCGAGGTCAAGCGCTCGGCGGAGACGCTGCAGCAGAGCTAAAGCCCGCCCGACTTTGCCGGAGCAGGAAGTCATCGTCGTGAAGCGGCACCCGGTGGGTTTCGATCTCTACCCGCTCGATGGGCTTTACCCGCCAGCCGCCGTGGTAGACGATGTCAGCGCGGCGAGGGATGACCGCTGAAGACCGGATTGACCGTCGGGAGCCGCTTCCGGATTGCCTCCCAGGGCTGGGCCAGACCAACGACGGTGGGTAGAGTGGACACGGCGACGACCTCGTCGGTTGCTTTGCCAGCCAGGTTTAGCGCATTGTGCGGTTCGGGTAATTTCAGAATATGCCGCTCCGTCCAGACCGGTTAACTGAGAAGTCCCAGGAGGCGCTCCAGCAGGCGCAAACGCTGGCCGGCGACCTCCAGCAGCAGGAGATCCTGCCCGAGAACCTGCTGCTCGCCCTGGTCGAGCAGACCGAGGGCACGGTTCCTCTCGTCCTCCAGCGGCTGGAGGCCGACCCGCGCCGCCTGGCATCGGAGCTGCGGGCGTTTCTGGAGCGGCAGCCCAAGGTGTACGGCGCCGAGGTCTACATGGGGTCGCGGCTGCGCAAGGTGCTGGATGCCGCCTGGAATGAGATGGAGCGGCTCAAGGACGAATACCTATCCACGGAGCACCTGCTCCTCGGCATCGCGGACGAAAGCGGCAGCGAGGCCGCTCGGATCCTGCAGCGCGCGGGCGTCACCAAGGACAAGATCTTCCAGGCGCTGACGCAGGTACGCGGCAGTACCCGCGTCACCGATGCCGCCCCCGAGTCCAAGTACCAGGCGCTGGAGAAATACGCCCGTGATCTGACGGCCATGGCCCGGCAGGGCAAGCTGGACCCGGTGATCGGACGCGAGGAGGAGATCCGGCGGGTCATCCAGGTTCTCTCCCGGCGCACCAAGAACAACCCGGTCCTCATCGGCGAGGCCGGTGTGGGGAAAACCGCCATCGGCGAAGGCCTCGCCCAGCGGATCGTGCAGGGTGACGTACCCGAGTCACTCAAAGACAAGCGCGTCGTCGCCCTCGACCTGGGCGCCTTGATCGCCGGCACCAAGTACCGGGGGGAATTCGAGGACCGGCTCAAGGCGGTGCTCAAAGAGATCGAATCCGCCGAGGGCAAGATCATCCTGTTCATCGATGAGCTGCACACCCTGGTGGGTGCCGGGGCGGCGGAAGGCGCCATGGACGCCTCCAACCTGCTGAAGCCGGCGCTAGCGCGCGGCGAGCTGCGGGCCGTGGGGGCCACCACCCTTCACGAGTACCGCAAACACATCGAAAAGGACGCCGCCCTGGAGCGGCGATTCCAGCCGGTTCTTGTCGAGCCGCCCAGCGTGGAGGAGACCATCTCCATCCTGCGCGGGCTCAAGGAGAAATACGAGGTCCATCACGGCGTGCGGATCACCGACTCGGCCATCGTGGCCGCGGCCGTCCTGTCCAACCGCTACATCACCGACCGATTCCTGCCCGACAAGGCGATCGACCTGATTGACGAAGCCGCCGCCTCCCTGCGGATGGAGATCGACAGCCTGCCGGTGGAGCTGGACCAGGTCGAGCGGCAGATTCGCCAGCTGGAGATTGAGCGTGAGGCGCTGAAGCGCGAGACCGACGTGGCCTCCAAGGATCGGCTGCAGGCCATTGAGCGCGAGCTGGCCAACCTCCGGGAGCGGGGCAACACGTTGCGCGAGCAATGGAAGCAGGAGAAGGAACTCATCCAGCGGATCCGCGAGATCAAGTCCAAGCAAGAGCAGGTCCGGCTAGAGGCGGAGCGAGCCGAGCGCATGGCCGACTTCGAGAAAGCGGCGCGGCTCAAGTATGGCGAGGCCGTCGAACTGCAGAAGCAGTTGGAGAAGGAGAACGAGCGACTGGCCGCGCTGCAGAAGGGCCACCGGATGCTGAAGGAAGAGGTGGACGAGGAGGATATCGCTCGCATCGTGTCCCGCTGGACCGGCATCCCGGTCCAGAAGATGCTGGAGGGCGAGGTCCAGAAGCTACTCAAGATGGAGGAGCGCCTGCACGACCGGGTGGTGGGGCAGGACGAAGCGGTGGCCGCGGTGGCCAGCGCCGTGCGGCGCGGCCGCGCCGGCCTTTCCGATCCCAACCGGCCGATCGGGTCGTTCATCTTCCTTGGTCCAACCGGGGTGGGCAAGACTGAACTGGCCCGCGCCCTGGCGGCCTTCCTCTTCGACGACGAGCAGGCCATGATCCGGATCGACATGTCCGAATACATGGAGAAGCACACGGTCGCCCGCCTGGTTGGCGCTCCGCCGGGGTATGTCGGCTACGAGGAAGGCGGCCAGCTGACCGAGGCAGTGCGTCGCCGGCCGTACGCCGTGATCCTGTTCGACGAGATCGAGAAGGCGCACCCGGACGTCTTCAACATCCTGCTGCAGATCCTGGAAGACGGGCGCCTGACCGACGGGCAGGGCCGGACCGTCGATTTCAAGAACACGGTCGTGATCATGACCTCTAACCTTGGCAGCGCCGTGCTCCAGGATCCGCGGATTTCGGAGGCCGAGCGCGGCCGGCTGGTCATGGAGGCCGTGCGCGCCCACTTCCGGCCAGAGTTCTTGAACCGGGTGGACGAGATCATCATCTTCAAGCCGCTGACGCAGGAACAGATCACTACCATCGTGGACATCCAGCTGGAGCAACTGCGCAAGCGGCTGGCGCAGCGCAAGATCACGCTCACGCTGACGCCGGCGGCCAAGCAACTGCTGGCCAGCGAAGGATACGACCCGACCTACGGGGCGCGCCCCTTGAAGCGGGTCATCCAGCGCCGCCTGCAGGATCCGCTGGCGCTCGCCCTGCTTGAGGGCAAGTTCCACGATGGCGACCACATCGAGGTGAACGTGGATCGCGGCCAGCTGGTGATGAAGAAAGCCGAGCGCGTGGCTGCCGGCGTCGCCGGCGCGTAGCCCGGTACAATAGCCGAGCGTCGCGCGAGCCGCCTTAGCTCAGTGGTAGAGCAATGGTTTCGTAAACCATGGGTCCGGGGTTCAAATCCCCGAGGCGGCTCCAAGTCTGTCCAGGGTGGCTAAATTGGCAGAATGGCAGGCTCTATGGGCGGAGCCAGTCGACCAATGGCCCGGCCTCCGCTGAGGCGCTCGACCACAACGGTCGCCCTGATCGCCGTGCTTATCTCGGTGGTGGTTTGGGCGCCGATAGGAACCGTCAGATACAGGGTCGCCACCGCTCCATTTCCCAGCGACGTCATCCTTCTGGCACGGCTAGAGGGTGTGCTGGCTGGCCAGGTCAACATCGATGGAACCGCCTGCTTCTGGCTTGGGGACCAGCAGCACCGGGGGATGGCGCTGTCGTGGCCGTGGGGCTATTCAGCTCGCGCGAGTCCGGTGGCGCCGGCCTTGGGCTGGACGCCCCTCGCCTCAATCAGCGGGCTCGCCGTGTACGACGAAACCGGCAGGCGAGTGGCCAGGATCGGTCAGAGAGTGGCGATGGCCGGTGGATTAGAACCCGAAGGAGTCCGATCCATCGTCGGCTGCTCGGGCTTTCCGGGATACTGGGGAGTCGGGAAGGTTGTCAGCGCGGCTTAGCGGAAGGCACGGCGGAACTGACTCGGGGCGCATCAGCCGGCAGGTCTAGGCCGCCTTCATGCCTGCGTCGAATATCGAGTCGTTGGCTCGGAGCCAATCACTCAGCTCGGAGGCGGGCAGGGGCCGAGCGATGTAGTAGCCCTGGGCGGCATCACAGTTGAACGCGCTCAGCAGGTCCCAGCTCTGCCTATCTTCAACCCCTTCGGCGACGGTTTCGAAGCCCAGATTGTGGCCAAGCTCGATGGTTGCTCTCACGATGGTCCTCGAGCTGACGTCAGTTGCCAGCAGACTCACGAATGATCGGTCGATCTTGATCTCGCGAATTGGCAGCTGGCCGAGGTAGCGCAGCGACGAGTATCCTGTGCCGAAGTCATCGACCGCGAAGGCCACTCCCATGTCGCGCAACCGGTGCATGTTCGCCATGGCCCGCGGCGGATCGGCCATCAGGACGCTCTCCGTGATTTCTAGGCGCAGCCACTCCGCCCGGGCGTGAGTCTCCTCCAGAAGGCGGGCAATCATCGCCGGCAGGCCCGGGTCGACCAGGTTTCGCATCGAGAGGTTGACCGAGACGTGGACGCCAGGCTGGCTCTCTAGCCAGCCGCGCGACTCTCGCAGCGCCCGGCGCACCACCCACTCCGACAGCCCCTTGATCAGGCCCGAACGTTCCGCTAACACGATGAAATCGGCCGGCGGGATCATCCCGCGATGCGGATGGACCCAGCGAACGAGGGACTCCACCCCGGTCACCTGTCCTCGCCGGAAGTTCGCCTGGGGTTGATAGTGGAGGATCAGCTCATCCCGGTCGATCGCCTGACGAAGCTCGGACACCAGGGCCAGGCGGACAGCTGCGCCCTGGTCGTCGGCCGGCATGTAGATCGCATACTCGCTGTCGTGTTGCCGGGCAGATGCCATGGCGACGTGCGCTCTGCGCAAAAGGTTCTGAGCGTCGGTGCTGTGCTCCGGGTACAGGCTGATGCCGAGGCGAGCCGTGACACTGACTGGCTGGCTGTTCACAAGGAAGCTGCGTTGCAGGCTACTAAGAAGATGCTCGGCGAGTCGAATGGCGGCAGCCCTGTCCCCGCCGGCCGCGACGATGGCAAACTCATCGCCTTCGAG
>Ga0209802_1000273_pt1 | contig 39593 bp, 42 predicted proteins | sample GraSoiAngelo_129_FD_185886 | JGI IMG/M metagenome (GOLD analysis project Ga0209802, IMG submission 185886) | Grasslands soil microbial communities from the Angelo Coastal Reserve, California, USA - 14_0927_12_40cm (SPAdes) (version 2) | ecosystem: Environmental > Terrestrial > Soil > Grasslands ...
CCGATTCTAGATGGTGTGGCTCCCCACATGAGGGAGCCGTTCCACGTCTACAACAAGAACAGGACCAAACCCGTCGATGTCGCGGCCGAGCTGAAGGAATCTGGAGCCGAGATCCTCGTCAACTATCTTCCGGTCGGGAGTGAAAAAGGCGCCAGATTCTATGCACAACAGGCTTTGGACGCGGGCTGTGGTTTCGTAAACTGCATCCCCGAATTCATTGCATCGAACGATGGATGGGCAAAGAAGTTCGAAGACAGAAAACTACCGATCGCAGGGGATGATATCAAAAGCCAAGTTGGAGCCACGATTGTCCACAGAGCCCTTGTAGACCTCTTTCTCAAGCGGGGAGTCAGAGTAGACGAGAGCTATCAGCTCAACCTTGGTGGAGATACTGACTTTCTCAACATGACGGTGGAGGAGAGGCTTCACTCAAAGCGTATCAGTAAAACGACGGCGGTTGCAAGTCTTATTCCGTACGATGTTCCGACGAGAATAGGCCCGTCGGATTATGTTCCGCATCTCAAGAACAAGAAGATCTGCTACATCTACCTGAAAGGAAGAAAGTGGGGAAACATTCCACTCCATATTGATCTCAAACTCTCTGTTGAGGACTCTCCCAACAGCGCCGGAGTTGTTGCAGATGTAATTCGTGCGGTCAAAATTGGTCTGGACCGTGGAGTCGGAGGCGCACTTACCAGCATTTCCTCATATTGTTTCAAGTATCCCCCGATCAAGATTCCTGACGGTCAGGCATCTCAGTGGGTTGAAGAGTACATTCAGGGAAAGAGAGAGCACTAAGCCGAGACTTTCCGCGCCTTCCGTACCGCGGGAGCCTCTAGAGATTCTCCCCAGTTATGATTCAATCGGCCTCTAGCTTTCCATTCCTCATAATGCTCCATTACACCTGTGAACAGTAGTGGAAGTCCGATAGTGGCATCGACATGCACGGTGCACTGTTCAGCCTTAGGATCAAGCTTCCCCCACGACTGGCTCTCAGGGAGCTCGCAGCCGGACAGACCCCCGAACTTCGGGTCATCTGTCGTCACTTGGATCGCGTAGCTGTGCGGGGGAACCGGCATCCCAGCAATCTCTGCCATCGGGATGACCTGCTGGATGTAGTTCTTCGGGGTCCCGCCTCCGATGAAAATAACTCCAGATTTTTGCCAACGCCTCTTGAGGCTCATAATCTCTAGATTGTCCAGCATGGGATCGTAGACCATTGGGGGCCGACCCTGGTCGAGTTGCTCATTCCTATACACTGTTAATGCCATCCCAATTGAGCTATCGGCTAGTGCTGGGCAGAAGATGGGGAGGTGTTCCCTCGAGGCGGTGGCAAGAATGCCGTATTCGTCGTTGATTCGTTGTCCCATGAGCTGGAAAAACTCCCTGCTAGAGTAGCCCCGAGGCTCAAGGCTTTCCGAGAACTTCTCTACAAACTCGTCAGCCTTCGTAAACACCACATCATCCGCATAAGTGTCGTACACTCTGTCAATTCTCATACTCCGCAGAGTCGGGTCATCAATGTGATGATGGGCCATATAGTGGCGACCCCCGAGGGACTCGTAGAGGTCATGACTGAGGTTGGCACCGGTTGATACGAGAACATCGATCGCGTGGAAGGCGATGAGGTCGCGGAGGAGACGCCTCATTCCACCAGCAATCATAGCTCCAGACAGACCGAAGAAGATTAGCGGACGATCGGGATCGCTCAGCATATGAAGCCAGATCTTGTAACACCTGCCAAGCATTCTGCTCTGGAATGATGTGGTGTTGAACGCTTCCAGAGCTTCGCTGACGGTGTGAACCTTCGCCACGTCAAAATGTTGCACAGGATGTTTGAACGCATCGCCACGTGGTGAGAATTGAATACGAGAGGACGAAGCTGATGCGGATATTTTTTCGTGAGAGTTAGAATTCTTGTTGGACTTCATTTTATCCTTCTAACTTAACAGTTCTACGGGCTTTCCGTTTCTATTAAAATGTTCCACAACTCGCGACGTAGGTCACTCGGACGATTGAAAGAATTTCTTAGAGGTTCTCGTCAGAAGGTCGCTACCGTGTTTTGCTCTTGAGCATGGCCGGTAGGGAAATCCCCTAACCATCGATGTCTAATACCGGCGTCTGTGTCGTTGGAATCTCGGTGGACGTTGGGTAGGACGTCTTCCACGACCTCGCTGGTGTCTCTCTCCACCTCTCCTTGGACCGTAGGGACGAGGTGGCAGGAAAAGGGTCGGGTACGATCTTCGACCCGGGGACGTCAACCTAATCATCTCTTGAATATTCGATGAAGTTGTCCGTCTTATTCTCTCAAAGATGGAGTCATCGCTTCGGCTTACGAGGGAGACTGCGATTCCGGCAACTCCAGCTCGGGCGGTTCTGCCGATTCTATGGAAGTATGTGAGGGGTTCTTCCGGTAAGTCGAAGTTAATCACGTGGCTTACGTTCGTAATGTCGAGGCCCCTTGCCGCCACGTCTGTAGCGACTAGGACGGCGATTGATCCGTCGCGAAAAGCCTGCATCGCCCTGTCCCTTTGGCCTTGGGAAAGATCTCCATGAATCGCTAACGCATTGTAGCCCTCGACTCTTAGGGCTTGGGCAAGCCGACCGGCTCTGATCTTGGTCGAACAGAATATGAGTCCTCTCGTTACCTTCTCGGTTTCTAGAAGGGAGCAAAGAGCGGGGAATTTTTCGTTCTCTTCAGCCCATGTATACTTCTGGGAGACGGATTCAACAGCAATCTCGTCGCTATCGACGAATATTCTCAGGGGATTCTTCATGTAGTGATGGGCGAGCCTGATGATCTCATCAGGCATAGTTGCCGAGAACAAGGTTGTTTGACGGGGACCCGGGACTCTCTCGAGAATCAACCTCACGTCATCGATGAACCCCATGTCCAACATTCTATCCGCTTCGTCCAGCACGACAAATCGGACCCGGTCTAAGTCTACTGTTCTTCTCTCCAGATGGTCGAGGAGTCTGCCTGGGGTGGCGACGATGACTCTCGTGGTTGGTCTTTCCAGTTTGTTGAGCTGAACGCCGATGCTCTGCCCACCGTAGACCGGGACGGTTCTTATTGGAAGGTGGCGTGCGAGGCGTTCGAATTCTCCTGCAACCTGGACTGCGAGTTCGCGTGTTGGGACTAGCACGAGCGCTTGGAGCCCATGAACGTGGTTGTCGATCCTCTGGAGTATTGGAAGGGCGTAGGCAAGGGTCTTTCCCGACCCGGTGTGTGCCTGCCCGATGATGTCTCTTCCTTGGAGAATAGGGGCGATAGCTTCCGCTTGAATTGGGAACATCTCGTCGAAGCCCATATCTTTGATTCCCTGAAGAAGCCGGGGTTGGAAACCTAGGGCTTCAAACTGTTGAGCCAACGATTGTTCTAACAGTAGGTCCGGCCGCCCCATAAAGACCTTCCAGTCCCCGAGCATCCGGATCAGAACGGAGGGGAGAACCTGCTTTCCTCTCTAGGGTCGTTTGGTCCTTTTCCACAGGCTAGAAGCGTCATCGGCAAGGCCCTCATGACGGTGCTCCCAAGCTTGGTGCTTGGGCATGTGATCTTCGCAAAAAGTCTTGCCACAATATTCACACTTCTTGTTCAGAAGTGTTACGCGTCCGCATTCGGCACATTTTTCCAAATGTCAAACCAGCGTTGTACAGATGTGCACTAGAGAGTTGCGTGAGTGGTTTAAGCTTGAGCTTGGACAGGTTGCAACTGCTGACTGTGATTCCACTTCAGGATCAGCTCCTGCAATAGCTTCGCGCGATCGTTGGTGAGGTCAAGCCTGAACACTCTAACGCGTCCGTAGTCTCTTTCTTCCACAATCCCTGCCTCTGATAGGTCGTCTAGATGCCGCTCGGCGGCGCTGTAGCTTTGTTCAGTCCTCTTTGCGATCTCCGTCAGATGCAGTTGTTCGACTTGGGAGAGCAGCGTGAGTATTCGTATTCTTCCGCTACTTGAGAGGACTCTGTCAAGTGGTGGGATCTCTTCTCCTCCCAAGGCTAGGCTCTGACGGAGAGGGTTGATTCAAGCCATCGACGGATGGCAGAGGCAGGGGCCGAGGAGATTCCCAGTAGGGTAGTTTTTCCTCTAAAGCCGGTGGTGGAGAGCTGGGTGGAGAGGATGCCTGTAGCGTTCAGGTTCTGAACGTACTTCCAGACTTGTGTGTGGGCCCGGTACGTTTCTTTGTGTTCCTCGCAAGCCATACGATATGCTATTTCCACATCGCCCATGGTGGCGTATGTTGCATTGTTTCTCTCCAAGACCCGAGCCAGGGCTAGAAGTATAAGTTTCTCGTGGAGATTGAGATGCTGGGAATACTCGGTGCGGAGAACAGGGTAGACGCTGTTCGCGGCCGCTCTGATATGATCAGGCTTCACCTCTCTCGCACCTTCCGTGTCAGCGTACTTTCCACCTCTCCATAGTAGCTCAATAGCGTAGCGAGCATCGCCCCCCGGCGTGGCCATGTCAGCAACGAAATTCAGAACCTCTTCAGGGACAGTTGCCTCTTTGAATGCGAGCTCTGATCTTTCTCTCAGAATATTTTCCAGTTGTGGTGTGGTGTAGTGGTCTAGGCGGATGACGTTTCGCTGGAGGGTGCTTTGGGTGCTCCTGTCGAGGTCTTCTAGGTTCTTGAGCTCTCGCAGGATGATTATGAGGGATAATCTTACTGGTCGGCCTGGTCGTTCCTCTTGGATGCGTGTGAGGTTGTAGAGGCTGGTGGAGCCTTCTGCTTTGATGAGCGAGTCCACCTCGTCGAGGGTGAGGATGATGTGGAGTTTCTTGTCCTCCAGCTGGTCTAGGAGGATGTGTAGTAACTCCTCGCTGGAAAAACCTCGCTGGGGGAATTGGGGCGTGAAGGTCTGGAGGACTCGTTTGAGGATCATGAAGAGACTGCCCCGGTATTCGCGGCAGTTGACCTGGATGTAGGCGAGGTTGAGCTTCAGGGTCTTGGCGGTGCGCTGGATATCCGTGCCGAACCGCTGGGTGAGGACCGTCTTGCCTGTTCCGATGTCACCGGTTATGAGGACCTTGGGACTGGTGGTCCCGGGCTTGTCGATGACCGACCGGAAGAGCTCGGCGAGGAAGCGTAGCTGGTTTTCCCGGTGGGGAAGCCGGGTTGGAAGCCATTCGAGGCTGAGGGGGCCTTCATCTTTGAATATGGTGGGTTTGGAGAGGGCGTCCCGTACTATCTCAGAGGGGATAGAGAGGCTGGTTTTCTCGATCATGACGAATACTTACACCTGAAAGCTCTCAAACTATACTGATGAACGTATAAAATGAGCAGAGATGGATAAAAGTAATCAATCTTCCCGCACGGTGCTAACATAGTCTCAAGACAGTTAATCTCAGGAATCTTGCTTCGAAAGGTTGGAAATCGAGATTCGAGGCTGCATGTTCTCCGAAAACTTTCATGCATCGAGCCATCGTGTTTCTAAGGCTTGATCACTTCCAATCTTAATAGAGAGCGAAAGGTGGCAACGGCCATGCTTCCCGGCGTTAGAGTTCACGAACTCAGAAGGAACGTGGATGAGCGCGGGTCCTTCGCAGAAATCTTCAGGGAAGATTGGCGAGATCTCCTCGGCGAGGACAAGGTCATTCAAAGCAACCTTTCTTACAGCTACCCCGGTGTAATTCGCGCCTGGCACCGCCACAGCCGAGGACAGATCGACTACCTTGTTGTTCTAAAAGGGACCCTGAAGTTATGCGCCTACGATGACTCTCCTGCATCGCCCACACGGGGGCAGCTCTCAGAAATCGTGACCAGCGGGGAAAAGTTAGAGGTCGTTCGGGTTCCAGGTTCATACTGGCATGGAACCAAGACCCTGGGAAACGAGCCTTCGTTGACGGTCTACTTCTTGAATCGACTTTACAATGCGAAGGACCCTGACGAGGAACGAAGGCCCTGGAACGACCCGAACATTGTAGACCCAAGAGTTTCTCAAAGCTACGATTGGAACAAGCCATCCCATAAATAAATTCGGGTTTTCATTCTCGTCTAATCGATTTAGGCTCTTGCAGGTTCTTCTGCAATAAACTGGCGGTAAGCCTCATCAATTTCTAAGGGCCGATTTGCAAGCCGCGATGCTGCCCGTGAAACCTGCAGCGAAGAGTCCAAGGGCCGCTTCGCTGTCCACTGTATGTTTCCGGCTTCTGTGGGAAGAATCAGTTTCCTCTCAAGCGGTGGCTTCCAGCGATCAGCCAGACCAAGGGCGAAGTCGTACCTGCTGCGTCGCGTCGCGCCTGCGGTGTGAATTATTCCTGGAAGGTGTCGTTCGGAAATCTCCATAACCATTAACGCCAAGTTTGTGTTGAGAGTTGGACTTGAATATTGGTCTTTTACGATGAAAACTTTCCGGCCCTTCGACAAACTATCAATAATGTACGTTGCCGCGTTGGGTCTCTCAGGGCGTCCCCAGCCATACACTACACTCGCCCGAGCAACGGACCACCGACCTTCCCCGCAGTTCTGGGCCGCCTCTTCCCCGGCAAGTTTTGTAAGACCGTATTGGTTTATCGGATTAGGTCGGTCATGTTCCGAATAATTCCCCGTCGTGCCGTCGAATACAAAGTCGGTGGACACTTGGACAAGGAAGCAGGACGATTCCTTGGCGGAGCCTGCAAGATACTCAACAGAAGTCGAGTTTAAGTCTCTGGCGAGTTGGGGGTTCACCTCGCATTTGTCTACGTCCGTCAGAGCGGCACTGTTGACAATTACATCGGGTTCTATCTGGGAGATGGTCTTATGTACCGAAACCTCGTCGGTAATATCGAGCGAAACTGGAGTGCCGAAGGTGGGCGGGTGCTCCTTGTATGCTGCGAAGACGTGGTGCCCTCTCCCCCGCGCGACCTGAACGAGTTTCACCCCAAGGAGTCCGCTAGCACCAGTGATCAGAACTTTCGTTGTCTTAATCGCCCTGTTTCCAAGGAGTCGCGGACAAGACCTTTGCTGATGCTAGGGGCTTCCACCATGAAGAATTGTTGACGTACCAGTCTACTGTTCGTCCCAAGGCCTGATCGAACGAATGACGCGGTTGCCATCCCAACTGTTGGCGAGTCTTCACTGATGATATGCTGTACCTGAAATCGTGGCCAGGCCTATCGTCGACATCGACGACCGCCGTTTCTGTTACCCCCAAATGACGAATGATTCTTTCTGCGACCTGGCGGTTCGTAAACTCGTTTCCAGACGAAAAGTTGTAGATTTCGCCGGAGGCACCTTTTTCCAAGACCTTGCTGATACCATCGCAAAAATCTTCCACATATGTCCAGTCTCGAATCTGTCCCCCACCACCATACAGAGGGATCTTCATCTTTTTGAGGCTGCGAAGTATAGCCTTCGGGATGAATTTCTCGGGATGTTGGTAGGGCCCGAAGTTGTTCGTGCAACGGACGATCACGACTGGCACTTTGTAGGTCTCATGCCAAGCTCGAGCAAGCATATCCGCCGCTGCCTTCGTGGCTGAATAAGGGCTCGAGGGACTCAGAGGACTTTGTTCTGAGAAGGACCCTGAGTCGATCGAGCCATACACCTCATCCGTGGATACGTGTACAAGCTTCTGCAAGTCCGACTTTCGACAGGCTTCCAATATGTTGTAGAAACCCACGAGATTGCTGCTCAGAAACGGCCCCGGGTTGGCGATGCTTCTGTCGACATGAGTCTCGGCGGCAAAATTCACGATATAGTCTGCATTCTTAGACACTTCTTGACAGGTTCTCGGGTTCGATAAGTCACCTTTGACCAGTCTATACCTCGGATGCCTGCGAAGGTCTCTCAGGTTCGCGGCGTTACCGCTTTTTCCGTAGTCAAGATTTGTTACCCTGGTATGGTCGCTGCTCTGGATAATTTGATGGATGAAGTTGCTTCCAATGAACCCTAGTCCACCTGTTACGACTACTTTCTCCAAGTTTCGCCCCTTATCTCAAAGTCTTATCACGCAATTCTCGCCCACAGTCAGACTAAGACGCCCTGTGGAGGTTGCTTTCCCCGTGATGATCGAACTATGCTGCCCTATTATACTCGATGTGATTCTATTACCAATCTCAATTCGACAATTATCCATAACAATGGAATCTTCTATTTCCCCCCGCGAAAACGAGACGTGATTGCCTATGCTAGTATAGGGTCCTATGTAGACCCCGGATCCTATCGTCGTGTCACTCCCGATGATGCAAGGTCCCCTGACGACGGCTCCTTTGGAGATTCGTGATCCACGACCCAACGCTACTCTTCCCTGTATTGATCCAATCTCCTCGAGCGTACCCTCTATCTTGGGCGTGATCCCGTCTAGCACCAGCCTGTTAGAGTCTAGTATGTCTTCGGGCGTCCCGGTATCCTTCCACCACCCATCTACCTTCCGGTAGTCGACCTTGTTGCCCGACTCCAGAAGAGTTTGTATAGCATCGGTAATTTCTAGCTCATTTCGCCACGAGGGTTGGAGTCTCCTTATCGCATCAAATATAGCCGGCCTGAATAGGTATATTCCGGTTAATGCCAGATTTGAGGGCGGATTTTTCGGTTTTTCCTGCAGTTCTAATAGTCGGCCATCTTCGGCAACGCGAGCCACTCCAAATTGGGATGGGTTTCGCACAGCAGTCAACAAGATCATAGCGTCAAGACCAGAAGCCAGAAACTCATCGACGTATTTTTTCACCCCTCCCTTGATGAGGTTGTCGCCAAGGTAAACAATGAAAGCGGAATCGCCAATGAAATCCTCGCAAAGGCTGACGGCATGAGCTATTCCCAATGGCTCTCCTTGGGTGACGAAGGCAAATTTCGCCTCAAATCTTGATCCATCGCCGTAGTACTCCTTTACTTTCTCGGGATGTACATCTCCAAGAACGAAAGCAATTTCTCTAATTCCGCAAGCTATCATATCCTCTACACCGTACTGAGATACCGGCTTGTTAGCGATTGGAATCAACTGTTTGGGGCCCGTGTGAGTTAGCGGGCGTAGCCTTGTTCCAGCTCCTCCGTGGAGCACGATTCCTTTCACGGCCCGAAAAACGAAACAAGAAGATATTACTCCTTTGCTTGGGCTGGGAGCCTCCCTCCGACTTTCCAATCAACTGAACCCATGTGTCTAGCCAACCCCCGGTTTGTAGGGCCAAAATGAGAGAACATGTAATGCCGGTTAGAAGAAGCAGCATTCGATGGGAAATGGTTGAAATCGAACTCCGCGGAGCCCAATTCCGTGAGGCGAAGCATGCGATGAGTTCGTGGCTTCCTTGCAGAGGGTGCGGTTTATCGGACTTCCCTCTGGGGGGTTCGCCCTGGTCGCCTAGACATCGAGCAATGGTTCCCATGGTTGACTTGGGCAATCTTCCCTTGGCAAATCGACTCCTTAGTGTCACCTCGACTTCGAATGCTCCCTACCCACTCGTAGTCTATTATTGTCATAACTGCGCCCTCATACAACTGGCCGACCTGGTTCCGAGAACTGAGATGTTCACAGACTACGTCTACCTTACATCTGCTTCCAAGACAATGATGGAACATTTTGATCGATACGCGGAGGGAATTACCCGACGTCTCGATTTGACTGCTAAGGACCGTGTTCTTGATGTCGGGAGCAACGACGGAACCCTTCTGAAGGCCTTTCAGAGACGAGGGGCAAGAGTTCTAGGGATAGAGCCAGCTCGGAATGTTGCGTCGATTGCTGAGGCGGCAGGAGTACCTACCCTCACTAACTACTTCGATCTCAAGCTGGCTAAAAGGCTGGAGAAGGTTCGGCTTGTCACTGCGAACAACATTCTCTCTCATGTTGGAAGTCTCAGAGACTTCCTGGCTACTGTTGCGCACGTCTTGAGGCCTAACGGGCTATTCGTCTTCGAATTGCCCTGGGTGGCGGATGTTCTCCGGAATAATTCGTTCGATATGATATACCATGAGCATTTGAGTTATTTTGGACTCAAGCCTCTCACGAGGGCTCTACGAGAAGAGGGGCTGTTCCTCGTGGATCTAGAGTACTATCCATCGATTCATGGAGGAACTTTCAGGGGGTTTGCTTCTCCATCTTTTGAAGAACCATCACACCTTGTGAAAGAAATGTCCGCTCGTGAGGAGAAGGAAGCTGATTTCTGGGCGCTAAGAGATTTCTCGGAACGGGTTCCGAAGTTGGCTCATCATCTTAGGGATATGCTTCTGAGCTTAAAGAAGGAGGGAAAGAGGATAGCTGGTTATGGCGCTCCCGCCAAGGCCACCATTCTTTTGAATTACTGCGGCATAGGTCGAGATATCCTTGATTATGCGAGCGACACGACCCCCCTGAAACAGGGGAAACTTATCCCCGGCGTCAAGATACCGGTGGTGAGTCCCGAGTTGGCTCGAACAAAGCCTCCCGATTATTATCTTCTCCTCGCCTGGAATTTCAGGCAGGAGATTCTCGCCAAAGAAAGAGAGTTTCTTGATAAGGGAGGAAGATTCGTTGTCCCGTTCCCGCAGCCAGAATTCGTAGACTCCTGACATCGGACACGGCCTAAGAGCAGAAGTCGAGTAAGAAAGGGATGAACTCACGAAGGACTTGTTCGCCAACGGTTGGAAGATTATTATTACCAGTGGAGATCGCATTTACGAGATTCATGTCGACCCTCGAACAGCTCGCGGCGAAGTCTAGCATAGAACGCAAAGGTTCTCCCATGACGCGCGAGGAAGTCGGACAGTATATGAGGAGTCTTCCAGGATGGAATCTGGTAGACGGGTCTATTGAGAAAGAGTTCCGTTTCACGTCCTACCTAGATGGTCTAGCCTTCGCAAACGAGATAGGGAAGATCGCTGAGGAACAGGACCACCACCCCGACATTGTGATCAAGTGGAGACGAGTGAAGCTAACCCTGTCCACTCATTCTGTCAAAGGGTTGAGCGAAAATGACTTCATAGTGGCTGCGAAGTCAGAACTCAAGTACAGAGAATCTGGGCTCGGTTGAGGCTACGCGGGTGCTACCGTCGGGTCTTCAAATGTTCCTCTATGGTCTTGAGTCTGTTTTCAATCCCAGTGAGTCGGTCTAGCAATTCCTTGAGGACTCGGATGGTCTCCTCGTTTCTCCGGACGTACTGACCTGAGGGCCGCATGGGGGAGGGAAGTGGCTCAATCGGCGCCGGATGCAGAGGGTCAAACGGTCGTCTAGGTTCCATTTCAGCCCCATTGTACCAAACACATGGTATTGACTTTTTCTAGATGCTTCCGGGACCTCTCATTCGGGCTAAATCTGAAAGAATTATAGGAGGAGAAGGGGTGCGTTAATCCCATGAACTTTGAACGTATAATCTTTAGAAGCTGGTTCTATCTGAGAGTCGGCTACGGCACCTACATAGCTTTCCTCATCGGCTTTGTGAGCAACATTATCGTGATTTACAAGCTCGCCATAGCCGACACCTCATTGGTGTCAGTCTTTCCACACTTGACAGAGTTCACCGCTGTTGCGATCGTGATCGCTTCCCCGATCAGCGTTATAATCGGTTTATTCCACATGCGCCGTACCGCAGCATTCGCCGCTGACGCTTCGGTTTCGACTGAGGCGAATCCCTACGTATACAAGATAGTTCCAGGTAAGGAACGAGAGGTAACCGTTCCTCTCTCGATACTGACAGCACGGGTTTTGCTGAAGTTGGCCGGGGATAAGTTGACTGCTGAAGAGAAACAAGAACTCGAAGGGGTTCTCGCGAAGGCCGACAAGCTCCTCTTGGGTCAGTCTGTAGGCTTACGGAAATAGACAACTCTCGGAGGTTGCAGGAGTTAGAGCAGTCCCCGTGGTCAAGGATTCAGTTCGGGTGATCATGGGGTTCACTCAATCCGCTAAGAATGGCGAACGACTGGATCCAAAGGACAAAGCCCATCAATTACATGAGCGAATCTCATTCTCGAAATGAGATCTGGCGCTCGGCGACTCACAAAGTGGTTAGCCGAAGTATTTGCGGACCATCTTGACACCAACATCGCTCGCGGCCCATTTTTCGCCGTTGAACTTGACCGCTCCTAGTCGTTCGAGGTTAGCTAGGTGCTCGCCGAGCTTCTCCGCAGGGAATCCTTTTTCCTTGTGCCCGGGATAGACGTCGCCTAGCGCCTTCGCGACCTCTTTTGCACTCTTTGGGGTCTCGCATATCCGCACGATCTGGATGTTCACCTCGGTTGTTGTGAGAATCCTGAAGATTTCCTCTTCAGAAAGCCTTGGTTTTGTGAGACTGAAGCTGACCGCGCCTGATGCTTGCGAGGGACCGGTCTTTGGCCCGTGTCTCCGCCGGCGGATCATCCTGTAACCGATTGCTCCCCAGGTTGCGGCAAGGATTGACCAGAGGAAGGTCGGGTTCGCTAGAAGGCCGATTACATCTTCGAATTGTAAGGTCATTATCATTGTTTCTATCTCACCCTGTGAAGTGCTGCCATCTCTATTCCAGCTGGGCCTACGCGGTATGCGTAGACCTTCATGTCTCCCAGTGCTCCTGGCATTTTCAATACTCGCATCTTCCTCGCATAATCCTCACTCCCGAAAGGTTCCGTGGACAAGTCCACAACACCATCGCTCAAGTGCTGAACAGTGTTCTCGATATGCTCAGTGTGAATCCCCTTAGACGCCAGCAACAACGCTAAACCACCCGTAGAACGCACGTGATTCTGCAAGATCTTCAAAGTCTGCTCAACTGCAGGAAATGGTGCAGAGCGAATAATATCGCTCAAGCTATCAATTACGATTGTGGTGGTTCCTAGAGGCGTGATGACCCGGGGAAACTCTTTTGCGAGGAGGTTGGCTGGGCCGATGTCCCAGGAGACCTCGCCGGAGATCTTTTCTCTCTTCATGCTGAAGCTGTCAATGAACCACATCTTTCTCTTCTCAAAATAGTTGTCAAGGTTCCAGCCGAAAACCGCCATCTCGCCGACAACATCCTCCCACGAGCGTCCCGTTGTGAAATAGACCGCCGGCCTTCCTTCCGTCAGGCCTTGGTAGAGAATCTGTTCGGCGCACGTGGTCATCCCAGTGTCCGCTTCGCCGAGAAACGTGATTATGCTGCCTGACGGGAGGCCGCCGATCGACTCGTCAAACGCGCCAATTCCACTTCTAATATTCGCCATTTTTTTTCTACGCCTGTTGCCGTCTCTGTTGATCCTGCCTGTTCGGGTACTGGTCCTGGTACCCTTGCTGGTATCCCGCTTGGTCGGGTGCTGATTGTTCCACTTGAACCCCTTGTTCCACTACCCCTTCCCCTTGGGATACTGGGATGTTACCTGTCACGACTTCTTCGGAGCTCGTGTTACCGGCGGCTTCGGCGCTTTCTCCCGTTGTTGCTGTGGAGGCGCCTGCGGCCGTGGCTGACACTTCGAACGCCCACGGGACCCTTGATGACGATGCCGTCCGGTCCGATGGCGAAGGCGTAGTCGTTTAGGCTGTGGCTTGTCCCACGCATCTTCCGGACGAATAGCTTCCTTATCGGCGAGCTCTGGCGGACGAGCGACAAGACCATGACTCCTGTTGCCAGGAATTCTTCGATGCCGTATCGGCTGATCAATCCTGAGCCCTCAACGATTTCAGTGGTCATTATTGTGGTACAACCTACGTCTTTCAAGAGAAGTCCGACCTCGAGGAATATCTCTCGTAGAGTGTTCAGGTCGGTTACTCGGAAGCCGAATCCTGGCAGAGAGTCAACGACGAGTCTTGTTGCTCCTAGTTGTTCGACTAGTATTTTGACTTCTGATAGTTTTGATCGTAGGTTGTAGAGAATCGATTGCAGGCTTTCTTGTTCTGTGACTTCTGATTCGACGCGTTGGTAGACGGCGTCGACCATGCCGATTTTTTTCTCGTTTTCTAGTTTCTTGAAGTCCCAGCCGAATCGTAGCATGTTCGCTTTGAACTCGGAGGGTGGTTCTTCGGTGCTGACGTAGACTCCTGGTTCGCCGAACTTTGTGGCTCCTTTGTAGAGGTATTGTCCGCAGCATATTGTCTTCCCGCAGCCGGCTCCTCCTGCTAGGAGGACTCGGGCGCCTTTGGGGAAGCCGCCTTCGAGAACGTGGTCCAGCCCTGGGATCCCAGTATGGACCCTTTCGATCGCGGTTTCCATAATGGACCGAGGCTAGGGCGGACGGAAGCTTGCATAAGCCTACAGTAACCCTGTGGCCGATCCACAGGTTACACCATCGGTCGTTTCGAACGAACTTTCGCCTCGGAAGATCTCGAGAATCTGCAGGCAAATGTTCGCTCGTGCTGATCGGGCTGACAACGGGCGATTTCGAACCATGAACAGAGTTTCCCCTCACTCACTCACGCGACGCGAGGGTCGGTCGCTAAGACCCCCCTATTTTCTAGAAGGTTCGCTGTCAGGTATTGATAATGGGCGAGGTAGGCTGTTCAAGGCGCAATCTGGGCTTAGCTGGCTCGGCGAAAACGCGATTAGCCCAACGAATCTAGGGGTGATCTTGAGGAGCCCTCCCAGAATCGCGATCAGGGCTGACAATAGGCGATTTACCTTCTCTCTTCTGATCTTGAATCTGAAAGGTCACTAGAACATTCAGGGGATGATGCACGCCGAAAAACGGGACAGTGCTCGACCGGCACAAAGCCGAAACCGTGCCCCGACACCTAAGACTCGTTCAGAATCAGTGCCAGACATGAGGTGCGTCTAGACACAAGGGGTCTTGCGCAACGGCTTTGCGTTACAGGCGAGTGAGTTCGGAGTTTCCGAAACCACTGAGTAGCCAAGCCCGGAAACGTTCGCGGTCTTTCAACCCTGACAATCTGGAAATAGTGACTTTGAGGATTTCATGGACTCTTCGTCTACTTGGAAACAAGTCTTCCCCTCTCGCTTCCCCAAAGGGTTTTTAGCTTGAGGCCTGGGGCTCCTCGAAGCTTCCGGTGAAAGAGGAATGCCAGAACGCGGATACTCAGTTACGGGCTTGGACCCAGACCGTACTGTGAAGTGTTCTGGCCGCCAACTTCGCATATCCCCGAAAGCATCCGTAGAGCTCTGTCGAACAATCAGGGGAATGAAGCTGTCCGACGCAAAACGGCTTCTCGAACGCGTCATCGAGCTGAAACAAGCAGTTGCCTACCGTCGGTTTCACAAGGAAGTCCCGCATCGGCGACAGCTGAACGAGCATTTCTATGCCGGCCGTTTTCCGCAAAAAGCCGCCGGCAGACTCTTCAAGCTCTTAGAGGAGTTGGAGGCGAACGCTGAGTATCGGAATCTCGACACGGAACGGTTGAAGATAATTCATGCTGCCGCGCAGCGCGGGACTAAGGTTCCTAAGAGAAACCCGCGAGCCTTCGGTCGATCTGATCTTTTGCAGGGAACGATGACGCATATCGAACTTGTCGGCTACGAGCTGGAATAATTCTTGTCGGTTACCAAGTATTTTGTCAAAGATGTTTCTCGACGTCTCGAAATCGACGAGCACCTCGCTCTAGAGCTGAAACGCGCCGGGTACAGCCACGTCGAGTTGACAAAGAGCCCCGTTGGCACGAGAGTTGTGATTTACGCTGCGAAACCCGGAATGGTTATTGGCCGAAGAGGCCAGAGTATTCGAGATCTAACAAAGGTCCTTGAGGATAAATTCCATATCGAGAACCCGCAACTCTCCGTTGCGAACATTGAGGTACCGGAGCAAGACCCCAAAGTCGTTGCGTCCCAGGTCGCCTCCGCTCTCCAGCGAGGTGTCCACTTCCGCCGCGCAGCATACTGGGCCATCCAGAGAGTAATGGAATCACAAGCCCTCGGCGTCGAGATCACAATCCGAGGAAAACTCACAACAGAACGATCACGTTTTGAAAAGTTCAAGGCCGGCTACCTGCCCAGAGTAGGAGACCCGGTGCTGAAGAGCGTAAAGACAGCGGTCGCCGATGTCCAGTTGAAGCAGGGCCTTTTCGGAATCAACGTTCGCATCCTACCGCCGCAGATCGACTACATTGACAAGCCGATCATGCTAACGCCCCCCGCACAAACAACACCACAACCAGTCACACCAGCGAAGGAAGCGGAACCAATCGCCGCTCCAGAGGTGGCGGTCGAGATAGACACCCCGGCCGAAGTCGCGGTTGTTGTCGAAAACAAGGAGGAAGAAAAAACTGCCGATTCTCAGAAAGCGTGAACTCAACCAAATGCTCCCGGAAGAGCGGCGGAAGAAGGTAATAGAACTGCGAGCCGAACTCACCACCATTCGAACGTCAGTAAAGTCAGGCGGAACAGTGGACAATCCAGCGCGAATACGCGAGCTCCGCAAGACAATCGCCCGCTTGCTGACAGCCCAGAACTCGCCCACGAAACCATCACCAGAGGCCGCGTAGACCATGATCACATCGCAGAATATTACCGCTCACGAATGGATCGGACTCAAAGTCAAGATCACAAAATCCACAGACCCAACCATCCAAGGACTAGAAGGCACAGTCCGGGACGAGACAATGAACACGTTCACGATAGAAGCCAAAGGAAAACTGTTACAGGTCCAGAAGCAAAAAACAATCTTCCGAGCGGAACTCCCGAGCGAGAAGGTTGAGGTCGACGGCTCTCTCTTGCGGTTCCGGCCCGAGGACAGAGTGAAGAAGGGGCTGCGGAAATGGTAGTCCGCAACACGGGCCTCAACGTCAAAGCCCCGAAAACAGGCTGCAACGATCCACTGTGCCCATTCCACGGACACCTCTCCGTCAGAGGAAGAGTCTTCGAAGGAACAGTCGCAGGCTCGCGATCCCCCAAGACAGTCTCGGTCGAACGAGCATACCTACACTACTACACAAAGTACAGCAGGTACGAGAGGCGAAGAAGCAAGACCCTCGCCCACAACCCGCCATGCATATCCGCGACCGAAGGCGACAAAGTCACAATCGCAGAATGCAGACCCCTAAGCAAAGAAGTCACCTTCGTCGTCGTTGAAAAGACCGGAGGCGCAGCCTAATGCCCGCGCCGAAGACCCGAGCAGTCAGCGCCCGGGGAATGATAGAATACCGGCCCAAAGTCGCACGGGGCCTACCGGTCGGATCCCGAATGACCTGCGCTGACAACACCGGCGCTAAGGAACTGAAGCTCATCAACGTCCGCGGCTACCATGGGCGACTGCGACGTGTTCCAGCAGCGTGCGTTGGAGACATGGTAATGATTACGGTCATGAAAGGCTCACCCAGCCTCAGAAAACAAGTCTTTCCAGCCGTCGTCGTACGACAGGCAAGAGCTATTCGGCGACCCGATGGCACCCGTCTGAGCTTTGAGGATAACGCTGCGGTTATAATGACTCCTGAGGGTGAGCTCAAAGGCACCGAGATCCGCGGACCGGTGGCAAAGGAGGCTGCTGAGCGTTGGCCGAGAGTCGCGAACCTAGCGAGCACGGTAATCTAGAATGGCTAGCTCAAAGCCGTCGAAGCAAAGGAAGAAGTTCTTCAACGCTCCACAACACCGCCGACGCCGAATGCTCGCCGCCCGGCTATCCGACGATCTCACCAAAAACCACAAAGTCCGACGGCTACCCGTAAGAACCGGAGACAGCGTCCGCGTCATGAGAGGAGACTTCGCAGGCCTAGAAGGAAAAGTCCAGCGCGTAGACTATTCCAACGGCAGAATCTTCGTCGAGGGAATGGCCCGAGAGAAATCCGCCGGCCTCTCCTCCCAGCTGCCCATCCACGTTACCAAGGTCCGCATAACCAACCTCAACCTCTCAGACAAATGGCGCAGCGGATTGTTAGCCGAGAGAGGAAAAACCCGAGAGGAATAAGACATGGCTAGAAAGTTCGGCCCCAGACAGCTCAAACGAGAACCCTCACCAGGCTTCTGGCCAATCCACCGGAAAGAATACACCTGGGCACCCCGAACAAGACCCGGACCCCACGCACGCGAAAAAAGCCTACCACTCATGATAATCGTCCGCGAATCCCTCGGGCTCGCGAACATCGCCAAAGAGGCGATCAAGATCATAAGCGAGGGCAAAGTCAAAGTTGACGGCGTCGTCCGACGCGACCGCCGCTTCCCAGTCGGGCTGATGGACATCGTCCAGATCGAAGGCGTACCGCAAGCATACAGGGCACTACCGAAGCCGAACAGAGGACTCATCCTCTCCCCAGCCCAGGATAAGGAGGCCGCTTACAAGATATGCAAGATCGTAGGAAAACAGAACGTGCCAGGCGGAAAATTACAGTACAGCCTCCACGATGGAAGAAACCTGCTCGCCACAGCAAAAGACACGAGACCCGGCGCTGAGGAACTCGCTGTCGGAGGCGCCGTACAGCTGAGCTTCCCAGCGCAGAAAATAGTCAAGTATGTTCCATTCCAAGTCGGAGCCCTCGGACTCGTCATCGACGGAAGAAACCAAGGATACTACGGAAAGATCACCTCCATCAGCCCAGGGACCTACGCGCGACGGAAAATCGTGAGAATAGAAACCGGAGCAGAAGGCTTCGAAACCCCCGCCGAATACGTAATACCCGTCGGAACAGATGCACCACTCGTCACACTGGAGAAGTGATTGCAATGCAAACAACTGAGACTGCAACCAAAACGAATCCGCTCCTGAACATAAGAATCGAAAAAGTCACGATCAACATTGCCACCGGGAAATCAGGCGAGCCATTGGAGAAGGCGAAGAAAGTGCTCAACCAGCTCACCAACAAGACCCCAACCACCAAACTTGCGAAGAAAGCGATCAAGGACTGGGGAATCCGCAAAGGCGAACCCATAGCCACTGTCGTGACGCTGAGGCGTGATGATGCGGGCCAGTTCCTTACCCGGGCTCTTGATGCAGTCTCGAACAAGGTCAATGATTCCTGCTTCGACGACTATGGCAATTTCTCGTTTGGAATCAAGGAACACATCGAAATACCCGGCACTAGGTATGTGCCGGAGCTGGGCATCTTTGGCGCCACTGTTCACGTCACCCTAGAGCGCCCCGGATACCGGCTTAGACGACGATCGATCCGTCCTGCGAGGATCGGGAAACATCATTACGTCTCGAAAAAAGAGGCTATTCAGTTCATCCAGGACAATTTCAGAACACAGGTAGGAAGCTGACAATCAGATGGCGAAGATAAAACCGAGAAAAGTCCGGAAATATGGAAAAGGGGCCAGACCGTGCAAACGCTGCGGCCAGTACGGGCCGATCGTTAGAAAGTACGGGCTGAACTTCTGCAGACAGTGCTTCAGAGAAGTCGCCGTCGGCCTCGGATTCAAGAAGTACATGTGATCACACAATGGAACCAATCTCAAACATGTTCTCAGCCATACTCAACAATGAGCGGAGGCACAAACACGACTGCATCGTCTACCCCGCCTCGAAACTTATGGGACAGGTATTGCGGGTGATGCAAAAATACGGCTACGTTGGCGAGTTCGAGTTTGTCGACGATGGCCGCGGCGGAAAGTTCAAGATCCAACTCCTAGGTAGGGTCAACAATTGTGGCAGCGTCCGTCCCAGATTCTCTTCCACGGTAATAGAATACGAGAAGTGGGGCAAGCGATACCTTCCATCCAGAGATGTCGGAATCCTCATTGTAACAACCCCGAAGGGTGTTGTGGCACACAAGGAAGCAAGAGAGATGGCATCCGGCGGCCTACTATTGGGCTACGTTTACTAGGTGGATAACATGGCGCGCTTCGAAAGCCTTCAACGCACGATTCAAGTTCCCGACGGCGTCACTGTGGAAGTTGACGCGAAGACAGTGAAGGTCAAAGGCCCCAGGGGAACGCTGCAAGAAGATCTATCCCACCTGCCGGTAACTATCACCCAAAGCGGCCGAGAAGTCCAGGTCTCAGTCACCTGGCCCCGTAAACGAGAGATAGGAATGCTAGGAACAGCAGCAGCCCATATCCGAAACATGATCAGAGGCGTAACCAAGGGCTACAGGTACAATCTCAGAACCGTATACGCTCACTTCCCCGTCACAGTGAAGGTTGACGAAAAAGCAAAAGCGCTCAAGGTCGAGAACTTTACTGGGGAAAAGACACCCAGATCCGCCCAGATACTTGACGGCGTAAAAGTCGCTGTCAAAGGGGACGACATTACCGTTGAGGGAATCGACATTAAGGCCGTAAGCCAGACTGCAGCTAACATCCAGAACTCGACAAAGATCAAGAAGAAAGACCTCCGGGTCTTTCTGGATGGAATCTACATAGACACGAAGACCAGTCTCGAGACGCCTGCCGGACCGGCGAAAGTGAAGTAAAAAATGGCGAACATGAGCAAGCACGCGTTCAACCGGCAAGAAAGCTGGCGGTACAAGCGCGTAAAGCCCGCATGGAGGCGAGCCCGCGGAGTCACCAGCAAGATGAGGAAGGAAGAAGCAGGCTGGCCCCCCAAAGTCAAGGTCGGCTACGGGACGGCAGCGGCAACGAGAGGTCTCCATCCGCGAGGACTGCAAGAACGTCTGATCCACAGACTGTCAGAGCTCGAAGGACTGGACCCGAAGATCCATATCATCAGAATCTCCGCCCGAGTCGGAGAACGAAAGAGACTACCACTCCTCGAAGAGATACGCCACCGAAACTTCCACATAGCCAACCCAGGCAAGCAAGAAGAGAAACCAGTCACAACCGAGGAGCCAACCACAGAAGAGGCTCCAAGTTCGGAAGAAACAAAAATTCCGTCCACACCAAGCGATACAGAGGAAGCAGCAGAGGAAGACCCACAGCCAGGGACAATGGAGGAGTCAGCGAAGGATGACGCTAACGAGGAGGAAGAAGACAAGTGAGCCTCAAAAGCCAGAAACGGCTCGCGGCCAGCCTCCTCGGCTCCGGCAAGAGCAGAATCTGGATAGATCCAGAAGAAACAACCAGAGTCGAGTCCGCAATTACACGCCGGGAAGTCAAGTCGTTAATCGATAGCGGCAGGATTCGACTGCTTCAGAAGAAAGGGGTAAGCAGAGGCCGCCACCGAATGAAGTCAGCCCGACGAAAGAAAGCTGGAAGCCGAAAAGGCGGACAAAAGCAGGGCAAGGATGCCTGGGTCTTGAAGATCAGAGCGATCCGACGACATCTCCGGTTCTTGAGAGACAAGAGACAGCTGGCCCCGGCCAGCTACAAGCTTCTCTTGGGCATGTCGAAAGGAGGAGCGTTCCGAAGCCGATCACACGTCGATGAGTATGTAAAGGCCCACCAGCTCCAGAGGAAGCGTTAGACGATGGCTGATGGTCCGCGATACTCAGTTCCATTCAGGCGCAGAAGAGAGGGTAGAACAGACTACAAGCTTCGTCGAGCCCTTGTCCGGTCCGGAAAACCGAGAGCCGTTGTTCGGGTCACCAACAAGTACGTTTACGTCCAGATAACAGATGCCGAGCTTCGCGGAGATATCGTGCGAGCCGCAGCATCATCTAAGGAGCTCGCGAAGATGGGATGGAAGGGAGCGACAGGAAATATTCCGTCAGCATATCTAACCGGGGCGCTGGCCGCGCGTCGCGCCTTGGCGAAAGGAGTCAAGGAGGCCGTGCTGGATATCGGCTTGAAGTCCTCGACTAAAGGTTCCAAGTTGTTTGCTGTATTGAAGGGTCTCTCGGATGCCGGGCTGGAGGTTCCGCACTCTGATGGTCCATTGCCGGCTAAGGAGAGGATTGGTGGAGCCCACATTTCCGAGTATGCGAAAAAGCTTTCAGGTGAAACAGATGTGTACCGGAAAATGTTTAGCGGTTATTTGAAGCGGGGTTTGAAGCCTGAAGAACTCTCCAACCATTTCGAACAGGTTAGACAACAGATTCAGTCGGCTCCGATTGAGGCGAAAGCATGAGCCAGAGACCATACCAGGGAGGCGGGCAACGACCCGGTCAAGAGGTCGGATGGGTCCCGAAGACAAAGCTTGGAAAGCTCGTCCAAGCAGGCGAGATCGTCTCAATGGAAGAGATCTTCACACAGGGCATGAGGATCAAGGAGCCAGAGATTGTTGACACGCTGCTCCCGAACATTCAGCAAGAGGTTTTGGGGATTGGTTTCGTTCAGAAACAGACTGACGCTGGCGAACGGTCAAGATTCCGAGCTATCGTAGCTGTCGGGAACGGCGATGGTTACATTGGTGTTGGAGAGGGGAAGGCCCGGCAGGTGCGCACTGCCATCGACAAGGGGACTATACAGGCGAAGCTGAACGTTGTTCCTGTGCGCCGTGGATGCGGAAGCTGGGAATGCCGTTGCGGCAGAGCCCACACCGTACCATTCAGCGTTGTCGGGAAATGCGGTAGCGTAAGAGTGCATGTTCTTCCAAGCCCCAGAGGACTCGGACTGGTAGCCGGGGAGATACCGAAGCAGGTCTTGAGACTGGCCGGGGTCAAGGACTGCTGGACACGAACCTACGGGTCCACGTCGACCCTTACTTCTTCCGCGCTTGCGGTGTTCGACGCTTTGGTGCAGACCTACAATGTGGTTACGCAGCAGGACTGGGTGGCATAAGATTGGCAGAATCCGCCAAACAGCCGGTAATCCTCGCGGTACGCATCCGCGGAACAGCAACCGATAACCCCGACGTTAGGAAAACGATGGAGACTTTGAAGATGGAGAGCACATTCCGTGCCCGGCTCCTAGAGAACAGCCCGTCAACCTTGGGCATGCTTCGCGCTGCCAAGCACCTGGTCGCTTGGGGCCAGGTTAACCCAGAAGTGTTGGAGACCTTACTACGGAAGAGAGGGGAGAGAGAGGGAAACAAAGAGTTCGACGATGAGTTCGCCAAGATATTCTTCAGGAAGGAGAATATTGCGGAGCTTGCGAGGTCAGTCGTCGCTGGAGAGGTCGGGGTAAAAGATCTGTGGCTTGCCGGCGTGAAACCAAGATTCAGACTTCATCCTCCAAGAGGCGGCTTCAAACGAAGCACGAGACGGGCTGCAACTGATGGGGGAGAGCTTGGCTACAGGGGCGAAGACATCAACCGCCTCGTCAAACGAATGATCTAGCCTAGCTTCCGTTTTAGCACAAACTCCAATATACTTCCCGGAATATTCTCGATCGGTCTACTATGGCTCACAGCAGAGACTCAACCAGGAAAAAACGTACTCGGCGGTCGGGATGGTGGTTCGACATCTTCGAAGAAATGGACCGGATGGATCGATTGATGGACGAGATGATGCGGAAGGCAGTAGAGATGCCCAAGGCGAGTGAAGGACCACAACCCTTCGTGTACGGATTCTCAATGTCTGTTGGAGAGGACGGCAAACCGGTAATCAGGGAGTTCGGCAACGTCGAACCGACCTCTCGAGGGCCGTTGGTGAAGGAAGAACGGGAACCACTCGTCGATGTTTTACAAGAGGGTAACGAAGTTATTGTTGTAACGGAGCTTCCTGGAGTAGAGAAGGAACACATCAAGCTTGAATCAACCGATCGGGCATTGAAAATAGCTGTAGAATCAGCTAAGAGACGATACTTCAAAGAGCTCGAACTGCCACACTTGGTTGACCCTCGAACAGCCAAGGCCACCTACAAGAATGGAGTCCTTGAAGTCCGCTTCACCAAGAGCGACGAGAAAAGACCCACACGACCTATTCAAGTTGAGTAGCCCACCACAAGCCTCGAATCCTCTTACCTTCTGCCCCCTCGTCGCGAGACCTTGAAACTAAATCCCATTTTTTCTCAGAGACGGTGGGGTCTAGCACACATTCCGGGCGGGTCCACGTAATACATGGGCAACTTTAGTGGAATGAGATGGCGAAAGCCACCATAATCTCAGTGCATCACGAACGGTTCTTCACCTTCGAAGTCTTTCGCCAAGCATAAGAACCCGCACGACTCGCTCGTTCTCCGAAGATGGTTTGTGATAGAGCCATGGATTATCATCACATCCATCTCGTTGGCTTTCAGCATTCCTGTTCTGTTGTCCTCCTACTACACTGTCATCCTATTCGTTAGCTCGCTTCGATATCCAAGAATCCTGAGTACTGTCGATCCTCCGGGAGAGAGTTTGTCTCTCGTTTCGATTCTAATCGCCGCATACAACGAAAAGTTCGTCATCGGGCGAACCCTTGATACAATCAAGTCTCTGGACTACCCAGCGAGAAAAATCCAGGTTATTATTGCCGACGACTCTACAGATGACACGACGAACGTAATAGACAAGAAAGTAGAGGAGCTGAACTCATCGGGAATTGTCACTCTAGTATCAAGGCGAAACAACAGAGAGGGATTCAAGAGCGGTGCACTGAACCACGCTGCTCCTCTCTTGAGAGGCGAGTACGTCCTGCTTCTGGACGCGGATTCGACAGTTACACCCGGATCATTGTCCCGAGGACTCGCGGCTTTTCGATTAGATCCCAGAATAGCTTTCGTTTCGTTCCGAGTGGGCCATTACAACCGTGAACAGAACCTGATCACGAGATTGTTTGCGCTATCTCAGGACCAAGGAGATACGATAACGAAGATGGGATCGTACGCTTTGGATGCTCCTTACTCATTTCAAGGAGGCTTTACACTGATATCGCTAGCTATTCTCAAAGAGGTTGGGTTTTGGACAAACGACTCGATAGTTGACGACGCAGACCTGTCGTGCAGGATATACTCCGCAGGATGGCGAGGCGTCTATCTAAGCGATGTGAAGGTCTTTGGAGAAGACCCCTCGAGCCTTGAGGTTTGGAAGAAGCAAGCTGCAAGAGTGGCGCAGGGGTGGACCAAATGTGCCCGCTCAAACTGGCGAAAAATCATTGGATCTCGCAAACTTTCCCCTTGGAGGAGGGGAGCTTTGCTTCTTTTCCTGTTAGGACCTTTCTCAGCCCTTAGTTGGATCGTGGTCACATTCGTCTCTGCTCTTGGACTCGTCCTCGGGTTCAGTGCTCCTGCAAACTCGATATTCTCTAGCCCGGTTTACGTGATTATAGTGACATTGCCCCTGGTTTTCTTCTTCCTTTCAGGGGCTTACGCGCTCTACGTGCAGAAGATAATGACTGTGAAAAACCTACTTCTTCTCCCTCTCATTTCCTACACGACGTCGTGCATGACGACAGCGATCTGCATCGGCTTCTTGCAAGGGATCAGGGGAAGACCAGGGTTCTTTTTCCGAACACCCAAAAGTGGGCTCGAAAGTAGTGAAGGAAGTAGGCAGTATTTCCGCGATGTCCAGCATGACAGAATCGCCGTTGCCGAAGCAGTTTTGGCTATTCTTGCGATCGGCATTGGTCTGATAGTACTAACGGAAGGCGTGTGGGTGCTCTTTCTCTCATTGGCCGGGTTCGGAGTCCTCACGTTGAAATCGATGAACCTTTCCAGGAGGGTGGGAGCTCATTCTCAACAGAAGGGGTAGCGACTACCGGTCCCTAGAGGTTGGCCGCCGGGAATCGGAAACCGGTATGCCAATTCAAGCGTTCGAGATGATTCCGATCCGTGATGTCGGAAACAAACGCTGTCAATTGATTAACGGAAACCGTTCCGACCATTCTCACCCTCGCCACTGCGGCACTCAACAATCGCCGACTGAACTGTTCCGTCTTATTTAGACGACCAGTCGTGAGACCACGATATATCGGGTTCCAACCAACCAAATAATAGGGCCCAAGCCCCCGCGACACATCAGGCTGTGGGGTGGTCTAGCGTGAGGGTTTCGATAATAATTCCGGCACTCAATGAAGAGGACAGCATTGGTAGAGTCTTGGACCAGATTCCCTTTGACCGACTGCCGGAAACCGAAGTAATAGTTGTCGATAACGGGTCGCACGACGGCACGGCGGAGGTAGCGGTCAAGAAAGGAGCACGGGTAATCTTTGAACCTCACAAAGGGTATGGAGTCGCCACTCGAAAGGGGATGTCGGAAGCCAAGGGAGACATTGTTGTCACAATGGATGCGGACGGAGGCCATTGGCCAGGTGATCTTCCGAAGATGGTTCGACCGGTTGAGGTCGGATCATATTTGGCCGCGCTGGGGGTTCGAATCCATAGCTATCCACACGGTATGAGAATAAGGCGATTTCTAGGAAACGTATTGCTCGCGAGGTTCTTCAATGCTCTGTACAGGGAGCGTTTGAGCGATGTCCAGTGTGGCTTCAGAGCGATTCACCGGAATGCTCTTGCAATGTTGAAGTTGACCGAAGATGGAATGCAATTCACGACAGAACTTCTGATTGAGCTTAAGGAGAAAGGTATCTCGATCTTTCCAGTTCAGGTAGAGCAGGTCCCGACGAAACACAGCCATCTGAAGGAGGCCCAGGACTTTGCCAAACACGTTGCTTTAATGCTCAGGCGTTTTCCAGGTGTCCGATCAGCGCGGAATCTGGAAGCGCCCTAATCAAGTTGGCGCAGGCTAGTCCTCGGATATCCGTGATAGTCACCTGTTTCAACGCGGCCGAAACCATTGCTGAATGCGTTCGATCTGTAACGTCTCAGAACTACCCGAACGTCGAGGTGATTCTCGTAGACGCTGGATCAACCGATGGAACGACCTCGCAGGCGTTGAGAGCAGCGGGCAACCGAGCGAATTTCAAACTAATAGTAGACGAGTCTGCTTCTACACCCTCGAAAGGACGAAACAAAGGCGCTGGGGCAGCTAGTGGCGATTTTCTCGCTTTCACAGACTCTGATTGTATCGCAGAGCCAGACTGGATAGGAGCTCTTGTCAATCCCGAAAACTGGAAACAGGATGTTGGAGCAGTTGGAGGAAAGACGGTCTTTACTGACATTCCTCGTGAGAGAGTCATGCTAAACGCCTTGCACGGGGCGCTGGGGACGAGATTAGGAAGTGCAGGGTCCGTCGAGTTCTTCGATGGTAACCATCCCGCCAGTGCCAAAAGCCTGCCCTCGTGTAACGCTATGTACTCCTCAACGGTGTTCAAACTCTCCGGAGGGTTCGATGAATCCCTCAGATACTGCGAAGATTCATGTCTCAACGCCCGCATCCGCCGTGGGGGATTCCGACTTGCATATACCCCTAAAGCGCTCATACATCATCAATACCGAAACTCGATGGGCAAATTCGTGCGATGGATGTTTGACTATGGAATCGGACGCGGAGTGGCTATGAAAAAAGACCGGGGAGCAATCACCTTCCCCACACTCTTGCTCGTACTCGTATCTCTAGTGTTTCTTGGCCTCGCAATTTTGAGGGTGTTCCCTTTGGACATATTGCTGATATCAACGTTAGCGATTTACTTGAGTATTGATTTTGCCGCTGCCTTCGATAAGACGAGGAAACTACAAGGAGAAACATTTCTTTATGCTGCGTCATACCCGTTGATACACTTTCCTTATGCTGCCGGATTGATTAGGGGACTTGTTCGGCGTCGGACAGGATAAGCGGTTCGCTCGTCCCCAGTCACAATTGCCTAACAAGACTCTAGTGATAGACTCCTTGAATCGTTATCTCGCAATTTGCGCTTTCGGCTCGATTGCGGTTATTTCAGGACTCTATGCACTGTTCTACATTAGTTACTCCATCCGCGGGCTACCGCTTGGTTGGGATACACCGTACTACCTTTGGAGGATCCAATCCGCCTCATCGGGAATTGCGGCCTTTGTGGTCAACATGCATTACTACGATTTTCTCTATCCGACAATTGGAAGCTGGTTTTCATTTGCCGGGCTCAAATCCAATTGGTTCGAGGTCATAATGCCTTTTTCGTTGTGGATGATAGCCACAGTGACAATTGTCGCTATCGTGAAGAGAGAGCTGGGGGACGCTAGGGCTACTCTGATTGCAGTGGGTGCAAGTTCTACTTGGTTTGGGTTGTTTCGGCTCAGTTCAGACCTCCATGCTAACCTGCTCGGATTAGTCCTAATGATGCCCGGTACGTGGGTGTTCCTACAAACGCAGACCGAAGCCAGGCCCCATCGTTTCGCCCCCGCAATGCTGGGCCTCGTTGGCATTATCCTCCTCGCGAGCATAGCTCATGCAGAAACCACGATCTTCATCTCAGCAACTTGGCTGTTGGCTCTTGTTGTGAGTCTTTGGCGACGCTTGATTAACGTTCGAAGATTTCTGGCAATGTTTGTCAGCATTTTTTTGAGTCTGCTTCCCGGGGAAATCATATTTCTACTTCAGCAACAGTGGACTGCCGCCCCATTGCAGGGCAGGCTTCCAGCAATTCCAGCAATGTTGCCTGCCACGTGGCTACTCTACTTAGCGCCCACAGGCATTGTTGTTCTTGTCGCAGTGCCGGCTCTCTATTTCTTGAGGCAGTTGCACCTGTCTTCGCGGTTTATCGCACTCACATTTTCATGGTTATTGCTTTCCCTTGCAGTCGGTCTCGCTCAGTATGTAAGTCAGTCAATAACTCCATTCTCTGAGCGGGCTATCATACTTACGCCTACCCCCTTCCTAGCGGCGATCATGATTCCGCGGCTGGGGGGCTTCAGGCTGACCAGCCAAATGAAGGGGATTGCGTTGATTTCCCTTATCATGGTAGGAGGCAGCTCCGTTTACTTCCTTGAGATAAGGGATCGATTCTACAACAGTTTCATATCTGACTCTGCCGTTGCATCTTTGCAATACCTTCAGTCATCCGGGGCGATCGACCTAAGAAAATCGGTATTCATCTTCAGCGACTCGCCTGATCATCACGGATACGCTGATCACAACGACGCTTGGGTGGGCGTCTACCTAGGCGATCACTACTCATATCTAGGGAGGATCGATTTTCTGATGGCGGGACTTGAGACTCCGTTCATGGACGACCAGTCGACGCAAGTCTCGAAAATCTTCTTAGCCAGTCTTCCCATTAGTCAAATTCGCAATATGACAATCGTGTACATGTCCGACTTCAACTATCCAGACCCTGCGCCGAGCCTCTTTCAAGGATTTTTACGGCCGCTGAACGACGGGGTGTACGAGGTCAATCAAACGGCGTGGAGTCCAAATCTGGTCATAATTCCGGCCTACTCTAGTATTTTGTCCTCTACTGGAGGATGGTATTGGACTCCGCGTGCTTGGGCGCGATCGGGAAGTAGCCTTGAGTTGAACTCAACTCACCCGAACCAGGTTGCCAGCGTATCAGTGGCCTTTGCAGCTCCGCAAGACACCATGTACAATATTGCCCTAAGAATATGGGATGGACTTCCCGCTAATCCTGTTTCTATAACGCTTGATGGAACCTACATTCACCAACTTACGTACACCGGAACCTCCACAGTAGTGAATGTAACCGTATTCTCGGGTGGACTGACAAAGGGGGTGCACACGCTCACCCTTTCCGTAGGCGATGATCCCACGATGTCTCAAAACATTAGTCTGGACTACATTTCAATCGCAGAGCCCTCGTTCTAACCACATCGTTGCAATCTTGAATGGTAGGGGAGAATGGTGCGAATAGGCCTCGTCACGAATTTTCGAGGTGGTCTAAAAGAGTTCGCCATCTCACTTTGTAAAGGATTGCGGATGAAAGGATTCGAGGTTGATGTTCTCTGTCCAGCACAGTTGGAAAGCTCCTCTGGGCGACGATCGGCCGAGGATCTACCGGTGCACTATGGGGTCTCAGCCATCGCTCGCATATTCGCCGGAAGATATGATTTGATCCATTGCAATATCGCAAGTCTAAGCCTCGCACCGATTCTCAAAAAAAGGCTGGCCCGCATTCCCCTAGTGGAGACTTTCCACGGGTTTCCACAATGGTGGCTGGAGCCAACGATAGTCGACAAAGCATCATACATCGCGGAGCTTGGAGCGATTCATGCCCTGGCCAAATATGCAAGCTCCAGGACTTCGGTTTCGAATTTCGTGCGCTTGGCACTTCTAGAAATCTTGGGCATAGATTCCTCGGTAATACATAATGGAATCGCTCATTGTCTAGTCTCAGGTCCGACACGCGAGCAGTCAAGGAAAGAGTTCGAGGTTGAAGACGGAGCAATTGCAATCCTCTTTGTAGGGCGCTTGCATCCTGCGAAAGATCCAATTACTCTCTTGCGGGCTTTCGATATCTTGGTCAAGCAAGGCAAGAAAGTGAAGCTTATAGTCGTAGGAGCCGGACCTCTCTCCAGGTTATTCCACCAAGAGATCAGGGAACGTCGTCTCGAAGGGGTTGTAGCTAACTGGAACTATTTGCCGTCCCTACACCAAGTCTTCTTAGCTGCTGACATATTCTGTCTACCGTCAATAAATGAAGCCTTTGGTCTCGTTCTGCTTGAAGCTATGGACCACCTCTTGCCCCTCCTTGTCTCAGACTCGGGTGCGGGAGTAGAAATCGCAGGTTCTGGAGGAATCTCGTTCAGAACAGGAGACGAGATCGATCTGTCTAACAAGTTGACTCAACTTGTTGATAACTCAGTGCTGAGACAGAAACTTGGGGAGGAAGGCCGTAGAAGACTTCAGAAACACTTTGGGCTCGACTCGATGATCGAGGGCTATGCTCGAGTTTATGAGGAACTTCGGAGGCCACGGCCTAACTAATCCCCCACACGGTCTGGTTACCGCCGGATGGGTCCCGGCTCGACCTATGATTCATTAGCCTGTTTCAACAATAACTGGTGCAAGGTCGACATTGTCGAGATACTCTAAGCCAGTTCCGCTGTGGGTGTTGCTTTTGGCAATTATCTTGACCGCATCCATTACGGCCGGACTGACCCTTCTTCCAGGCATTCTCGGCCCGAAACCCGACTTTGCCGTATCGCTCACCAGCAATCCACTGATAATCTTCGCTCAGAACCCAGAGGGTAACAGTACCAATCTCGTAGTCGACAGCGTCAGGAACTTTACCGGGATCGTCTCAGTACAGTGGACGGTCCCGAACAGCCTGAGCATAAGCCTGCCATCCGCGACTCCAAAGATTCTTCTCGGAAAAACAGGAGTGAGCGTCTTGAGTATTGTCGGACAAACAGTCGGAAACTATACAATAGTAGTTACGGCGTCCAGCGGAACGATAGCTCATTCCGCGAGCTTAGCAGTTCGGGTAACCAACCTGACCATGACACCCAACCCGTCATCTCTCACAATCTCGCGCGGGTCGTCCGAAACATCTACGATAAGCCTCACGAGTATCAACGGATTTGACAGTGATCTCTACGCGTCATCTGGCGCGTACTCGCTTGACGGCTCTGGATATTGGAACGTCCCAGACGACACAATAACCACGAACGTAACACCATACATTTCCACCGTGCCTCCCGATGGGACAGTCCAAGCAGTGCTCAGTATCGCTGTAGGGCAGAGTTCGACCGTTGGACAAAGGCAAATCTTGGTTCAGTTGTCGCTAGCTACAGTGAAGCTTAGAATGACGATCGTCCTGACCGTAACCTAGGGTAGTAGGTTCTGACCGTCCATCTTGTGAGGCAAGCAGCGTCAAGCGTTGGGATGACGGTGAAGTCGAGAGTAACGCGAGAGAACGGTAGCGAACACACGGCCAAGGCACTCTGAGTATGGTTGTAAAACTTGAGCAACCTTATTGGGACACTTTGCCGATCAAATTTAGGGACGAACTAAAAAACTAGAAATAACCTGGGCGCCTTCCTCAAGCAATCTCGCTGCAAGGATCTGGCCGGTCACATAATCTCGAGGAGGATGAATCGCCCATCGTCGTATCGTGGGACGCACTGGCTATACGTGGGGCACAATGCTGAAAGTTGGTCGAAAAGGCCGAAAACGTCCTCGTTTCCAGCAGTCAGTCCTCGGTCTACGAACACGTAGCGAATCTTACTCACAGATAGCCAAGTCACCAGAGCGGTCACGTTCGCTAGGTGCAGCCTCAGGAAGCTCTCCAATATCCAGGGCTGAGCCATTTGGATGACTACCACATCTTTGTAAAAATTGAAGTTGGGATGAATGAGTTCGACCATGAGCACCGTGGATGGAGCTTGAACTAGGGGGAGAACTTGCCTGTCTACGAGCGCAGCATCGGTGTCGGTGGGGTTAATTTCTGTGAAGTGTTGGCTAGCAAGAACGTTGTAGGAGATCATCAGGACACAGAGGGCTAGGATCGCAGTACTGGCAATCTGCCGGCTCCTAATGGACCTGAGCGCGGAAACAATCACAATCAAACCTCGAAATCTCGCCATCAGGCTTCGAACAATGGTCACCGAAGTCGACCGTATGGTCTCGACTCTCTGGTAACGCCGCGGAAGATAGAACATCGCCATAAAGAAGGCGGTGGCCGCAAATAACGCAACGTCAACAGGGTTCGCTATTGCTCTATGCTCATAGTCCACGGTAGGAAGGATGACGATCGCTCTTTCGAACAGTGCGACCGATGACAAGGAAAAGGCCAAGAGAAAAGCATTCCGCCGAACCAGCGTGTAGAGACCAACAGCCATGAAAACGACAATCAGTGGTACCAGGAAGATTGCGAACCTGAAGTAATTGTCGTTGACGGTCTCCACCAGCACAGTTAGGGGCAGTGCTGTGAGAAAGAACGTGGCTACAGGTCTACCCCGATAAAGAAATATCCCATAGGCGGTGAAAAGGAGTCCCCAGCCGAAAAATACGTCAGAAAAGAATATTGAGAGAAGGGTGTTGGCAACGTCCGGAGGCGTTTGATAGCCCCAGTAACCTCTCTTCATGTAGGCAATCACGGCACTGCTAAGAGTGTAGTTGTCGACGGTCATGAACCCGTAGGTGAACAGGTTTACGATTCTTTGTGAGACCACTGACGCGATGGCGGCTACGTAGGCCAGAATAGTTGGAAAAGAGATTCGCCAAGGTAAGGTGCCGATGGATCCGCCCCATACGCCAGCGAGGACGACAAGGGCCAGACCAAGGAATGCGACGAAGGAGGGCAGATCAAGCTGTTGGATTTGTACGAATACAAGGGGCACGTTCTGCTGCGAAAGAACTAATGACAGTGGGAGGGCCAGTGCGGCGACGACGTAAAAGACGAGTTTTGGTTTTTGATGGGCGACGTAGCCGAAGGCTAGTGGTATCAAGAGTAGCGCTGTGAAATCATAGAGGAGAAGCATTGCAAAGGTAGAGAGTGGGAGGACAATCTTCTCAAGAAAGTTCCTCCCTCCTGAGAGGAGGAAATAGGAAAAGTAGAGAGCCATTGTAGCCATGAAAAGATTTCCCAGGTAGAACATATTGTACCTCAGGATGAGGCCGAAGCAGACCGAGAAGACGTAGCATGCTGCTCCAAGCAGCGGCACCCTGCTTTGATGAGTCAGCCGCTTGGAAAGCGAAATCACTCCGAAGATCGTCCCGAGAAGGAAGGGTATGGGAACGAAGAGGTAACTGTCAAGGAACCCTCCCAAGAGGTCCGCATGGGCATATACAGCGAAGTAGCCGAAGTTTCTTGAGAGGGAGAAACGATAGTAGCTATCGACATACGCGCCTGGGGATTGGTTCAGGTATCTACCAAGGGGTACGTAGTACGCGTAGGCGTCTCCTTGGACAGAGAATGGCAGGCTTATGGCCGAAGAGACTACTAAGATGGTAGCGAAGCAGATTAGAAGTATGAAACCCCAGCCCTCTCGGGAAATTGGTTTCTTTCGCCTTGTGAAATCGTAGACGAAAAGGGCCGTGCTTGCGATCCCCCCAAAGACCAGTAGGCCTGAGGTCGCAATCAGCGGCGTGATGCTTCTTGAAAAGGTGTAGGCGACCCATAAGACGCTGATCATTAGGGCTGCGCTGAGGACGTGGGAGCAGAGCAGTTGGGAGAATAGTCCCTGGGTCGTCAAGTATTTCCGGACAAGTGGGTATCCGAGGAAGAGGAACTCTCCTGTCAGGACAAGGGCTACGGCCATTTTCTCGGCGGATTCAAGGAGAATCTGACTCAAGCTAGGCCACTGTAAGCTCTAGAAAATCCCCCAGGCCATGACCCGTAAATATCGCATCATTTCACAGTGGGCGTGTCTCTGGGGGTTATATCTGCGCTAGCGGTTACCCCTTCCCGGTTCACGATAGGTTCCCAGTTAATTCCCCGAGTGCCCTTTCTGTCTCTGACCCGCTTGCTATCGTCGCCATGAACGATCCTATGTTTGACTTCAGCCAAGTCTTGTACTCCAATGAGTCTCGAAGTAGGAGAACGCCTTTGGCTATGCTTTCTGTAACTGCAGAAGTTGCCAAGGCTACTCCGGCTGAGCACAGCCAGTCAGCAGCAGCTGAGTCTTCGTTAATGAGGACCGGAGTCTGGTTGGCCAGGTACAGCAATATACGATTGGGTATCACATAGTTGGAGGTGTTACCTGATCCGCTTGGAAATATAGCTACTCCCGCGTCCGCACCTGCAATGATCCGGTTGACGCGCAGCTTGTCTCCCTCGTTCCCAGCATCGAACCCGCCAAGATATTGGCATAGGCCGTTGTCGAAAACATCGCCGAATTCCCGATGGAGACTAGTCAAGTAATCTGTTCGGGCTCGTCCAATGACTTTTAGTTTCATTATCTGATTCTGAGTCCGGAGTGCTCTTAACGCTTCCAAGACTAGGGGAAGGCCGCATCCGGGTTTCACTTCGCCGCAATATACGATGTAGGGTTCCTCGGTTCTGGGGGTGTTCGGATGTGCCCCGCCATTTCCTATCGGAGGCTTGACAATCATCTATTTCGGGTTTCGAAAATTGTGGGCGAGAATTGCGGCCTCTCTAACAGCCTCAGTCATGTTCCAGACACTGCCCGACGCACGGGATAATGTACGGTCTAGACGTCTGAAAAACACATTGATTGTGAAAAAATCGTAGAAACTCTGGGGACGGCCAACAAACCAGTCAACCCTGTAGTAGGCAAATGTTTCGAGCAGTCCCAGTTTTTTCAAGAAAAGAGTGATGATGGCTCCTCCCCAGCCAATTCCGAGCCCTGATACAGTCCCCTTGCCAGCCCCTATGTGTCTTCGAGCCTTGATGGCCAATGAGAACATCAGCCAGGTGTTGATAATGAACAAGGGGAGCCTGCTTGCATACCACAGGGACTTTCTACGTGTTCGGAGTGGAACCCATACCTTTGACACCCTCTTGGATTGACCCTTCTGAATGGTGTACGTTTCAAGAAGCGACCCCTCAAACTGCCCAGGGGGTGTCCACCTCACCAAAGCCACGTTCGTGAATCGACTCGCAATCAAGCCCATGTCAAACGCGTATGTTTCAGAGCCTGCGACGATTAGTAGATTGCTGGGGGGCATGGGCCAATGCACTAGTTGATCATCCGGCCAACTTATCCGCTGTGACCCAGGGATGACATTGAACGTTTACGAACAACCCTACGATAAAACGCTACCGGTTCGTTAACAGCCGAAGTCCCACAAAAGAGTGCGTTGAGAGATAGTCTCGTCGTCGAAACGATGCCTCGGAGGTATTAGCAGGTGTTGCATGGCCGCACTTCCAAGAAACTGGAGAGAGTTCTCAGGTAAGAAGAGAAATGGCGAGTTTGCGGGTGCTACAAACTTTGAAATCAGCGACACTTATGGCCGACTCTCTCAAGAGTTAATGTGTGAAGGAGAGACGGACCGCGATAAATGCTTGGAAGATCGCTGAACGTTCCCGACTGCCGTAAAGAAGAATCACAAATAGCTGAATGCCAATTTTGGTCAAGTCTCTCTATCTAAAGGCACGATCGCCAGGGTTCAAGCTGCACTCCTACTACGCAGACTTCCTATCCCATCCTCCGTCAGGATGGCGTGTAGTTGCCCCGGGTGAAAGCACCAGACGCGGACCTGGGATGCTGCGACTGTTCCATGTCGCTATTCAGACATCTCACACTTTCTGGAATTTCTCAAACCTGGTTGCACCAACCTTAGAGAAACTTGCATTTCCATACACCAGCCGAGAGACTCCGCTTGAACACTACGCAAACCTCACATATTGTTCGAACCATGTACAAACCAAATCGAAAAAGTGGGTAGCAGATTGTGAACATGTCGCAGCTCTGACTGGATACTACAAACCCGGTGTGGCGGCGCACTGGCTGGGCCGCCGACTCCGGGATCGTTCTTGTGGAGGATTTTACTGTTGGTCTAACAAGGCTGTAGAGAACTCGAAGAGGGTTCTCAGAAATGACTTTCCCACAGACAAATCTCACATTGTTTACCCTGCAACTTCTGGGGCTACCAATTCTAGAAACTCGCGCGACTTTGATGGCAATGTAAGAGTCTGTCACATGACCACGCATAGGAGTTCCTATCTGGAGAATATTTCAAATTTCTATGTAAAAGGCACCCGAGACTTTCTTTTGGTATTGAAACTTCTCTCGCAAGTCTCTCCCAGGTTGATGAGAAAGATGACAGTTGTAATTAGGGCGTGGTGTCCCCAATCATACATCACCAAGCTCAGAGGACTAGGAGTTCGGATAGAAATGATCGAACACCCTCTAGCTCGTGCCGATGCTCTTTCCTACCTAGCCAATTCTGATCTGGCTGTGCTCCCGGGACACTCGACTCCGACAATGGCTTTCATTGAAGCAATGTCGCGAAGCGTACCTGTGATTGCGAACGATGTCTGGGCTAACTCCGAGTACCTGCTTGATGGAAAGACCGGTTTCTTGATCCCACCCGCTCCACATGTCCAGTATTGCGACGGTGATTTGACGCCGCTTTGGTATCGACCGGATTTCACACATTCTCTTATTGCTTCAGTTGACTCTGAATATCTCAGGCGGCATCTTCGTATGCTGGAATACCTCCTCGAGGACGAGAACCTGCTCCTTTCGCTGAAGGAGGAGACCGGCCGTTATTTTGTGAGGAGTCCTTTTGAAATTAGCTCACGGAATCGTGAACTAGGTCTGCTGTTGGACAAGGCGTTGAACCAATTCGTGAGTTAGCTCTAACGCACCAAGTAGAACGCTAAGGACACGATAGTAAACTGGCTATGCCCGGGATCCTTTGCGTGCTGCCTACTTCTTCCGAAGCCTCATTACCGCGAGATTGTTCAAGTACTTCGGGGTTCAAACTATGTCATGGAACTCGGCCAATTTTGTTCAAGAAGAACGGTCATATTTGCACTCAATTGATGTAGGTCACATATGAATAGGTCAATCAGATTCCCCGATCTAGGTTCCCCCACGTTCTCACTCTTGGGGCGGAGAATTGCGGAGCTAGCGACCTGCGAATTGCTGCTCCTTGCAAACTTCCCCAGTTGGTTCCCTGTCTTACCCTTGTATTTTCTATCCTACTTTGCGGACAACTCGTTCCCCCCATTCAAACCTTTGAGTCCAATTGTGCGGCGAATCCGAGGCGCGATCTCCCGATCATTTGGGCTGAGGGTCCTTTCGACTAGGCCTTTCGCGAGTCTCCGATTTTATTGCGACTTGGACAGCATCTATCTTGTTGCCGCCGAGTTCCTAAAAGGGGAAACGTCGTCTAACATCTCGTCACGAGACAGGGTTTTCTTAGATATTGGTGCTCATTACGGGCTTGTTTCAGCCAGGATTGCTTCGGTAGCCACTCGATCGTCGAGGATAATTGCTATCGAACCTCATCCAACAAATTACCGTGTGTTGAAGAGCAACATGAAACTCAACCAGCTCGGCAATGTTACAGCATTCAACTTTGCCGTCGCGAACTTCACAGGAACTTCTCGAATGCGAGCACACGATAACGTGTCGGCCCGTTACAAGTTGGTAGACGGGGAAGGGGGCGCAGATTCGCACGTTGAGGTACAGTGTTATTTGCTGCAAGATGTGTTCGAGCAACTTGGAATAGACCGTGTGGACTTGGCCAAGCTGGATATCGAGGGTCAAGAGCTGAGCGTCCTGCAGAGTTGTTTTCCGTTGCTTGCCGATAGGATAGGTAAGCTAGACATTGAGGTTCATCATCACAATGATCTCGTCCCGTTGCAAGGTCTCCTAAATTCAAACGGCTTCGTCGTCCGAGTCGAGTCGATTGGTGTTCTCTCTAAGTCATATAGAATTATTGCCGAGAAAACGTCATAATCTGACAGCTTGTTGTGACTGCGTTCGGTTGCAGTGATGTGCTGGGAAGCGACAATTCTCACTCGTCTACATTTGGATCTCGCGACTCAAAAGTCATATAGGAATGGATCTATGGCTCAGTAAGAACGGTTTCAAATGACGCCAGTTTCGAGAGCGCTAATTACCGGCGGCGCCGGTTTCGTTGGTTCAAACTACTCTCGTCATCTCTTACAGACAGGATCCCAGGTTGTCGTATACGACGATTTTTCGAGAGGTCCAGGCTGTCTTCAAAATCTAGAGTGGCTTAAGTCGCATCCTAATTCCAAGAATCTCAGTATAGTCAAGGGTAATGTACGTGATGCTGATTCTCTTGCCACAGCGGCTAGAGGGTGCAATCTAATTGTCCACACCGCTGCCCAAGTCTCGGTGCCCGAGTCCGTTTCGAAGCCTAGATTAGACTTCGAATCCAATGCGCTTGGGACTTTCAATGTTCTAGAGGCCGCTCGTAGATCAGGCACTGACCCTACGCTCCTGTATACCTCTAGCAACAAAGTGTATGGTATCCCGGATGCGCCGTTGCAGGAACAGGCGTTGCGGTACGACTTCGAAGGGCTTCCGGCAGGTGTAGATGAAACGTTTCCGGTAAAAGGGGAGGAGCCGTATGGAGTAAGTAAGGCTGCCGGAGATTTGTACCTCCACGCTTACGCTGAACAATACGGGATCAAATCTGTCTCTTTTAGATGCAGTTGCATGTTCGGACCCCACCAGTATGGGAAAGAGGAGCAGGGCTGGGTCGCCTGGTTTTGCATAGCTGCGGCTCTTGGGAAACCACTAAGCATCTATGGAGATGGCAAACAAGTTCGCGACCTATTGTACATCGACGACGTGGTGCGTGCTTTTGACCTTGCTACAAGAAACATTGACAGGGTTAGGGGCGAGGCGATTAACCTTGGAGGAGGGAAGGAAAACGTCGCTTCTCTCCTGGAGACGATAGCATATCTTGAGTCCCTTACGAACATTAAGATGCATCTGACATTCAAAGACTGGAGGCCCGGAGACAACAAGTGTTACTACACGAATTGCGCAAAGGCAAGGGAGCTAATGAGCTGGACACCCACTGTTCCTTGGAAAGAAGGAGTGACTAAGACTTTGGACTGGGTCAAGAGCAACGTGCGCGAGGTTTCGGCGGTTATATGAGGCTCCAGGGGTATTATGGAAGCCCGAAGGGCGAGCTCTCTAGAACGGCTAGTTCGAAGTCATGTCGTCAAACCATTTGGCCGTTCTGACCAGCCTTGGGTTAGTCCGATTGTTGGTCGGTATCAGAGAACGTTCCTGGCCTGGAATATCGCTCTCGTGATTGGGCATGATCCCGTGTTCGATTCCCGCTAAGAGCTAGGACTGTTTTCTAGTCTCAGGATTTGAGGCATGATCCTCTCGCTCTTTCAGGGGAGGCTTCGTTGTCTGAGCATGGCTCTGAGCTACGGCTATCGGTTTGAGTTTGGCTGGAATAGATGGGGGTAGGTCGGAGACCTTGTGCAGCGAGCTTGAGGGCTGTGGTGGACGCTTTTGTATCTTCCGTGAAGATACTCTCTTCTTGACCGAAATATCTGGCGCTTGGGTAGTCCGGATTCGTTTCATTCCAAGGTAGAGGTACGTAGCGATTGATGCGGACGAGATACCGAAAGCCACGCTGAGAACTGGGACCAATATTGGAGAAAGACCGTTCGTGTAGGTTTGAAAGTAGAGGTCGTTCAGGTACGTTAGGTAAAGCCAGACGGATAGGGACGCGATTACGGCTAACTCTCCTATGATAATGAGCCAAGCTTTCTTCGGGAAGTTCCACCAGGTCAGGTAGTCTATTTTTGAGACCTCCAGAATAGTCTCATGAGAATTCGTCGTGATCTGGGATTAAGGTGAGGTGTTACTCGGCAGAGGAGACCCTTACGGTTGAGGCAGCCGAGCTAGGGGACTTGAGGCTGGGTTCGGTTGCTTGCG
>Ga0209802_1000274_pt1 | contig 39567 bp, 35 predicted proteins | sample GraSoiAngelo_129_FD_185886 | JGI IMG/M metagenome (GOLD analysis project Ga0209802, IMG submission 185886) | Grasslands soil microbial communities from the Angelo Coastal Reserve, California, USA - 14_0927_12_40cm (SPAdes) (version 2) | ecosystem: Environmental > Terrestrial > Soil > Grasslands ...
CGTACAGGGGACGTCAACCCGACCGATGTCGCTCCACAGCGGCTCCATCACGCCGGCGCCCATTCCACGCAGCGAGGCCGCCAGACCGGCGACCGTGTTGCCCATCCGCTCCGCCCGGATCTGCGCGACGAACGACGGGCCACGCCGTTCCAGGCCCGCGAACAGCGGCAGGCTGCTCCAGTAGTTGACGAAGGCTTCGAGACCGTCCTGCTCGATACGCTGCGCCAGAGCCTCGTCACCGAGCCTGCGGCCTTCGCGGGCCTCCTCGTCCAGGCCCGCATGCGCGCCGATCGTCAGGAGCGACCGGAGCCGCTCGGGGCGATGCACGGCCACATGAAGCGCGAGGCGGCCGCCCATCGAGTAGCCGATGAGGTGGGTGCGCTCGACGCCGAGGTGGTCCCAGAGCATCTCCAGGTCGGACAGGCAGGCGTCCATGCTGCACGGCGCGCCCGCCCTGATGCGCGTCTGGCCGTGGCCCCGCAGGTCCGGCGCCACCCATTGGTAGCCCGCCGGCATGGTCGCGATGACCTCCCGCCAGCTCCGGCCGCTCTGTGTGAAACCGTGCAGGAGGGTCACCGGTGCGCCTTCGCCGGTCACGAAATAGTTGAGACGGACGTCGGCGCCCTCCAGAATCACTGCCGAATCGTATGGATGTAGCGCAAACATTCGCGGCCACCTTCGTCGATGAGCTCGCGGCGCAGGGCGTCGAGTACGCGTGCGTGTCGCCGGGCTCGCGCTCGGCCCCGATCGCCATGGCCCTCCAGCGCCACCCGAGGATCAAGGTGATCGTGCAGATCGACGAGCGCTCGAGCTCGTTCTTCGCCCTCGGGCTCGGGAAGTCGACGGGCAAGCCGGCGGTCGTGCTGTGCACCTCCGGCACGGCGGCGGCCGAGTTTCACCCCGCTGTCGTGGAGGCGTTTTACTCGCGAACCCCGCTCATCGTCGTCACCGCCGATCGTCCGCCTGAGCTGCGCGACGTGGGCGCCAACCAGGCCATCGACCAGCAGCATCTCTATGGGACAGCAGTGCGATGGTTTTTCGACCCGGGCACCCCGGCCGACCTACCGGGAGCGCCGCGGATATGGCGCCGGCTCGCCGCGAGGGCGGTGGCCGAGGCGGCGGGCGGCCCGGTGCACCTGAACTTGCCGTTTCGCGAACCGTTGGTGCCGCCGCCCGGCCAGGTTCCGAGTGCCGAGGGCGAGTCCGGGCAGACCATCACCAGCGGGCGAATCCTGCCCACGCCCGCGCAGCTGGCCACGCTGGCGTCGGCGCTGCAACGCGCGAAGCGGCCGCTGGTGGTGGCGGGCGAGATGAGGGATGGCGAAAGGGTGGCGCCGGCGCTCACGCGGCTGGGCCTGCCGGTCCTGGCCGAGCCAGGCTCGCAGCTCCGCCGCCCCGAGACTGGCGGCGCGGTCGAGTCATATGAAGCGCTCCTGCGTGCCGGCTGGTCGCTCGAGCACGGACCGGACCTGGTGATCCGCATCGGCGGTACCCCCACTTCGCGCGCCATGAATGCGTGGCTCGCCGCCGCCGCGGCGCCCACGTTCCTCATCGACCCCGACCACTCCTGGCGCGACCAGGACCAGGTGGCCCGACATGTGATCGCGACCGACCCACAGTCGTTGCTCGAAGCGCTGCCGCCGGTGAATCGCGCCGCCTGGCGCGATGAGTGGGTGGCGGCAGGAAAGAAAGCCGGCGCGGCAATCTCGGCAACCCTCATCTCCACGCCGCTTCACGAAGGCCACATCGTTCGCGCGCTGGCGTCGCGCCTGCCCGAGGTGGCCCAGGTGTTCGTCGGCTCGAGCATGCCGATTCGCGCCGCGGACAGCTTCTGGCCGCTGGCGAAGTCCAAGCAGCGGTTCTACGGCAACCGCGGCGCGAGCGGCATCGACGGGCTTGTCTCGACCGGCCTCGGCGTCGCCACGGGCCGCAGCGATGTGCCCACCGTCCTGATGCTCGGCGACCTCTCGGTCTATCACGACATGAACGGCCTGTGGGCGATCGGACGCCACGGCGTCAAGGCGACCATCGTTGTTTGCGACAACAACGGGGGCGGAGTCTTCAACTTTTTGCCTCAAGCCCAGCACCCGGACGTCTTCGAGGAGATCTTCGCCACCCCGCTCGGGCTCGACTTCGCGCAGATCGCCCGTCTTTACGGGCTGGTCTACAGCCCGGTGACCGATCGGTCGGGCCTCGAGCCGGCCATCAGCGACGCCATCGAGAAGGCGACGCCCACGATGGTGGTCGTCAAGTTCAAGCGGGACGACAGCGTCAGCGGCCATCGCCTTTGCTGGGAGGCGGCCGCCGCCGCCCTACGCGACTAGCCTCAGTTTCATGTCAACGCAGTCAGCAACGCCTTGAACTTCAACTCGGTTTCCTCCAGCTCGCGCGCCGCGTCGGAATCGGGCATCACGCCTACGCCTGCATAGAGGCGAGCGCCGTCCTCCCACAGCAGGCCGCACCTGAGCGCGACCGCGAACTCGCCGTCGCCATGCGCATCGATCCAGCCCACCGCCCCCGCGTACCAACCGCGATCCATCGCTTCGAGGCCGTCGATGATCGCATCGGCGGCCGCCCGGGGCCAGCCTCCGACTGCGGGGGTGGGGTGGAGGGCGGCCGCCAGCTCGAGCGAGTCCGCCGCAGGCTCGCGCAGCTCGGCGGTCACCGCGGTCGCGAGGTGCTGGATGTTCGTGAAACGCACCACCTCTGGCGGGTGCGCAGACACTTTCTCGGCGAACGGCTTAAAGGCATCGACGACGAATGCGGAAACCAAGCGATGCTCGGCTCCGTCCTTCGCGCTCGCTTCGAGCTGTCGCGCGAGGCGCTCGTCGTCGGCCTCGGTGGCGCCGCGCGCGACCGAGCCCGCCATCGGTTGCGCGTACGCGCGCGCCCCAGAGCGGCGCACCAGCAGCTCGGGTGACGCGCCCACGAACGCGGTGCCATCGCCGCCGGTGATGAGGTAGATGAAGCACGACGGATAAGCGGACCGCAGCGAGCGGGCCACGTTTGCCGCGGTTACCACGCCGTCACCATGCGCCATCACCTCGCGCGCGAGGACGACCTTCTCGGCTTCGCCTGCGCGCAAGCGTGCCGCCGCCGACTCGACCGCGGCGGTCCACGAGACGGGATTGCGAATCGGGCTGATGGTGAGCGCGCGCGCCGCGCGCGTGCTCACGCTTCGCGGCTCCAGGTCGAGCAGATCGTCCGCGTCGGCCGTCGCCGCGGTGACGAACGTGCGGCCCCGCGACCGCATCAGGGCCAGGGCGGGGACGCGCAGCAGCAGAGCTGGGAATCCAGACCATGGCCCGGCCGGGTCGCGATCCGGGCGATACGCGAAGCCCCCAATTGCGATCGGACCGGCGGAGCGCGTGGAAAGCGAAGCGCTCAGCCGGCGCCAGAGTCGGGCGGCCGCAAGGAGGCGCTCGTTGCCGCGCTCGAAGTCGACGACTTTGCCATTGGCGTCCTCCAGCGCGACGCCATTTTCGGCCGCTACGATGTCGAATGCTCGGCCCAGGGCGGCCACGCTTACGGCATCGGGCATCGGCCGCTCGACCAGGAGCACCTCGTGGCCGGCGTCTCGCGCAGCGCCCACGACGTCGACGAGATCGGGTGTGCGATCCAGCTCCCACGTCCGCACGGGAGTGGTCGCGATCATCGTCGCGACCCCGAGTTCCAAACCGAGATTCGGCCATCAGGGCACGGATGGTCGAATCTCCGGCGGGGGATTGAGCCATTCCTGCACAGTTGCAGTGGCAAGTACATCAGCGTTTTTCTATGTGCTCCCGGGCCGCACGCAGCAGCGTGCGCTCGAAGTGATGGCGGACGAGCGTGCCGCTTGCCTCGAGCAGCTCGGTGAAGAGTCCGAGCAGCTTGCGCTCGGCCACCTCGGTCTCGCCGCCCTCCGCCTGGATGCGCTCGCGCACGTGACGGTCGAAGAGGTCGACGGCCTCGCGCGCGGTGCGGTCGATGTTGGCTGCGTGCTCCTTGCCAAGCTCCATGAGCGCGCCAAGCGGGATGCCGGCCGCGATCAGCTTCATGCCCGCGGCGATCGCTTCGAGGTCGTCGGCGGGGTACCGCGGCTCGTCGCCACCCTCGATCGGCACCAGCAAGCCTGCCTGCTCCAGGCTCGCGAGCAGGGGTTCGGCGACACCGCTACGGTCCGCCAGCTCTGCCAGGGTCAGGGTTTGCGGCGCCGCCGGTCGGGTCACCGCCTCGACCAGCCCGACGTCCGAAGGCTCGAGCTCGCCGGCCAGGAATCGCTGGATCACGGTGAGGGTGAATCCTCTCTGTTGGAGCTCACGGATGCGGCGCAGGCGGTCGAGGTGCGCGTCGCCATACCAGGTCACGCGCCCATCCCGGCGAGGCGAGTCGAGTAGGCCCTTGCCCTGGTAGAAGCGGATCGTGTCCACAGCTACGCCGGCGGCCCGGGCCAATTGTTCGATCCGATACTCCATGAGTCGATACTCGCACAATCCAGCCGTGGTCGTCGGGGCCCAATTGTTCGATCCAATACTTCAATGAATCGGGTGGCGAAATCGCTATCCCTGTTACGGATTTTGTTACGCCGGTTTTTTAACTGTGTTTGTCTACCCCTACCACTCGCAATCAACCCAGTACCGCGCGGAGCACCACCAGCGAACCCCCCACCCCGAAGAGCCTTCTGCGCGGGCGGAGGGCTCTTTTGTTTTAGTCGATGATCCCAAGCTAGCCGGTGGTGTTCCAGTAGTACATCCGGTCGAGCCAATGCGAATCCGCGCGATATGCGCGGGCGAAGAACTCGACCGCGTCGACATAGTCGTAGTCGAGGTTGTAGTGAAAGATCGCCTGGCGCATGTTGCCGGGCGCGCCGTAATGGACGAGGTACCTGGCCGCCGCGAGGATGGCGTCGTGCGGGTCCATGATGTTGCCGCCGTTGCCCCAGTTCGCCCACGTTCCGGGCAAGAACTGCATCGGCCCCACTGCGTTGGCAGACGATGGCCCGTTGACGCGGCCGAAGTTGCTCTCGATGAAGTTGATGGAGGCCAGGTAGCTGGCGTCGACTCCGTAGCGCCGCTGGGCTTCGTTGTAGAAGGAGCGCAGCGAGTCAACCGGCGCGGCGTCGGTGTAGGGATGATTGAAATGCACGTTGACCAGGTAGTACTCGTCGATGCCGGCGAGTACGTAAAGCGAGTGCAATCCGGCGATCGTGTCGTCGAAGGGTCGCGCCAGCTGCGCCGGAAGAAGGGGTAAGACAGCGGACTGCACGCTGTCGTAGCTGGCCACCTCATACAGGCGCAGCTCTTCCTGCCGGGCGGCTTCGCGAAACGCGTAAGCCGCGGCCTCGACCGACATCTCCCAGCGGATGCGATCCATCAATGTCGTGGGCGTTGGTTGCGCCTTCAGAGAGGTGAGCTGCGCCTGCGCCTGCGCCATCGCAACCTCGGCGCTCATGATGCGCGCGGCTTCGTGATGGGCGGTCGGCGGCACCAGCGGATCGTGTGCGGACACCCCACGCGCGTGCAGCGCCATCAGCAGCAGCGCGGCGACACCCGCCGCGGTCATGCGTCTCAGGCCGACCCCACTACAGACAACGGTACTTCTCGGCGGTCCGGCACCAACGGCAGCTCTTTCGGGTAAGGATCGGACTCTATTACTGCACGCATGCCGACCGAGTCGAGCAAGCCGGCGATCTCATCGCCAACCAGCTCACCCTGAGCGATCAGTGCTTCGGCGGCGAGGTCGATCGGTTCCTTGTTGACGTACATCAGGCGCCAATCATCTATGTATGCCGAACCAAGCAGCTGCGCGACGACGCGACGGGCTCGCGGATTGTTGAGCACGGCGGCGACCGGCGTGCCCTGCTCATGCTGTCCCTGGGTTATCTGCACTACTGAGATCAGCTGCTCGCCGATGTCAACGGCTTTCAACGACATCTCCGGGTCGAGCCTGTCCGGACCCATGCCGACGATGCCCACCATCTTGACCGCGGTGCCGGTGGCCTGGATCAGGTCCATGGTGACCCCGGTGGTGTTCTCCCCGTAGAAAACGTGCTCGCACGCAAGCGATCCCAGCGAAGCCCGAATATCGGCGGCTAGCTGCGAGCGGAACTCCAGCCATTCCTCTTCCTGAGGCAGCGACTTGTGATAACCGCCGATCTCGCCGATGTGTGGATTGGCGCGCCTGCGAATCGACAGCCGGACATGCGAGTGGTCCTTCTGGAAGAAATGAGACGCGACAGCGTGACCCAGCTCGTGGCGCGCGACGGCGATCTTGTCGCGTTCGGTGTACTCGACCGGTATGGCCAGGCCCGCCTCGACGTTGCCCATCGCCTCTCGCACGTCCTGCCAGTTGAACGCCTGTCGCCCATCTTCGAATGCGTAAAGGAGCGCAAGCGAGAGCACCTGCTCGATGTCGGCCGGCGAGTAATCCTCGGTGATCCGAGCAAACTCTTCGCGACGGCTCGGTGTGTCGAGCGCGGGGTCGTGTTGCTTCTTGTCGAAGTACAGAGCCGCGATGTCCTTGCGGCTCTCGCGATTCGGCATGAGGAAAACGATCTGCCGGCCGAACCGCCCAGGCCGTGTCACGGCCTCGTCCAGCACCGATGGCCGGTTGGTGGCGCCGATGAACATGATGTTCCAGGCTGGCGACTTCAGCGGCGGGATACGAAGATTCAACTTGGTTCCGTTGAAAGCGACGAGCCTCGGCACGAAAAAGCCGTCGAGGGTGAGGTTGACGAGGGCGCGCGCTTGCCGGACGAAGAAGGCCGGGTTGTCGATGCCGTCCATGAGAACCAGCAGCATGTTGAGCCCGAGCTGGCCGCCGCCCATCATCCCCATCATTCCGCCCATCATTCCGCCACCCATACCGCCGCGCCTCTGGGCGAGGGCATCGATCTCGTCGATGAAAACGATGCAGCCGCCCCAGACCTTCGCGCGCTTACGGGCGGCGCGAACCATCAGGTAGACGCTCAGCGCGTCGATGCCCATGAACATCCCTGCGAACGAGCCACCGCTGGCGATGTAGATGGGCACATGCAGAGAAGACGCGATTGCCTTGGCGAGCATGGTCTTGCCGGTGCCCGGAGGGCCGACCATGAGCACGCCTCGCTCGCGCTTGCCGCCCGCCTTGACGAACAGCCTGCCGTGCTCGATGAGCCGGAGGATCTTTCGCATCTCGCCGACCGCCGGCTTCTGGCCGCGGACGTCGTCCATGCTCACCCCGAAATTGGCGTCGTCGGGGTTGATCATGGTTTTGCCGATTCGCGTGTAGAGATAGAACGGGCCGAAGAAGAGCATGAAGTTGGCGCCGAGCAGGAAGAACAAATAGATCAGCTGTGTGAAGACGAGCTGCAAGAACTGCGGGAGCGCGGCCAGCGCGTCTTCAGGCAGCAGGTTGAAAAGGAAGTAAGCCAGGCCGAAATACACGATCGGCAGCACAGAGATGTAGACCGCCCGCCTCCAGAAAACGGCGCGGTTGGTTTCGACCGTGCGCTCGAGCACGTCCGTCTCTGGCACGAGCCGTTCGCGAACTATCAGCCAGCGGCGCGCGATGCTGAGCAGCCCGCGGAAGAGCAGCATCGCCACGACCGAGTAGACGAGCGACCAGCCGATTCCGAGCTGGAGGTAAATGTCGGCAAATGCAAACGCGGACGCTCCGACGAAGAAGGTGAAGATCCAGAAGATGATCACGGCGCCCTATCTCCCTATACGGCTTGAGGTTTCACCCAGCTTAGTCCCTGCTTCCGGCCGGTGGATTACGGCCAAGAGCGCCACGATACCTATCCCCAGGGCGATCACGAGGTCGCCAGGGCTGTAGGCGCCGCGCACCGGCCATGGGAACCCGATCCAGTCGGCGAGCCAGTTCAGATTGGTGCTCGAACTCATGAGCACGTACTGGCCCAGGTGTCCGCGATGTTGAAACGTGGTCGCGAGGGCGGGAGCCACTGGCATGCGTGCGCCGTTCGCCACGATGACGATGAGGTTCATCGCCGCCCCGAGCGTGACGACCCACACGCCGGGCAGGCGCTTGACGTGGAGCGCTGTCCACGCGACCAGCGCCGCTAGCGCCGCCGCGTACACGTACTGCATACCGTCGACCTGGTTCAGCGGCGTGAGGATGACCGCCTCCCTGACGACAAGGACAACGAGCACAAACCACGGCCAGCGAAACTTGAGGTCGGCGAGGTTGCCGATCTTGCCGCCGGTTGCAACGCCGATTACGAGACCGAGGACGAGCGGGACGAGGACGAGCACCCGCTCGACTATTCGGCCGCGAGCCGCGCCGCCGACCCCGCCAGCACCTTCACTCCAACCTCGAGGGGACCCTCGTCGATCCGGAACCCGGGTGAGTGGTGTGCGGGCGGCGTGTCGCCTGGCGGCATGACGCCCAGCATGAAGTAGCACCCTGGAATTCGAGTCAGGAATTCGGCGAAATCGTCACTCACAGTCAGCGGCCGTCCCAGCACGCTGGCCTTGTCGCCGATGACCGATTCGGCCACATCGAGGACCGTGCGAGTCACGTTGGGCTCGTTCATCAGCGGCACGGTTCCGTGAACCAGCTCCAGGTTCGAGCGCACCTCGAACTCGCCGTCCACCTCGTACAGGAGGTCGCGCAAGCGTCCGAGCGCTTCTTCGCGCAGCGCGGGCGTGAACGTGCGCAGGCTGCCCTTGACCGTGACCCCGCGGGGCACGATGTTCCAGGCGCCGTCGCTGTAAATGTTGCCGACCGTCGTGTGGCACTGCACGCCGTCGTGCTCGAGGCCTTCGACGACCGTATGCAGGCGCTCGACGAGAAATGCCTGTGCCGACAACACGTTCCCGCGGCGGCCCATCATGCCGCCGTGTCCGCCGGGCCCGGCAAAGCTGATCTCGTAAGCGTCGGACCCCGCCCACATGAGACCCGGGCGGGTGATCACAGTTCCGGCTTCTGTGAAGCTCGTCACGTGCAGCCCGATTACGGAATCGGGGTGGTGGTCATCGAGAAGTCCTTTGGCGATCATCGCCTTGGCTCCGCTCACGATCTCCTCGGCGGGTTGAAATACGAATAAGAAGCGGCCGCTCACGTCCCAGATGCGATCGACCAGGGTGCGTGCGACGCCGACCATGATTCCCATATGAGCGTCGTGGCCACATGCGTGCATTCGGCCGTCGGCGCCGGACTCAAAGTCGACGCCGGACTCTTCATGGATCGGTAGAGCGTCGATGTCCGCGCGCAGCATCACCGTCTTGCCGGGCTTGCCTGTGTCGAGCAGCGCGACCACTCCCGTCTCGGTGGGACACCGCTGTAGCTCGAGCCCGAGCGTTCGCAGCCGCTCGCCAAGGTAGGTGCTCGTGCCGTGCTCGCTGAAGCTGATCTCAGGCCGGCGATGGAAATAGCGGCGTAGCTCGATGACCTCATCGATCACGGATTTGCTCGGCAGCGGCGCCGTCGACTGCTCGTCGCTCATTGGATCGACACCAGGCTGTAGCCGCGCGCCGTCGCCCGCACGAAGTTTTGCCCTAGGCCCTGTTCCAGCTCGTCGAGCCGACGTCGCAGCGTGAGCAACGCCGAGTGCACTGTCGAATGCGCGGCGTCAGTACGAAACAGCCCAGCCTGAATGAGGTCGCGGGCGGTGGCCGGCTTCGATCCCTGGGCAAGGTGCAGGACCAGCGCAGTCTGCTGAGGGGTGAGTCGGATCTCGCGCTCGCCGAGCTTCACCGTGCGCCGCGTGGGGTCGAACTCGAGTCGCCCGAACTTGTAGCTGCCCGGCCGGCCGGTGCCGCGTTCGACCAGGCGGGCGGCCAGGTCGGAGTAGATGTGCGCCATGGGTACGTTGCCCTTCACGAAGTACGAGCTGGCACCCAGCTCATACGCGCGGCGAATGGCGGCCGAGTTGACCTGCGCCGCCGAGAGGACGATCACCGGGAGCCCAGGGTGGTGCTCGCGGATCCAGGTCAGGAGCTCGAAGCCGGAGTCCTCGGTTTCGTCCAGGACCAGGTCCAGGAGCACCGCCGCCACCCGCTCGCGAGACAGGAGCTCCATCGCCTCCGGTGCCGAGGAGGACGCCGACGGCCGGTAGCCGAGGTCGTGCAGATCGATCCTTAGCTGCTGCTGCATTGCCGCCTCGTCCTCGACCACCAGCACTGCCGAGCCCAGCACCTCCGCCGGTCTGAAGACCTCCAGGCCGGGCGGGAGCGGCGGCAGCCGGACTTCGCGATTTTTATTACGCTCACGCCTAAAGCTTCGATTTTCCAACGGTTGATCCATATGATTCTTAACGATTATTGGCACGATGCGAACAATCAAACTCAACAGGCGCAGCGCATACTCTCCTTCGAGCCTGGTAGTAGTTGGAAATACCAAGGGGTGTAATGGGGATGACCTGGAAACTCAAGGTTGGACGCGTAGCCTTCGTTCTTGCTGTTGTGGCCGGCATGGCCATCGCAGTCGCGGCGGACTATTACGACGGCGGTTGGGACTGGCTCTTCTAGTCAACTAGAGTCACCACTCTCCCGGCGCTCGCGTGAGCGCCGGATCGCCGGCGGCAGAAGTGCATAGAGGTCGGCTCTGTCGACCGCTTTGCTCATGTAACCGACGACATCGGGGTCGTCGGTTCCCGATGGAAACACCGGGTATGCGGTATAGAAGATCACGGGCAGCTTCTGCCCGCGCGCCCGCAATTCGCTCAGGAGGCCCCAGCCGTCCATCGGTTCGGGCAGCATGAGGTCGATGATCGCCACCTCCGGGTGGTCTGACTGCGCCTTCTCGAGCGCCTGATCGGCGTCTTCCGCCATCGAGACCTTGTAGCCCAGCATGCGCAGGTCGGTCTCCAGGATCACCCGCCAGGCACGCTCGTCGTCGACGACAAGCACCGTGGACCCACGCAGATCCTCGGGAGTTGGCGCGATCGGCTTGGGCGGAGTGAACGGCACGGGGTTAGGGCCTGGTTCCGGAAGGCATCTTCATCGCCTAAACGAATTCGCTCCGGACTCCGGAACACGACACTTGGCGCAGTATATCGGTGGCAATGGCGAGTCCTGCTCGGAGCAAGCACAGGAGACGCCGGCCGTCCGGACTAATAGAGGCGTCGGAGCTGAATGGGTCCAGACATAAAAAAACTGTGAATGAGCGGCGACCGCCGGCGGAAACGCAGGGTCCCAACCCGGCCGGCCTGGTCCACGAGCTGGGCAGCTGCGTAACCGAAGCCGACATCGTCCAGGTCCTGTACCGCGGGCTCAACCCCTTGTTCGGCTACGACGTAGTCAACCTCCACGTGCTCGAGCGAGAGGGTTGGTACCACTCGCTGCCAATGGACTCCGGCGTGCTCCAGGACCTCCGCAGGCGCCCGCTGAGCGGCTCGATGTTCGCCAAGCAGTACGCCAACCCCCGCACAACTGTCATCCCCGGCGATCCAAGGCGCCTGTCGGCCGCCAAGGGCCCCGGGGCCGGGCGGACGCCGAAGTTCGTCATCTGGGTTCCGATCGAGCACCAGGGCGAGGTCATCGGCAGCGTCATCTACCAGGGCTACCGCAGCCGCCGCGTACCCCCTTCGGAGACGGCCTTCCTCAACGAGGTGCATCGTCGCCTGGGCGTTCTGCTCGCGAACGCGTATTTGAACGAGCTGACCCGCAACCAGGCGAGGCGCCTCGAGGCGCTCAACAGCATCGCGAGGGCGATGGCATCCACCCTCGACGAGGCGAGCGTGCTGACCGCCCTCCAAACCACCTTGAGCCAGCTACTTCCCGTCGACGTGCTCCACATGGCCGCGCTTGAGCAAGACCAGCCCGACCGCGTCCGACTCCTCACCGTCAAGGCGGATTCCGCGCCGACTTCGCGCTGGGCGACGATGAGGTCGCCGCAGGTCCGTGCCGTGAGGGCAATCGTGAAGGACCCCAAGCCGCTGCTCACCCACGAGCCGGGCTCGTCCCTGTGGGTTCCGATCAAAGAGGCCGGGGCCGTGCGAGGCGCGCTGGGCATCCAGACCGATAGGTCTTATGTGTACGAGGCATCGACCGCGGCCTTCCTCGAGCTCGTGGCAGACGAGGTCACGCTGGCTCTGCGCAACGCTCGCAGCTACGAGGCCATCGAGGGTCAGCGGCGACGCCTCGAGGTCGTCAACGCCATCGGTCGGCGGCTGGCTTCGAGCCTCGACAGGTGGTCGATCATGCGCACCTTGCGCGAGGAGCTGTCGCACTTCCTCGACTTCGACGGTTTCATCCTCGCGACGATCACGCAGTCCAAGGACGGACCGGTGGCCGAGGGCTACCAGTACGTGGCCGGCGTCGAGGAGGTCGTGCCCCCTGTCGCCCTCGCTGTCACCGGTCCGTCGCGCGAGGCATTCGAAACTGGCCGGCCGGTGTTGGTCCGCCGCTCGCCCTGGGCGAGAGCTTTTGCCCGCAAAGGCGTCGAGAGGGAGCGGTGGAACGTCGGCAGCGGAGCCGCGGTCTTCCCCTCCGGGCCCCCAGGCGACCCGCGCATGATCTCGCGGTCATTCGTGTGGGTGCCGGTGCTTAGCGGCGACCTGATCACCGCCATGCTCTCACTGCAGTCCTATCGCGAGGGGGCGTTCGACGACTGGCACGTGAAATTGCTGCAGGACGTCGCCGCCCACGTGAGCCTCGCCCTCGCCAACGCCGATCACTTCGCTGAAGCGCAGGCGGAGCGGGCGCGGCTGGAAGCACTGCATGTCCTCGAGATGGGCGTGGCCGGCGCGTCTGACGAGAGCCAGATCGCCGACGCAGTTTTCGGTGCGGTGAGCGACTACACGGACGCGACACACGTCGTGCTCGCCTACCTCGACGTGGGTGGCAACGTCATCGGCTTCACCGGCGAGCGCGGTGGGCCGACGGGAATGCTAGGGCCGGTTCCGATCAGCCAGGCGTCGTTCTTCCGGCGCCTGATCGAAGCGGGCGGCAAGGTCATGGACTCGGTTCAGCCGGTTGACGAGGACCTTCTCGGCCCGCTCGGGCACTACATCTTCTCGCGCAAGCCGAACGAGGTGGTGTGGGTGCCGATCATGCAGGGCGAGCGCGTCGTCGCGGGCATCTCGGCGCTGCGCACCGATGGTGGCCGTTTCCTTCCCGCTCACCTCAAGCTGCTGGAGGCGGCCGCGCCGGTCGTCGGCATTGCCTTGAGGACTATGCGGCTCCATCACGCCAACGAGCTCGCGCTCGCGCAGTCGGTCCGCATCCAGGAGCTTGCGGCCCTGGCCGGGCACGAGCTGACCAGCGTGGTGTCGAACATCGCCGACCAGGCGCGCACGATGCTTGAATCGGCTGGCGTCGCTTGCTGGGCGTTCGACACCGAGGGCCGTGTCAGCGCCACCCGGGCGAGCGGCGAGCCGGCGGCGGAGTCAGTGCTCGCATGGGCGGGCCTCAACTCGGAGGACAGCTGGCGCCAGGCGCCGACGGGAGTTCTTGCGGGCGAAGCGGACGGTCAGGCATGGAGCTTGATCCCGCTCTGGTACGGCGACCGACTCGTGGGTGCCATCGGCTCCGTCCACGCGGCCACCCATATGGCCGAGCCGCCGCCCGCGCTCGAGTTCGCCAGGCACGCAGCGGTCGCGATCGAAAACGCCCGACTGGTTGCCGAGACGCGCGGCCGAATCACCACTCTGGAGGCCGTGGCGAAGTTCACGGAGCTGACCCCCACCGAGCCGGATCGCGCCCGCTCCGAGATGGGCCGGCTTGTGGGCAGCACGCTGGCGTCCTCGCAGGGGCAGCTATGGCTGTTGGAGGACGGTCACCTCGTTCGCCGCGCGCCGGATGGCGAGGCGTCTCCGAAGGTGCCGGTCGACGAACCCGCGCAGCTGCTGCGCGCGCTCATCTCTGCCAACGGGGCGCGCCGCATGCGAGCGCTGCTCGACCTTCTGGGCGCGTCGCAGGATGCTTTCGGCCTCCCGATCCAGGTTGAGGGCCGCCTGGTCGGCCTGCTGGTGGCGCGCATGACCGCAGGTGCGTCTGAGACGCGCCGCCTCGCTGGAGTCCTTGCCGGCCAGGCCGCGGTCCTGATCGGCCAGCTCGAGCTGGTTGACGCCCTCGAGCGCGAGCGGCAAATGATGAACGCCATCCTCCGCCACTCGCCGGTGGGCGTGATGCTCGAAGACGCCGACGGCCGCATTGTGTACGCAAACCCGGAGGTCGAGGCGATCTATCACCTCCAGGCGGCGGATATGCCCGGCAAGAAGCTCTCCGAGATTTACGCCGCCGCGGGCGCCGAGCGCAGTGATGAGGACCAGGCCGACGGCACGCTGGAGCTGCGCATGGGCGACCCGGTGCGCATGGTGCATGTGCGTCGGGTGGTCATCCCTGGGCTCGAAGGTGAGCCGGCCGGCATCCTCACGCTGCATGAGGACGTCACCGCGCAGCGCCTTGCCCTGGAGGCGAAGGACCTGATGCTTCGCGCCATCGGACACGAGGTCCGGAGCCCGGCCGCGGCGATGAAGAACACGCTGGCCGGCATCATGCAGTGGGACAGCACCATCGATGCCGGCGGGCGGCGCGAGCTGCTGCAGGAGGCGTACGAATCATCGGACCGCCTGCTGAGCCTGGTGGAGAGCCAGCTGATCATCGCCAAGCTCGAGACACGCCACTTCGAGCCCACGCCCGAGCCTGTCGACCTGGCGTCGACGCTGGAAGGGGTGATGGGCGTCGTCCGCCACCGTTATGCGGAGCGTGCCCTGGCGGTCGAGGTGAACCTCCGCGACGGACTGCCGCCCGCTCTGTGCGAGCCCGCCCATCTGGCGCAGGTGCTCACGAACCTGATCGGGAACGCGCTCGAGTACACCTCTGGGGCGGTGTCGGTGCAGGCGCGCGCCGCGTCGCGCGGCTGGCTCGAGGTGACGGTCGCCGACCGTGGGCCGGGTCTCCCGGCGGGCAGCCTCGAGAGTCTCTTCGAGAAAACCGGTCCAGCCGGTCGCAACCGGTCGCAGGGAGGCCTCGGCCTCGGCCTTTACCTGTGCCGGCTGGTGGTCGAGCGCAGCTTCGGAGGCCGGATCTGGGTGGCATCGAGCGATCACGGGGGCACGACATTCCGGTTCACGGTGCCTGCGATCGCCGCTTCGACCAGCAAGACACGCGTGGGCGAATCCGTCACTTCAAGTAGGTAGTGGCGAATCGACGCGAGGGTGCAGGCGCACGGCGCCCGTCCTCAACTGCACCCGTCTGGGTGCGGGTGGGGGGCGGGATGGAGTCCGTGCCCGACCACGGGCGCCACGGGCCCGCCGACCGCGACTTCCCGCCTCCGGGCGGACCCTGGGAAGCTGTCTCGCTCAACGGCAAGCTGGTCGGCTGGGCCGAGCACGGGGGATTGGCGCAGGCAAGGCGGTGCGCGGAGATTGGCGAGCAGCTCGCCGACGAGGAGCGCTCCCATCTCCTCGGGCGCCTCGGCCACAAGCTGCGTTCGGCTGTGCTCGCTCTCCAGGAGTCGGCGCGCCAGGCGGCGTTCGGCCGCCCGGAGCTGCTCGAAGCGGTGTTCGAGCAGGCGCAGGAGGTGGGGCGTCGGGCAGCTGCTGTCGAGGCGGCGGCCATCCAGCCCAAAGACGCCGCGCGGGGTGTCGTGCTCGGTGCGGTGCTCAACCTGTCACTGCCCATCGCGGCTCGCGAGCTGCCCGCGGGAGCCGTAGTGCTCGGCTCGGAGACGGCGCTCGTCGAGGCGTTCGCCCGCATCCAGGAATGGATGGGCGGGCCGGGCATGACGATCGCCGCGGAACCGGTGGGGTCGTGGTGGAAGATCAGTGTGGCGCCCGGCGGCGATCGAAAGCCGCTGGCGGTGCCGGAAATGGGCGAGCCTCTGATCCGTTTGATCGTCGACATTCACCTCGAAGGCTGGCTCGACGCCAGCCCGCCGGACGGCGCCGACATCTACTTGCCCGCCCAAGCTTCTCGCTGACACTGACGTGACGGCCGTTGAGCGCGTGGTTGCTCCCAATCCCGGTCCCTACACGGGCCCAGGCACCAACACGTGGATCGTCCACGCCGGTCCGGTGGCGATCGTCATCGATCCCGGTCCGGATGACGACAGGCACCTGGCCGCCCTCGAGAAGCGCCTGGCAACGTCCACCGTCGGTGTCGTGCTCGTCACGCACTCGCATCCGGACCATCTGCCGCTCGCCGAACGCTTCGCGGCGCGTCACCGTGCCACCGTGCGCCGTTATCCAGAGCTCGCCGACGAGGATATCGTCCGCGTCGGCAACCTGAACGTGATCGCGCTCCACACGCCCGGCCACAGCGCGGACCACCTCAGCTTCTGGCTGGCGGAGGATCGCGCGATGTTCACGGGCGACCTCGTCCTGGGACGTGGGAGCTCGATGGTCACGTATCCGGAGGGCGACGTCGCCGCCTACCTGCGCTCGCTGGAACGGCTGACTGCGCTGAAGCCGAGGATGCTGTTCCCGGGTCACTGGGACCCCGTGACCGATGCGATGGGGAAGCTCGAGGAGTACCGCACGCACCGGCTCGACCGCGAAGCGCAGGTGCTGGCCGAGGTGCGACGCGGTCGAGGCACGGCCCAGGAGCTCACGCGCCGCGTCTACGGACCCGAGCTCGGGGGCGAGCTGATGGCCGCCGCGGAGATGACGCTGCGTGCGCACCTGAAAAAGCTGGTCGACGATCGGCTGGTCAAGGTCCGCCTGGTGAAGGGCGAAGAGGTCTTCGAGAAGTCAGGCTCCACATAACCGGCGTCCGGCCTACAGACCACGCGTTGTCTCACCCGGCCTACAGGCCACGCAGTGTCTGACGTACTGTCCATTGCGTGGCCGACCGCCCCGCGATCCTTTCCATCTCCGCCAAGGAGCTCGAAACCTGGCTGACGGCGCGCAAAGCGCCGGCCTATCGGCGCAAGCAGGTGTGGGGCTGGCTGGCTCGGGGCGCCGCGTCGTTCGACGAGATGCGCGACGTTCCCAAGCCATTGCGGTCGGGGCTCGAAGAGGACTTCCGCATCACGTCGTTGCGGCCCGTGGCCGTCTCGCAGGCGGATCGCAGCCTGACCACCAAGACCCTTTACGAGCTCGATGGCGGCCACTCGGTCGAGGCGGTGGTGATGCGCTATGCGGATCGGTCGACGCTGTGCATCTCGTCGCAGGCAGGATGCCCCATCGGCTGCCCGTTCTGCGCCACCGGAAAGTTTCCATTTGGCCGCAACCTCAAGGCCCACGAGATCGTCGAACAGGCGCTGGACGCGGTCCGCATGCTTGCCTCCGAAGGGCGGCGCCTGTCGCACGTCGTCTTCATGGGCATGGGGGAGCCGATGGCCAACTACCAGTCGGTGATCGAGTCGGTGCGGCGCATGTCCGACCCCGACCTGCTCGGCATCAGCCCGCGGCGGATCGTGGTTTCCACCAGCGGCCTCATTCCTCGCATCGCTCAGCTCGGCGAGGAGAAGCTGCCGGTGACACTTGCGATCTCTCTCCATGCGGCTCGCGACGAGCTGCGCGACGTGCTGGTGCCCATCAATCGCAAATATCCCGTCGCGGACCTCGTCGCCTCTTCGCAGGCATACGCTGGCAAGACCGGCCGGCGCGTCAGCTACGAGTGGGTGCTGCTGGCCGGTGTGAACGACACCGAGCGCGACGCCAAGGAGCTGGGCACGCTGCTGAGCGGCAAGCTGGCGCACGTCAACCTGATTCCGTTCAACCCCGTTGACGACACACCGTATCGCGCGCCGGAGCGAGCGGGCGTGCGCCGTTTCAGAGAGCTGGTCGAGGCGCAGAGCTTGAACGTCACGGTGCGTGACACCCGGGGTCGCGATGCGGATGCGGCCTGCGGGCAGCTGCACGAGCGGGTGATGCGCGAACGCGCAGCGCCGGTTCACACGTCATAGGCCGTCTCTACACCGGCACGTCCGGTTTCAGCTACGCGACCTGGAAGGGCAAGTTCTATCCGTCGACGTTGCCTGGGTCGCGCATGCTCGGCTACTACGCCGAGCGGCTGCACGGCGTCGAGCTCAACGGAAGCTTCTACCGCACGCCCCCCGAGTCCACGCTGGTCAAATGGGCGGAGGGCACGCCAGAGGATTTCCGCTTTTGCATGAAGGGCCATCGAGGGCTCACGTACTCGGGCGATGCGTTCGACCGTGTCGGGCTGGCCCGAATCATCGGCGAGCGCCTCGCGCCACTGGACGGCCGGCTCGGCCCGGTCCTCCTGCAGTTCCCGCCTGTGCGCCAGCGCAATCCAGCGCTGCTCGACGGGCTGCTTGGTGCGCTCGGCCGATCAGCGGCAGCCGAATTTCGCCACGAGTCCTGGTTCCACGACGAGACCTACGGAGTGCTGCGGGCGCACGGCGCCGCGCTGGTCGTCACTGATGAGGAGAAATGGCCGCGAGCGCCATTCGTCGCGCTCGGTCCAGTCGCTTACTTCCGGTTGCGCCGCGGCTATATGGCGCGCACGCTGGTCCCATGGATTGAGACGTTGCGAGCCGCGCTGGATTCGCACAACGAGGTTCATGTCTATTTCAAGCACGATCCGTCGGCTCCGCGGCTGGCTCTTCGCGTCCAGCGCGAGCTCGCTGAGAGCGGCGGATGAGAATCGGGATCGCGACCACCGCGACGACGAACATCGCCAGCGACGCGAGCTGCGCCTGGCGCAGCCCGAAGATGATGGCCGGGTCGGTGCGGAAGTAGCTGAGCCAGAAGCGGCCGAGCCCGTACAAACCTAGATAGATCAGCCCGGGGACGCCGTCGGGTAGCCTCGCCTTGAGCCGCTGGTGGAAGGGAAGCACGATTGCCAGCAGACCGAGGGTCAGGATCATCTCGTACGCGACCTCGGGGTGCACCACCTTGCCGGGCTCGCCGAGCGTGTCGGGGTTCACGTACTCGACGCCCCAGGGCACGTTCGTCACCGTGCCGTGGTGCTCGCCGTTGATGACGTCGCCGATGCGGCCGACGGCCAGTCCAATCATCGCCGCCGGCCCACCCGCGTCGATGATCTTCCAGAACGAGAAGTGGGCGCGCCGCGCCCAGACGTACGCGCCGGCGATGGCTCCGAACAGCCCGCCCCACTGGCTGATGCCACCCTCAGTCAAATAGAAGATGTGGAGCAGCTGGCCGGCGAAGAACCTGAAGTTCTCCCAGACATAAAGGATGCGGGCGCCGGCGAGACCCAGCACCACCATCCATGTCACGCCGTCAGCAGCGTGGCTGGTGTCGACGTCGTCTTTGGCCAGCAGCCAGATCCCGAGTCTTGCCGCCGCGAGGATGCCGAGCACGCTGAAGACGCCGTGCCATGTGATGAGAAACGGGCCGAGCCGCACGATGTTGGGCTCGAGGTCGATGACGATGGCGAGGAACATCACGAGTGCCCCGCTCGCATCAGCCGTGCCAGCGCAACCTCCTTCGGCAGCAGCGCGATGGTGTAATGAATCGGCAGCGAGACCTTCTTGCCGGTAAGCGCCAGCCGGATCGGCGTGTAGAGCTTGTTCTTGCTGAGGCCGGTCCTTTCCACCACTCCTTCTAGCGCTGTTTCGATCGGCTCGGGCTCCCAGGGCACGTCCTCGAGAGCGTCGACGGCCATCTGGATGCGCGATGCCTGCTCGGCATCGAGCAGCTGCACCTCGGGTTCTTTCCACAGGTAATCGAGGTATTCGGTCGCATCGGCGAGCCTGGTCATGCGGGTCTTGAGCGCAGACACCGCGCGCATGATCGTGGCTTCGTCGAGGTCGGGGAGGAACGGCTGGAGCCGTCTGGCAAGCTCGCCGTCATCCATGGCGCGGATCCACTCGCCGTTGATCCAGTTGAGCTTCTCCCAGTCGAACCGCGCGCCCGCGTGCTGTACGCGATCGAACGAGAAGACACGCTCGAGCTCCTCGAAAGTGAAGATCTCCTGCGCCGTGCCCGGATTCCAGCCGAGGAGCGCGAGGTAGTTGATCAGCGCCTCGGGCAGGTAGCCCTGTTCGCGGTAGAGCATGAGGTTGCTTTCGGGATGCTTGCGCTTCGAGAGCTTGGCGCCGTCCTTGGCGAGGATCAGCGGCATGTGAGCGTATGCGACCGGGCGGTCATAGCCGAGGGCGTCCACGATCATCAGCTGGTAAGGCGTGTTCGACAGATGCTCCTCGCCACGGATCACATGCGTGATCTTCATGAGCGCGTCGTCCACGGGGCTCGCGAATTGATATGTCGGGTACCCATCGGACTTCATCAGGATGAAGTCCCCGAGGAGCTCGGCGTCGAAGGTCATCTCGCCGCGGATCATGTCCGTGAAGACGACCTTGCCGCCGGGGACCTTGAATCGCACCGCGAATTCTGTGCGGTCCGTGGGCGGATTGGTCAGGCACCGACGCGAGTATTTGTAGGGCCGCTTCTCGAACTGCGCCTGACGGCGCTCGGCCTCGAGCTCCTCCTGTGTGCAGTAGCAGCGATACGCCTTCTGCTCAGCCAAGAGCTTCGCCGCGTGCTCCTTGTAGATGTCCAGACGCTCGGACTGCCGGTATGGCGAATATGAGCCACCCTTGTCCGGCCCCTCGTCCCAATCCAGACCGAGCCACTGGAGTCCTTCGTAGATGAGGGCCTCGTACTCGGGACGGTTGCGTTCGAGGTCGGTGTCGTCGATCCGCAGCGCGAACGCGCCCTGGCGCGGGCGCGCGAAGAGCACGTTGTAGAGGGCGGTCGACGCCGTCCCCAGGTGAGCGAATCCGGTCGGGCTCGGCGCGATGCGCACGCGAACGGAGGCGTCAGGCACCGCCATATGCTACGGACGTGCCTGGAGTGCTCGTCTTGGCCGGAGGCAACGAGTTCAACCCCGGCAACGAGCAGCAGGACAAAGTCCTCGCTGAGGCTGCCGGCTCCGGACCCGCATTCGTCGTGCCGACGGCCGCCGCGCGCCAGGGCCCCGAACGTGCGGTCGCGCATGCGCAGAAGTGGTTCCGACAGTTCGGGCTGGAGCTCGACGAGCTGCCGATCCTCAAACGAACCGAAGCCAATTCGAAGGACCTGGCCGCCCGCGCCCGTGGCGGCGGATTCTTCTACCTGGTCGGCGGCGACCCGGGCCTGGTCGTGCAGGTGCTGCACTCCTCCAGAGCGTGGAACGCAATGGTGGAGGCCTGGCAAGAAGGTGCGTCGTTGGCGGGATCCTCAGCCGGAGCGATGGCGCTGTGCAGCCACACCCTCATTCGCGCCACCTGGCCGAACCGCTTCAATCGCAGGCCTACCGAGGCGCTCGGGCTCGTAACCAACACGGCTGTGCTTCCCCATTACGACACGTTCGGCCATCGCTGGGTCGAGTCCGCCCGCCGGGAGCTTCCCGGAGCAACCCTTGTCGGCATCGACGAGCGGAGCGCGGCGGTGTGGCGGGACGGAACCTGGCGTGCGATGGGTCCCGGCGCGGTCACCGTGATCAAGGGCAAGAAGGTAGAGCGCTTCGAGTCTGGACAGGATGTCATCGGTTTGCGCTCCCCCGCCCGTATGCTTCCGAGCCAGTGATCGGGACTGCACGACGCACGCGAAGCACAATTCAGTCGGACTTCATCGAAGTCGGCTCGCTGCGGGTGCACCACATGCACGGCGGGCGCGGCTCACCCGTGGTGTTCATCCACGGGCTGGGGTCATCCAGCTACATGGAGTGGAGATACAACCTCGAACCTACGGGGGCCCGGCATAGGGTGTTTGCGCCCGACCTTCCCGGATACGGCCGCACCGAGAAGCCACGCGCGCGCTACTCGATCCCGTACTTCGCGCGCTTCGTCGAGCGCTACATCGAGGACCGGGGCCTTCGTTCGGCCGCGATCGTCGGCGCGTCCTTGGGTGGGCGGGTTGCGCTCGAGGTTGCGCTCGAGCGGCCGCACCTTGCACGCCAGCTGGTACTGGTCAACACGCTCGGCCTCGGCAGGCCGCAAGTCCGCGCGGCCCAAATGGCGTACGGCCTGGTGACCATTCCACGCGTCGGCGAGGCTGTAATGAGGTTCACGCGCGGCGCGCTCCACTGGGCGTCGCCGAGCATGATCCGCCGGGTGGCCGCCCGTTACGGCGGCGGCACGCGGGCCGACATGGAGCGCGCGATGGACGACGCCTATCTCAATGACCTCCGCGAGCTCTACGCCACCGACGGGTTCCACAACGCATATCTGGCGACCGTGCGGTCGCTGGTCAACCCGCGTGCTCTTCTCGGCGGGCACCACGACATGACCTCGCGTCTGAAGGAGATCAAGATCCCGCTGCAGCTGATCTGGGGCGCTGACGATCCTCTGTTCCCGGTCGCGCACGCTACGCGCGCCCACGCTATGGTCGAGCACTCGCGTCTGGCCGTCATCGAGGGGGCGGGTCATTCACCGCAGGCCGAGCGGCCGGAGGAGTTCAACCGCGTCCTCCTCAACTTCCTCCACTCCTGACCCCCCGCCACCAAAGCAGTACACCGGTCCGGAATACCGGGCGCTCGTCGCCGCCCCACTCGACCCCCTCGTACATCCGGACCCGCGACACCCTCCGCGCCTCTACAAGCTGATCCGGCGCATCGTCCGCTGGCTGGTGCTCCACCTGTTTCGCATCAACGTCAGCGGCCTGGAGAACATCCCCTCGCCGCCGTACATCATCGCCGCCAACCACCAGGCCTGGTTCGACCCGGCGTTCATCATCCCGTTCTTTCCGGAGGCGCCGATGGTCTACACGATGGCGAAGCGGGAGACGGTGTTCAACCGCGCCTGGAAACAGCGCCTCCTGCCGCTGGTCGGCGTGTTTCCGATCTCGCCCCATCTCGGCGAGCTGGACGAAGCCGGGCTGCGGACCGTTTATCAGATCCTCGAGCGGGGAGGGGTAGTGCTCATCTTTCCCGAAGGCCGCTACTCGCGTGGGCGGGCGCTGCGGCCGCTCAAGGTCGGGATCGGCCATTTCGCCCTCCAGGCGGGGGTGCCGATCTCGCCCGTCGCGGTGCGAGGCACGGACGCGCTGCGCCCTTTCAGCAAGATCGACGTCACCATCGGCCCGCCCATCAGACCTGATCCGCCGGCCTGGTGGACGGTGGGGCAGAAGGTGGCGCAGGTAGTCGACAACGTGCAGCGCGCGATCACCGCCGGGCTCCAGCGGCGCAGGGAACGTCGCCCCAGGCATTAAACGATCACGTACCCCGTGCTTTAATCCGGGGGCTTTGCACCTTGTAATCGGAGCCGGCGAGTTCCTCGGCGACCACGTTTCGCGAGCGCTGGCGGTCGAGGCGCCGGTCATCGAGCTGCGCGCGGACGTCGACGATGAGACCCTCGCCGATGCCATGAAGTCGGTCGAGGTGGTGCACAGCTGCGCGCAAACCTGGTCGCCGGCGTACCGGCTGAAAAACCGAAAGGAGCCGCCGGAGCTGCTGCGCAGAATCGTCGAGGCGGCTCGTCACGCAGGCGTCCGGCGCATCGTCCATGTGTCGACGGCCGATGTGTACGGGCCGGACCACGTCGCCAAGATCACCGAGAAATCGAAGCTCAAACCGACGCACGCGTACGAGCACCTCAAGCTGAACGAGGAGACATGGCTGTTCGAGGCTGCGCCGGGCCTGGAGGCGGTCGTCCTGCGACCGGGGCGAATCTTTGGCCTCGGCGAGGACTGGATGCTGCCCAACCTGATGAGGGCCATCGCGCGAGGACGGGTCTGGTTGCCCGGGGGCGGCCGCGTCATGCAGACGTTCATCGCCGCCGAGGACGTCGGTCGCGCCTGCCTCGCCGCCGCCGACCGCGGACGCACGGGAAAGATCTACCTGGTGGGCGGATTCGACGCCACGTGGCGCGACCTGCTCGAGTCGTGCGCGCGCGCCGCGGGCGTCGGGGCCGAGATCGTCAACCTGCCTTACGACCTCGCCTATGTGCGAGCGCTGGCGGCCGAGGCGACCGCGCGGCGTGGCGAGGACGTCTGGCCCAACGTCTTCGCAGTGGACGTCATGGGCAAGGCCCACCTGGTCGATGACTCCGTATCGCGCCGAGAGTTGACATGGTCGCCTTCGGTCGGCAGCTTCGAACAGGCGATGCCACATATGGCCGCGTGGCTGTCAGAGCTGCCGGGTATCGCGTCGCTCGGCCGGCCTGAGGAGGCTACTTCACCACCAACGAGGTAGCCTCAATCCGAGGCTCCGTATGAAGACTTCATGCCTCGCCTCGGGCATGGATCTGATCACTCCTCATGGCGAACTCGGATTCCCCGTTCTGCGTCTCAATCCCCCATGGCTTCGCAGTCGAGACCATGATTCTTTCGCCGGACGTGGTCGCTAGGCGGCCCACCACAGTGCAGGCAATCTCAATTTCTATGGGAAAGGCCGTGTCACGACGCCAAATGTCGGAGTCCTTTTCGAACATCACTGTTTTATCCACGAAGACCCAGACGTTGTCGTCGCCATCGACTAGCTCTACGCGAACGATGCCTGGTTGAGGCTCGTCACTCACCCACGACTGTGCACGCTCGCAGATACACGACGGATTGGTTCTCAATTGCCATTGCCTCGGGTCGGCCTCTACAGGTTAATTACCCGCCGGTGCATGCACTGGCGATTCAGAAACGGTTCAAACACGCCGGTGCATTCACCGGCAGAAATGGACCTTCCTCGTAAGGCTACTTCACCGCCAGGCAGGTGACGGTTTTGAAGACGCCGTCGATCTTCTGGATCTTGTCGACGATCAGCGAACCGATGGAGTTGACGTCGGGGGCCTCACAGACAGCGATCACGTCGTACTCGCCCGTGATCGCGTCAGCCGCCGTGATGCCGCTGGTGCCCTCCATCCTCTTAGCCACCTCGAGCGCCCGCCCTGGCGACGCGTTGATCAGGACATAAGCCTTCATGCGCCAACCCCCAAATCCGGTTGAGTTAGAACGATGTCAGCGTAGCGCGCTCAGCGCGACTTGAGGGCGCGGACCATGACCTCGTCGGTGACATTCGCCCCGGAGAGGATGACGGCCACCTTTTCGTTGGGGCTGGGGCTGTAGTGGTAGAGGAGCGCGGCTATGGCGGCGGCGCCGGCCGGTTCGGCGAGCAGGTGCTCCCACTCGAAGACCAGCCTGATCGCGCGCAGCATCTCCGCCTCCTGCACGATCACCACGTCGTCGACGTAGCGCTTGGCCAGCTCGAACGTGAGCTTGCCGGGCGCCGACGCGGCCAGACCGTCGGCGATGGTGTTGACGCGTTCGAGGGTCACGATCCGCCCCGCCTTTAGCGAGCGGTACATGCCGTCGGCGCCCGCCGGCTCGGCTCCGATCACCTTCACGTGCGGCCTCTTCTCCTTGAGGTAGAGGGAGATGCCGCCGATCAGTCCGCCGCCGCCTATCGGCACCAGGACCGTGTCGACGTCCGCGAGGTCGCGGAGCAGCTCGACCGCGATCGTGCCCTGACCGGCGACGACGTCGGGGTCGTCGAAGGCATGCACGAAGGTGGCCCCGCCCTGCTCCTGGTGGCGCATGGCCTCGAGGTACGCGTCGTTGTAGTTGCGGCCGGCGGGCACGACCTGCGCGCCGAGGCGGCGAATCGCCTCGACCTTGAGCTGGTTGGCGGTCTCGGGGACATACACGGTCGCGGGGATGTTGAAGGTCGCCGCCGCGTAGGCGACGCCCTGGCCGTGATTTCCCGCCGACGCCGTGATCACGCCCTTCGAGCGCTCTTCGGGATGCATCCTCATCACCTTGGTGAGGGCGCCGCGCACCTTGAAGGCGCGAATGGGCTGGATGGATTCAACCTTGATATGGACGTAGCAGCGCGCCTTATCCGTGAACGCTCGTGAGTACTGAAGGGGAGTGGGGGCGAGGTACGGAGCCAGGTCGCGCGCGGCCGCCTCCACCGAGCTTGGGGTGACCCCAACGATGTCGGACTCGACTTCCCTCAACGCTCGGTCAATGATAGGTGGATGACTGACGAGCTCGACCGGATCGAACCGCGGGAAAGTGCACACGTCAAACACCGGGACAAGAAGGTGCGGGGACCCGAGGTGATTGCCGTCAACCCGGGTCTCAGGAAGCTCGCGCAGCACATCGCCGAAAAGCGAAAAAAGCCGAAAGCCAAACGCAGCTAGAAATCGGCGGGGACGATGGCCCGCTTGTGCGTGCCGGAGCCAACCAGCACATCGCCGAGGTGGCACGCGACGTCGAAGTAGAGCTTGTTGCCCTTGACCTCGGTCAGCCTCGTGGTGACGGTAATCGTGCTGCCAGGGGGTGCGGGGGCGACATGCCTGACATGCACCTCGTAACCGACCGTGGTCTGACCCTCGGGCAGGAAGGCGTCCAACGAGCGGTGGCTGGTGATCTCCATGAGCCCGATCATCGCGGGAGTCGCGAACGTGCCTTTTCCACCGACGTGGTGAGTCAGTAACTCGCCGTCGACGACCCGTTCCAACCGGCCTTCGAGTCCGGGGGTAATGCCATCGAATGCGTTCACGCTATAGATTGTCTATCGTGACCACGGGTCGGGTGCGCAAAGCCATCTTCCCGGCCGCTGGTTTGGGCACCCGTTTCTTGCCCGTCACCAAGGCACAGCCCAAAGAGATGCTGCCGCTCGTCGACAAGCCGACGATCCAGTACGGCGTCGAAGAGGCCATCGCGAGCGGGATCGAAGAGGTGATCATGGTCACGGGCGGTGGCAAGCGCGCCATCGTCGACCACTTCGACCGCTCGCTCGAGCTCGAGCACTACCTCCGCCTTCGAGGACGCGACGATCTTCTGCAGATCCTCAAGCAGGTCGACGTCCTGAGCGACCGGGTCCGCATCGTCTACACGCAGCAGAAGGAACCGTTGGGCCTCGGGCACGCGGTCTGGACGGCGAGCAAGCTGGTCGAGGGCGAGGCGTGCGCCGTGCTGCTTGCCGACGACGTCATCCTGGGCGACGCCGAGCCGTGCCTCAAGCAGCTCATCGACGCGCACCGCAAGACCGGCGCCACAGTCCTGGCTGTCCGCCGTTTTCCCCGGAGCCAGGTTGGGCGCTACGGGGTGGTGGTGACCGACGGCTCCGACGGTCGGCTCCACAACGTGACTGCCATGGTGGAGAAGCCGAAGCCCGGCACGGAGCCCTCCGACCTGGCCATCCTCGGGCGGTACGTCTTGGCGCCGGCGGTGTTCAACGAGCTCGAGCGTGGGACGCCGGGCGCCGGCTCCGAGATCCAGCTGACGGACGCCATCATGCGCACCGTCGGCACCCACCCGGTGGTCGGGCTGGAGTTCGAGGGCGACTACTACGACACCGGCACGGTGCCCGGCTACCTGCGGGCAAACCTGACCCTGGCGATGCGCCGGGAGGGACTGCGCGAGGAGCTGACACCCCTATTGAGAGAGCTGCTGGGGGAGTAGAGCGCGGGGGGCTTCGGCGAGGTTTGGAAGGGCCTGGTAGGTGGCTATACTTTGAATGCGCTCTATGAGCCGAATTCCCGCCCAAGTGGTGCACCTATGGCTGTTTCAGGACGAAGAAGATTCGACGACGACAAGGTTGTCAAGTACGAGACCGCGGAGAAGGACTTCGAGGTCGAGGTTTCGCGCACCCTCAACAAATGGTGCGTCACCGTCTACCAGATGCCGGACCGGCAGATCCTGGTCCAGGACTTCTTTCCGGAGCGCTGGAAGGCCCTCGCCCGCGGCCAGGACTTCATCCGCCTCCTGAACCAGCGCAAGAAGAAGGAAGAGGAAGGCCTGGCCGGCAACCGCGACGACGACGACTTTTAGACCTCGTTAGAATTCGCGTTTCGTGAACTGGACATTCATCCGGAGGGAGTGGGGCGCCGTCACCTTTGTCTTGACCGTGCTCGTGGGTCTGGTCGTGGTGCCGCTAGCGCTGTACTTCACCAACGTTGGCGCCACTCCGGTGGCAACCCCCAACGTCACTACGTCCAGCAGCGCGCGCGCAAGTGGCGTCAGCTCGCCATCGCCTTCGGCGTCCACCTCGCCGGCGCATTCGCCGTCGCCGTCGCCGTCGAAGTAGCGGGGCAGCGCCCTAACCGGCGAGACCCCACAGAAGGCGGTCGCCGTTCGACCGCACGATGTCGTCTCGCGGAAGGACTATGTCCGCGACCGATGCGTTCTTGGCGCTCACACGCATCTCGATCTTGTCGGCGAGACGCAGCCGCGCCGTCTCTGCGCAATCGCGCAAGAACGTGAAGACGACGGGACGCACCAGGTTGAGGATGTACGAGGCATGGGCGGGGGCGCCGTCGGAAAGGTCGTTGCTGGCGATGCTGCGGTCGCGGAATGCGAGCACCACGACCTCGTCGCTCAGCATCACCGGTTCGGTCCACGAGTACGCCGAACCATCTATGCCGCGCAGCAGCTGGAGCAGCTCCGCCAGGCGTCGCATCGGCGGTGGCGGTCCCTCGATCAGGAGCGGGACGTCGCGCAGCGGTTCCTGAAACGCCTGGGATCGGTACTGCGCGGTGAAGCCCAGGTCGGAGATCCCGGCAAACGGTGCGGGAACCTTGATCGTGACCTCGGATAGGGGTTGGTTGCTGGGACGCATGCTGTTAACGCTCGTCATGACCTATTAACGCACGGAGGCCCCCGGAGTGTCTCCTCCATCTGCACCAGAATTGATGGTCCAAATGCCGCTGAGCGGGATCCGCGTCCTGGATTTGACACGCCTGCTCCCAGGCGCCTACTGCACGATGCTCCTCGCCGACATGGGGGCGGACGTGGTCAAGGTCGAGGAGCCCGGGCCCGGCGGCGGCGACTACATGCGGTGGACTCCACCCCTCGTCGACGGCCAGAGCGCGCTGTTCAACGCCCTGAACCGGAACAAGCGGAGCCTGACGCTCAACCTCAAGTCGGACGTGGGACGCGACCTCCTGCATCGACTGGTCGATCACGCGGAGGTGCTGGTGGAGGGCAATCGGCCTGGCGTCATGGACCGGCTTGGACTGGGCTGGCCAGTCCTCCATGCGCGCAACCCGCGCCTCGTCATGTGCTCGATCACGGGTTATGGGCAGGACGGGCCGATGGCTTCGCGCGCCGGCCACGACATCAACTACGTAGCCATCGCAGGCTTGCTCGGGCTCAACGGGACCAAGGACGGGCCACCGGTGCCGCTCGCGGCGCAGGTCGCCGACATTGGAGGCGGGGGGCTGCAGCCGGCGGTGGCGATCCTCGGCGCCATGGTCGGTGTCCAGCGTGGCGGCGAAGGCAGGTGGCTGGACACGTCGATGACCGACGGCGCCGTGAGCTGGTTGGCCCTTGGCCTCGCACAGATGGCGGCGGGCGAGACCGTGGCCCGAGGAGATCACCGCCTCGGCGGCCGCTATGCGTGCTACCGGGTCTATGCGTGCAAGGGTGGCGGCTACTACAGCGTGGGCGCGTTGGAGCCCAAGTTCTGGACGGCGCTATGCAGCGCCGTTGGCAAGCCTGACCTGGTGGATCTGCAGTTCGCGACCGGCGACGAAGGAGCAGTCGCTCACCGCGCGATGGAGGCCGTCTTTCTAGCCAAGACACGCGCCCAATGGGAAGGTGAGCTCGCAGGACTCGAGGTCTGCTGCGAACCTGTGCTTGATCTAGACGAGGTGGCATCTCATCCCCAGGTCGTCGCGCGGGGTCTAGTCATCAGTGGTCCGGGCGGCGTCGAGCTGGGGCCCGCCGTACGCATGGGCGGGGATTGGCGACGCCGCGACGCGCCCGGGCTGGGCGAGCACACCGCCGAGATCCTGGCCGAGCTCGATGTAGATGAAGCTCGGCTGGCATCCCTACGTCAGGCCGGCGTCGTCTAGCCTGCTTTTATCTCCCGCCAGACCGCTTCGACCTGGCCGCGGGTGTCCTCAACAGATCCGCTGTTGTTGATGACGAACTGAGCGAGCCCGCGCTTGGCCTCGATAGGCATCTGGGCGTCGATGACTGAGCGCGCTCGCTCGGGCGTGAAGCCGCGACCCGACACCAGCCGCTCGACCTGCACCTCCTCCGGGACATAGACGAGGATCACGTGCGAAAACAAGCCTTGCAGCGAGTTCTCGAAGATCAGGGGCACATCCTGGACGACGATCTGCGCACCGCGCTCCACCGCTTCCGAGGTCTGTCGTGCCATCCACTCTCGTACCAGCGGGTGGACGATTGCGTTGAGCCGCTTCCGCGCGTCATCGTCGTTGAAGACGAGCTGGCCAAGCTTGTTGCGGTCGATGCGGCCGTCGCTCACAAACTCTGGGCCGAACTCGCGCACGACGGCGTCGAAACCTGGAGTCCCCGGCTCATAGACGGCATGCGTGGCCTCGTCCGCGTCGACGACCACGGCCCCTCGCTCGCGCAGCATGCCCGCAACTGTTGACTTGCCTGACCCCGCACCGCCAGTGAGACCTACCAGCTTCATTTACGATCAGCCCTAGTGGCGGACGACGAGAAGTTCGACGCGATCGTGGTCGGCGCCGGGCCGGCCGGCACCGCGGCCGCATACACGATGGCGAAGGCGGGTTTGCAGGTGGCCCTTTTGGAGCGGGGCTCCAAGCCAGGTTCCAAGAACGTCATGGGCGGCATCCTCTACAACCACTACCTCGAAGAGATCGTAGGGGACGCCTGGAGAGACGCACCCCTCGAGCGCCCGATCATCGAAGAGCGGCGCTGGATGATGACGCCGAAGGCGTACATAGGCCTCGACTACAAGAACCTCCGCAACCGCGAGCATCCTCACTCGTTCTCGGTCCTGCGCGCCCGCTTCGACCCGTGGTTCGCGGAGCAGGCCGAGAAGGTCGGCGCCATGGTCGTCCCCGAGACGGTGGTGACGGGGCTCATCGTCAAGAACAGCCGTGTGGTCGGCGTCAGTACGGGCCGTGGCGACGACATCCACGCAGATGTTGTCGTGGTCTGCGAAGGCATCGGACTGGGCACGAGCCTACTCGAGAAGACGCCAATCAACGGCAAGCCGCTGCGACGCAAGCTCAGGCCCAACGAGGTTGCGATGGCGGTCAAGGAGATCATGCAACTCGATGCGGGCCTCATCGAGGAGCGCTTCAACTGCGAATCCGGCGAGGGCTGCACCATCGAGTGCTTCGGGGACTCGACCATGGGGATGTCGGGGTTCATGTTCATCTACACCAACAAGGACACGCTGTCGGTCGGCGGTGGCGCCCTGCTGAGCGAGTTCAATGCGACGCTCCGCAGCCCCAACGACCTCATGGAGCATTTCAAGAACCATCCGAGCGTCAAGCCGCTGCTGCGCGGCGCGGAAACCGTCGAGTACCTCGCGCACCTGATCCCTGAGGGTGGTTACCGCGGCATCCCGAAGGTCTACGGCCCGGGCTACCTCGTCTGCGGAGACGCGGCGATGCTGTCCAACCCCGTCCACCGCGAAGGCTCGAACCTCGCGATGGTCTCGGGCAAGCTCGCCGGCGAGACAGTCGTGCACGCCAAGGAGACCGGGGACTTCTCAGAGAGCCGCCTGCGCGAATACAAGGGCAAGCTCGACAACTCCTGGATCATGGCCGACATGAAGAAGTACGACAAGGCGGTCCCGCTGCTCGAGCACAACCCGCAGATGCTGACGAAGTACCCGCAGATCCTCGATCGTGCGCTGGACGAGTTCTTCCGAGTCGACGGCACGTCGAAGTGGGAGAAGCAGTCGAAGATTGCCAAGATGATCCGCAAGGAAGGCGGCTTGAAGATGGTGTGGGACACCGTGAAAGCCGCCTGGGCGATGAAGTAGCAAACGGTGACCCGTAAGCGCACCGGTACGCCATGGATGCCGGCGCCCGAGTTCGCGCGCACTCTGACCGGCCTCACCGTAAACCTGCTCGTGCGCGACGTTCCTGCAAGCGTGCCGTTCTACACCGAGGTGCTCGGCCTTCGGCTGCTGTATGGCGACGAGGACTTCGCCGCGCTCGAGGGCCCGGGCGGCTGGCACATGATGCTGCATGCCGACCACACGCTCGACCACTCGGCGACGGAAACGGCGCGATTGTCAGAGCGCGGCAAGCGCGGCACCGGGGCCGAGATTCGCATCCTGGGCTTGGACCCGGACGAGGTCGAGGCCCGGGCTCGCGCACGCGGCTTCACGATCAACGTGGCCACCCAGACGTTTCCACACGGCTGGCGCGAATGCCGCCTGGAGGACGCCAACGGCTATATGTTCGCGATCGGGGTGTTGCCCGGTTAGGCACGTCTGGCGCCAAACGGTCGGAATTTCTTGCCGGTAAGGGCCCGTTTGGACCCAAACGTGCGGAATCGGCGGCTCAGCTGTGCGCGACGTTGACGTGGATCGTGTGGTAGCCGCTGGCTCCGATGGGAAAGCTCATCGAGCTCTTTGCATCCTGCAGCGCTCCGCTGGCGTCGGTGGCCCGCACCTTCAGGGTGTAGGCGCCTTCGCGGGGCGGCGTCCACGACGCTGACCACAAGACCCACGTCAGCGGAGATAGCGGTGCTTTGATGTCGGCCGGCGACCAGGTCTTGCCGCCGTCAGTGCTGTAGTCGACCTTGCTCACTCCTTTCACGCCAGCGAAGGCAACACCCGAGACCGTCACGGCTCCGAGCTTCACAATGGAGCCGTCCAGCGGCATGTCGAAGCGAGACATCGTCCGGACGATCGCGTTGTGGTCCCAGCCCTGCGCCTCCCAGTAGCCACCGCTCTCACGATCGACCAGGTCGATCGAATCCAGCCACTTCGGACCCTTCATTCCGTAGTGGCCGGGGAGCAGGATCCGCGCCGGAAACCCGTGCAGCTCGGGCAGCGGCGCGCCGTCCAGGTCGTAGGCCACCAGGTACTCGGGTGAGCTCTGGATCATGCTCATCGGCAGGCTTTCCGCGTAACCATCGCGGGCTTTGAAGGCCGCCCAGCTGCCTTCTGGACGCGGGCTCGCCATGGCCAGCAGAGCGCTTAGGCTCACGCCGGTGAAGCTACCTGTGCTGATCAGCCCACCGCCGACGTCGTTGCTGATGCACTCCAGGGTCACGTACTCGGTTGTGCTCGGCAGCGCGCGCAGCTGGGCCAGCGACAGCTTCAGAGGCTTATCGACCGCGCCCCCGATGCTGAGATTCCATCCGGCTGCTGTCACCACCGGATCGCTCCCGTAGAAATTCTTCGAGACGACGTAGAAGTTGGCGACGGGCGTGATCTCGGGTGATGGACCGGAGAGCCCTGCCTCAGCTGGATTGAATATCGCCTTGTACCAGTCCGGGACCAGGCGGAACGCCAACACCCCGAGGCTTACGGCGCCGATGGCGAGTGGGACCGCACCCAGCAGCCGCCGGCGGCCGGTATCGGCCTGATCGGGAAGAAGGCTTGGCGCGCCCATCTGCAGGATCAGGCCATAGACGGCGAACAGCAGGGCCCACACGATCGGCGTAGTGGGTCCGTCGCTGAGCCCGAGGAAGCCATAACCCGAGACCGGCAGCATCACTGCCACCACGACCAGCCAGCCGGCGGCCGCAAACACAAGAGCCGACTGCTGGAAGCGCCAGCGCCGGGCGGCGACGGCCCAGGCCGCGCCCAACGCACCCAGGCCGACCACCATCGCCACGATCAAGCCGAACTCCTCGACCACCTTCCCCGCGTGCTGCAGGGTGTCGATCAGGAAGCCGAACACAGGGCCCGGCATGAGGGCCAGCACCGGACCACTCAACGCTTGCGGCAGCGGGCGCAGGCCGATGAAGAGGGCGGCGAGATACATCAGGGCCACCAGGGCGAGGCCGGCGAGCGCTCCCCAGGCGAATCCGCGCACCGCGGCTGGGCGCCAGCTTGTCTTGTTCATCAAAGTGGAACTACCGAGTGAAGATACGTCGCGGCGCAACGAGCCGACGTCCCCAGCAAATTCTTTCGGGGTGCCATGTGGAGCTTCAGGGCGGATTCATCCGGCCGTCCCCCAGCACGGCACCTTCCAATCGCCACCCATCGTGGCTGAGGAGAGGGGTGGGTCCGCGGCGGGGGACACTCTGTCCCCCCCGCGCTTTTAAGCGAATGCACAATAGGTGGCCCTTTGCTGCTTAAATCGGCTTACCGGATGCCCGCTCCGATCGTCCCCGAGGATCTCTTCAAGTTTCGGTGGATCGACCACGTCCGGCTCAGCCCTGACGGCGAGCGAGTCGCCTACCAGCTGAGCTGGGCGGACGGCGACGCACGTCAGAATCGCAGCCGCATCGTGATCCGGCGCCTGCTCGAGCCCGAGCCCGCGGAGGCCACAGGCGGGGCGCGGCGCGATCACTCGCCAGAGTGGTCTCCGGACGGCAGGCGGCTGGCGTTCGTCAGCCGGCGCGGGCCCGTGGACCAGGTTTTCGCGCTCGATCTGGCGAGCCCGGGCGATTCGCGGCAGCTCACCTCCCTGCACGAGGGCGCCGGCAACCCGGTGTGGTCTCCGGACGGGAGCACGATCGCGTTCATCGGGACGGTTCTCACCGACCCCGATGCCGTCGTCGACGATCCTCGGCCTCCAGACAGCAAAGACCAGCTTCGGCGCGCGCCGGTCGCCCGGGTCGCGCGCCGTCTCGACTACAAGCACGACGGCCAGGGCTTCGTCGACGGCCGCTACCACCATCTCTTCGTAGTGCCGGCGGCGGGCGGCGACGTTACGCAGATCACGAGCGGAGCCTGGGACGTTTCCGGCTTCGACTGGTCACCCGACGGCGACAAGCTCGTGGTCGCGGGCAATGCGGAACCCAACGCCGACCTGCAGCGTGCGCTCAACCTCTACGTGGTCGACCTGGCCGGGAAGCGATCGAAGCTGGCCGGCGGCTTTTATCTCGGTTCACCCACCTGGAGCCCGCGCGGCGACCTGATCGCCTTCATCGCGCCGAACGGGCTCGACGCCGGCCTCGTCGAGCGGCTATGGATCGTGCCCGCACGCGGCGGGGACCAGCGCTGTCTCACCATCGGGCTCGACCAGGCCGTCGGCGACAGCCTCATCACCGACATGCGCGCGGGCCACAGCGCCCGCCTGGTGTGGTCTGGCGAGGGTGACCGCGTCTACTTCCTGTCCAGCGGACCTGGTCTGAGCTCCGTCTATTCATGCGACCTGGAGGGCAACGTGCGCCAGGAGGTTGGCGGGCAGCGCCGCGTCTACGACTTCGACGTCGCCTCGGGCGTGACCGCGCTGTGCGCCTCCGACACCAGTAATCCGGGCGAGCTGCACATGTTCACTAAGGGCGCCGAGGCGCGCGTCACCGACTTGAACCCGTGGCTGCGCGAGCGGTACATCGCCCAACCCGAGCGGCATGCGTTCACCGCGCCCGACGGCTGGGTGCTGGAGGGCTGGCTGCTCCGGCCGGCCGACTTCGATGCGACCCGGAAGTATCCACTGGTGATGGAAGTCCACGGCGGACCGCACGGCCAGTACGGGTGGGCCTTCTTCCACGAGCTCCAGATCCTCGCGGGCATGGGCTACATGGTGCTGTACATCAACCCGCGCGGCTCAGATGGCTATGGGGAGCATTTCCGGCGCCAGGTCGTTCGCGACTGGGGGGGCAAAGACTACATCGACCTCATGAGCGCGCTCGACCAGGCGATCGAGCTGACCGGCACGATAGATGTAAGCCGCATGGGCATCGGCGGCGGTTCTTACGGCGGCTACATGACGAACTGGGTCATCGGCCAGACCAATCGCTTCTCGGCCGCGGTTTCGATGCGATCCATCTCCAACCTGGTCAGCGAGTACTCGCAGCACGACATCGTGCTGTGGGGCGCGCTCGAGCTCGGACCCCCGCCTTGGCCCGACCTGGACGAGCTCTGGAGGCGATCTCCGATTCGCTACGTGCAGAACATGCAGACGCCGCTGCTGTTGAGCTGCGGCGAGATGGACCTTCGCTGCGCGATCTCGCAATCCGAAGAGCTCTTCGGCGCCATGCGATTCCTCGGCAAAACTGTAGAGATGATCCGGTTTCCGGAGGAGTCGCACGATCTCTCGCGCAACGGCCGGCCGGACCGCCGCGTAGAGCGGCTGAAGCGCATCGCGGGCTGGTACGAGCGTTTCCTCGGGACCGCGTCGGCTGAGGCGGAGGTGGAGGCGGAGACGCAGGTGCTTCCCGTCCAGCATGAGGAGGTCGCGACGCCTGTCGAGGCGTCCATGCCGACCGCGATGCTGGAAACGCTTCGAATACCCGACGCCGCTGAATCATCCCCGACCGCCGTGCTCGAAACCGTGCATGTCGAGGACCTTCCCGCGGCCGGCGAACCCGAACCCGAGGTGACGGAGGCCGAGGGAGAGGCGCCGGTGACGGGAGACCCCTACACGACCGCGGCCCTGCCGGTATTTCCGGAGCCCGAGCCGGCTTACGCAGAGCCGGATAACGTAGACGCGGCGCCTGCGGTCGAAGAGCCCCAGGCCTCGCCCGAGTCGGTGCCGGCGGTATCGGAGCCAGAGCCGTTGGCGCCGGAGCCGGAGCCGGTCGAGCTAGAAGCGTGGTCCGAACCGGAGCCGGAGCCTATTGCGGCCGAACCCGCGCCGGCGCCTGAAACAGAGCCCGAGCCCATGGAAGCCGTCGCGGTTGAACCGGAGCCGGTCGAGGCCGCCGAGCCGGAGCCCGTAGTGGCAGAGGCCGAGCCTGAACCGGTGGTGGCCGAAGCGGAGCCCGAGCCCGTGGTTGTAGAGGCTGAGCCTGAGCCCGCGGTGGCCGAGGCCGAGCCCGAGCCAGAGGTGAAGGAGCCCGAGCCCGCGGTGGCCGAGGCCGAGCCGGAGCCAGAGGTGAAGGAGCCCGAGCCGGAGCCGGTCGCCGCCCAAACACCGCCTTCGATACCCACTCCAAGTGCCACGTCGACGATGCTCAGATGGCCGACCAGCCCTGGCATGCAGGACAACGGGTCGGGCGATTCGGACACCGGCGAAGCCGCCACCTCGGTCATCCCCGCGTGGCAGCCGACCGAGATGCCTTCAGAGAGCAGGCGGACGGTGTCGCTCCAGGCAATGCCCCCGGAGGCGATCGCCGCCGGCGAGGCCTTCGCCGCCAAGCTGAGCTTCGAGACGGGTCCATTCACTGGCAGGATCATTGCCCTTCCGAATCAGATGGTCACCTTGGGCCGAGCGCCCGACAACGACGTGGTGGTCGCGGATCCCGCCACGTCGGGCCGCCACGGCCGCATCGAGGTGCGCACCGGCGCGTTCTGGATCAGCGACCTGGGCAGCACCAACGGCACGCTGGTCAACGGCGAGCCGGTGATCGAGAAGCAGCTCGCCGACGGCGACCTCATCGCCATCGGCCAGAACACGATCCGCTTTACGCTCGAATAACTTATGAGGGAAAACCCGGATGGTTTTCCCTCACGCCCTCCCGCGACTGCGTCGCGGGGACCCCAGAGGTAGGCGGCTGCGCCCATTCCGGTATACGGATGGGGTTGATTTGAAAAGTTTCTCCTTGCCACGCGCAGGAGTGGCTAGGACAAAGTACGGCCGAGTGGAACCCGGCCGACCGTGCGACGTTAGCAACTAATTTCAGGTTCGAGTAGCCAGGGCCGCGCAATCGGCGGCGGCCTCGTTCAGAAGTCTCGTGAACTCCTCGACGTCCGGGACGATGCCGGGGTCGGCGGTGAGCCCGAAGTACGCATCGCCGTTGTAGGAGACGATCGCGACACCGAGCCCCATCGATGGATAGAGTGGCGCGAACGGCCAGACCTCGAGGAGCTGTGCGCCGCCTGAGTACAGCGGAAACTGAGGCCCCGGGATGTTTGTCACGTTGATGTTCGCGCCCGCTTGCGGGTTGGACATGAGCCGGCCGGCCAAGACGAGCAAAGTCGGCGGCGCCCAGTCGGCCAGGCCGACGAGCTTATCGGCCGCGATCGCCTGGCGCGTTCGTTTGAGGTCGCCGGTGGTCACCTTGATCCGGCGCAGCCGCTCATCAATCGGGAGGTTGCCGGTCGGCAGCTCGAGCACCATGCCGCTGATCTGATTGCCCCCTCGCCCCCGCGATTCGTCGCCGCGAACGCTCACGGGACAGAACACCCGCACCTTTTCAGGTACCGCCTCACCGCGGCTCTTGAACCAACGATGCAGCCCTTCTGAGACGACGGCCAGCACAGCATCGTTGACCGTGCAGCCGAACCGTTCCTTCAGCGCTTTGAATGCGGCCAGCGGAACTTTGAGACCTCTGCCTGTGCGCTGCGGTCCGATCGTCCGGTTGAAGAACAGGTCGGGCCGGGGCGTCACCATCTTGCGGCCGACGTTGGCCAGACCCGTCCAGGGTAGCCGCCGCGTGTTCCAGATCGCCGGCACCCTCGAGCGCGCGGCCTTGGCGGTTGGGCCGAAGTTCCATAACACCGGGCGGATGAGCTCCCAGTTGGAGGGCTCGGGCCTTGCCTTCCACTCTTCAGTCGGCGGCTCGCGTGTGTAGCCCTCAGGCGTGGTGTCGAGCAGTAGCGTGAGGATGTCGACGCTGGAGACGCCGTGGTGCGCGCGGTTGACGATCACCACTCGACCTCCACGCTCCGAGGGGCCCCCGCGAGATCCTCGATCTCGTGGGGATTGGAGCCCCGTCACGACGGTCATCTCCCACAAGAGCCGGCGCATGTCGAGCGGCCGCGCGAGGATGCGCATGACGAGCCTTCGCAGCGTGGCGCCGTCACCAGGAGGGGCCAGCACCTCTCGACGCACATGCGCGCCGAGGTCGAAATGGGGGTCGTCGACCCAGACCGGGTGGACCAGGTTCAGTGGCACGCGATGGATGCGCTGCCGGTACCGCGGCACCAGGTGGATCCGCTCCTTGATCGTCTCCTCGACGCCCAACGCGCCGCGGCCGCCGGGAACCTGCGACTCGCCTTCGAAGACGTAGACCGTGCCGAGGTCGAGGGGCGTGTGTGCACGCTCGGCATATAGAAACCAGGCGTCGCGCGCGGTCAGCGGCTCGTAGAAGGGCTCAGGGCTTGCGGCCACGGGAAGATCCTACAGTCCGGAGTGGCGGCCCAACAGCCGGGTCTCGATAATCTCACTGGGGACAGCCCAAGCACTGGCGCCGGAATCTCCGGCACCTGTCTGCGATCGGGCCCCACCAACGCCTGAGAAGCGATCAAGCCAAGCCTCGGGGGGTCTGCGCGCCGAGCGCAGCTGGCGGATGGCCATGCGGGTTGAAACCCCCGCCGTCTGTCGGTGACTCCTCGAGGTGAGGCAATTAGAATTCCAAACTCAAACGCCATGCCTCTTCTGCTGATCGGAATCGTGGTAGCCGCAGTCGCCGTCGTGGCACTTGCCTACTGGTCGCCGGGTCGTGTGACCGTTTACGAGTTCGAACGAGGGCTGCGCTACCGGAAAGGCCGGTTCGTGGGCATTGTCCAGCCCGGGACCCATTGGGTCGCCCGGCGCGGGGGTTCGATCACAAAGGTCGACGTGCGGCCCTACGTCCTCACGGTCCCAGGTCAGGAGCTTCTCACGTCGGACGGGATCGGAATCAAGGTGAGCCTTGTTGCCGGCGTGGAGGTCGTGGATCCTGCAGCCGCAGTCAATCAAGTACAGAACTACACAGCGACCCTTTACACACTGCTCCAGGTGGCCCTTCGCCAGACCGTGAGCAGCCGGACGCTCGAAGATCTTCTGGCAGGACGCGCTGACATCGGGGCAAAGGTTCTCGAGGATTCGGCACAAGCTGCGCTCGCCTTCGGCCTGAAGCTTGCGACGGTCGACGTACGCGACGTTATGCTGCCGGGCGACCTGAAACGGATCTTCGCCCAGGAGGTGGCCGCCCGCAAGGAAGGTTTGGCGGCGCTCGAAAAAGCCCGTGGCGAGACGGCGGCTCTGCGCAATCTCGCAAATGCGGCGCGCATGATCGAGGACAACCCGGCTCTCATGCAGCTTCGATTGCTGCAGCAGCTGGGG
>Ga0209802_1000276_pt1 | contig 39530 bp, 40 predicted proteins | sample GraSoiAngelo_129_FD_185886 | JGI IMG/M metagenome (GOLD analysis project Ga0209802, IMG submission 185886) | Grasslands soil microbial communities from the Angelo Coastal Reserve, California, USA - 14_0927_12_40cm (SPAdes) (version 2) | ecosystem: Environmental > Terrestrial > Soil > Grasslands ...
CCACGGCGAGCGCATGGCGCATCGCCTCCGACGCTGTCGAGGACCCGCCGCGAGAGTTGACGTACAGGACGACGGCCGCGGCTCGCTTGTCCGCCGCAACCTGGCGCGCCACCTGGACGACGCTCAGGTCGCCCGCGCGATCGTCGCCCACCAGGGGCACCTCGACCGGCGGCTTGACCGGCAGATGCCCGGACCGGCCGTCGATGATGGTGCCTTCGATCCGCATCAGCGCGACGTATTTGCGCAGGCGAAGGGTCGGCGGAGGGGTTCGCATCTTGCGGCTCGCGCGCTCCCAGGTCCCGATGCCGACGGGTGCTCCGGCGCCGCGGGCCAGATGCGCCGGCAGCCCTTCCTCGCCGACGACCCGGTCGACGGCGCGCTTCTCGACGGCGACGTCGTCGCCGTAGGGCGAGCAGTCGATCAGCTCCTTCGCACCCGCGCTGTCGAGCAGCCTCGACTCGGCGATCGCCGTGAGCAGCTCCTCGTGCTGCGACTCGAGCAGCCAGCTGATCTGTTCGCGCAGCTCGTCGGACATGCTCGACTTGGTGAGCGGGTCGGCCGCCGACTTGTAGGGCGAGACCTGGACGAAATCCGCCCCCAGGCCGAGTCGCGCGAGCCCGTCGGCAAGAAACAGGCTCGTGCTCGAGAAACCCAACGCGCGGACGCTGCCGGTCGGCATCAGGAGGATCTCGTCGCAGGCGCACGCGAGGTAATAGGCGCCGGTGCCGTACGAGGGCGCCCAGGCGACCACCCGCTTGCCCGCCTTGCGGAGCCGGCCGACGAGCTCGCGGAGATCTTGCAGGGTGGCCATCGACATGCCCGCCGATCGGAGATGCAGAACAACCCCTTTGATCCGCGCGTCGCGCGCCATCGCGTCGAAGCGCTCGCCCAGCTCTTTGACGCTGAGTCGCGGCCGGGATACGAAACGCTGCCACAGCGGGGGTGGCGGATCAGGCAGCGCCGGCAGGTTCTCTTCGAGCACGAAGAGGACGAAGTCCGGCGGCCTACCGATCGAGCGGCGGATGCTCGAGACAAGCCACCACAGGTACCGCAACGGATACAGGAGCACCCTCGCCCTCTCAGGCGAAGTTTACTGGCTACCTAAACGACCTTCGAAATCTCCAGGCGCTCGTCTATCTCGCGGCTCAAGCGCGACGCGCCGTACTCCTGCCCGACGTGGTGGTGATACGGAACCCCGGTGAAGAGGTGGTGCGACCTCGTCGGGATCGTGGCGCCATCCGCCCACTCCTTTCGCTGCAAATCCATGTAACCCTCTTCTTTGTCGTGCTTCAGGCCTTCGAGGAGGACCGACATCCCATGGCCGGCAGCGTGCTGCAGCGCGAGCGTGATGAAGATGAAGCCGATGCCCAGCAGGCCCAGCTCGTCCCAGGTGATCGGGTTCTTCTCGTTGAACCACTTGAACGAGGACGAGTAGTTGAAAGCAAACCTCGCCTTGGGGAAGCGCTTGCGGATCTCGATGCAGAAGGTCTCTGTCGGCCCGCGCTCGGCGGTCGGAAACTCGCACCACAGCAGGTCGGGCACGCCGCTGTCCAGGTAGCGAAGCCCGCGATCGATTGCCAGCTCCAGCCCGCGCTTGGACTCCGGAGCCTCTGTTGCGGACACGCCGTCGGTGCGCGCGATGATGATGAAGTCGGGGTGGCCGAGGTCGTCGGCAACGCTGCGCATCATCTTCAGCTTGCCGACGAATTCGTCCGCGGCGATGAGCGCCTTGCCCGCGATATGGCCGCAGCGCTTGGGCATCACCTGGTCCTCGAGGTGAGCGGCCGCGACGCCCGCGTTGAGGTACAGCTCGACCGTGCGCTGGACGTTGAAGAGGTTCCCGTATCCCGCGTCCATGTCGACCACCACGGGCGGGATCTCGAGGTGGGTGGGCGGGACCTTCTTGTCGGGGTCGCCCATCGCCATGGTCAGCTGGAACTTGCGGAGCGCGCTCACGCTTCGGCGCGCGCCGTCCGCGATCTCGACCGACGAGTAGAGGTCCATGTCCGTGGTGCCCAGGTGGCCGATCGCGAAGGAGTAGCCGCTGAAGTAGACGGCGTCGAAGCCGTGATACATGACGAGTTGCGCTCCCATGGGGTCATACACCCCGGGGGCGAAGACGTAGGGCTTGGAAGCCAGCATCCCGCGCAACCGCTTGCTCGGCGATTCGTTGCGCGACGCGGGAACCTTGAAGCCGGCCGGAAGCAGTGGAGTCGAGACGAGATCCATCTAGGGCCTCCTACTCGTTTTCGTGATCGCAGTTGCAGGGTTCCGGGCATTCGCACTCGTGCTCGGTCTCCTGTTCCTGCGATAGGTTTTCCTGATCCATAGCTAAGAAACTATCAACGAATCCGATATACGTCCAATCAATTGATCTGATCGGTCCTATCGGAACAACCGATGTAGAAAGAACGCATGTCGCGCGTTCTATTTGGTCCCGAGCAGCTCCAGGAACGCGGCCACGATGCCTTCCGGCTTGCCGGCGTCCCGGCGGCGGTAGGCGACGATCGTGTTCTGCATCGGGGGCGCGTCCAGCATTTTCACGGTTCGCAGCGTCTTGCCCGCAAGCTCGCGAGCTACAGCCGTGCCCGGAAGAAGTGCGACGCCAAGGTCGCGCTCGACCATCTTTTTGGCCGCCTCGATGGAGTCGAGCTCCATCAAGCCGCGGAGGCTCACTCCGGCCGAAAGAAACGCTCCCTGCGTGATCTCGTAGTAGCTGGACGTGCGGTCGAACATGATCAGCTTCTCCGCGGCCACCTGGGCCATCGTGACGTTGGAGAGCTGGGTGAACGGATGATCTGGCGCGCACACCAGGACCAGGTCCTCGGTGTGGAAGGCGCGCAGCTCCAGGTCTGGGTGCCGGATGGCACGCCCAAGGCCGATCTGGACTTCGTCGCGCAGGACCAGCTCGACCACGTCTTCCGAATGACCTGTGCGCACGGACACCTCGACTCGAGGGTGTGCGGCCACGAACCGCTCCAGCAGGTCCGGGAGCACGTAGGTGCTGACCGCCGGCGCGGCCGCGATCATCAGGTGGCCCGCGGAGGCGGTCATCACCTGCTCCAGCGCGTCCCGGCCGTCGACAAGGGCGCGCAACGCGCGCTCGGCGAAAGGGATCCAGGCGCGGCCGGCGTCGGTCAGGCGCATGCCGTGTGGCGTGCGCAGGAACAGGGGCGTGCCGAGCTCGCGCTCGAGGCCCTGAAGGCGTGCGGTCAGCGTCGGCTGGGTGATGAAGAGGGCCTCGGCGGCCCGGCTGACGCTGCCCCGCCGGGCGACCTCGAGGAAGCCCTCGACCTGGACGAGCTGGATGCCACTTGGCTTCCCGTTACGGGATTCTTCTATGGCCACGGCAGGACGCTACAAATTCTATCTATGGCGACCCCAACCCCGACCTCCTGGTCGGGACTTACTCACGAATGGGGAAGAGTTAGCTCCGGTTCCCTCGCAGCAGGACGCGGGCCGCCGCCACGGCGACGATCCACACCGGTGCCATCGTGATCACGAACGGCCGGATGGTGTCGCTGTTGGAGTGCGAGACTCGGTCGAAAGCCTCGAAGACCGCGACGGTTCCGTACAGCAGCAACAGGCCGCCGAGGGCAAGGAGCGCCAAAAGCTTCCAGTTCATGTCGAACGGAATGGTAGACCGGCGGCTTGGATTCTCCTAGACATGGCTGTTTTCTTCGGCTTTCACATGCCCAACTTCACGTTTCCCGGAGTCCCCGCCGACAAGCTCTTCGACCGCGTGGTCGAAAACGCAAAGGCCGCCGAGAAGGCAGGCTTCGATCTCGTCACGGTGATGGACCACTTCTATCAGATACGGGGCGTCGGTCCCGAGACCGAGCCGATGCTCGAGGCCTACACGACACTGGCGGGCATCGCCGCGCACACGACGAAGATCAAGGTCGGCACCCTTGTCACCGGCGTGACCTACCGCAACCCCGCGTTGCTGGTCAAGGAAGTCACCACGCTGGACGTGATCTCTAAGGGTCGCGCGATCCTCGGCATCGGCGCCGCGTGGAACGAGGACGAGCATGTCGGCTATGGCATCGAGTACCCGCCCATCGGCCGGCGACTGGACCGTCTCGATGAAGCCCTGACCATCGCCAAGCTGATGTTCACCGAGGAGCGGCCTTCGTTCGAGGGCAAGTTCTACCGGATCGAGCGTGCGCTCAACGTGCCGCGGCCGATCCAGCCTGGTGGACCCAAGATCCTGGTCGGCGGCGGCGGCGAGAAGCGAACGCTGCGGCTGCTTGCGCGGCACGGCGACATCGGGCATTGGTTTGGCGGACCCATCGACGACTTGAAGCGCAAGAAGCAGATTTTCGAGGAGCACTGCGAGGTGGTCGGGCGCGACCCGTCGACGGTGTTGCTGACTGTCGGTGTCGGCCTCATCCTGGTCGAGAACGAGAAGGACGCCAAGGCGATCCTCGACCAGGTGCCGCCCGAGCGCAGGCCGATGGTCATGGCGGCCCGCGTTCCGCAGGCGGCCGAGTTTCTCGGCCCCTACCTCGACGCCGGGTTTGGCGGCTTCACGCTGAGCAACCCGGCGCTGCCCACCGTCGATGCGATCGGGCTGGCCGGCGAGCTGATCAAGACCGTGCGCGGGAGCTCGGTCGCGGCTTAAGAACTTCCTGGATCTGCTCGGCCGCGAGAAAGCGCGCCGCCCGCTCCCGCGCTAGGCCTGCGGCCACGTTGTTGATCACTGTCCCTGCGTCAGCGAAGGCGCGCTCAGCTCCCGTGTCGTCGCCGCTCTGTACAGGGCTCGCGCGAGACCTGCGCGAGATTGCCACCGCTGCGGAGGACTGCCGAGCCGATCGGCCTGCTCGACCGCAAGACGCAGCTCTGGAATCGCTTCTTTAGGCTTACCTGAGGCGACCAGGGCGTGACCAAGCAACGTCCGTCCGACGATCTCGTATTTCACGCGACGAACCGGTTCACTGAGCTCGATCGTCTTTCGCGCCCACTCGACAGCCTCGATCGGGTGACCTGTCGCAAGCTCCAGCTCTGCTCGTGCCGCAGCCAGCCGGCAAGCGACCAGCCAACGGGCCCACCCCTTTGTGTTGACGGAGTCGTCCCATTGAATGCGCCACGCTGCCTGGGCGGTTGCGATGTCCCCTTGCAAGAGCGCGGTCTGCACGAGATCAGCCATTGCCATTGCCTTTGGCATGGTGAATCCGACCATTCCCGTCGTCGCCTCCACCGAGTCCTCGGTGCGACGCCGTGCTTCGTCCAGGTCGAAGATGTCGCGCAGGGGCAATGTCGAGTAGTTCTGGATGATCCGGATCGGTCGACCCAGTCTCTGCGCCAGCTGCAGCGTCTGATCAAACAGCGCGAGCCATTCTTCGTAACGGCCCGTCGACGTGAGCACCATCGCCCTCAGCGAGGCGCTTCTGAGGCGGGCTTCCAGGCTTTGCGGGTCGGCCTCTGCCTCGGTCACCGAAGCCATCAAGGCGCCGGCGTCGGCCAGACGCCCCATCCAGTACAGCTGCTCGCCGAACATGTGCTGATGGTTGACGCGATCCCATGACCTCGTGCCTGGGACCCAGATCTGGAGAGCCTTCTCGCCCAGCTCGGCCCCTCGGTCGAGGTCACCAGGTTCACCCCTCATCGCGAGCCCCTGGCTCAGGCGACCGGTCGCGACCGCGATGAGCTCCTGATCGCCCAGCTTCTGCGCGAGCTCGAGTGCCTCCTGGGCGCCGGCGATTGTTTCGGCGGCCTGTTCCGTCCACTCGGTTCCCCAGATCCATCCCAGCAGCCCCTCGACCCGATCCCGACCGCTCAGCTCCGGCAACAGTTCGCCGAGGTCGTCCACCGCGCCCTGGTAGTCGTCGAGCGTCACGCGGCCGATCCCGCGAGCAAGCCGGATCTGTCGCCGCCGGGCGTCATTGGGCGCCAGCTCGAGCGCGGCGTCGAACAGGGAGATCGCTTCGGCCAGCGCCCAGCCATTGAGCGCCTGATCGGCGGCGAGCAGGAGGTAATCGATGGCCTTGTCGGGGTCGCCGGCTTCCCTCCAGTGATGCGCGAGAAACGCGGCCAGGTCCTTGGTTTGGCCGGCGGCGGATTCGACGTAGCGGGCGACCGCTGCGTGGCGCTCCCGGCGGAGGGAGCGAGGGATGGTCGCGTAGGCAACCTCTCGGATGAGGATGTGCTTGAACTGGTACTCCACGTCACCGCGGACACGGCTCGAAGGAACACGCCGAATGAAGTCCCGCACCTCGAGCGCGGAAAGGGCATCGTCGAGGTCGCCATGGCCACCAAAATCGACCAGCACGCCGCGCCAAAACGCGCGGCCGACCACGGAAGCGTCCAGGATGACCGCGCGAGCCGCGCTCGGTAGGGCGTCGAGGCGTGCGGCTATGGCGGCCCTGACTGTTGTCGGGAGGTCGGAGCCTAATGATTGCCCCTCGATGAATGCCGCGGTCAGTTCCTCGACGAACAGAGGATTTCCCTCGGCGGCCTCGGCTATTCGCTCGATGGTCTCTCTGGAGAGGTCAAGGTTTGCAAGCAGCGGCTCCGCGAGCGCGGCGGCGTCAGCGTTGGACAGGGGCTCCAGGCGGATCGTCGTATGCGGGAAGAGTCCGCTTCCCCAACCGGATCGGTGATCGAGGAACTCGGGCCTGGCGAGACCGACCATCATGATCGGTACGTCTCGGGCATGAGTCGCCAGATATTCGATGAGGTCCAGAAGGCCCGCATCCGCCCAATGCAGGTCTTCGAAGATGAGTAGCGCCGGCCGATCCGCGGCAAAACTCTCGAGCAGCCTTCGAGCGGCAAAGAAGAGGTAGTCACGGTCGAGGGCTGGCTCGTCGATGCCGAGGCCGGTGAGCAGCGAGATGTAGCGGGTGGTCTCTCCACCTCATTTGCCGGCAGATGCTTCGTGATGAGCGCAGAGAGTTTCGCTCGCGCGGAGTCCGCCGGATCGTTCTCGTAGATCTCTGCAATGATCCGCAGCATCTGCGTAAACGCCCCATATGCCGCGCGCTCGCCGTACGGGAGGCAGCGCCCGCGCATCACCGCTGCGCCAGCCGCGTGGACGCGACCAGAGAACTCACGCTGCAGCCGCGATTTACCGATGCCTGGAGGGCCCAACACCGTGACGAGATGCGGATGTCGGTCGCTGGTGGCGCCTTCCCAGATCGAGGCCAGGAGCGTGAGCTCGCGATCGCGTCCGACCATCTCGATGTCGGGTCGAGGCCGAGCGACGGAACCCGCCGCGATGGTCAGCCACGCGCGAAGCGGTTCCTCCTTGCCTTTGGCTTCGACCGCGCTGACAGGTCGGTACGTGATCGCGCTTCTCGTGAGCCGGTACGTCTCCTCGCCCACCACGAGAGTGCCCGCCCCGGCTGTGGTCTGCAGCCTCGAGGCGGTGTTGACGACGTCGCCCATGGCCAGCGCTTCTCCGGTCGGAGAACCCGAGGTGACCGTGACCACCGCCTCGCCGCTGTTCACCGCGGCGCGCGCTTCGAGTTTCAGAGCTGCAACCGCGTCGAGGATCGCGAGGCCCGCGCGCACGGCGCGCTCTGCATCGTCACCATGCGACACCGGAGCACCGAACACCGCCATCACGGCGTCGCCGATGAACTTCTCCATGGTCCCGCCAAAATGGTCGATCCGCTCTTGGGCGGCGCTCTGATAGGCGCGCAGCGTGTCCCGCACATCCTCGGGATCGGCGCGGTCCGACCTGCGCGTGAAGTCGACCAGGTCGACGAAGAGCACGGAGACGAGCTTGCGTTCCTGTTTTACAGGCTCCGCGTCGAGCGGCGCGCCGCAGGCGAGACAGAAGCGGGCCCGTTCCGGGTTCTCCTCCCCGCAGCGTCCGCAGCGCACTACCGGAGTCTAAGCAGTCGACGCAAGCTCATCATGTCCCCGTCCCCACCGGGGAGCGGGCTCGGGAGGGGGCTCAAGCCGGCGCTAGTCCTTGTAGGTCTTTTCGCCCGCACGCACGTCGACCTGGAGGTGGTTCTCCGGTGGCGCGAGTGGGCAAGCCCAGCGTGGGCTGTACGCGCACGACGCGTTGTAGGCGAAGTTGAAGTCGAGAACGACCTCGGACGACCCAGGCTTGATCTCGAGCACCAGCCCGTCGGTGTCCTTGGCGGTGTCGAAAAGGTACCGGCCTCCGCCATACGTCTCGCGGCCCGATGTGCGGTCGCGGAAGGGGACGAATAGGCCTCCCGCGTACTGGACCAGGCTGAGCACGGTCAGCCTGCACTCCTGGCCCGCCAGCGTGAAGACGAGCCGGCCCACGCGCCGATACCTAACCGCTCCGTCCTCGCCGCCGGTATCGATCACCAACTCGGTGTCGTCGCCAGGTTCCACGTGCGCCGTCACGCGACAGGCGGGGTCAGTGTCGAAGTAGCGCAGGCCGGTGAACGAGTCGCGCTCCTCGGGCTCGATCGGCGATTGCGGATGTGTGCGAAAGAGCTCGTCGCGAGCGCCGCGAAATCGCATCACGGCGTCAGGACCGGTGATGCGGTACAGATCGCCGACCCGCCTGCGCCAGTCGACCAGGTCGAGGTACGGCTGGGGGTCAGTGCCCGTCAACTGCCTGTTCGGTCGGGGTCAGCTTGTAGCTAGCTTGGGGTGGCAGGGACGCGAGCGCGGAATGCACGTCATCTTCTGTCGCGTCCGTGACGATCAGCGTGTATCGCCGGCCGTGGGGTTCCAGTGCCTCAGTCGCCTGGGCGGGCTCGGTCGCGGCTGGAGCCGCAATGACCGCGACCTTCGCAATGGCGGGGGCGGTGGCGGGCTTGGGTGGACGAGCCGCTGCGTCGCCCCGCAGGACGATCCAGTGATAGACGCCTACGCCTACGGCGACGACGATCAGCGCGAGGTATTGCGCGAAATCGAGGTTCGCCGGGTCGTCCAGGCGCGGATGGGCGCTGAACGTCTGCTGCAGGACCGCGTTGACTATGCCCACGCCTCCGGCGAGCACCGCGAGGACGCTGCCGAGCAACGCGGCCCACACATAGAGCTTGCGGCTCAGCGACTGGCGGTCGGCCGCCCACGGTGAGTGGCGCCAGTGGGCGACCCATACCGCTGCGCCAACGATCAGCAGCGTGACGGAAAGGCTGAGTGGGTCCTTCCAATCTGGCGCGGCGACCCCGATGATCGGCGCCTCCGCCAGCTTCGCGAGCGTCGCCAACAGGCCGAATGCTCCGTACGCCCAGGCGGCGAGCGAGATGAGCGAGGCGAGGTTGGTGTACAGGCGCCGGATGGCCGCCTGCCGATCAGCCTCCTGCGTCCCGGCGTCGCGCGCCAGCCGCCGCCTGATCAGGACCCACGCGATTCCGTAGACGAGAAGAAGCGATCCAGGATTGGCGAGCTCGGCCATCAGGTTGGTCCCCGCGTTCCCTGGGTTGCTCACGCCCAGACCGCGCGCCAGGGCGTAGTAGAGGATCTGGGTTGCGCCGTACAACGCTGAGCCGATACAGAACGCGACGACGATGAATCCCTCAAGCGCGCGCAGCGTGGAGTGGCGGTCCTCGCTGATGTGCTTGATCGCGATGACTCGCGCGTGGACACCCCAAAGGACCAGGCCACCGACGGCCATTCCCGCAGGTCCAGCCAGGGAGTAGAAGCGTTCGCTCGAGTCGAGCGCGAGCCTCGTCCAGGCGATCTGCAGCAACGAGGCGGTGCCGCCCAGCAACGTGAGCAGGCCGACGAGGAGCGCGATGTACATGTACCAGCGACGGAGGGTCGACGACCTGCCCTCCTCGCCCGCGGTTGTCCGGTCGCGCCACGCGATGAAGAAGTGGAAGCCCCAGACGGCCGCGAAAACCAGGGCGGCCCACCCGATCTGGGACGCGGAGAGGGTGTTGAGTGGCAGATCGTCGAGGACCGGCTGCAGCAGCTGCACGACCAGCGCGGTCACCGCGATCATCGCCGCGATCGAGCCAACCAGGCAGGCCCAGTAGAGGTAGAGACGGCGGAGAGCGGAGGCGCGCTCGTACGGATCGCGCGACGCAAAGCGCTGGGCAAACCAGAAATGGATGCCCCAGACGGGGAGCGCGACGACAGTCATCGCGGTGAAGATCGCGAGCTGGCCGCGGCTCGTCTCGGCGGTCGGATCGTTGAGGGCGAACAGCAGGATGGTGCCGCCAAGAAGGACGAGACCGGTCGCCAAAACCACGAGCGCCGCGGCGCTCACGAGGTAGAGGTAGAGGCGCCTCAGAATCATCGGCGCAACGGTACTACCATGCGCGGGTGATCTCTCAAGAACTGCTTGAAATCCTGGCCTGCCCGAAGTGCCATACCAAGGTGGAGCTCAGGGAGCCGGATCAGCTCCGATGCCCCCACTGCAAGGTGCTCTATCCGATCGTGGACGGGATCCCCGTGATGCTCATCGAAGAGGCAAAGCCCGAGTCGGACGCCGGCTAGTTACGCCGCGCAGTTATAGCGGCTGGTGTCTTTCAGGGAGGGGTTGGCTTCGGCGTCGCGGATGTCCGGCGCGATCTCGTCGTCGGTGAGCGCGTAAGCCTGGTTCGGATCGCTCGCCGACGTCGCGAAGACCATCCCCAGGACGCGGCCGTCGAGGTCGATCAGCGGCCCACCCGAGTTGCCCGGGTGCACGCTGGCCTGCAAGACGTAGATCTGCCTCGTGACGAAGTTCGCGTTGTAGATGTCGCGGCCCTGGGCCGAGATCGATCCGTCGACCACGGCCGGCACCGTTGATCTGCGCGCGCCGCCGGGATAGCCGATCACCGCGCCCTGCGTGCCCCGCTGAGCGGGGCCAAACGTGACGCCCGTGACCGTGTAACCCGGCACGTGGAGAACCGCGACATCGCGCCCGGGGTCGAAGAAGATGACATCAGCGCGCATCGTCGTCCCGTCCGGCTTGGTGATCGAGTGAGACGCCGTGCCGGAGACCACGTGCGCGTTGGTCACGACGTAGCCGTCGCCGACCGGAAAGCCGCTGCCGGTGACGATGCCGCCGCAGCCCACACTCGAGACTTTGACGACGACGTCCGCGGTGTGCTTCACACCGGGCGTGTCGACCGATGCGGGGATGGGCAACGCGCTGGGCAGGCCGCTTGGCTCTAGGCCGGCGAACACGGGAGGGAACTGCACGCCGGCGAGGACCTGGGCGACGCTCGCGAGAAACGCCGGCGGACGTGGCGCGATCGTGTCCAGACCGCGGAGTAATACCGAGCGTTGGATCTGCTGCGCGATCTCCGGGCTCGGGCCTCGCGAGAAGCTGAGGCCGAGGAACCAGCACATGATCAACACCGCAAATGCGGACAGCGCCGCACCGGCGACCGAGTCGGTCGACGTGTGGACGCCGGTGCGCAGGATGTTGCGCCGGATCGGCTCGCCGACCGCGAAGCCGATGCTCGAGCCGAGACTTCCTCCGATCACGAGCACAAGCACCGCCCCCAACGGACGCGCGCTCGAGTTGTTGATCTGCAGGTAATCGAGGACAAATCTGGCCGACGAGGCGCCGAGAAGGACGCCGACCAGCAGGCCGAAGTACTGGGCCAGCGAGAGCCAGAAGCCGCGCCGGTATCCGTTCGCGAGCCCGACCAGGGCGGCGATGAGAATGAGGACGTCGATGAGGTTGAACACGGGCTCTGTTTGGTAACACCCTACCGGGACTAACCGCTCGAAGATTCACGCTCGGAGATAATTACGTCCGTGGTCTACCTTGCCGGGGAGTGGGTGCCCGCCTGGCTGTGGATGAGCATGACCTTCCTTGTCGCGACCCTGGGCGTGTGTGGCCTCGGTTGGTGGGTGCTGCGTGGAGACGCTCGCAATCGGGCCGCGGAAGAGCTCGTCGACGAGACCCAAGCCGAGGCTGAGGTAGTCAAGCACTAAGCCACTCCGTCGGCCCCATCCCCGGCTTTTTGCCTCACGGCATCTTCGACTCCGCGGGGGCCCTGAGGCCGGGTACTTCCCCGCAAGCGGGGCAGAGTTAGGCCGGCACCGGCTCGTGCTCCGCCAGCTCGCCGGCTTCACGCAGGTCGCGTACGGGCATGAAGCTCCGCACCGGCGGCACCCGTTCAAAGTTGTAGGGCGGTGGGGGAGACGTCGTCGCCCACTCGAGCGTGTTCCCTTGCCATGGGTCGTTGCCCGCGATCTCGCCTTGGGTCCAGCTGTGGATCACATTGATCAGGAACAGCAGGATGGAGATCGCGATCAGGAACGACGAGATCGTGATGATCATGTTGGTGGCTGCCCACGCCTCGTTCGAGTAGGTCCAGATCCGCCGCGGCATTCCCTCGAGCCCCAGCGTGTGCATGATCAAGAACGTGCCGTTGAAGCCGATGAAGACGGTCCAGAAGTTCCACTCGCCCAACCTCCGGTTGAGCAGCCGGCCGGTGATCTTGGGGAACCAGTAGTAGATCCCCGCCAGGATCGCGAACACGCTTCCACCGAACAGAACGTAGTGGAGGTGGGCGACGACGAAGTACGACTGGTGCAGCTGGGTGTCCACCGGCACTGACGCGAGGTAGATGCCGGTGATGCCGCCGATCAGAAACGTGGCCAGGAAGCCGAAGACGAACTTGATCGGGACCGTGAAGTCGATCGAGCCCCACCACATGGTGGCGATCCAGTTGAAGAACTTGATGCCGGTCGGGACCGCGATCAGCATCGTCATCAGCATGAAGAAGCCCTCGACGTAGGTGTTCATGCCGACAGTGAACATGTGGTGCGCCCACACCGTCATGGACAGGAAGACGATGCCGAAGAGCGCCGCGACCATCGACATGTAACCGAAGATCGGCTTGCGCGCGAACACCGGAACGATCTCAGAGATCAGCCCGAACGCCGGGAGGATCATCACGTAGACCTCCGGGTGGCCGAAGAACCAGAACAGGTGCTGATACAGCACGGGCCTGCCCGCGGTCGTGAAGAACTGGGTGCCGAGCTGGCGGTCGAACTCGACCAGGATCATCGCGGCGGCAAGCGGCGCGCCCACGATGAGGAGGAGGATCGAGGTCGAGATCTGGGCCCAGACGAAGAGCGGCAGGCGCGAGAACCGCATCCCCGGCGCTCGGAGGGCGACGATCGTGGTCAGGAAGTTGGTCGAGGCCATGATCCCGCTGATCGCCCAGACGATGATGCTCATCGCCCAGAAGTCGACGCCGAGACTGTGCCCCTGGAACGCCTTCTCGGTCAGCGGCGCGTAGCCGGTCCATCCGGCGTTCAGCCCACCGCCCGTGAGGAAGCCGCAGTAGTACAGGATGATCGACACCGGGATGAGCCAGAAGCCGAGCAGGTTGACGCGCGGAAACGCCATGTCGCGCGCGCCGATCATGATCGGCACCATGTAGTTCGCGATCCCGGTGACGAAGATCGTGACGAAGAAAAAGATCATCGTCACGCCGTGCGCCGAGATGAGCTGGTTGTAGGTCTCGGCGTCGACGATCCGGAGGTTGGGCTGCGACAGCTGCAGCCGGATGATCAGCGCGAAGATCCCTCCGATGACGAAGCTGATCAGCGATGTGACCATGTACATGATCCCGATCAGCTTGTGATCGGTCGTCGTCAGCCAGAGGCTGATCGGCTTGAAGAATGTGTCGTCGTAAGCCTTCGGCCTGGGTAGGGTTGTGGTGGCCATCCGCTTTCTATCCTACTTTGAGGGCGACGGAGAAGCTGAAGGTGAAGGCGCCGGTTTCTGCTTCGCCATCCATGCGTCGAATTCGGGCTGATCCATGGCCTGGACGATGATCTGCATCGAAGCGTGGCCCGCGCCGCAGAGCTCCGCGCACTCGCCGCGCCACTGGCCCGTCTGGTCGATCTTCAGCCAGGAGAAGTTGTCGTAGCCGGGCACGGCGTCGGTCTTGCCCGAGACTGCCGGCACCCACCACGAGTGGATGACGTCGGTGGCGCGGAACTGGAGCTTGACCAACGTGTGCGTGGGCACGACGAACGGCACAACCGGGGCGGCGAGGCTGCCCTCCTGGTGCACCACGACTCCGTTCTCATACTGATAGTCCCATCCGAACTGGTGGCCGCTGATGATCACGGTCATCTGCGGATTGCTGATCGGCTGGAAGTCCTTCTGGAGCTCGGCGAAGCTGTACGCGGCGATCGCGAGCACGATGACCAGCGGGGCGATCGTCCACGCGATCTCGAGGCCCGTGTGGCCGTGGACCTGCGGCGGCACGTAGCCAACCGGCTGCGCTGAGCGCCGGTACCGGATCACCACCCACAGCAGCGCCGCCTCGACACCGACGAACACCACGATCGCCATCAGCGAGATGCCGACGTAGGTGTCGTAGATGTTCTTTCCGTTCGCCGAAACCGGGTCGGGAAAGATCGGATGCACCCCACCCAGATCGCAGGCGCTGAGCACGAACAGCAGGGCCGCGATGCCGGCGAGTGCAATCAGCAGGCGTGCGCCGCGTCCGAGGGGCCCCCGCGAATTCAAGGCGAAGCCTGCGAATTCGTGGGGATTTGCTTCACGAGCTTGAAGTATATCGGCGGCCCAATTGCAACCCGGCCTCGCCTCACCCGACCCGATAGAATCCGAAATCGATTGTGCCCGTAGCCCGCAAGCCTCGCTACGTCGACGTGGCCAACCCGAGCCTGTCTGTCGAGTGCCCACGCTGCGGCTTGCTGACAGCCCGGTTCATCGACCAGTGCCGGAACTGCGGGTACAAACTGTGGCCGTCGAGCGAGATGGCCTCCGCTGCGTTCAAAGCGTGGCGAGACGCCGACCCGTCGCGGAAGGACGCATCGCGATTCGACCTTGACGTTCCCGAGGAGCCGGCCGACGTGACGATCGACTACGCCGCCCGCGCCCATGAGCTCGGCATCCACCTGTTTCCCAACAGCAACTACCCGTTCATCATCTGCGTCGGCGCTCTGTTCCTGGCGCTGGGCGCGATTCCGTTTTCGGGCACCATCCGCGTCGTGCTCGCGGTGATCGGCGGGCTGATCTTCCTATATGGGATCGTGGGGTGGGTGCTCGTCGAAGACGTGCGTATGTTCCCCGCAGAAACGCCTTCCACGCACGAGGCACCCCACTGATGGCGGTCGCCGCGCTTCGCCGCGAGCCGACTCCCGAGTACCCGGCGATCAAGCCGGGGATGATGGGGATGTACATCTTCCTGGCGTCCGAGGTGATGTTCTTCGGCAGCCTGTTCGCGACGTACTTCTACCTGGTGGGCTCGCATCCAGTTTGGCCGCCGATCCCGCCGGCGGACCGCCCCGAGTACTACGTCAACTGGTGGCCGATCCCGGCCATCAACACCGTGATCCTGCTCTCGAGCGGTGTGACGTGCCACTTCGCGCTCGAGGGCCTGGCGCACGACAACCGCAGGCGGTGGTTCGTGCTTCTGGTCACGACGATCGTGTTGGGGTTCGCGTTCGAGGCCGGGCAGCTGTACGAGTTCATCAACGCGTTCAGCCGCGGGCTGACGCTGACCGCGAACACGTTCGCCAGCGCCTTCTTCGCGATGACCGGTTTCCACGGCGCGCACGTGCTCGGCGGCCTGATCCTGCTCACGCTGGTGCTCTACCGCTCGGCGCGGGGGCAGTTCTCTTCGCGGAATCACGTAGGCCCGGCCGCCGTTACCCTCTACTGGCACTTCGTCGACGTGGTGTGGATCTTCCTGTTCGGAATTCTTTATCTGGGAGTGACCGCCTTCAAATGAGAGCAGTTGCAGTTGCGCTTGCCACGGTCGCTCTCCTAACCGCATGCGGCGGCGCAGGCGGGAGTCAGCCCGCAGGGTCCATTGCGGTCAAGATGACCGAGTTCAGCTATAGCCCGGACACCATCAGCGTCCCGGCCGGCAAGGTCACGTTCTGGCTCGTGAACTCGGGATCAGTGGCGCATGACCTGATCATTCGGGACAGCAACAACAACCGCGTCGCCGCGAGCGAGCTCATATCGGCGGGCGACTCGCTGGCGTTCACGGTCGACAACCTTGCTGCAGGCCAGTACACATTCTTCTGCGACCAGCCCGGGCACGAGCAGTCCGGGATGAAGGGAAAGCTGACCGTTACCTAGCTGGAAAACTCCACCCCATTGATGGGGAAGAGTTATTCCCCTACTTCGATGGCGTCGCGCTGGGCGAGGGGGACGGCTTGGGCGAGGGCGACGGGCTCGGCCCCGGCTTCAGGCTCAAGAGCTCGATCTCGAACACGAGCGTCGCGTTAGGCGGGATGATGACCGCTCCTGTTGTCTGGTCCTTCTGCCCCTGCGCGCCATAAGCGAGCGCGGCGGGGATCGTCAGGCATCGCTTGCCGCCAATCTTCTGACTGAGGAGACCTTCGTCCCACCCGGGGATCACCTGGCCGACGCCGATCTGGAAGGTGAAGGACGTGCGCCCGGCAAACCGGCTCGAATCAAAGGGGTGGCCGTCGGTCAGCCAGCCGGTGTACTGGACCTCGGCGTTCTGGCCGCTCTTGGCCGCGGCACCCGTCCCGACCTTGAGGTCAAAGCTCTTCAGGCCATCCGGATAGGTCACGCCCTTGGAGTTATAGCAAGTGCCGAAGTCGTCCACACCCGGCGATACGCTCGGCGAGATAGAGGGGTTCGGGCTCTCGTTTGCAATCGGCGGCGAGCCGGCGTACGGATCGGCGTAGCCGCATGACGACGCGGCGAACGCGGTCACCAAGGAGACGGTGAGGAAGACCCTCCTCACGAGCTGCTGACGTCGAGGGAGCGCATCGCATCGCCGACCTGGATCTTGTCGATCACGTCCATCCCCGAGCCGACTTGCCCGAAGCGGTTATAGACGCCGTTCGTGGCCAGGAACGGAGCGTCGCCAAGGGTGATGAAGAACTGCGACCCGCTGACGCCGGCTGCGCTCGAGGCCATGCCGACCGTGCCGCGAGGCCACTTCGAGGGATTCGACTCATCGGGCAGCTTGTAGTCGGGGCCGCCTGTGCCGTTGCCCAGCGGATCGCCGCCCTGGACGACGAATCCAGCCACGACGCGGTGGAAGGTCAGGCCGTCGTAGTAGTGGTTCTGCGCCAGGTAGACGAAGTTGTTGACCGTCTGCGGGGCGACCATGGGATCAACCAGGTCGATCACGAAGTCACCGCGTGAGGTGTGCACGGTCACGCTGTATTTCCTGGCGGCGTCGATGATGTTCGGCGGAGGGGTGTTTCGCTTTTCCATGGCGGCGGACGTTCCACATTAGAGCAACCACCGGTCTCGGTACGCTTAGCCGATCGTGAGTGACGAGGGGTTTCATCTCGGTGCCGAGGTGCGCTCGAGCGACGGGAAGGATGTGGGCCAGCTCGCGCATGTTCTGGTCGGACCGGATTACGGGCTGCGGGCGCTGGTGATCAAGGAGTCGGGGCGATTCTCCGGCTACTTGCTCTCGCCGGGATCGCTGCTCGTCAACGACGAGTTCATCGTGCCGAAGGAAGCCGTAAAGTCCGCCGGCCACAACCGCATCGACCTCGGCCTCAGCGCCGCGGACGTGCGCCGCCTTCCGCCGTACCTTGCCTACCGCGAGAAGCAGGAATCCGTCGCCCAGGGGCTCGAGGACTCGGCGGCTGCACTCGGGTCAGGGCCTGATTTGCCCAACTGGATGGAACAGATCGCGAACAAGCCGGAGGGTGACCTGGAGATCGATGGCGGCGAGAACGTGATGCTCGGCCGGACCGGTAAGCGTCTCGGCACCGTGCAGGACGTGCTGTTCGATGACGACGAGCTGGTCGGCATCGTCCTCAAACCCGCGGGCTGGTTCAAGAGCGACGTCATCCTGCCGCGACGATTTCTCGACCGAAGCGACGACCTCGCGCTGTTCGCCAACATCGACGAGCACGACGTCGAAAACCTGAAACCGTTCCAGCCGGGCGGCTAGCGCGCCGGCTCCCGCGCCGACGTGCCGACGAAGACCGCAAGCAGAACTGCGAGAGCAGCGATCACGTAGAGCGACACCGAGACGTCTGACGTAGCGGCCGACACGCCGCCGCCGATAAGCGGGCCGAGAAAGAACCCGAACGCGACCGAGCTCGCGTTGAACCCGAACACCGTGCTCTGCGCGTCGTGTGGCGTTTCGAGGCCGATCATGCTGGCGGTCGCCGGGATGACGACCCCGCTGAACAGCCCGCTCAAGCCGATGGCGATCACGACCACCGAGGTCCATGGCGAGATCCCGATCAACAGGACCGCAAGGGCCATCAGGCCTGACGCCGCCGCGGCGGTCCGCACGTAGCCCAGGCGCCGCGTCACGCGTGTGTAACCGACCGCCGCGACGCTGCTCGCGAGTCCCGCCAGGCCGAAGCCGAGACCGCTCACCGCCGACACGCCCGTTGTGATCATCTCGAGCAGCCGCAGCACGACCAGCTGCTGGGTCGCCGAGGTGCAGATGCTGACCAGGCCCTGCGCGCCGATCAGGACAGTCAGCGCGTGCCTGAGCCCAGGTTGCTCGTTGAGCAGCGCCAGCGTGCTCACTCGTGGCCCGACTCGAGGAGGGAGGGGGCTCTCGCGCACGATCGCGAGCACGGGGATCAGCGACAGCGCAAGCAGCACGCCGCCGCCCAGGAAGACGAGGCGGAGGCCCAGGAACTCCGCCGCGAGCCCTCCGACCACCGGCCCGATCGCGCTGCCTAGCGCGACCGCCGACGTGACGACTCCGAGCGCCCAACCCACACGCGAGCGCGGAGTCTCCGCGGCGACCAGCGCCGTCGCCGCGGCCACCGTGCCGCTGGTCGCGCCCTGCAGCAGGCGCAGCACGACGAGCTCGGCGGGGTTTTGCGCGAAGTACATGATGCCGACCGTGATCGCGCCGCCCAGCATCGAGCGGATCAACATCGGTTTGCGACCGTAGCGGTCGCCGAGGATGCCCCAGATCGGGCTGGCGACCGCCATCGCGATTCCGGAAGCGCTCGCCGAGGCGGCCGTCCAGAGGTAGAGCTCCGTGCCTGTACGCACGCCCAGGTCTTTGTTCAGGAAGATCGACAGGAAGGGGAAGGCGAAGCTGAAACCAAAGATCGCCATGAATTCGGCGAACCACAGCGCGGCGAGGTTGCGCCGCCAGTTGACTCCCCCCGCGTTGATCGGAGGGGTCGTTTGGCGCGGGTCGGTCGACAGGGCTACTGGCTCAGAAGTTCGACGATCCGGTCGGACGTGATCGGCAGCCGGTCGACGACCGCATCAGGCTTTCGCTTGCGGAGCGCGTCTTCCACCGCATTCGAGATCGCGGCCGGCGCGGGGATCGTTCCGCTCTCGCCCGCGCCCTTGAAGCCTTCGGGGTTGGCGTCGGTCGGGGTCACAATGTGGACGAGCTCGGGTTCGTCGACCTCGCCCGTGCTCACGATGGTGTAGTCGAGAAAGCTCGCGGCGCGGAATCCGCCGTCAGCGTCATACGTCGCGGCCTCGTACAGGGCGTAGCCGATCCCATGCGCGTAGCCGCCGTGCATCTGGCCCTCGACGATGAGCTCGTTGATCGCCTGCCCGATGTCGTGAGCGATCACATAGCGAAGGATCTCGACCTGGCCAGTGTCGGGATCGACCGCGACCACCGCGACGTGGCAACTGCTCGAGTAGGCGAGCGGCCGCTTGGGATCGAAGGTCTCGAGCACCTCGAGCCCTTCGCTCGGAATCATTTCGGTGATGGGCACCTTCTTCGACGGCGCGCCACGCACCGCGATCACGCCGTCTTCGATGATCAAATCCGCGGCGTCGGCCTCGAGCACGTCGCCGGCCCGCTCGAGGAGCCGCTTGCGAACCGCCGTCGCGGCCTTCGAGGTCGCGTTGCCGACCTGGACCGCGCTGCGGCTGCCCGCGGTCAGCTCCGCGGGCGGCGTGTTCTTCGTGTCCGCAGCGGTGACGCGGATCTTCTCGAACGGCCAGCCGAGCCGATCCGCCGCGACCTGCGCGGCCATCGTCTGGTGCCCCTGGCCCTGCGGGGTCGAACCGATGTACAGGTCGGCCGATCCGTCCTTGTTGACGCGCAGCCTGGCCGGCTCGCCGCCGCCGAACCCGGTCGATTCGACGCAGCACGCGACGCCGAAGCCGACGAGTCGCCAGTCGTCGATATGCTCGGGAATGTCGCCGAGCTTCTGCAGAGCAAGGTCGAGCAGGCGAGGGTAATCGCCGCTGTCGTAGACGAGCCCCGCTCGGCCCGCTGGAAAACCGGTGGTGAAGGGGATCTGCTCCGGTTGCACCATGTTGCGGCGCCGCAGCTCAACGGGCGAGATGTTGAGGGCGCGCGCGAGGCGATCCATCACGCGCTCGGTCGCGTAGTTGCCGAGCGGCCGCCCGCCGCCGCGGATGAACCCGCTCGGCACCGTGTTCGTGTAGATGAGCTGGGTGTCCATGCTCATGGCGGGCACGATGTAGGCGGAGAGCATGTGGGACACGATGAGGTCGGGCTGGCCGGCGCCCGATCCGCTATACGCGCCGAGGTCGTGCAGCAACCGTCCGCGAATGCCGCGCAGCTTGCCATCGTGATCTGAGGCGATTTCGACCTCGATTACGGACCCATGCCCTTGCGCGGTGGTCGAGCCGTCTTCGCTGCGCGAAGCGACCCACTGCGCCGGCCGCTTCAGACGCCAGGCCGCGAGCGCCGTCAGAATCTCCTCGGGAAACGCGCTGCCCTTGGCGCCAAATCCGCCGCCGACGTCCTCGGCGACGACGCGCACACTCTCTTCCTCGAGGCCGAGCGCGCCCGCGATCGCCTCCCGGACGCCGAAGACGTTCTGCGTCGAGGTCCACACCTTAAGGCCGTCGGTTTCCGGATCCGGCGCCGCGGTGACCGCGCGCGGTTCCATTGCCGCGCCGGCGACGCGGGAGGTGGTCAGGCGGATCTGGGCGGTCACGCTGCCGGGCCCAAACGCTGCTTTGATGTCGCCGTAGGCCCGCGTCTTCTTGCGCGCGACGTTGTCGTCCATATCGGCGTGCACTTTCGGCGCACCGGTTGCGGTGGCCACGATCACGGTGCCGACGCCGTCGAGCGGTTCGAGCTCCGCCGACACGGACTCGGCCGCGTCCTGGGCCTTGTAGGCGGTCTCCGCCACGACCAGCGCGTACGCCTCCCCGACGTAGTTGACCTCGTCGCGATTGAGGATCGGGCGCCCGCGCGCGACCATATCGTCCGGTCCCCAGTCGCTCAGTCCGTCAGCCGTTTTGGGCAGGTCGTCAGCCGTCCAAACGGCGATGACGCCGGGCATCGCTTTCGCAGCCGAAGTGTCGATGGCCCCGATGTGCGCGTGGGGGAGGCCGGAGCGGCAAAACGCGATGTGGACGAGACCTTCGAGCTTGATGTCCCCTGCGAAGCGACCGCGACCTGTGATCAGTCGCTCGTCCTCGACGCGGCGCATGCGCCGGCCGATGTACGGAGGCATCGCTCCTACAATAAGTCGTCCACTCAGCCCAACTCTCGGGGCGGCTCTGGGCGGCTAGCTCAGTTGGTAGAGCGCCAGCTTGACATGCTGGAGGTCGGGGGTTCGAAACCCTCGCCGCCCACCAACTCTTCCCCACTTGCGGGGAAGTACCCGCCGAAGGCCTGCAGCTCCAACGGCCGCAAGTGCGTGTTGAGCCCACCTAGTCTTTTAGCGCCACCCTCCAAGGAACAGCACGCCGGACGGCGTCCGTTACGGGGCAGTGCCGATCCGCCGCGTCTACAAGAGCAGCTAGGTCTGCCGGACCTTTCGCTTCGATGCGCACTCGCGCTGTGGAGCTGAGGGGGCCCGCCGGAACAGACTCGTCGATGCCCAGGATCCCGTAGTCGTCCGATTCGCTGTCAACGACGACCTCGACCCGGCGAAGCGTGACACCCGCTCGCGCGGCCTCCATTGCAATCAAGCTCGCGAGACAGCTCGCCTGCGCCGCGCGAAGAAACCATCCCGGCGATGGCAAGTCACCGCGCCCGCCGATCGACTTCGGCATGTCGGTTGTGAGCTGTGCCCCCTCCGGTCCCGTCACCGTGACCCGCAGGCCGTCTTCGAGCACGGCGGTGGCCGCGCTGTCGGTGTATTTCGCCTCGCTCCGATGCTCGCCCAGGTACTCGACAGCTTGGCTCAATGCATCCCTGATGTCAGTTGTCATAGAGCTAGCGTAAGTTCCGGACTTTGTCGAGCTCGGTCAGGCAGACGTTGCTATCGCCTAAGGTGTGGCAATGCACGCATTTCGGTGCCAGACGCGTGTATCGGCGGCGCATGATAGACCCGCTTGGCGCACAACGCGTGCAACGAGGCATCAAGCAGCTGGTAGCCCAAACGGGACGCTATTCGAACTACCTGGACAAACTCAAGGTTCAGACAGACTGGCCTCCTCCTCTGACACTGGTCGCCCCTCAGCAGCGTCAAGACGGGCAATTGCCATTCGCGTTGCGGCGGCCTCAGTCGTGATGCCCTCCCGATCAGCCGCCGCATAGATCTCGGCCAGGGTGTCTCCAATACCGCGGTGTCGCACCTCGATTGTTTCGCGACTCCAACCCAGAGCTTCCAATCCCCACGCATACAACACGCCGCCCGCGTTGATCACGAAGTCGGGGGCATAGAGGATTCCGACCGCGCGCAGACGGTCAGCGTCCTGCGGCTCGGCCAACTGGTTGTTCGCACTTCCGGCAACGATGCGACAACGGAGTCGTGGGATCGTGCCGGCGTTCAGGGACCCACCGAGAGCGCAGGGCGAGTACACGTCGCACATACTTCCGATCGTCTCCTCCCCGGGACCGGTTTGGCATCGATCGCAGCGCGCGCAAACGGCGCAAGCGCCGCGGCCATGGTCGACGAACCTCGTCGACACCTGGGATCAGGCCCCGCCGGCCAGCAAGCGCGGGTTCCTCGCGCACTTCTTCGAGGAGATCGACGTCGAGGGCGGGTGGGTCGTCGGCGGCAAGCTTCGACGGGTCCACGCCGACTTGGCGGAGATCGTCGAGCAATATCGTGGGAGTAGCCCCGGCGGGATTCGAACCCGCGATCTCAGCCTTGAAAGGGCCGCGTCCTAGGCCACTAGACGACGGGGCCTCGCTAGAAGTCTAGGTACTCTAGTCGCTGGCCTTGCCTGCAAGCCCGTGCGGGCTGCCGACCACAGCAAGCGGGCGTAGCACAATGGTAGTGCGCCAGCCTTCCAAGCTGGTTACGTGGGTTCGATTCCCATCGCCCGCTCCAACGCATTTGTACGACCGTAACCGTCGAAACGCCCGCGTTGTTGATGGTGTGATGCATTCAGCAAGTCCCGATATCGAAGCCGCGCTGCGACGCCTGCTCGTCGGCCTCGAGCGGCCCGCCCACCTCGACGAGTGGCGTCAGCGCGGGCGGCTCGCTGAATCAATGGCCGTGTCAGGCGAAGATCGCGAGGAACTTCCGAAAGCGGCCTGAAGCGTCGAGCGCTAGGCGGTGTTAGGGCTTGTGAGGTTTCGCCGGAGGCTGGCCGCCGAGCTCCTCAACTCGAGCGTCCCAGTATCCGAGTCGCTGCCGGAATCTTTCCGCCTGGGCCACCACGACAGGAACGTTGGTCAGCTCGACCTCGCGGCGGCTGGCGGCCGATTGCTTGGTCATCAGATGACGGATGCGAGCCAGCACCTTCTCTTCCATGGCAAGGATGTCGGTGTAGATCTGCCTCCAATACAGAGCCTGCTTGATCGACGCGCCGGCTGGGGAAACCTCACCGTCCATGGGTTGGCTCCAGTCGCCGCCGCGAATGGCGGCATCAACGTCCGGTCGCCCGGACACGGCTATGTCCTTTTTCATTCCTCACAAGTACGAGGGGTGGCATAAAAAGATCAGCAACATTTTCCGTGATAACAAAAAAAGACCCGGCCCCACGAGGGGACCGGGTCGCATGCGTCGGGGGGTTAGACCGTCGTAGTCGCGGGGATCAGACCGAGCTGCTGCAGCTGGTCGAGCTGGTCGAAGTAGATGCGAGCCTCGGCGATCTTTCCGTTCTCCACGCGGAGAAGCTGGACGCCGTAGCCGACCACTTTCTTGTAAGTCGGTGCGATCGTGCCCGTCGGGCTCTCTAGAGGGGCCGTGTGCGTGCCCTCCATGACGATCTCCTGGACGACCCAGGGACCACTGATGAGCTCGCTGCGAACCTTCATCTTGTTGTCCGGGAACGCCTTAAGCCAGGTCATCGCGAATTTGGTCGCGTCCTTGCCGTTGGTGGCCTTGAAGCCGCCCGGCGCGTTGAACTTGATGTCGTCAGCGTGAAGGGCATCCAGAGCCTTCTCGTCGTGCGCGTTCATCGCGGCTACGAAGCGGTCGGTTGTCTCTTTGACTTCAGGCATTGTCTCCTCCTGGGAGTGTCCGCGAAGCGGAAGGGCCAAGTGGGCTACTGCCATCGTCGGCCGGCAACCGCGAGGGTCTCACTGCCCTCGCCTCAGTCCAGGAACAATCGCCACTATACCACGAAATGGTTGCGGCGGCGCGCTAATATTTGGGGATCGAACGCTCCCGACTTCTGTCCGTCCCTGAGGCTGCTGCCGAGCTACACGCATCGGAGGCTTACGTGCGCCGACTGCTCCTGAGGCAGCGGCTGTACGGAATCAAGGTGGGTCCGGTTTGGGCAATTTTTTCCGATGACCTGCACGCCTTCGAGCGCACGCGCCGCCCTCCTGGCCGGCCACGCAAGCGAACGGACTCCGCGCCCGACCGCGCATCGAAAGCACGCATGGTCACCGAACGCAAACAGGCCGGCACGGACCGTCTCCTCAGAAAGCGAGGGCGCTGAGCCTCACTCGGCGCGGAAGACGAGCGAGTAGCCCCGAGCGGGCTTGTTGACCAGGTCAACCGGGATTTCCAGGTCTCTGAGGATCGTGCGGAGGCGGCGCACGTAGTTGCGTACCTCTTCGGGAAACAGGGCCGGTTCGACCCATGCCTGGTTCAGGATCTGCTGGGCGGTGTAGTACCTGTGCGGATGATCGAGAAGGAACTGAAGCAGCTGGAACTCGCGTTTCGTGAGGGCAGCCTCGCGGCCCTTGTGCCGGACCATGCGACCGGCCGGATCAAGCCACAAGCCGTGTAGATCCCAGAGCCGGCGGTACCAGAGATCCAGGCGCGCCTCGTAGCCCCGCATCTGCGCTTCGATGATTTCAAGATCAGCGGCCGCGGCCTTCTGTGCCAGAGGCAGCAGATTGGATAAGTCGCGCTTCACCCGGCCCAGGATGCCCCGCTTGAACTCGAGCAGGTCGGCGTAGATGCTCATCCAATGACGGGCATCCTCCCAGCGTGTCGTCTCGAGGTCCTCACCCTCGAGCGGCCGCGACGGGCGTACGGGGTCCTCACCTTCCCCAACCGTCATCTCTCGCCTATTCAGGAAATTCCTATCACGAGGGGAATGGCTGCTTCAAGGTGCAGGGAGGCTTGAGTACGCGCTCCGACCGCTCTAGGTCGTGGAGAGGAAGACGTTCTTCAGCTCGGTGTAGTGGTCGAGCGCGTTCGGTCCGAGCTCGCGTCCGATCCCCGACTGCTTGAATCCTCCAAACGGCGTGGTCACACGCACCGAGGTGTTGGAGTTGATCGAGATCGTCCCGGTTTCCAGCGCGCGGGCGACGCGCATCGCGCGTCCGGCGTTGTTCGTCCAGATCGAGCCCGAGAGTCCGTAGACGGTGTCGTTGGCGATCCGGATCGCGTCGGCCTCGTCGGAAAACGGGATCACCGCGACGATCGGTCCGAAGATCTCCTCGCGCGCCGCGCGGTCGGTCGGCCCCACCGGCGATAGCACGGTCGGCGGGAACCAGAAGCCCGCGCCGCTCGGCGCGCTGCCTCGGATGGCCACCTTCGCCCCGTCCTCCAAATATGTGGCGACCTTGGAGCGGTGGTCGGCGGAGATGAGCGGACCCATCTCTGTCTTCTCGTCCATCGGGTCGCCGACGCGCAGCTTCTTGATCGCGATCTCCAGCGCCTGCATGAAGCGTTCGACCACCGAGCGCTCGACCAGGATGCGCGAGCGAGCGCAGCAGTCCTGGCCGGCGTTGCCGAACACCGCGCCCGGCGCGGAAGCCGCGGCCCTGTCGATGTCTGCGTCCGCGAACACGATGTTGGCCGACTTGCCTCCCAGCTCGAGCGTCACCCGCTTGATCGAGTCCGCAGCCAGCGCGCCGATCCGCCGTCCCACTTCGGTCGACCCGGTGAACGCAACCTTGGCCACGTCGGGGTGCTGCACCAGGCGCTCGCCGACCGTGCGCCCCGCCCCGACCACGATGTTGAACACCCCCTCCGGAATGCCGGCAAGCAGCGCGAGCCGCTCCAGCTCCAGGGCGGTCATCGGCGTCAGGGCCGCGGGTTTCAGGACGACGGTGTTGCCGGCGGCCAGGGCCGGCCCGAGCTTCCACGACGTGATCGCGATCGGGAAGTTCCACGGCACGATGAGCGCCACCACGCCGAGCGGCTCGCGGAACGTCATGTCGACGCCGCCCGCGACCGGGATCGTGTTCCCCAGCAGGCGCTCGGGCGCCCCCGCGTAGTAGTTGAAGACGTCGACGACCATCCCGACCTCGCCACGCGCGTCGCTGATCGGCTTGCCTACGTTGCGGGCCTCGAGCTCGGCGAGCTTGCCGGCGTCGTCGGCGACGGCGTTGGCGAAGCGGCGCAGCAGCTTGGCGCGGTCGCCAGGGCTGACGGCGCGCCACGCGGGATAGGCGGCTTTGGCGCGGGCGACGGCGCGGTCGGCGTCCTCGACGCTCGCTTCCGCGACCTCGGCGAGGACCTTCTCGGTGGCCGGCTCGATCACTCTCATGGCGCAGCTAAAGATAGTCCGGCCTCAAAACTCTCACCTGAATCCAAGCCTGCTCTGAGGTTCAGCCCAGATGATCGGGGCATGGATAGAACCCGAGTCCTTGTCTTTGCGTCTGTCGTCGCCGCGGCGATGGTCTTCGGTGGAATCGTCGGGGCGACGGCATTCGCGGGGTCGACCCTGACGCCGGCAATCGCCGCCCTCACCGCCACGTCGCCGTCGCCGACCCCCAAGTCCAACGAGTCCGCGACGCACGAAGCCGGGGAGAGCGCCGCCCAGGAAGCGGCCGAAAACAACGGCACGGCCCGCCTTGGCGGCCACGGCGGCCACCCTTGTGGCGGCCACTCCAACGAAGACGCGGCCCACGAGAAGACCGAGACGGCGGCCCAGGAAGCGGCCGAGAACGCGGCGTGTCCCACGCCACCGCCGAGCGCGACAGCCACGAACCAATAGCGCCTCGCTAATCTCGACCATGTGAGCTCGGGCACCCGGGTGTACCTCGAGGTCGGCGGCAAGCGCGTCTTCGCGAGTGCCGCCGACTGGCCCGGGTGGTGCCGCTCCGGCAAGGACGAGGCATCGGCGCTCAAAGAGCTCGCCGAATACGCGCCTCGCTACGCCAAGGTCGCGAAGCTGGCGCGGGCAGAGTTTCCCAAAGACCCGACCAACTTCAACGTAATCGAGCGAATGAAGGGCAACGCCACGACCGACTTCGGCGCGCCCGGGGTCCCGGCGAAGGACGAGTCGAACCCGCTGACCACGCGGGAGACTGAGCGCATGGCATCGCTCGTGGAGGCGTGCTGGAAGTACCTCGACCAGGTGCGCGCCCAGGCGCCGGCGTCACTCCAGAAGGGACCGCGTGGCGGCGGCCGGGATCGCGACAAGATGTTCGAGCACGTCCTCGCGGCCGAAGTCGAGTACGCGAAGAAGATCGGCCTGCATGAGAAGCAACCGGCCTGGAATGACCCCGCCGCGATCAAGGGCTTTCGGATCAGCCTCAGCGCTGGCTTTCGCGATTCCTACCGGGAGGAGAAGTGGCCCGTGCCATACGCGGCGCGGCGCACCGCGTGGCACGCGCTCGACCACGCGTGGGAGATGGAAGACCGCATACCCTAGTTAGCTCATGGACGGGCAGAAGGGAGGCCTGCTCCTCGTGATGGCGCATCCCGACGACGAGTCGATGGGCAGCGGCGGCCTCGTCCTGCGCCACACGCGGGCCGGCATTCCCACATATCTGATCTGTGCGACATACGGCGAAGCTGGGTGGACCGGCAAGCCGGCGGGGGCCAAGAAGGAGGACCTACCCGAGATCCGCGCCAAGGAGCTCGAGGAAGCCGCGGCCGCGCTGGCGATCGACGGCGTCGAGCTTTGGGACTACCCCGACGGAGGCGTTTCCGCGGCTGACCACCCGCAGATCTCGCAACGCATCACCGAGCAGATCGTGAAGCTGCGACCACGCGCGGTCGTGGGTTGGGGACCGGACGGCGGTTACGGCCATCCCGACCACATCTGGATTGGCGCTTGCGCCGACGCGGCGATCGTCGCCCTCGATGAAGCCGAACGACCGGCGCTCTACCACCTCGCGGTCGACCAGCCGCTGGCGGAGTTCTATCGCGAGGCGATGCGACTTGGTGCCAGCAACGGCGGGCTGGCTCTGCAGCCGCAGGACAGCGTCGACATCGTGATCGAGCTCAACGCTGACGAGGTGATGATGAAGCTGCGCGCCATAGACTGCCACCAGAGCCAGCTCGAGGACTGGCGGATCGCGATCCGCAGCCATCAGCGGCTGATGCAGCAGGGCTACGGGCGCGAGCCATACATCACGGTGTCATCCAAGGCCGCGAGCCTCACGGGAGGCGGCCTCCTCGGCGAGTTCGGGTGAGCGCGTTCTCCCACTCGGTCCGCGGCATGATCGAGTACCTCGAGCCGGTGCTGTCGTTCATCGGCGACGCGACCTACCAGGGACGCGTGATGCGGCCCGAAGCGTGCGACTTCCGTTTCGGCAACCCGCAAGAGATGCCCCTGCCGCAGATCCAGCAAGCGCTTACGAAATGGGCCACCCCGCAGGACAAGGATTGGTTCGCCTACAAGTTCAGCGATCCGCAGGCTGTCAAGGTCGCCGTGGAGTCGTTGCGGGAGCGGGTCGGCATCAATTTCGATCCGCGCGACATCGCGATGACGACGGGAGCCTTCGGCGCGCTCGCCTCCACGTTGCGTGCGGTACTCGATCCCGGCGACGAGGTCATCTACCTATCACCGCCGTGGTTCTTCTACGTGCCGATGATCCTCGCGTGTGGCGCCAAGCCCGTTCGCGTCGATTTCACGCCGCCGCAGTTCGAGTTGCCGGTCGACGCGATCGAGTGGCACCTCACGCCGCAGACGCGCGCAATCATCGTCAACTCCCCGCACAATCCGAGCGGTCGCGTCTTCACGCCCGACGAGCTCGAGCGCCTGGCCGACGTGCTCGAAGCCTCGCATCGGCCCATCTACCTCATCTCCGATGAGTCATACAGCCGCATCCTTTTCGACGGTCGCGAGTTTCATTCGCCAGTGCGCTACTACGACCGATCGTTTCTCATCTACACGTATGGCAAGACGCTCGTCGCGCCCGGCCAGCGCATCGGATACATCGCGATGCCTCCCTCGATGCCGGATCGCGAAGAGCTGCGCGAAGCGGTGCTTGTCGCGCAGCTCGCCAACGGCTATGCGTTTCCCAACGCGCTCATGCAGTACGCGATGGGCGACCTCGAGCAGGTCAGCGTCGACGTCGCCGCGCTGCAGCGCCGGCGCGATCGAATGGTCAGCGCGTTGACCGAGATGGGCTATGAAGCTGTGACACCGGAAGGCACCTTCTACGTGATAATGCGGTCTCCCATGGCCGACGACCTGGTGTTCACGCACCGGCTCGCGGAGGAGAACGTTTTCGTCCTGCCCGGCCGCATGTTCGAATTACCAGGATGGTTCCGCATCTCGCTCACCGCAAATGACGACATGGTCGACCGCTCGCTCACGGGATTCGAAAGAGCCATCGCGAGCACGCACCTAAGCAACGTCAGATAGCCTGGCGAGGTCTTTGCACTCCTGTAGTCAAATCGCAGCCATCAACGGCTAACCTTTAGCGCCTATTCCGGGCTGCCGGATCACTCATTTCTTGTCGGGGGTATTTGCATGGACGTACAGGAGGCGGTTGCAGAAGGCACGGCTTCTGCCGACAACGGCGAAATCAAGCGCGACGGCAAAAAGCAGTTCTCGATGAGTCCGGGCGATATCCTCGAGGGCAGACTCATCTACGACGGGTCGGTGCACGCCGATGGACGCGTCGAAGGCGAGGTCCGCGTGACCGGCAACATCGACGTCGCCAATGGCGCGACTGTCAAGGCGTTGCTCGAAGGTGCGAACGTGACGCTCAAGGGCGCGGTCGAAGGCCCGGTCACCGCGCGCGACAAGCTGACCCTGGGACGGAACGCACGGCTGAGCGGCGACATCCAGGTGCGCCGGCTTCAGATCGACGATGGCGCGACGTTGAACGGCAACGTCCGGATGGGTGAATTTGAGCACCAGGCGTCCGGCCAGTAGGCTCGCGACCCGGACCCCGGCCGCAAGCGGCAGCAACGGCGAGCGCAACTCGGTAGTCCTTGGTCCCAACGACCGATTGGTCGGTCAGTTGTTCATCGAGGGTGACCTGCGCGTGTCGGGGACGGTGGATGGCGAGCTGGAAGCAACCGGCGATATTGAGATCACGGGTCGAGTGAACGGCGCGGTCACCGCGTACAACCGGCTGGTGGTCGGGAGCGGAGGATCGCTGATCGGCAGCGACGTGCGCGTGGCGCGGCTCACAGTCGAGGACGGCGCGACCTTGACCGGCAAGATTTCGATGGGCAGCGCGGCCGTCCCATCCCCGAAGGCCGTGGAGCCAGGGCCGGTACCGGTCGTAGTCGAGGCAACACCCGTAGTGGTCAAACCAGAGCCGGCCAAACCGCAAGCAGCCAAACCGGAGCCGGTCAAACTGCAAGCAGCCAAACCCGAACCGGTCAAACCGCAACCCGTCAAACAGCAAACGGTCAAACCGATCCAACAAAAAGGAAAACGCCGCTAGCAAGGCGAGAAGGGCCTGCTGCCTGAGGCCTACTTTTTCTTCGGCTTCTTCGCCGGCATCTTGCGCGTCTCCTCGAGAGCGCGCTTGATCAGCACGGTCGGCGGCTTCGTGCGCCAGTCGCCCGGCACCATCACGTAGCCGCCCATCTTGTGCCCGGCCATCGGCTCGAAGTCCCGCCCGCCCGACTTCTTGACCTTGGCGATCTCCTCTTCAGGCAGCCGCACGAAGAAGTCCTCGCCAAAGATGCCGCAGAACATGTTGCCGTTCACAAAGGCGGACATCTGACCGAACATCGGCTTGATCGTGATCGCCGGCTCATCCGGCACGACCCGCGCAAATGCAGCCTTCGCGTCCTCGCTGGGCCTGGGCATCTTCATCGGACCGCGAGGCGCCGGGCTCACGGCTGGATCGTAGTACGCTTCGTGAGTTCTCTCCGGTACGAATTCAGAGGTGTGCCCATGAGCTGGACAGTCGAGGGAACCTACTTCGAGAACTGCAACTGCGACTTTGCCTGCCCCTGCACGATAACGAGCTTTGCGTCGCCCGGGACGGAGGATCGCTGCCAGGTCGTCCTCGCCTATCACATACAGCGAGGCGAGATCGACGGCGTCGATGTCAGCGGCCACAGCGTCGCGGTCGTCGGCGACGCGCCGGCCAAGATGCTCGATGGGAACTGGCGGGTCGGTCTGCTCATCGACGACCAGGCCTCTAAGGAGCAGGCAGACAAGCTGGCGGGCGTCTTCTCCGGGCAGATGGGCGGCCCGATGGCGGCCCTCGCGCCGCTCATCGCCGAGGTGCTCGGCATCGAGCAGCACCCGATCGAATTCCGGGACAACGGCCACAAGCACCACCTGAAGATCGGGGGCGACATCGCGATCGATGTCGAGGACTACGTGCCTGAGGGATTCACCGAGCCGACGAAGCTTGTCGGTGTCTTCCACCCGTCCAATACGACGCTGACGATCGCCAGGCCGACCTCGTCTCGCATCAAGGCCTTCAACATGGAGTTCCATAACGACGGCAAGAGCGCGTTCTCGGCGCCCTTCCGCTGGTCTGCCTAGACCCTGACTGTGCAGCAGCGCGTCGCGCCCCTGGCGAGGCCGGCCAGCGTGGCGCTCGTCGCGGCCTTGCTAGTCTGCGCTGCCGTCGCTTGGTTGATCACCATCAGCCAGGCAGGCTCGATTGGCATGGGCGGGATGGCCATGCTGTCGGCCGGCCTCTTCCTCGTGACCTGGCTCGTGATGATGGTCGCGATGATGTTTCCGTCCGTGGCGCCGATGACGCTCACGTTCGCATCGTTCTCGCGGTCGCGCGGCGAGGGATACCTTCCGGCCGCTCTGTTCGTGCTCGGCTACATCGCCGTGTGGACGGTCTCTGGCCTTGTTCCGCTGGCGGTGCAGCAGGCCGTCACCCAGATCTGGATGACGCCCCCGTCGTGGCTGCCCCGCGCCGGCGGGGCCGTGATCATCGTCGCCGGGATCTACCAGTTCACGCCCCTCAAGGACACGTGCCTGCGTGCATGCCGGTCACCCCTTGGTTTCCTCCTCACGCACAACTTCAGCGCGGGTCTTCCCGCGGCGGTTAAGGCGGGCGCGTCCCACGGCATCTACTGCCTGGGCTGCTGCTGGGCGCTGATGGCGGTGCTCGCCGTGATCGGATTGATGAACATCGCGTGGATGGCGGTGATTGCGGCCGTTTTCTTCATCGAGAAGAACGGCCGCCGCGGCGAGCTGTTGCCAAGGGCCGTCGGCGTCGCATGTGTCCTCGCGGGCCTGGCGGTCGCGGCCTGGCCGGCCATCCTCGCCGGCCCCGCGCCGATGTAGCCGTGGTCCTGGCTACGAGGTCCGGTTGGCCGGCTAGCGCTTGCTCCTCTTGCGGATGCGCCTGACCGCGATCGCGTAAGCCTCCGCCAGGAGCGGCTTGAGCTTCTCGAAAGTCTTCTCGCTCGGGTTGAGGACGCAGACCCAGTGGTTGCGCCCATAGACGGGGTGTGGCATCAGGACATCCAGCGCCGTGAAGTCGTGGGGACCTTCGTCGGGAAAGAGCGACTGGTACGTCTCCTTGCTGACCCCGATGTTGAATCGAAACACACCGGGACGATTCAGGTCGGAGGCGTCGTCGAAGTCGCCGTAATCCTTGGTCACGATCGTCGCGAATGGAAACCTACCGGCACCTTCGAGGTTGCGATCTGGATCGTAGATAAAGAATGTGTCGCCCCACGCGATCTCAGGCGAGCCCGCCTCGCGCGACCCAACTTCGACGTCGACGCCCTCGAACTGTTCGGCGATGTAGCGACTGATCGAGGCCGCGTCCACCATTGGTAGGCTAGCGATTCCGATGGCTGTCTCGACCGAAGAACGTCGCATTGTCACCGTCCTGTTCGCCGACATGGCGGGTTCGACTGCGCTTGGCGAGCAGCTCGACCCCGAGGAGATGCGGAGCGTCCTGGCGCGTTACTACGCGATCGCCCGCGAGTGCGTCGAGACCTACGGCGGGACGGTCGAGAAGTTCATCGGCGACGCGGTGATGGCCGTATTCGGATTGCCCACCGCGCACGGCGACGATCCCGACCGCGCGGTGGCCGCCGCGCTGAGAATCCGCGACCGCATCCAGGAAGACCTGCTGCTGCGCGACCGGGTGGCCATCCGGTTCGGCGTCAGTACCGGTGAGGTGGTGGCGAGCCGTGACCAGTCCGCGGGTGACTTCCTGATCACCGGTGACGCGACCAACGTCGCGGCCAGGCTGCAGCAGGCGGCCGAGCCGTGGGGCATCCTAGCCAGCGACCGCACCGTGCGCGCCGCCAACAACTTCGAGTTCGGCGAGCAGATCGATGTACGAGCGCGCGGCAAATCGGCGCCGGTCGCCGCGCACCTCGTCATCGGGCCGCGCAAGGCCAAGGCGAGATCTCGCGAGCGGCTCCCGCTCGTGGGCCGCGAGAACGACCTCGCGCAGATCCAGCTCGTGGCCCGGCGGGCCGTCAGCGAGAAGCGGCCTTCGATGGTAAGCGTGATCGCACCGGCGGGCACCGGCAAGACGCGCCTGGTCGAAGAGTTCCTGACCTGGCTGCCCAACCTGGCGCCGAACGCCATCGTGGCCACGGCGCAGTGTTTGCCCTATGGCGAGCAGCTGACCTACTGGCCCATGCGCCAGGTCCTGTTCACGCTGACCGGCACTAACGAGGACACGCCGTCGGGCCAGGTCCGCGACGCGATCGGCTCGTGGCTGCGCGAGGTGGGCGTGGAGGACGCGGAGCGCGACGAGCGCCTGCTCGCCGCGACCATCGGCGAGGCCGGCACCGAGGGCGTGGACAAGGACCTCCTGTTCGCGGCCTGGCGATCGGCGATCGAGGCCACCGCGCGCGGCAACCCGCTGGTGATTGTGTTCGAGGACCTGCACTGGTCGAGCGACAGCCTCCTCGACCTCGCCGAGTTCGTCATGCAGCCGCGTGGAGAGGCCGCTGTCCTGATGATCGTGCTCGCGCGGCCGGAGCTGCTCGACCGGCGGCCGAACTGGGGTGGCGGCAGGCTGAATCACCTGGCGATCGCGCTCGAGCCGCTGGCGAGCAACGACATCGCCGACCTCGTGCGTCATCTCCTGGACACCGACCAGCCCGACCTCGTCGAGCTCGTCTCCAAACGCTCCGAGGGCAATCCTTTCTACGCGAGCGAGCTGGTTCGCTCATACCTGGAGCACGGCTCGCTGCAGAAGCTGCCCGACACCGTGCAGGCGACGGTGCTCGCGCGCCTCGACCTCCTGCCGCATGACGAGCGGCGCCTCCTGCAGCTGGGCAGCGTCTTCGGCCGCTCGTTCCGGGCCGCGGGCGTCGCCGCCCTCGACCAGGGCGACGCGTCGCACGTGCAGGCGCTGTGCGAGAACCTGATCGACCGCGACCTCATCCGCTCCTCGGAGGGCGACCGCTACAACTTCCGCCACATCCTCATCCAGGAGGTGGCCTACGGCACGCTGCCGCGGAGCGAGCGCGCCCGGCTGCACGCGCAGGCCGCACGCTGGGGCGAGCAGAACGCGGGCGAGCGCGAGGACGCGCTGGCCGAGATCCTGGCGTTCCACTACCGAGAAGCCGCTGTCCTCTACACGGCGCTCGAACCGACCAGCGACACCACGCGCGCGATCCGCGAACAGGCGGCCAGGTGGCTGCTGAGGGCGGCGGACATCGCGGTCGCGGCCGGCGCGACGCCCGAGGCTGTGCGGCACATCCGCGCGTCCTTCGACTTCTTGGAACCGAGCCGTCTGCCACGCCTCCACGAGCGGATCGGCGACCTGACCGCGGGCGACACCGGCCTCGAGGAGTACGGGCTGGCGCTCCAGCAGTACGAGGCTTCCCACGCGCCGGTGGACGACCAGCTGCGCGCGCTCGCCGGGATGTTGATGGTCGCGATGCGCTGGACAGGCTCGATCGGCGACCGCCCCTCGGACCAGTGGATGGCCGACCTGCGGGCCAAAGGCCGCGACCTCCTGGCGCGGGCCACCGACTCATACGCGATCGGCCGCTTCCTGGCCGCGGACGCCTTCTTCCCCTTCTGGATCCAGGGCGTGCGCGACGTGACGCCGGAGGAGCTCGCGGAGGCCGAGAGCAACTCCAACCGCGCGATCGCTGTGGCCAGGGTGCTCAACAACCCCGAGCTCGAGAGCATCGCCCTCGACGCGCTGGCGGGATGCGCGCAGGCCGTCAACGACTGGGCCCGCGCGCGTGACACGGCGCTGGAGAGGCTCAAGTTCGAGGACAAGCTAGGACTCTACGAGCGCGTGGACGCGCACTCGATGGTGGCCTGGATGTCTTTTCTGATGGGCGACCTGGCCACCGCGGACAAGAACTCCGCGGAGATGGCCGCGCGGATGCTGCCGGGCCAGGCTCCCTATCCCGGCCTTCACCTCTACGCCTGGCGCGCCCTGACTCTTTTCACGCTTGGTCGCTGGGACGAGGCCATCGCCATGTTCTGGCGGGTGCTCGACGCGTGGCGGGACGCCGGCAGCCACGCCGCGGGATACGGGCTGCGCGGATTCGTGGTCGGCCTCGACATCGGGCGCGCCCGCGGTGATGCGCGCCTCACCGGGGCGGCTATTCCGCCCATGGAGTCGATCCTCTCGCGCTTCCCCCAGAACCACATCCACAGGTTCTGGATGTCGTACATCCAGGGCGACGTCGCCTACGACCCCGACTTCGTCTTTCCCGGTAGGGGTGGCATCCCGGCCGAGATGGTGGAGAGGCGCATGAGCCTCGTCTGCGACCAGCGCGGCCCGATCCCCGAGCAGGTGAGGGAGGTCGTGCTCGAGAGGGCGACGCGGGATCGGATCCCGATCCTGGAGGGGCAGGTGCGGCGCGCGCGGGCGCTGGCCACCCAGGACCCGGCCGAGATGTCGCTCGCGATCGAGATCTACGAGCGGCTGGGCGCCGTTCCGCACCTGGGCCGGGCCCGGGCCGAGCGAGGCCTGCTAGCGCACGACGCGGCCGAGATGGAGGAGGGTCTGGCGATCCTGAAGCGGCTCGGCGATGTCAACTACCTCGACAGGTTCGCCGCGCCCGTTTAAGGTTTCGCTGACATGACAGCACGAACTACCGCGAAGCGGGTCTTCGAAATCGGCGCCTACGTTCTCGTGGTCGCCGTAGTGCTCCAGTTCTTCCTGGCCGGGCTGGGGATCTTTGCCTCCGCCACCCTGTTCTTCTGGCACACGACGGTCAACGCGATCGTGATCTTCTTCGGGTCGATCATCCTCGCCCTGCTCGGTTGGTACGCACGCGTAGATCGGAGGACCTTCGGCCTACCGGGGATCATCGCCGGGCTCGTGATCCTCCAGTCGCTGCTGCTCTTCCCGTACCACATGGCGCTGCCGACGGCGGTGCGCGCGATCTCGGCACTCCATGCGGTTAACGCGCTTGTCATCTTCGGAGTCGCCCTCGCCCTGATGGACCGGGTGAGAGAGGGCTCGACGGGCCCAGGCCTAGGACATCTTCATCCGGTGGGTCGGAAGGTCGGCAATTCTCGCTCTTAATCGCTTCACTTAAGGACGGCCGCAGCTTGGCCTCAGCCGGGTACCATCCCGGTCGGTGAGCCAGGAGGATCCGCCGACGACCCGCCTCGAATCGCCCGTCGACCCGCTGTTCACGCGTGCGGCCTCGCCGTTCGTCCGGACCGAGGTGCCAGCGCCGGTGGCCTTCCCGTCACCGCCCGCGACCGAATCGGGGATCCTGCCCATCTCGACCTTCCTCACCTACAAGACGCAGATCCAGTTCGCATTGGCGATCCTGGCGTACCTGATGGTCCTGGTCGGCTCGGTTTCCGTCGTCAGGGCGAACCCCGACGAGCCGTGGAGGTTCGAGGTCGCGGTTCTGCCGGTGATCCCTGCGGGGATCGTGGTCTGGCTGACCGTCCGGGCGCTGGCGCGGCTCGATGAGGTGCAGAAGCGGACGCAGATGCAGGCGCTTGGCTTTGCGACGGCCGCCACTGCATTGGTGACGTTCGGCTATGGGTTCCTGGAGGGCGGTGGGCTGCCGCACCTTAACTGGACGTTCGTGCTCCCGCTGATGGCACTGATGTGGGGCCTTGGCTTGGCGACTATTAACCTCAAGGCTCGGTTCCGCCGCTAGACTCACGCCTGCCTTGAGGCGGGGAAGGCTGGCGGTCCAGGTCGCTCTTGTCTTGGTTGTGATCGTGCTTGCGGGCCTGATCCTGATCGGCCGCATGCCCACCCCTCGGCTCGCCGGCGAAGTGGCGTCGCCGTCGGAAAGTCCTGCCGCCGCACCCTGGGACCTCGACGCGGACATCGGGTCGGTGATCGTCCTGTCGTGGAACGGGCGCGTTGGATGGCCGACCATCGAGCCACTCCTGGTGAAGTACAAGATCGGCGGGGTGCTTCTGTTCACCCCCAACTTCGGCGGCACGCCCGCCGGCGTGAAGGTTTGGAGCGACCGCCTGCAGGCGCTGGCGTCGAGCGAGTGTCTTGATCACCCGATCCTGACCATGCTCGATGAGGAGGGTGGGGAGGTCGCGAACATCAAGGCGACCTTCGCCCCGCCGTGGCCACGCGCGATGGCCTCCTCGGGTCCTGATGTTGTCCGCGAGCTGGAGCGGATCAACGGCGCGGGGCTCCGCACGGCAGGCATCGATCTGAACCTGGCGCCTGTCGCCGACGTCCGCACCAATCCATTGGATGGCGTGATCGGCGACCGCTCGTTCGGCTCCGATCCAACGGTTGTGGCGCCGCTGGTCGGGGCCGCCGTTCAAGGGTTGCACGACGGAGGAGTGGGGGCGACGGTGAAGCATTTCCCAGGTTTAGGTGGCGCCGCCGGCAACCCGCACGTCGCGATCCCGACCGATCCGGAGTCTGAGGCAACATGGACTCAAGTCCAGTTGCCCGGCTTTCAAGCGGGCATTGCCGCAGGAGCGGACGTGGTGATGACGACTTCGGTCTACGTGCCGGGCTTGGGGGCGGGCAACACGCCCGCGCTGTTCTCGCCGTCGGTTATCGGCCGCCTGCGGACACAGCTGGGTTTCAGCGGCGTGATCATTAGCGACTCGCTGAGCATGTACGGCATCGGTGTGAAATGGTCCCTGCCCCAGGCGGCTGTGATGGCGCTGACCGCCGGCAACGACATGCTGCTGCTGGGCAATGGAGATCCGAGCTACGAGGTGAGCGCGATCGCGGCCATCAAGGCAGCCGTTCTGTCAGGACGCCTGGACCGAACGAAGCTGCACGACTCGGCGATGAGGGTGAACGGCCTGCGAGACCGGTGGGGCCGCCGGGTCACGCAATGCCGGGAGCCTTCGACGGCCTGACGTAGGCAAACTCCTCCCCATTCATGGGGAGGTGGCCCGAAGGGCCGGAGGGGCCCGGCCGGGTAAAATCGATCCTCTGGCCTAGGCCGAGCGGGAGTAGCTCACTTGGTAGAGCGCGACCTTGCCAAGGTCGAGGTAGCGGGTTCGAAGCCCGTCTCCCGCTCCACCATTTGAATTCAGACTCACTCTTTGGAGGCGCTTCTGACCCCAACGCTTCGCCAACCGTTGTCGTCGCCGCGGCCTTCCTGGAGCTGCATGTAATGCATGTGATCCTTTTTGGTGCCGGCGCAAGTTATGGGAGCGGCGCCGTTCATCCGGAGCCGCCGCCGCTCGGCGATCAACTATTCGACCTTCTCACGCGGGCATTCCCTGCCAGCTGGGGAGCGCTCCCGAATGACCATCAGGCGCGTTTTCGTGAGTCGTTCGAACTGGGGATGGGTGCTCTGCTCGCAACCGGGAGCCATGCGGTGCCGCCCATGATGCAAGAGTTCGCCATTCTGTTCTCTCGCTATCAGTCTCGCCCCGGAAACGCCTACTCGCTTCTTGTCGAGTCGCTCGACGAGGCTGGAAAGATAGACCGCACCGCCTACGCATCGCTGAACTACGAGTGCTTGCTTGAGTGGGCGCTGATGATGTACCACCAGCCTGTGGCGTATTTCGGCCCAAAGCGAGGTTTCACAGACGTTTGGAAGTTGCACGGGTCGTGCAACTTCCTTCCGACGGGCCTGTCGGTCGCGCCGGCGAGAACCGGGGTCACATACGGCGGCTCGGGGGTAAAAATCGGCGCCGGAATTGAGCCGGTTGAGCCAAGCACGGTGCCGAGCCATTTGCGCGACACGGGGCTGTACCCGGCCATGGCGCACTATGCGCCAGGCAAAGAGGTCCAAATATCGGAGCACAGTATCCAGAAAGTTCAGGACCTTTACGCAGCCGCCGTAGCGGCCGCGGAGTCAGTCGGAGTTATCGGCGTTCGACCCAACGTTGAGGATGGCCACGTATGGGCTCCTTTGGCCGAGACGCCCGCTCGAATCCTTTATGTCGGCGGCAGGGATGCATA
>Ga0209802_1000277_pt1 | contig 39400 bp, 42 predicted proteins | sample GraSoiAngelo_129_FD_185886 | JGI IMG/M metagenome (GOLD analysis project Ga0209802, IMG submission 185886) | Grasslands soil microbial communities from the Angelo Coastal Reserve, California, USA - 14_0927_12_40cm (SPAdes) (version 2) | ecosystem: Environmental > Terrestrial > Soil > Grasslands ...
CCGATCGCGTTGAGCTCGCTCAGCTCGCGACCGAGGCGGGCGATCTCCTCGGCGGCGTCCAGATCGGCGAAGGCGTTGGCGATGGCGCGGACGAGGATGGCGCGACCTGGGTAGGCCGGGAGGAGCCCATACCAGTGCTCGGGCCAGGTGCCGGGCCGCCGCGGATCGACCAGACCGATGACCCTCACGTTGGAGCCGGGAGGGCGATCGGGGCCGTCGGCGTCGGCGAGGAAGACCAGCGGCACGGTCGAGGCTACGACCTCGTCAGGACCGAGCTTCCGCATGTCGAACTCATCTGCCAGGAGCGAGGCCGCTGCCCCTGCCGCCCCCGCATGTACGGGGTAAAAGACGGTCCGACGCATGAATTCGAGCGTAGGGCGGCCTCGCCGGCCAAGTCAAGATTCGCGGGGATTTGCGCATAATGGGTGGCCTATGACGGCTTTTGCCGACTTCACGACGCTCTGCGTCGAGCTGGTCAGGACAGCAAGCCGCCTGGGCAAGCGTCGGCTGGTCGCGGAGTTCCTGCGCACCCTGCCGGCAGACGAGGTCGCCAGCGCCGTCGCATTCATGACCGGACGCCCGTTCCCGGTGTCGGATTCCCGGGTGCTGAACGTCCGCGGTTTGCCGGCACCGGCCAGGGACGTGGGGCCGGCCACGGGCCCACCCCTCACCATCGCCGATGTCGAGGCCGCGTTCGTCGGGGTGGCCGAGGCCGGCGGCGCAGGGGCCCGCCGGCTCAAGGACCAGCGGCTGACCGCCCTGGCTGCCCGGGCCTCCGAGGCCGAGCGCGAGGTGATCGGTCGCATCATCGGCGGCGAGATGCGAACCGGCGTGTCGGACGGCCTCGTGCTCGAAGCCATCGCCGAGGCGGCCGGTGCGGATCAAGCCCGGACGCGGCGCGCCGCCCTCTTTCTCGGCGACCTGGCAACCGTCGCAGCGCTCGCGCTCACCGGAGGCCCCGACGCCCTCGCCGCCGTCACGCCGCGACTGTTCGTTCCCATGTTGCCGATGCTCGGCGAGATCACGTCGGATTTCGGCGAGGTCTTCGCCGCGCACGGCGGCGTGACCGCGCTCGAGTTCAAGTACGACGGCGCGCGAATCCAGGTTCACTCCGATGGCCAGCGCGTGGGGATCTGGAGCCGCCGACTGTCCGACGTCACCGCGAGCCTTCCCGACGTCGTCGAGATCGTCCGCCGCGACCTCGGCGGCGTGCCGTTCATCCTCGACGGCGAGGTCGTCGCCCTCGATGCGGCTGGCCGACCGCTGCCCTTCCAGGAGTTGATGCGTCGCTTCCGCCGCGTCCACGACGTCGAGGCGCTCCTCGGCCAGGTTCCGCTGGCCTTGCACTTCTTCGATTGCCTGGTCGCCGAGGGCCAGTCCCTCATCGACGAGCCCTCGGAGCGTCGATGGGGGGCCCTCCGACGCGTGACCAGCGGCCGCTATCTGGCCGAGCGCTCCGTGGTGACGACGGTGGCCGAGGCCGACGCGTTCCTCGCGCGTGCGCTGGCCGCCGGCCACGAGGGCGTGATGGCCAAGGACCTGCGCGCGGCCTACGAGCCGGGCGGGCGCGGCAAGCGCTGGTTCAAGCTGAAGGCGGCGGAGACGGTGGACTGCGTGATCATCGCCGCCGATCGCGGCTCCGGCCGCCGCGTCGGCTGGCTCTCCAACTATCACCTGGCGGTCCGCGACAGCGACGGGTGGGCCGACGTCGGCAAGACCTTCAAGGGCCTCACCGACCAGGAGTTCACGGCCATGACCGAACGGTTGAAGTCGCTCGCCGTCAGCGACGACGGGTACACCGTGCGCGTCACGCCGGAGATCGTCGTCGAGGTCGAGTACAACGAGATCCAGAAGAGCCCCACCTATCCGTCGGGGCTCGCACTGCGCTTCGCCCGCATCGCACGCATCCGCGACGACAAGGCGCCGGGACAGGCAACCACGCTCGCGCAGTTGCGCGATCTCTACGAAGCTCAGTTCAGGACGAAGGGACGCGCCGGCTGACGCGTCGTGTAGAATCGCGCTTCGTGACTGCGCGCGTCTCGACCGGTCTTCCCAGGCTCGATGCGATGCTCGGTGGTGGCCTCTTGCCCGGCACGCTGACCGTCATCTACGGCGCGACCGGAATCGGGAAGACGCATCTCGGCCTCACCTTCGCCGACCACGGCCGGGCGGCCGACGGCGCGCGCGGGGTGATCCTCGACATGAACGGCCGCGGCGACTCGCAGCAGCACGACGAGTACGCGCGCCGGCTCTTCCACTGGGACCTGACCCCGTGGAGCCACAGCGTCACGCCGATGAGCGACCCGTATCCGCCGCCGGCCCAGATGGACGCCTTCTACTCGAACGCGTACACGTGGGTCGGGCGCACGCGGGATTTCCAGGTGCCGACGCCGGACGGTGGCTGGGAATTCGACTGGAACTGGAAGGCGACCTACAACCGCGCGCTCTATACCATCCGCCCGTTCCTCTACTTCCACTTCGCCGCGGGCAGCCGGCGCGTCGTCGTGGACGGTGTGGAGCCGATGGATTCACCGGCCGACTCCATCCAGTTCTTTCTCTTCGACGAGCTGTACCGCAAGGTGATCCATCGCGACGCCGAGACGCTGGGCATGGAGATCTGTCTTCCCGTCTGGCAGCACCGTGAGTTCATCGACGCCCACCTGTACGAGCACACGACGATCACGACGCTGCTGCTCGTCACGACGGAGGAGACGCGCCTGGAGGACCTGCTGGCCCGCAAGGTGGCCACCGGCGACATCGGCGCGACGGCCAACACGATCGTGGTGCTGGGCAGTGAGCGCCTCGGCAACCGCCTGGCGCGCATGCTCTGCGTGGTGAAGCATCGCGGCAGCGCGATGTCCGACGAGATCGTCGAGTTGCGGGTGGGGGAGCGCGGGATGGAGATCGTGTAACCCGTCTGGGGAGCGGGTGGCTGCGGCCTTGTGAGACCCGTTCCCCGCCGACGTCAACAATGCGCGACGCGTGGGTGGAAAAAAGGCGGCGTGACCGTCGTCGCCGAGCACGTGGTCGCAAAGGCCGCAGCCACCCGCTCCCCACGGCTCCCTTCCGCGCCGGCGTTCCCGGTCAGACTTCCTGGGTGGGGACGAACTTGCGCTTTTCGATGAAGGACCGCGGCCCGTTCAGCGTGTCGGGGAGCGACAGGTTCGTGTTCCAGAGCGTGTTCTCCAGGCGGAGGCCCTCCTCGAGCGTCAGCCCGAGGCCACGGATGCACGCTTCCTTGTCGGTGCGCAGTGAGGACTGGGGGTATTCGCAGATCTGCTCGGCGAGCCGGGTGCACTCGTCCTTCAGCCTGGCGGCTTTCACGACCTTCGTGACGAAGTTGATGCGATAGGCTTCCTTGGCGTCGAACCACCGGCCCGTGATGAGCAGATCGAGCGCCACGCCGAGGCCGACGATGTGGGGCAGGCGCTGGGTCAGTCCCGACTCGGCGCCCACGTTCCAGCGGCGATTGACGACACCGAACCTGGCGTGGTCGGCCGCGATGCGGATGTCGCACGCCATCGCCAGCTCCATTCCTCCGGCCAGGCAGTAGCCGTTGATGGCGGCGATGATGGGCTTCCACACGTTGATGCCCTTCGTGATCCCGCCCAGGTTGGGGCCCTCGTGCGCGCGCCGGCGATTCCAATCCGGCGACCGCTTGGAGATGGTCTCGACGTACCAGCGCAGGTCCGAGCCCGCACAGAACGACTTCCGTCCGGCACCGGTGAGGATGGCCACGTAGAGATTCTGATCGTCGCGGAAATCGTGCCAGACCTTCCACAGATCCTGATCGACGACCTCTTCCAGGCAGTTCTCGTGCTCGGCGTTGTCGATGGTGACATAGGCGATGTGGCCCTTCTTGTCGTACTTCACCTTGCGGAGCTTCAGCGCCATGCCAGTCTCCTCAGCGAAATCTTCACACCGATGCCGTTGATCAGGATGGTGAGGACAGAGGCCGCGAGCGTCGCCTGATAGAGATCGTCGCCGACCTGACCGGCGCTCCGGGCGACCTGGACCAGGACGAACGAGAACTCGCCGATCTGGCCGAGCCCGATCCCGACGCTCACCGCGGTCGCCCACGGGTAGCGGAACGCCCGCACGATGGGGGCCCAGATCACGAACTTGCCGATGACGATCATCGCCACCAGCACCGTCACCAGCCTCCAGTGGCTCACCAGCGCGGCGGGATCGATGAGCGCGCCGACGGTGACGAAGAAGAGGGCGACGAAGATGTCGCGGATCGGAAGGAGTCGCAGGAGCGTCTGGTGGGCATGGGCGGAGCTGTTGACGATCAGTCCAGCCAGGAACGCCCCCAGCGCGAACGACAGTCCCGCGGCATGCGTCACCGCCGCCGTGCCGAGCCCGATGGCGAGCGTGACCAGAAGGAAGAGCTCATCGTTGGCGGTGGCCACCACACGGGTCAGGAGTCTCGGCACGGCCCACGCGGCCAGGAAGACGAAGGGCACCATGATGACGCCGGCCCTGCCGAGTGCGAAGGCCAGGGCGAGCAGGCGATCCGGGGTGAGTGCGCTCAGCGCAGGCAGGACGACAGTCAGGATCACGACGACGAGATCCTCGACCAGCGTGATTCCGATCATGACCCGCCCGAGCGGCGTGTCGAGTGCCTGCTGGTCGAGCAGCAGACGAGCCAGCACCATCGTGCTCGCGACCGAGACGATCGCGCCCACGGCGATCGCCTGAGGCCCCGGCCAGCCAAGGGCGCTGCCGACGACCAGGGACAGCGCGATCGACAGCACGATGCCGAGGGGGCCGCCCACCACGGCGATCCATTTGACACGCAGCAGGTCGCGTAACGAGAACTCGATGCCGATGGAGAACATCAGGAGCACGACCGCGACTTCGGCGAAGAGCTCGAACGTGTGCACGTCCGACACGGTCGGTCCCGGCGTGAACGGCCCGATGATGATTCCGCCGACCACGTAACCGAGGATGAGGGGTTGACGCGCCAGCCAGGCCAGCACGCCGCCGACCAGTGCGGCGCCGATGACGTACGCGAGGTCACGGACGAAGAGCGGGTCGTCTACCATGCGATGGTTGGTGCGGGAACTCTAGCATGGCCACCCTGAGACTCGACGCCCTCGGGCTCACCGCCAACGCGCTGTTACGGATCGCCGTCGGCGCGGGAGGCAAGGACGCCGTGCTCGTGGGCGGTGCCGTACGCGATGCTGTCCTGGGCCGCGTCCGCCGCGACGGTGTCGATCTCGATCTCGCGGTGCCACGCGGCGCGCTGGCGCTCGCCCGTCGCGTCGCCGAGCGGGGGCGTGGCCGGCTCGTGCCGCTCGACGACCAGCGGGGCACGGCGCGCATCGTCCTGGGCGCCGGGCGCATCGACGTCGCTGATTTTCGCGCGCCGACGCTCGAGGGCGACCTGGCGGCGCGCGACTTCACGGTGAACGCGCTGGCGGTGTCGATCCGCGCGCTCGTGCGTGAGGGCCGCGCGGCCGTCGTCGATCCGACCGGTGGTCTCGCCGATCTTCGCGCGCGCCGCCTCCGGCTTCCGCATCCACGCGTGCTCGACGACGATCCGCTCCGCGGGTTGCGCGGCGTCCGGCTGGAGGCCACGCTCGGCCTTCGCCTGACGCCGACGAGCGCACGCGCGATCAAGGCGGCGGCGCCGCGGCTCGCCGGTGTCGCTGCTGAGCGGGTGAGGGACGAGCTCCTGGAGTTGCTCGCGCAGCTTCGCAGCGCCCGGGCGCTGCGACGCGCCGATGCCCTTGGCCTGCTCACCGTCATCCTGCCGGAGATCGAACCGATGCGGGTGACGACCCAGCCGGCTCCGCATCGTTTTCCCGTGCTCGAGCACTCGCTGCGCGCGGTGGATGGCGCCGATCAGGTGGTGGCGCGCCCGGGCGATCTCGTGCCGTTCGGCGAAGAGCTCGGACCTCACCTGGCGGCCCCGGTGGCCGGCGGCGTCACGCGCGGCCAGGCGTTGAAGCTGGCGGCGTTGCTCCACGACGTGTCGAAGCCGGAGACGCGTCGGGCCATTGGCGGCCGCGTGCGATTCTTCGAGCACGACCTGATCGGCGCCGAGCGCGTCCGCGACATCGGTGAGCGCCTGCGCTTCCCGGCGGCCGTCACCGGCCTCGTCGAGCGTCTGGTGCGCCATCACCTGCGGCCGATGCACCTGGCCTCGGCACCCACCGTCACGCCCCGCGCCCGCTATCGCTTCTATCGCGACCTCGGCCCGGACACCCGCGATCTGCTGCTGCTGGTCCTGGTCGATGCGGCCGCGGTGCGCGGCGAGGCGCCGCGACGCGCCTGGCGCCGAGCGTCCCTCGTGCGTGATCTGCTCGCCGGCTGGAGCGAGCAGCAGGAGATCGCGGCGGCGCCGCCGCTGCTCCGTGGCGACGACGTCATGCGCCACTTTGATCTGACGCCCGGCCCCGAGGTCGGCCGCCTCCTCCGGCGCGCCCGCGAGGCCCAGGATCTCGGGCGGGTCAGCACACGTGATGAGGCGCTGGCGTACCTTGACTCGTCGCGGAGGCGCTCATAAAGTACGGTTCACCACGACGCAATCGTCCGCGGTTCTTCCGAGAGGAGATCTCATGAAGGTGTGGCGTGCCGCACTGATCCTGTCTTCCCTGTTGCTGCTTCCATCGGGGGCGATGGCGGCGCCGGCCGGCAAGGTGGTCATCGCCCAGGGCGTCGATCCCTCGACGCTCGACACGATGAACCAGCAGGAGACGCCGGCGTCCGTGGTCGCCACGCATCTCTTCGACACCCTGGTCGAGCGCGATGCCAACCTCAAGGTCGTGCCCGCGCTGGCCGCCGAGCTGCCCCGGCTGGTGTCCGATCGCGTGTGGGAGCTGAAGCTGCGCAAGGGCGTCAAGTTCCACAACGGCGAGGAGTTCAACGCGGAGTCCGTGAAGTTCAGTCTCGAGCGCGTCAAGGACGCCAAGCTGCGCGCCTCGTCCAACTTCCGTCCCATCGACCACGTCGAGATCGTCGATCCCTACACGGCGCGCGTGCACACCTCCAAGCCGTGGCCGACGTTCACGACGATCATGACGTTCCGCCAGGCGTCGATGTACCCGCCCAAAGCCTACGCCGGCAAGGACACGGCCTTCATCTCGAAGAACCCGATCGGCACCGGGCCCTACAAACTCGTGCGGTGGTCGAAGGACGAGGAGATCGTGCTGGAGGCCGACCCCGGGCACTGGCGAGGCGCGCCGCGCATCAAGACCGTCGTGTTCCGGCCAATTCCCGACGACGCCGTGCGGGTCGCGGCGCTTCAGAACGGCGAGGTCGACGTCGCGGTGAACATCCCGCCGCACCTCGCGAGCCCGATCGCCAATCATCCGCGGCTGTTCCTCTCAACGGCGCCGTCCATCCGGACCATCCAGCTGATGTTCCAGACGGCTGAGTACGACGAGCAGCACAAGCTCCTCGGCCCGTACAAGGGCGTCACGGCCGACAAGCGCGTCCGGCAGGCCATCATCTCCGCGGTCGACGTGGACGAGATCATCAAGACGGTGCTCGACGGCAAGGCGATGCGTGTCGCGACGATGCTCACGCCGCTCCACTTCGGGTTCGATCCATCCCTCAAGCCCGTGAAGCAGGACGTGGCGAAGGCCAAGAAGCTGCTCGCCGACGCCGGCTTCCCCAATGGCGTCGAGATCACGCTGAACGGGCCGCAGGGGCGCTACGTGCGCGACAAGGAAGTGGCCGAGGCGGTGACCGGGCAGCTGGCCAAGGCCGGGATCAAGGCGACGCTGCGCACGCACGAGTTCGTCGCCTATCTCAACAATCTGATCTACAAGCACAAGGGCGGACCGGTCTGGTTGATCGGGTGGGGCACGCCCACACTCGATGCCGAGACGATCTACGGACCGCTCTTCCGGACGGGCGCGAACCTCACCAGCTACAGCAATCCCGAGCTCGATCGCCTCTTCGACGAGGCGCAGGCGATCATGGACGAGAAGAAGCGGCTGGCCGAGTACCACCAGATCAACAAGCTGTGGGTCGAGGACGCCGCCGCGGTCCCGCTCTACCAGCAACTGGACCTCTACGGCGCGTCCAAGCGTCTCAACTGGAAAGCGCGCAGTGACGAGCTCATCAAGGCCTACGACATGGCGCTCAAGGACGGCAAGTAGCGGAGGGACGGCTCGGTAGTAGAATAGGCAGCGCCGGGCGGCCGTAATTCAGTGGCAGAATGCCAGCTTCCCAAGCTGGACGTCGCCGGTTCGAATCCGGTCGGCCGCTCCAATAACTCAGGGCCTTACGGGACACCCCGTAGGGCCCTCGCCGTCTCGGGTCACCGAATGGTCACCATGAGACAGCGGGCAGCTGCTTGAAACGCGACGATCACGCCCGCCGCAAACGCGGCGTTCGTGGCGTAGTAGAAGACGTCCTCCCATCTGCCAAGGGCCTTCAGACGCGCTGCCCGCTGCTTCATGTCTAGATGCCGGTCGTTCATGATGTCGAGTAGAGTGTGGCCCAGTTCTTCCGCGTCAGGATTGCGAAGAAGCAGCGTCTCGACCGCCTGAATCTTCTGAACCGATAAGAACGCGTCTTGATTCGTGTGCTCGCGCGACACGACGCGTCCAAGGACCGCCGACAGGATACCGACTACCCAGATAGCACCAGCGATGCCGATCCACACTGCCTCCCGTGTGGCGCACGGCGTTTCGACAAGACGGGACAGCCCATAGAGTCCGCCGCCCATCAAGCCGATTTGCCAGATGAGCGATTGATCCGTGTGCTGTTGCGACGCCTGCGCAAGTGGCCGCGTCTCGCGCATGGCATCCCGATATCCTTCGGCGTTCTTCCTCAGCGCCGCGAGCTGCTCGTCAGGGTCACAGTCCCTCTCCGGCAAGCCACTTTGCCGCCGCAGAGCCGTCTCGCCGCGTGAGGTTCGGAATGAAGCGGTGGTAACGCCGGATCACCATCTCCACCGACGTGTCCCCGAGCTGCTTCGCGACCCAGCCGATGTCCTCGCCCGCCGAGAGCATCAGCGTCGCGAACGTGTGCCGAGTCTGGTACATCGTGCGGTAGCGGAGGCCCGCGCGTCGGAGCGCCGGCTTCCACACGCGCTCGCGCAGGTTGGTCATGTCGAGCGCGCCGCCGTCGCGGTTCGGGAAGATCCACGGCGCGCGCAGTTGGCTCGTGGCGCGTTGGGCAAGCAGCGCGCGTTCGACCGGGGGGAGCATTGCGACGTCGCGGACCGACGCCACTGTCTTCGTTGGCCCCTCGCCGAATCGGTTCACGGTACGCCGGACGCCGAACGTCTTGCGCTGCCAGTCATGTCCTCCCACCGAAGCCCGAGCTGCTCGCCTGGTCGGACTCCCGTGAAGAACGCCACGGTGAAGTATCGGCGGTCCTCGACATCACGCTACGACGCCGAGATCCCTGCGGCGCCTTCACGTCGTAGCCGTGCCGCCGCATCGCAACGACGATCACGCCCAGGCCCGACCATGAGTCGAGCCACGCGTGGATGGCCGCGAGCTCGGGGACCCGGAACTTCACGCGAAGGGAACGCAAGCGCCGCGATGAGGAGAGCGCGGCGACCTCGGTGCTCCTTGTCGGATCATCGACCATTCGTTAGGCCCGATGGTTGAATTGGCGCCGCTGCGCGCCATAACACTTGCCGGAATATGGCGCTCGCAGCTGGCTACCTCCCTGCCCGTCGGCGTGATGGCCGGCTTTTGGAGGCGAGGATTCGCATCGGCCTGTGAGCATCAGCGATTCCGGAGTTGTCGCTCGGCTTCGAGCCAGTCTTCCACGTCTCTACCGGGCCACTCTCCACGCGACAGATAGATCTCGAAGGCGCGCTTGGCGATCTCGTCGTGACTCGGCCGCCGTGCTGCTTGGGTCCTGGGTTCGTCGAGATCTTGTGCGACGCCCGTGGTCTTGCGTTGGTTCGTACCCGCCATCAGAGTCCCCCTTACAGTAAGCTTGACTCGAAGCCCAACTTTTCAGTCCATCCAAGGGTACCCTCCAGGCCGGTAGACCTCGAATTGAAATTCTAGCGAGCCCGAACCCGAAAGAGCCCCCGTCGCGGCAACGGGGTGGGTGCGCCAACACAGCGCGAGTGCGCTGAAGGCAGCCGGAAAGGTCGCCATCTGCGTACTTGTGGATCAGGCGGTTGGGCGGACGCCCCTTTCGACGACATCATGAGATCGTGGACGTGGAACTGGGAGGGTCAAATCCCGGCAAACCCCTTGAACCGGGACCCCGCAGAGGTGCAGCGATGAGCCGCCGAAAGAGCGCCAGTCGCATGCCGCGGGGAGTGCACGTAATATCCGCAGCGGCCACCACTCGAGGGCTTGACAGGCTGAATTAGAACATAGATTCTTTTATCCGTGCCGCGCGCTGCGAAGTTCGACGAGGATCAGATCGTGGCGGCCGCCGGACGGCTGATCGCCACCCGTGGGCCCTCCGGCGCGACGATCGGCGCGATCGCGCGTGCCGTGCGGGCGCCGACGGGTTCCATCTACCACCGCTTCGACTCCAGGGACGTCCTGCTGGCCGAGGTATGGTTGCGCGCTGCCGCCGCCTTCCAGGACGCGTTCTTCGCGAGGCTGGCGGGCCCGGTGCCCTGGCAAGCCGGCCTTGCGGCGGCGCTCCACATGGCGCAGCGAGCCCGCCAGCACCCTGATGAGGCCCGGTTGCTGCTGCTCCACCGCCGAGATGACTTCGTCGACCGCGGATGGCCACCGGCCATGCGCCGGCGGGCCCAGCGGCTCGGGCGACAGATCGACACCGAGCTGCGCGCCTTCACCCGTCGCCTGTGTGGCCGCGAGGACCCGCGAAAGGTCCGGATCGTCGCGTACGCCGTCGTCGAAGCGCCCTTCGCGGCCATCCGTCGCCACGTCGCCGCCCGTGAGAACCTCCCGCCGTATGTGGATGTGCTGATCCGAACCACGTATGAGGCCGTGATTGGCCTGCTCGGTGTTCCGGACTAGACGGAAGTGAGGCCGGACGATGCGATTCCCCTCGAAACTCGTCGACGTGCTGACCACGTATGACTCGGTGTTCTTGAGGCTGGCGCTGGGAGTGACGTTTCTCGCGGCGGTGTCCGATCGCTTCGGGATGTGGGGACCGCCAGGAAGCCCGAACGTCGCCTGGGGCAATCTCGAACGGTTCGCGTCCTATGCGGCCACGCTCAACCCGTGGGCTCCGGCGGCGCTGATCCCGGCGATCGTGTGGATCGTCACCATCGCCGAGACGGGCTTTGGATGCGCGCTGATCCTCGGTCTCGCGACTCGATGGTCGGCGTTCTCGAGCGGAGTGCTGTTGCTGTTGTTCGCGCTCGGCATGACCGTTGGCACAGGAGTGAAGTCGGGGCTCAACGCCTCGGTCTTCTCGGCCTGCGCGGCCGCCTTCGCGCTCGCCACGCGGCCCGCCGACCCGTGGACCGTCGATGCTCGCCGCGCGAGGAAATGAGGCAAGCATGGGTGCAAGCGAAAACGTCCAGGTGATGCTCGAGATCTTTCGCTCGATCGAGCGACGCGATGCTCAACGCTTCCTCGACCTCTGCCATTCCGACGTGGAGTTCCACTGGCCACCATCGCTCCCCTACGGTGGGGCTTCACGTGGCCGGCCCGGCACGAGCCCCACCTGGAGCGACACGTGGCTTCCCCTCCAACCTGGCGAGACCGAGCGAAGGATGGATCCCCGTGTCGTGGCCGCGGGCGACGACGAAGTCGTCGTGCTCTGGCGTCAGCGGGGGATCAATCCGGATGGCGACCGATTCGATGGCCCGGTGCTCGGTCTCTATCAGGTCCTGGAGGGAAGGCTCGCGCGGGCTCAGATGTTCTATTTCGACACCGCGGCGCTGGTCAGCTTCCTGGCGAAGACCAGAGGCACGGCTGAGACCTGACCCCAATTCCGTTCACACCTTCACGGCGGCGTTCGATCGGCTTCGACGGCACGGCCGTTGCTGATCGTCATAAGACGATGCCGATTGCACACCGGGCAAAGCGCTTGACCATGAAGATGATGGTTTGGGCCACGCTCGTCATGGCGACGCTGTTCGGTACCTCGTCGCTCGAGGCGGGTTCAGTCAACGTTCGGATGGTCGAAGGCCACACGCGGGGCTTCCTGGTTCTGCGGACGATGAGTGGAAAAGCACTCGCACACGGCGAGATGGCTCAACGATGCAGCGGGGGACTCGTGCACGGGCATCTGACCTTGAACTTCGCCGATGGCTCACTCTGGGACGAGCACGTGACCTACTCGCAAGAAAAAGTGTTTCGGCTCGAAGCCTTCCGGCACGTGCAGCGTGGTCCGTCGTTCCCGACGAGCGAGGTTTCCTTCGACCGCGGCAGCGGCCGTTTCCAGGCGCGAATCCAGGACAAAAAAGGTGACGAGGTCAAAGAAGCCAGCGGCCCGTTCGACATGCCGGCCGATCTCTACAACGGCATGACCCTGGTGTTGCTCAAGAATTCCGCTCCGGGAGCCGGCGTCTCGGGCCAAATGGCGGTCTTCGGCCCGAAGCCCCGACTCATCAAGATGGAGCTGATCCACGAGGGTGAGGACACGATACGGGTCGGACCGATCACGAAGACGGCCTGGCGCTATCTCGTCAAGCTGGAGATCGGCGGGCTGACCGGCGTGCTCGCATCGGTGGTCGGCAAGGACCCGCCCGATCTACGCTACTGGTTGATGGCCGGTGACGTTCCGGCCTTCGCGCGATTTCAGGGTGCGATGTACATGAATGGTCCGGTCTGGCGGATCGAGTTGACGCCGGTCGAGTGGCCGAAGTGAGGCGCGCCGTTCAGTCTCGTGCCTCGCGCGTCTCGTCGCGGATCAGGGTGCACTGCCGGATCTCACCTGCTCCCTGCTCAGGGGAGACCACCTGCAGGCGTGGCCGGCCGACGAAGTACCTGACGCCGGCCTCGCCTTTGACGTAATAGACCTGGCCTGCCTTGACGTCCAGTGTCACGGCTGACTTCGCCGCATCGTCGATGGCCTTGAAGCGCAGGAGATCGGGATTCGCGCGCTCCGGAGCCGGAGTCGTGTGACGGTAGGACGACTGTCGTGATGCGGTGCGGGCCCACAGCTCCACCAGGCCCGGCCTCACGACGTACGGATAATAGCCACCGTTGCGCAAGGTCGTGACGACCTTGTCGTGGGCCTTGACGTCGTAGCTCAAGGCCTCGCCGGCGAACTCCGGAGTCCGGTAGATGTAGATCACCGCCATGCCTCTCGGAATCTTCGCGACCGGCCGGAACCCGAAACCGTGCGTCGCGCACCCGGCGAGGAGCAGGACGCCGATCAAGGACGCTGCGATCGAAACCGATCTGTGGCGCATGCCGCTCTCCTTGGAGAAGGTCGATCCCGTCAGGGCTGGAACACGTAATCGAGGCCGATGAGAAGCGGAACGAACTCCGTGTCGAAATGCGGCCCGAAGACGGCGCGGCCAGGATTGGGGCCGCGGCTGCCGGACACCTCGGTGCTGAGGCCGTGTGCGTTCCTCGGGTCCATGTTGTCATGGGTGAGCAGGTACCGGGCCTCGGCTCGGAGGCGAAGGCGCGACGTGATCGGGAGAGCGACGCCGAGAAGCGCCCCGAGGGCAGGCACGACGTTGGTCTGGCCCGGATGTACGCCAATCGCCACCAGCCCGCATCCCAACCCGCCGTACGCGAACTTTTCCCCCGGCCCATCCAGGAAGACGCGCCCGGTGAAGCTCCCCAGGACCGCGCCGCGATCCTGACCGACGCGCACCGCCTTCAACGAGCGGGGCAGGACGCCCGGCGTCGACGTCCCCCAGTAGAGGCCATCGACCTGCAGCCCGAAGTGAGTCAGCCAGAGCGAGGCGGTCGTGCCGCCGACCGGGCCGAGCGCAGCCCTCACGTCGTGCGATTCCGTGCTGCCCACGCGAGGTTCAACGATCTTCACGTCCTGGTCGCCGCTGATCGTCAGCCCTCCCGTGACCCCGAGGCTCGACTCACCGCGCCCCGGGGTCGTCGGCGCAACGACCAGCGTCACCAACAGGGGCGTCGACCACATCACGCGCGCGACGAATCGTGTTCGGCTCAACCGGGACGCCTACGATTGACGTTGTCCCGGCATCCCGAAGCTGTTCGACTCGTGCGACAGCCCATCAAAGCACGCTAGCACGCTCATTCGAGAGCACCGGCAAGCTTTCGAAACCTTGACCATCGGGATCGGGGGTTACGCGATCCGTAACCCCCGATCGTGTCTGTCAGGCGGCGTGGCTGTTGCGCGGAGCTGCTTCGGCCTGCTCGGCTTCCTGGGCCATGCGCTCGCCCAGAGACTCGAGCTCGTCGTCATCGATCTTGTCGGCGAGCTTGAACATCTCGTCTTCTTCTTCCTCGACGTGGTGCTCGACCAGCTCTTCGAGCACGGTCATCTTCGCCTCGAAGTGCTCGTCCTCGGGGTCGACCGTGGGCAACTCGGCCAGCACGAGCTTGACCACGTGATGCTCCTCGTACGCCTCGAGGACCATCTCCTCCGCTTTCTTCGATGGCACTTCGCGCAGGGCGGGGTAGAAGATCTCTTCCTCGATCTTCGTGTGCAACGTGAGCTTGGCGCCGATCTCGTCCATCAGACGGCGCCGCTCGGGCGCCCCTTCCGCCTTTCCGACTCTCTTGAAGAGGGCTTCCACTTCGCGATGCTGTTTCTTGAGCAGCTTCACCGGATCCATGATGCGGTGGCTCCTTTCGCGGCGATCTTCTCCGCTGCCACGCTGCACGTCGCGTTCCGGCGACGCTGAAAGGAACCCGCGGCGCCGCTGGCCGCCCAATTGCACCACCGAGGGCCCCATGAGCGCCGACGTGACCGCAGATCTGACCGTCGAAGTCCGCCTGAACTTGCTGGATTTCTCGTGGTCCTGGGAGATCCGTCACACGCGAACCCATACGCTGGTGGAGTCGGGGGCGGGGCGGCAAGACTATCCCTCGGCTGACGACGCGTACTCTGCTGGATGCACGCGGCTGGCGGCCCTCACCGCGGGCAACGTGGAAGAGGCTGCCTGAGCACGCGCTGACTCCCGAGCGCCACCGCGAGTCGCCGGCATCACTCCTGCACACCTCCCGGCCGCCATGAAGCTGAGGGGCACGGCCTCGAAATTGCGGCGCGGAACCTTGAAGCTCCGTGGGCGTGGGACGTGGCTGGGTGCGGGGGCGGTCGCGCTGGCCGTTCCCGCCATGTTCTTTTCCCGGCGCTTCGCGAGACTCCTCTTCGAGCATCACGACGACGCCTTGATCGCGCTCCAGTGGATGCCGGGCGTCGGCGTCTTGCTCGGGTCTCTGGCGTCACGGCGGAAATCCGGGCCGCCACCGCCGCTCTACGAGAGCGAGTCGATGCGGGTTGTCCGGGACGCGGTCGCCAAGGTCGCGCCGACCGGCGCGACGGTCGTCCTGCGCGGAGAGACCGGAGTGGGCAAGGAGCTGGTCGCCCGCGACGTCCACGACTCGTCACTGCGCCGCACTCGACCCTTCGTGAAGATCAACTGCGCGGCGCTCCCGTCCGAGCTGCTCGAAGCCGAGCTGTTCGGTTACGAGCGCGGCGCCTTCACCGGCGCCGAGGCGCGCAAGCGCGGGCGCTTCGAGCACGCCGACGGCGGCACGTTGCTCCTCGACGAGGTGGGCGAGCTCCCGCCGGAGCTTCAGCCGAAGCTCCTTCACGTCCTCCAGGACGGCGAGTTCTTTCGCATCGGCGGTGCCCAGCCCATCCGCTGCGACGTCCGCGTGCTCGCCGCCACCAACCGCGATCTGGAATCAGCGGTCGAGGCGGGCGAGTTCCGCCAGGACCTCTACTATCGACTCAACGTCGTCGAGATCCGTATCCCACCTTTGCGCGAGCGGCCGGAGCACATTCCCGCGCTCGTCGAGTACTTCCAGCGTCGCTTCGTCACCGAGTACGGGCAGCCGGCGGCCGTGAGCGCCGCGACCCTCGAGCTCTTCCGCGGCTACGACTGGCCGGGCAACGTGCGGGAGCTCGAGAACATGATGCGGCGGATCGCCGTGCTCGGGAGCGACGATCACGTCGCCGACGAGCTCCGGTCCCGCGCGAGGGCGCGCGTCGCGCTCGACGGCGCCATGTCAGGCCGCGCCACCGACGCCGAGGTGCGCGGGCTCAAGGAGATCTCGCGAGAGGCCGCACGCGAAGCCGAGCGCGCCGTGCTGCTCGCCGCCCTCGAGCGCGCCGGCTGGAATCGCCTGCACGCCGCCCGGATCCTGGGCATCAGCTATCGCTCGCTCCTCTACAAGCTCGCGGATCATCGGCTGCGGCCGCCGGCTCGCGGCGCGGGCGGCGGCTCCGTCGCCTGAGGGTTGTGTAGGTAAAAACTTTCGCCACCGGATTCTGGGGTTGCGTTCGCGAATTCGACGCGTGATCCTTTTGCGCCAATGCCCACTCCCTGCGCAAGGCCCGCCTGAGCGTGGACCTTTCCGGACTCCGTGTACTCGTCGTGGACGACCACATCGACACGCTCGACATGATGCGCGTCGCGCTCGAGCTCTGCGGCGCGGCCGTGATGGTGTCGAACACCGCTCGCGAAGGCCTGCAGGCCGTCGTTCGGTACGGCCCGGACATCGTGCTCAGCGATCTGGCGATGCCCGAGGAGGACGGCTTCTGGCTGCTGGATCAGGTCCGGTCACTGCGAGCGCAGGCGGGCGAAGGATTGCCCGTCATCGCGGTCACCGCACACGCGCGTCGCTACGGCTACGAGGAGATCTTGCGCGCCGGCTTCAATGGGCTCATCCGCAAGCCGGTCGATCCGGTGTCGTTGTGCGACGACGTTCGCGGATTCGTCGACCGAGGCTAGGCGCTTTCGGAGCTGGCCGCTACCGACACGGCGACGCGCACGAAGGCGTGCGGGTCCACCGGCTTCGTGAGGAAGGCGTCGAAGCCCGCGCCGAGCGCGCGCTGGCGATCCTCGGGACGCGTCAGCGCCGTCACCGCGACCGCCGGGATCCGTGACGCGGGCGGCGGCAGCGCCTGCCGCACTTCGCGGATCAGATCGAAGCCGCTGCGGCCCGGCATCGACAGGTCGCTGATCAACACGTCGAATCGCGTCGTGGACAGGCCGTCGAGCGCCGCCGCCACATCACCCACGGCCATCACGTCGGCACCGTGCTGGCGGAGCACCGCAGAGAGCAGCTCCAGCGAATCCGCATCGTCGTCGACCAGGAGCACGCGGGCCCCATCGAGCCGAAGTCCATCGGCGGCAACCTCCACCGTCTCGAGCCCGGTCTCACCGGCGGTCGTCTCGGCGGCCAACGGTAGCGTCACCGTGAACGTGGCCCCGCGCCCAGGGCCGTCGCTCTCGACCCTCACGGTGCCACCGTGCAGCTCGACGAGGTTGCGCACGATCGCGAGACCGAGGCCGAGTCCGGCCTGACGCCGGCTGCCGCCGGCATCGGCCTGGCGGAAGCGGTCGAAGATGTGGGGGAGCAGATCGGGGTCGATGCCGAAACCGGTGTCGCGCACCGTGAGGCACGCGTCGTTGCCCACCCGCTCGAGGCGCACCGTGATGTCGCCCCCCGCCGGCGTGAACTTCACCGCGTTGCCCACGAGGTTCGTCACCACCTGGCCGAGGCGAAGCGCATCGCCGCGCACTGTCGCGGGATCCGGTGCGACGGTGAGCTTCACGCCCTTCTCGGCGGCGGCGCCGGCGAGCGACTCGGCGGCGTCCTGGACAATCGGGCCGAGGGCGACCGGGCGGAGGTCGAGCAGGAGCTTGCCGGTGATGGCCCGCGAGAGATCGAGCAGGTCCTCGATGAGCCGGGCCTGCAGTCGCGTGTTGCGCTCGATGCTCTCGAGCGCCCGCTCGGTCTGCGCCGGGCTCACCCGACCGGCGCGGAGCAGCTTCACCCAGCCCAGCATCGCGGTCAGCGGGGTCCGGAGCTCGTGCGAGAGCACGGCCAGGAACTCGTCCTTGGAGCGATTGGCCTGTTCGGCCTCCGCCCGCGCGTGGCGCTCGCTCTCCGCCAGGTGCGCACGATCGATGGCGAGCACCGCGCGGTCGGCGACGCGCCGGAGGAAATCGAGGTCCGCCTCCGTGAAGACGCGCGGCGTCGCGGCCCCGACGTGGAGCACGCCGACGAGTGTGTCACCCGAGCGCAGCGGCACCCCGACCAGCGAGCGCACGCGCTTGCGCAGGAACGGACTCACGACCTCGACGTCGGCGAGGTCGTTGAAGATCAGGCCGCCCGCGCTCTCCGCGATGGACCCGGCCACGCCGGTGCCCAGCGGAATGCAGAGGTCCTCGAAGAGCTCCTCGTGGAGGCCCTCCGATTCGATCGGGCGCAGCCCCCGCCGGCTCTCGTCCCACAGCAACACCGTGGCCGTGTCGCAGGCCAGGACCTCGCGGATCCGCCGCATCAGCTCGACCAGGAGCTCGTGCAAGCCGAGTTGAGAGAGGGCGTGGTCGGTGACCAGCTGGAGCTTCCGCAGCGTGGTCGCGGCGGCCTCGGCCTGCTCGCGGGCCTCGTGCTCGGCCGTGAGGAGCCGGCGCAGCTCCTCCTCGATCCGCTTCCGCTCGGTGATGTCCATCATGGCGCCGATCATGCGGACGGGACGGCCGCTCTGATCGCGGAGCGTGGTGGCCCGCGCCGCCACCCAGCGCGGGCCGGCGCCGTCGCCGGGCTGCACGCGATACTCGATCTCGTACTCGGCCGCGTCGTTGATGGTGAGCGCGCGCCTGATGGCGGCCTCGATCCGGCGGCGATCGCGGGGATCGACCCGGGCCAGAAACGACGCCCGCGTCATCGGTGCGTCGACCGACCCGAGGATCGAATCCATGCGCTCCGACCACGTGGCCCGATCGGTCGCGACGTCGTACTCCCACAGGCCGAGCCGCCCTGTTTCCACCGCGAGCCGCTCCCGCGCCGCGATCTCGCGGCGCTCCAGCTCGGCGCGGCGGCGCTCGGTGAGATCGGTCAGCGCGACCACCGTGCCGGTCATGCGCCCCTCGACGAAGATCGGGTGAGCCCAGGACTCGGCCAGAAAGGACGCGCCGTCGCTCCGGTGAATGATCTGCTCTCGCAGAGAGGGCGAGCGCTCACCCCGGTGGTCGGGCACGAGCTCGCGCACGTCGCGCCCCAGCACGCTCGATGGGCTCCCGCCGAGCATCTCGGCGCAGGCGCGGTTGGCAAAGATACAACGGCCGTCGAGGTCGACGCCCAGGATCGCCTGGCCGGTGGAGTCGAGGAGCGCCAGTCGCTCCTGCGCCAGGCTGAGCCGCTCGCGCTGGGCCACGGCCAACCGCCGGCGGGAGCGGTGAAGCAATTCGGAGAGCACGGAGACTCCAACGCCGACGGACACGAAGAGAACGAGTGCCAGGATCTCGGCGGGGGCGCTGACGCCGAACTGGTTGATCGGATGCAACCAGAAAAAGTCGACCGCGGCGGCGGACAGCAGACTCGCCACGATGCCCGGCATGAAGCCGCCGTACCAGGCGGCCCCGACCACCGCCGGAAAGAACGTGAAGAACGGCAGGTGCACGTCCCAGAGGGGATTGAGCGCGATGCGGATCACCGTGGCAGCGACGACGCAACCGATCGCGACGAGATAACCAGTCACGAGGTTGGTGAGCGTAACGAACGCGTGCCCGCGGCGCAAGCGATGTCTGACAGGCTGCTGTAAAAGCTACAGAAGCGCTACGAACGGAGCGTGGCGATCATCCGAGGGCGTGGTCCTTGCACTGCTGAATCGAGAGTACAACGATGCGCGTCTGGGACTTTCTCAAGGAGACGTTCAGCGAGTGGAGTGAGGACCGAGCGCCGCGGATGGGCGCCGCCCTCGCGTACTACACGGTTTTCTCGCTCGCCCCGGTGCTGGTGATCGCCATCGGGGTGGCCGGAATCTTCTTCGGTCAGCGCATGGCCGAGGGCCGCCTGATGCACGAGATCCGCAACCTGGTCGGGCCCGAGGGTGCCGGAGCGATCCGGGCGATGATCGCCAACGCGGCAGCCGATCGCCCGGGTGGGGTGGTCGCCACGATGATGGGTGTGGCCGCCCTGGTCTTCGGCGCGACCGGGGCCTTCGTCGAGCTCCAGGATGCCTTGAACACCATCTGGAAGGTCCAGCCCAGGTCCCGTGGGCTCCTTCGTATGCTGAGGGACCGCTTCCTCTCGTTCACCCTCGTCGTCGGGATCGGGTTCCTGCTGCTGGTATCGCTAGTGATCAGCGCAGCCCTGGCTGCCCTGGGCTCGGTCACCGCTCGGTACGTGTCGCCCTCTCTGCTCCACGGCGTGAACTTCCTGGTCTCCTTCGGCGTCATCACGGTGCTGTTCGCGATGATCTTCAAGATCTTGCCCGACGCGAAGATCGGGTGGCGCGACGTGTGGCTGGGAGCCGCCGTCGCCTCGCTGCTCTTCTCCGCCGGTAAGTTCATCATCGGTCTCTACCTGGGCAAGAGCGGCATGGCTTCCGCCTATGGTGCGGCCGGCTCCCTGGTGATCGTTCTCGTGTGGGTGTACTACTCGGCGCAGATCCTCTTCCTCGGCGCGGAGTTCGCGCACGTCTACGCGCGCCGTCGCGAACAGGCGTTGAAGCCCGTGACCGACGTCGGTGTCGGCGTTCCTCCGACACGCCCGCGTTACGAGGTCGCCGCGCTGGCCGCGGTCGGCGGTTTCCTCCTCGGACGGACGCCGCTGCGGCGCGTCGCCACCAGCGCCCCGGAGGCGGCGAAGACCGCCGCCGAGGTTGCGCTGGCCGTCGCGGCGATCGAGCGCGTCCGTCGAGCGCGGAACGGGAAGCGCGTGGCCTAGACGCGCGGTACGACTTTCGGAAAATCTCTTCTCGACCGCGAAGCCAACTCCGCAATTTCCCGTTCGGCATGCGGCTTGCTCCTCAGCACGGTCGACATGCGTATCTTCGAGCCGAGAGTTGCTTCCTTCATCAAGGTGCTGGCCGCGATCTCGCTCGTCGCGCTCGTACTGACCCCGATCGCATGGGGCTACGAGCAGCGGCGACAAGCCCGCGCGTGGCAGATGGCGGCGTGCACGTACCGGGTGCGCGAGGTGGCGCTTCGAACGGCGATCGTTCGCTTGGAATACGCGAGCGACCCGTGCGGCGCCCTTCAGCGTCTCGGCTTCGAGCTGGAGGCACCTCGCTAATTCACCGTCCGTCGGCGCTGATGCGGATCGCATAACGCATCGCGCCTTGCCGGCGCACTCCCGCCAGCGCAGTGTGCGCTCTGCCGGGGGACCGCATGGGCGACGCCGACAACCGACGTCCACAGCTCGACGTCGGCATCGAGGCGCTGATCGAGGAGATGGTGCCGGAGGCGTTGTGTGACGCCTGCCTGGCCTTCGCGTTCGAGGTTGCCCTCGACGACGTCCACGCCGCCGTGCCCCGGGTCCTGCAAGCCTCGCTGCGCTTCACGCGCAAGAGCTCGGAATGCTTCCGCTGCGCGCGCACGCTGGAGCTGCTGACCATGCGCTGACCGTGCACTCTTTCCAATACCTGGTGGGCGCGCTCTGGCGGCACATGCCTTGCTCGACCACCTCTCCACGAGCGCTGACACATCATGGCGATTGTCGTCGAAGGTCTGCGGGATCCAGCGCTCCGCCGCCTGATCCGCAAGAAGCTCGATGCTCTCCGCGATCACCTCCGACAACCACCCACCGCCGTTCGCGTCGGATTCACCGACGAGAATGGCCCCAAGGGCGGCCCCAGCATCCGCTGCGCGCTCACCATCGACATGGCTCGCCGGCGAGCGGTGCACGTCGAACACACCGCGACGACGCCGCGTCGGGCGTTCGACCTCGCCTTCGATGCGCTCGAGCGGCGAGCGCTCCAGGAGATCGATCGCACGCGCGATCGCCGGCGACGCCCCAAGAAATACTTCCTGGCCAGGCGCCTGCTCGAATCCGAAGCCGGGCCGCCGGTCGAGCGGCGCGGCGGTGAGCGCCGCACGGCATGAGCGCCGTGGACTTCCGTCAACGCTTGCGCGAGCTGGCGCGCTTCGAGCCGAGCGGCTCACCGGTCGTCAGCGTCTACCTGAACACCGAGTGGGTGGACGAGCACCAGCGCGAGCGCGTGCGCATCTTCGTGAAGAACGCGCTGGCCGAGGCGCGCGGCCGCCGCTGGGCCGACCGTGACGACCTCGACTGGATCGAGCGTCAGAGCGGAACGCTCATCGAGTGCGCGGTCTTCGAGGACGCCAACGGCGCCGTGCTGTTCGCGTGCGGCAGCGCCTCCCTGCGCGAGCTGCTTCCGCTGCGGGTGCCGTTCGACGACACCTTCGTCGTCGACGCGCGTCCCTACGTGCGGCCGCTGGCCGGCATCGTCGACGACACGCCGCCGGCGCTCATCGTGCTCGCCGACGGGGTCAGCGCGCGGCTCATCGCCCTCGACGCGAGCGGGGTGACGGACGAGACCGTGCTGCAGGCCGAGGTGCCGGGCCGCCACGAGAGCGGTGGGTGGGCCGATCTCGCCCAGTCGCGCTACGAGCGTCACATCCTCGAGCACCGCGAGCAGCACTTCGCGGCGGTGGCGGCCGCCATTGGCGCCTGGACCGAGCGGTACGACGCGCATCACATCGTGCTGGCCGCCGAGCCGCGTTCGGCGGCGGCGTTACGCAAGCACCTGCCGGAGGCGGTGGCGGCGCGGATCGCCGGCGTGGTGGCCGGAGCCCGACACGAGAGCTCGCCGGTGATCGCCGACCGTGCCGCCGGCGTCCTCGCGCGGGTCGCTCAGCAGGCCGACGAGCGCCGCGTGGACGAGGCGCTGGCCGACGCCGCGGAAGGGAGCACGGCCGTCGCCGGCGTGACGGCGACGGTGGGCGCGGTGAACCGAAACGCCGTCCGTCACCTGTACGTGCTCACCACGTTCCGCGAGCCGGGCGCGGTGTGCCAGGACTGCGGCGCGCTTCAGCGCGGCGTCCACTTCACGTGTCCGTTCTGTGGCCGGGGCACACGGACCACCGAGCTCGGTGAAGCGCTGGTCGAGCGCGTGCTCGCGTCGGGCGGCGAGGTGACCACGCTCGAGAGCCACCGGCCGCTGGCCGGGCACGGCGGCGTCGTCGCCCGCCTCCGGTACGCGGCATGAGGCCCCTCTGGAAGGGCCTGGTCACCTTCGGGCTGGTGTCGTTTCCCGTCGGTCTCTACTCGGCGACACGCCGTCAGGCCGAGCTCCACTTCCGCCTCCTCCACGAGAAGGACCAGGCGCCGATCGATTATCGGCGCTTCTGCACCGAGGAGGACGTGGAGGTCGACTGGAAGGACATCGTCAAGGGCTACGAGTACGAGAAAGGCCGCTTCGTCGTCGTGACCGACGAGGATTTCGAGCGCGCGGGGGTGGCGGGCACGCACACGATCGAGATCCGCGACTTCGTGCCCGCCGGTGACATCGACTTCGCCTACTTCGAGATGCCCTACTGGCTGGTCCCGGATGGGCCGGGGCGCAAGGCCTACGCGCTTCTGCGCGAGGCGCTCGAGGAGAGCGGCCGCGTGGGCATCGGGACCATCGTCATCAGGGAGCGCGAGCGCCTCCTCGCGCTCCGTCCAGCCGGGCCGGGCTTGATGCTCACGACGATGCGCTTCGCCTCCGAGCTGCGTGCGGTCGACGAGCTGAACATGCCTCAGCCGGCGGCGGCCTCGAAGAAGGAGCTGGCGCTCGCGCTCCAGCTCGTCGAGACGCTGGCCGGTCCTTTCAAGCCCGAGCAGTACCATGACGCGTACACGGAGGCGCTCCGCGCCGTCATCGAGGCGAAGATCGAGGGCAAAGAGGTCAGCGCACCCAAGACCAGCCGCCCGCCCAGGGTGGTCAGCCTGGTGGACGCGCTGCGGAAGAGCCTGGCCGCTCCGCGGGCCGCCGGGCAGGCGAAGACCGCGGTCAGGAAGCGCGCGCGACGCCGCGAGAAGAAGGCCGCATAGCCTCGTCGGTCAGCTCGGTCAGCCGCTGCGCGTTCGCCACCGCGTAGCCGCGCTCGACGTTGTTGAAGTACGCATACACGTCGCGCCCACTCCGCTCATCATCCGCCGCTGCAAGACGAGCGCCAGGGAGCGCCGGGCACGTGAGTTGCACGATTCTGGCGGCTATCACACGCGAACGCTCTTCGAAGGCGCGATCTCGTGAGAACGCCGCCGATCGAGAAGGAAGGTACGCCAATGAAGCTCGTGTCAGCCGTCGTCATGGTATTCACTCTCGTCGCTCCCGTCCTCGCTCAGCAATCGCCGCCCGGCTCGGCCCAGACACCGGGTCAACCGCCGTCGACCTCTGCGCCGTCGAGCTCGTCTCAGCCGATGCTCCAGATCGACAGCAGCTCGATCGTCGGGAGCCCGGTCCGCTCTCCCGATGGCAAGGACCTCGGCAAGATCAGCCGGTTGATGATCGATCCGCGCGAAGGCCGCGTCACGACCGCGATTATCTCGATGGGTTCGAAGCTCGGGATCGGTGGTCGCAACGTCGCCGTGCCGTGGACGTCGCTCAGGGTGGGTCAGGATCAGCAGAAGCTCGTCTTCACCGTGGACCAGCGACTGCTCGATCAAGCGCCGTCGGCCAGCCCCGCAAGTGAGGACAAGCAGGAGCGGTCGGAGGACAGCAAATAACTCAGTGGTCGGAAAGGGCGGGGCGGGCGAGACCTCTCGCCCGCCGCGCTCAGCTCACGCGATAGGCGTCACGACGGTGTTCCTCGGACGCGGGACGGTTCTCCGGCGTAGCCCGACCGTCATCGGAATGCTCCGCCTCCGCTTCGCGATGCCTTTCATCGTCCGCAGCCGTCTGTCCAGGAAGTCGCGTGGCCACTGGGGCTCTCGAATCGTCATCGTGCGACGAGAAGGGGCAGCAACGGAGGTGCCACCGAGCGGGGCCGCTGGCACTGGCCCTGCAATCCTTGCATCGCGGAGGTGACCGATCATGACCAAGTCCCTGGTGTTTCTCCCCGTGCTGGCGCTGAGCGTGAGTGCAATCGCTTGCGCGGGCCCCACACGGAGCACCACCAACGATCCATCGGCGTTGCCTGGAACGAGGCCCCCGCATTCCGATGATCTGAAGCGCAGCGATCCCAACACCGACGCCGAGGAGCATCCCAATCCCGCGCGGCCGTCGGGTGGACCCGGCACGGGCGGCGGCACGAACTGAAGAGCATTGAGGCTCGCGTGGCGGCTCTCGCGCGCGAGGAAGTCGTTCGGACCGTGTCGAAGCCACGCGTGGAATGGGGAGGTATTGGAGGGGGCGTCTCGCCCCCTCCAATCTTCATAATCATGGCGCTCACGCATTTCATCAGGCGCTGAGTCACGTCCGCTCCCTGATCTCACGGCAGCAGACTCTCGAGCAATGCCTTCATCTCGGCGCTGTTCCACTCTCGTGCTCCGACGGCGACTCCAGCCACGTCTCCGCCCGGCCGCACCACGAAGGTCGAGGGAAGACCGACGACCCGCCAGGCGCCGGCGGTCTTCGAATCGGGATCGAAGAGGATGGGGAAGGTGAGGGCGAGGTTGCGGACGTAGGGATCGATCAGCGTGGCGGGAGCGCCGCGATCCACGGACACGCCCACCACGACCAGGCCACGATCGCGATAGGCGCGCCACAGCGCTTCCAGCGTCGGCATCTCGGTCGTGCACGGCGTGCACCACGTCGCCCAGAAGTTCAGGACGACGACCTTGCCTCTCCAGGTGTCGAGCGTCGCGTCGCCGCCGCCCCGACGGGCGAGCCGGAAGCTCGGGCCACGCTGGCCTTCCTTGAATTCGGACACGCCGGCGCGCTCGAAGACGTCGGCGACCCGTGTCCCGTGGCCGTGGCGGTGACCACCGTCCTCGCCGGCGCGGCGCCCGGGCAGGCCCCACAGCAGTGCGCCCAGCAACGTCAGCGCGAGCGCGAGCTGCACCAGGCGCCGGCGCCGGGTCAGGGCGAGGGTGTGAGACACCCAGCTCTTCACACGCCGAGCTTCTCGCGCGTGATCGCGCTCTCGCGCAGCTCGTGGGCGGGGCCCTCGAAGACGATCGCGCCCTTCTCCATGATGTAACCACGGTCGCACACGTTGAGCGCCATGCGCGCGTTCTGCTCGACCAGCAACACGGTGACGCCGAGCCGCTTGAGCTCGGTGATCATCTCGCGGATGTGACGCACCATGGCGGGCGCCAGGCCCTGGGTGGGCTCGTCCATGAGGATGATACGCGCCCCCGCCATCATCACGCGCGCGATGGCCAGCATCTGCTGCTCACCGCCCGAGAGCGTCTTGCCGGGCTGGTCGAGACGCTCCCGCAAGCGCGGAAAGTGATCGAACACCTGGCCGAGACGCTCGCGACGGAGCGTGGACGACCGGCCGCGCACGGCCGAGAGGCCGAGCTCCAGGTTCTCGCGCACGGTGAGCCCGGGAAAGATGCGGCGGTTCTCGGGCACGAGGCCGACGCCCCGACGTGCGATCTCGTGCGGGCGCAGACCGATCAGGGACTGGCCGTCGAACTCGATCGTGCCGCGCCACGGGCGGAGGAAGCCCATCGCCGTCTTCATGAGCGTGGTCTTGCCCATCCCGTTCTTGCCGAGCAGCGCGACGGCCTCGCCCTGGCGTACCTCGAGCGACACCCCGAAGAGGATCGGCGTCGCGCCGTACCCGGCGTGGACTTCGCGAAGACGCAGCACCGGGTCAACCCGTGGGCATCAGTCGTCGGCGCCGCCGAGATAGGCGTCGATGACGCCGGGATCGGTGCGGATCACGTCCGGAGGCCCTTCGGCGATCTTCTTGCCGAAGTGGAGCACGGCGATGCGGTCGGAGATCCCCATCACGACGCTCATGTCGTGCTCGATCAGCAGGAGCGTCAGCCCGCGCTCACGGACGGTGGCGCGGATGAGCGCGGTGGCGTCCCTGGTCTCGCCCGGCGTCATGCCGGCCGTCGGCTCGTCGAGCAGCAGCAGCGTCGGCTCGGTCGCCAGCGCGAGGCAGATCTCGAGATAGCGCTGCTCGCCGTGGGAGAGGTTCTCGGCCAGCTCGTCGCGGCGTGCCGAGAGCCCGAACGCGTCCAGGAGCGCGCCGACGCGGTCGTCGACGTCGGGGCGACGCCAGAGCGAGGCCAGGCGGCCGGCGACCGTCGTGCGGGACTGGCAGGCCACGCGCACGTTCTCGACGACCGAGATCTCCGGGAAGATGTTGGTGATCTGGAACGTCTTGGCCACGCCGCGCCGGTTGATGATCTCGGGTGACAGGCCGGTGATGTCGTCGCCGCGAAAGCGCACGCGGCCGGCCGTCGGCGCGTGGAGCCCGCTGATCACGTTGAAGAGCGTGGACTTGCCGGCGCCGTTGGGCCCGATGACCGAGAAGATCTCGCCCGGGCGGACCTCGAACGACACGCCGTTGAGGGCGGCCAGCGCGCCGAAGTGGCGCGACAGGCCGTCGACCTCCAGCATCGGCGCCGACGGCGAGACTACGCCGTTGCCCGCCATGGACGGGTGAACAGACGGCGGAGGCCGAGCAAGCCCCGCGGCATGAACAGCACGATCACGATCAACACGGCGCCGATCACGATGAAGTACCAGTCCACGTACGAGGAGACCTTGTCGCGGAGGATGGTGAAGAACGCGCCGCCGATGATCGGCCCGACCAGTGTCCCGAGGCCGCCGATCATCACCGAGATGATGAACTCGCCCGACTCCGTCCACAGCATCAGGTCGGGCGTCGCGTAGGCCGCGCGGATCGGATAGATCGCGCCGGCGAGACCGGTCAGGAGCGCGGAGACGAGGCAGACCGCCATCTTGTAGCGCTGGACGTTGTAGCCGAGGAAACGCGCGCGGTCCTCGTTCTCGCGGATGGCGACGAGCACGCGCCCGAAGTGGGAGCTCACCACCGTGCGGCAGACGACGTAGGCGACGGCCAGGTAGCCGAGGACGAGATAATACTTCTTGAGCGGCGTGTCGATCGGCAGCCCGGGCAGCAGCATCGCCTCGGGCAGTCCCTGGATGCCGTCCGAGCCGCCGAACGTCTGCGTGTAGCGGAAGAACGTGTAGACGACCTCCGCGAAGATCAGCGTGAGCAGCGCGAAGTAGATGCCGCGGCGGCTGGTGGCGAAGTACGACACGATCAGCGCGTACAGTCCGACCACGACGACCGCGAAGCCCAGGCACGCCCAGAGCGACAGCACCCCGCGCTCGAGCAGGACCGCCGTGGCATAGGCGCCCAGGCCGTAGAACGCGGCGTGGCCGAACGACACGAGGCCGGTGTAGCCCATCAGCAAGTCGAGGCTCATCGCGATGGCGCCGAAGAGCAACGCGTCGAAGGCGAGCAGCAGGTAATACTGGGTCATCCACGGCCAGAGCGGCAGCGCGGCCAGCAGCACCGCCGTGACCAGCGCGCGCCAGCCGATCACTCCAGCACGCCCTCCCGGCCGAAGAAGCCACGCGGCCGCATGATCAGCACGACGATCATGATCCCGAAAATGGCGATGGCCACGCGCTGGGGGTTCATCCAGAGCGTGAGCAGGCTCTGGGCGACGCCGATGACGAAGGCGGCGACCACTGAGCCGCTGATCGATCCCATCCCGCCCAGGATCACGACGATGAAGGCGAGCAGGATCATCTCGACACCCATCTGGGGGTACACCGTGAAGATCGGCGCGAGCAACAGGCCGGCCAGGGCCGCGAGCGCCGCTGATCCCGCGAACGTGAGCGTGAAGACGCGTGGCACGTTGACGCCGAGGCCGTCGAGCATCTCGGCGTCCTGCACCGCCGCGCGCACGAGAATGCCGGCGCGCGTCTTGGTGAAGAAGAGCCAGATGGCGAGCAGGAGCACCGAGGAGATCGCGAGCAGGAAGAGCCGGTAGTTCGGATAGGTCATGCCGAGCAGCGGCGTGGAGCCGGTGACGGGCGGCAGGATGCGGCGCATGTCACCGCCCCAGATCTGGCGGGCGCCCTCCCGGAACACGAGGGCGAGGCCGAAGGTGAGGATGAGGCCGTACAGCGGCTCGCGGTGGTAGACGGGACGGAGCGTGGCGACCTCGGTCACGACGGCGAGGGCGCCGACCAGCAGCGGGCCGACGATGAGCGCCACCCAGAAGGAGTGCACCACGCCAATCACCACGATACCGGCGTACGCGCCGAGCATGTAGAGCTCGCCGTGAGCGAAGTTCATCACGCCGAGCAGCCCGAAGATCACGGTCAGGCCCAGCGCCAGCAGCCCCAGCGCGGCCCCGAAGACGAGGCCGTGCAGCAGCTGGGGCAGCAGGACTGCGACGACGTAATCCACGATCGCGCTCTCACCTCGACGGGCGCCGAGAATAGCACGCTCGTGGGATGCGACTCACACGCGCTCGACGTCCGGCCGCCCGAACAGGCCGTGCGGGCGCACGAAGAGCGCGGCGAGCAGCACGAGATACGACGCGACGTGGCTGAAGCCGCCACCCATGATCGGATCGAGGTAGCCCGCTGCCACGCTCTCGAGGACGCCGATCACGATCGCGCCGACCACGGTCCCGGCGATGCTGTCGAGGCCGCCGATGATGACGATGGGGAAGACCTTGAGGCCCAGGAGCACGACGCCGAATCCGCCACCCGACACGACCGTCCACAGCGTACCGGCCAGCACCGACAGCACGCCCATCATCATCCACGTCAGGGCGAAGTAGCGCTCGACGTCGATCCCGGCCGTCATGGCCACCTGCTGGTCGTCGGCGATGGCCCGGAGCGCGACCCCCGCTCGGCTCACGCGGAAGAACACGCCCACGGCGACGAGCATGACCGCCGCGATGGCGGCGGCGAGCACCTTGTCGGCGGCCACCGGCACGCCCTGGATGATGAGCGGGTCGATGGGGACCGGCAGCCCGATTCTGCCCGGGATGCCGGCGAACACGATCGCCGACGCGCCGCGCATCAGGGCGCCGAGGCCGATCGTGATCATGATCAGCGAGATCAGTGGACGGCTGACCAGCCGGCGGAGCACCAGCCGGCTGAAGACGAGCGCGGCCCCCACCATGACGGCGGCGCTGCCGCCGACGGCCGCGACGAGACCGACGCCGAGCCCGTGGATTCCCGTCGCGACCAGCCGCGAGCCGAGCATGAGCCATTCGCCGAGGGCGAAGTTCATCATGCGCGAGGCCTTGTACACGACGACGAAGGCGAGCGCGGCGGGGGCGTACATCACCCCCGCCAGCGCCCCATCGACGACGAGCGCGACCAGGAAACCCAGCGGCTAGTTCTTCTTCTTGATCTCCCAGGTGAACCCGGCCACCGGATCCTTGCCCACCATCGGCTCCCCGATCGAGTCGCTGCCGGCGATGCGCGCGATGGGCACGTTCTTGCCGCCCTTGACCTGGTAGAGGTGCATGTCCATCACGACCTGGTGATCGTCCTTGCGGATGCACTGGCGCCCGATGTGCGTGTTGTCGAGACACATCCCCTCGTGCGCCTCGGCCACCTTGTCGGGATCGAAGCTCTTCGCCTTTTCCACCGCCGCCGCCCAGAAGAGCACCGCGTCGTAGGCGCCGGCCGCGATGTTGGCGTCGAGGTTCCAGCGCTTCTTGAACTTCTGGTTGAACGCCTGCATCGCCGGATCCGGGTTGAAGGCGGAGAAGTGATTGAGCTGGACGAAGCCCTCCATCGGCTCGGCGATGGCGGGCAGGTCCTGTTGCAGGAGGAAGCAGTCGATGCCGGCCAGCTTGTATTTCTTGGTCATGCCGAAGGAGTGGAGCTGCGTCATCAGCCGCAGCGAGTCGGTGCCGGCAAACGCGAGGAAGAGGACCTCGGGCTTGGAGTCGTTGATGGCGCCGAACCACGGGCTGAAGTCCTTGGTGTCGAGTGGCGCGCCGGCCACGCCCACGACCTCGCCGCCCAGCCTCTCGAGCGCGGTCTTGAACTGGCGCCCGTCCGACTGGCCCATCGCGTAGTCGGTGTAGAAGATGTAGACCTTGTGGCCCATCTTGTCGACGATGTACTTGGCCAGCCCGTTGGACTGCATGCGGGAGTCCGGCTGGTTGCTGAAGTAGTACTTGTGAAACTTGGTCGTGCGCATGAACTCGGCGCAGGAGACAGAGTTCCAGTGCACGGTCTTGTGCTTCTTGGTCACGTCCATGATCGCCATGGTCGCGCCCGAGGAGACCGCGCCGACCAGGAGCTTCACGTCGTCCTGCAGGATGAGCTTCTCGGCCTTGCGGACGGCCGGGGCCGGCTTGGTCTCGTCGTCCTCGGAGACGATCTCGATCTTGTTGCCGAGGACGCCGCCCTTGGCGTTCAGCTCCTCGACGGCCAGCGTCATTCCCATCGTCTGATACTTGCCGTAGCCCTCGAACACCCCGACCTTCGAGCCGAGGTCGCCGATCTTCACGACCTTCTGGCCCTGGGCCGGGGCGAAGCCGATGCCGCCGGCCATCACCACCGCGACCGCGACGACCACCGTGAGCACGATCTTCATGACGAGTCCCTCCTTGCTGATTGCGAGGATGTTTCGATCACGCCGGTGAGGGCGTGCACGATCCGACGCAACGGCTCACCCAGGCGTTCGGGCGCCGGCGGCGCCGCCTTGACGTAGCCCTCGGCCTCGTCGAACGCCAGGCGCACCGTCGTGGCCGCCCGGGCATTGCGCTGGGTCACCAGAAAGTCCACGAGATTGTAGTAGCGCCAGATGGCTTCCAGGAACTTCCTTCCGATGGCGGCTCGCGCGTCCGCGCGCGCGGCGGCGAGCTGACGATCCGCCTCGAGCGCGAGATCGCGGGCGAGCGCGACGACGAACACCATCAGGCCACGCTCGGCCTCGGGTGCGTCGGCGCGCTGGAGTGCGGCGCGGACGTCATCGTCCAGGCCCCGGGGAAGACGGCCGGCACGAGCACGGAGCTCCTTGCGCAGCGCGCCCTCGTCATACAGCCGGAGCGCCACCTCGAACTTCCGAGCCTCCAGCGAGAACTTGAGCTGCTTGAAGTTGGTCGAGATCTCGTTGTCGCGCGGAGTGTAGGCGCCGACGTGGTGGGCGAAGGCGGGCGCTGCGTAGACGGCGATCATTGTAGCGACGAGTAGGAGGCCGGCGAGAGCCGTGGCCGCGCGAGGCGAGCCTGAGTGAATCGGCCTGTTCAAGGTGCTGTTCGGCTCCGTCCTCGCAGTTGCAGCGCGAGCGTGCCCACGAGGAGCCACATCGCGACGATCGTCGTGCCTCCGAACGGAATCCACACCAACCATTCGGCGAGCCGCTTGCCGTCCTCCACTCCCCGCAACGGGATGAGCCCGGCCCACACCAGATAGCCGAGCGGATAGCCGGCGCCGCCGACCGTCAGCAACGCCACCAGCGTTCTCCGCCAGCCGGGAGTCGGCGCCCACGTGGCGGCCACCATCGTCGTGAGGATGACGATGGTCCCCATGCCCTCGGCGTGCATGTGGAAGAGTCGCAGGCCCCCGTCGAAGCGGGTCAACGCCTCGTCCATGATCTGCTCGTCCACGTCGCGCACGCCCACGAGCCCGTGGATTTCCGGGCGTGCCAGCATCGTCCCGCGCGCCCAGCGCGCCAGCTCCAGCTTGAAGCGCACCATCGAGGCGCCGCCGATCTCGGCACAGGCGATGAGAAGGAGCGCGACGAGGAGGGCGGGGGTGGGAGGCAGGCGCCACGTCGGGTGCGCTGCCTCCGTCATGTGACGGGCGCACGCCGCGTGCCGAGCGCGACGAGCAACCCGAGGATGCCGACGATGGCCAGCGTCCCGAGCGGCGTGAGCACCCAGCGCTCGGCGAAGGCGGCGCCATCGTCACGGCCCAGCTCGAGCACCGCGGCCGCGTAGGCCAGATAGCCGAGCGGGAAGAGCACGCCGAGCGTCATCGCGGTATAGAGCGCGGCCCGAATCCGGCGCGATCCGATGAGGCTCGCCACCAGCGTGGCCGCGACCAGCATCACCGGCGCCAGCCCCTCGGCGTGAGTGTGGAAGAAGGAGAGGCCGGCCTCCACGGCGAAGACGGCCCGCGCGCGAACTTCGTCGTCGTACTCCGCGCTTCCGGTGAGTCCGTGCACGCCCGGATTGGCGGCAACGCGCGCGAGCGTATATCGTTCGGTCTGGGGCCGCATCTGCGACATCACGGCGCCGGCGGTCTCGCCAAGCGCCATCACGAGGACCGCGATGAGAACCACGACGAGCGGAGGCCGTCTCATTCGAGTTGCGTGACTCTATCACCGGCCCTCCGGTTTGTCATGACGCGACCCGTGATATCTTGGCCGCCGCAACATCCCGAGGAGGCGAAGAAACACCCATGACGATGCGTGGGGGCGCCGCCTACGTCGCGTCGCTGCGCGACGGACGCGCCGTCTTCCTCGACGGCGAGCGCGTGGACGACGTCACCAAGCACCCGGCGTTCGTCGAGCCGATCCGCAAGATCGCCGAGACGTACGATCGGGCGGCCGCCTCGCCCGACGTGACCACGGCCGTCGATCCGGCCACGGGCCGGCGCGTCGGCGCGATGTGGCTGATCCCGCGCAGCGCGGACGACCTCGAGATCCGCCGCCGCGTCCACCGCTTCTGGGCCGAGCCGTCCTACGGGCTCATGGGGCGCACGCCCGACCACGTCGCCGCCGTCATCACGGCGCTCGCGTCGTGGCGCCAGCTCTTCGACCGGGCCGGCCGCCAGTTCGGCGACAACGTCGTGAAGTTCTGGGAGAAGGCGCGCGCCGAGGACCTCTACCTCTCCTACGCGATCGTGCCGCCCCAGATCGACCGCTCGCAGCCGGCTCACCGCCAGCCCGAGCCGTTTCTCTATCCCGGCGTCGTGCGTGAGCGCGACCACGGCATCGTCGTGCGCGGCTGCCAGGCCATCGCCACGTCGGCCGCGATGGCCGACTGGCTGTTCCTGTCCTACATCACGCCGCTCGCCCCCGGGGACGACGACTACGCGCTCTCGCTCGTCATGCCCATGAACGCCGAGGGCCTCAAGCTCTATCCGCGCCGGCCGTTCGCGGCCCAGGCGACGAGCGTCTACGACTACCCGCTCTCGGCCCGCTTCGACGAGCTGGACGTCACCGTCGTGTTCGACGACGTCTTCGTGCCGTGGGAGCAGGTCTTCGTCTACCGGCGCGTGGACCTCGTGAACGCGCAGTTCCACGAGACGCCGTCGCACACGATGGCCAACTTCCAGTCGCTGGTGCGCTTCGGCGTGAAGCTCGAGTTCCTGGCCGGCCTCGCCATGAAGCTCGTGGAGCTCCACAGCAACGAAGGCAACGCCGCGACCCAGTCGCACCTGGGCGGCGAGATCGCGGCGCTGTGCGCCGCCTTCGACGGCCTCGTCCACGCCGCCCAGCGCTTTCCGCTGATCAGTGGAGGCGTGGCCCGGCCTCACCCGCAGTACGTCTACGCGGGGATGAGCCTGCAGCGACGGCTCATCGTCGATCTCATGCGCGCGGTACGCGAGCTGGCCGGCGGCGCCTTCCAGGCGCTGCCGTCGTCGTTGGCGGCGTTCGACTCGCCCGAGACGTGCGCCGACACCGAGCGCTACTATCGCTCGGGCGTGGCCAGCGCCCGTGACCGCGTGAAGCTGCTCAAGCTGATCTGGGACATGGTGGGGACCGAGTTCGCCGGCCGCCAGCTCCAGTACGAGATGTTCTACTCGGCGGCGCAGCCCGTGGTGAACGCGCGGATGTTCCGGGCCTACGACTGGACCAGCGCGAAGGCCATGGTCGATCGCTGCCTCGGCGAGTACTGATGGCCACGCTCGGCCTCGTCAACATCGGTGCGCTCGTCACCGGCCGGCTGGCCGATCCACGCTCCGACGCCGATGTGATCTTCGTCAGCGACGGCCGGATCGCCGCGATCGGAGCGGGGGCCGGCCCCGGTGCGGCGAGCGCCGACGTCGTCGTCGATTGCCGCGGGACGACCGTGATCCCCGGGCTGATCGACTCGCACTGCCACGTCGTGCTGGGCGACTACACGCCGCGCCAGAAGACGGTCGACTTCCTCGACTCCTACGTCCACGGTGGGATCACCAGCGTCGTGTCGGCGGGCGAGGGCGTTCACGCCCCGGGCCGCCCTCACGATCCCGTGGCCGCTAAGGCGCTGGCCATCACGGCGGCGAAGTGCTTCGCCAACTTCCATCCCAACGGGATGAAGGTCAACGCCGGCTCGGTCATCCTCGAGCCCGGGCTGACCGACGCCGACTTCGCCGAGATGGCCAGGCACGGCGTGCGGCACGCCAAGTACGGCTTCGGGGGCTATCGTGATCCGCGCGACGGCGAGCCGGAGGTCCGGCAGGCCCAGAAGCACGGCCTCTGCGTCATGTCCCACAGTGGTGGAACGTCGATCCCCGGCTCGAGCCCCATCAGCCACGAGGTGCTCTTGCACCTGCGGCCCGACGTCTGCGGCCACGTCAACGGCGGCACGACGTCGCTCGACGACAACGGGTTGCGCCGGATCATTCGCGAAAGCGACATGACGCTCCAGATCGTCCAGGCGGGCAACCTCAAATCGGCGCTCCACATCCTGGCGCTGGCTCGCGAGGCCGGCGTGCTCGAGCGCGTGTGCGTGGCCAGCGACACACCGACGGGGACCGGCGTGATGCCAATGGGCGTGCTGAAGTCGGTCTGCGAGCTGGCGTCGCTCGGCGATCTCGCGCCGGCGGAGGCGATCGCGCTCGCTACCGGCAACAACCGGAGCGCGTTCCGGCTGATGACCGGGACGATCGCCGTCGGCGAGCCGGCCGATCTGGTCGTCTGCGACGCTCCGGTCGCCTCCGCGGCCGCCGACGCGCTGGGGGCGATCGCGCGCGGCGACATCCCCGGGATCTCGGCGGTGATCATCGATGGCGAGGTCCGCGTGGGCCGCAGCCGCAACACGCCGCTGGCCAAGCGGCTGGCGACGTTCTCCGGAGTGCACCACCTGACCACGGAGCGACACTGATGAGCCACGAACACGCGAACAACCGACGGACGTTCATCGCCGGTCTCGCCACGCTCGGCGCCGGCGCGTTGCTCCAGGGGTGTCGGTCAGCGTCGCCGCAACCTGCCGCCAGCGCGGCGGCGCCCCATCGGATCGACGTCCATCATCACGTCGGGCCGCCCACGTACGTCGCGGCTCTGGCCGACAAAGGGGTCCAGCAGCGCCCGGTGATCGAGTGGACGCCGGCCAAATCGCTCGAGGACATGGACAAGGGCGGCGTGGCCACCGCCGTCGCGTCGATCACGACCCCTGGCTTCAGCTTCGTGGACGCCGCCACCGCGCGCCGCCTCGCCCGCGAGTGCAACGAGTACAGCACGCGGCTTGGCCGCGATTATCCCGGGCGTTTCGGCCTGTTCGCGGCGGTGCCGATGCCCGACGTCGACGGCACGCTCGCCGAGATCGCGTACGCGCTCGACACCCTCAAGGCCGACGGCGTCGGCTTCTTCACGAGCTACGGTGACAAGTGGCTCGGCGACCCGGCCTTCACTCCCGTGATGGAGGAGCTGAACCGGCGAAAGGCGGTGGCGTACACGCACCCGACGGCGCCAAACTGCTGCCGCAATCTGGTCCCCGATATTCCGCCTGCGGTCATCGAGTACGGCACCGACACGACGCGCACCATCGCCAGTCTGGTCTTCAGCGGCACCGCCGCACGCTTCCCTGACATCCGCTGGATCTTCTCGCACGCCGGCGGCACGATGCCGTTCCTGACCGAGCGCTTCACCCGGCTGCCGCTGGCCAACAAGAATCTCGAGCCGCGGGTGCCGAACGGGGTCGCCTACGAGCTGAAGAGATTCAATTACGACGTCGCCCAGGCGGCGCATCCGATGGCACTAGCCTCATTGCTGAAGCTCGTGCCGCTGTCGCAGGTGGTGTTCGGCACGGACTTCCCGTTCCGCACGAGCCTGGATCACGTCAAGGGGTTGACCGACTACGGGTTCAGCGCGAGCGACCTGCGGGCCATCGATCGCGACAACGCGTTGAAGCTGTTGCCGCGGCTTCGGACCGCCTAGCTCACACCTCGCCGCTCGTATTGATCGGCTGGAGCCTCATGTCGAGCACGGCGAGCTGACCCGAGGCCACGGCCTGAAGACCGCGGAGGAGTGCGGCCCGCACCTCGTCGGGCTTCTCGACCTTCTCGCCGTAGCCGCCGAACGCGCGGGCGAGCGCCGCGTAGTCGGGGTTCGGCGTGATCGACGTGCCGACGAACGTCTGCGACTTCACGGCCCAACCCTCGGGATAGTGCTGCGGGACGCCGGACTTCTGCGAGAGATACCCGGAGTTGTTGAAGAGCACGATGAGAATCGGCAGCCGGTGCTCCTGGGCCGCGCCGAACGCCGCCGTCACCGGGTTGTAGTTGAACGAGCCATCACCGATCAGGGCGACGACGGGGCGCTCCGGATGCGCGGCCTTGACGCCGAGCGCGGTCGGCAGCCCGGTGCCGAGGCCTCCATAGCTGCCCGAGAAGAAGCGGCCGGAGGTCAGACGATCGAGGAAGCGATGGATGTCGAGCCGATGCGTGATCGTCTCGTCGACGACGGTCGCGTCGTCGGGCAGCACCTCGTTCAGCTCACGCACGACCCAGCGCGTATCGATCGGGCTCGTCGCTCCCGCCGCGCGGCCTTCCTGAGCCAGCGCGTCGCGCCGCTGCTGGTGGTGAGCGCGCCAGCGCTCGGCGCGACTCGACCGCGTGCCTGACGGAACCATCTCGTTCACGCGCTCGACCAGCATGCCGAGTGAGGCCTCGAGATCGCCGGTGACCGCGAGGTCCGAGCGGTATCCCCAGAACGGAATGTCCGAGCGCACGGGATCGTCGCTGAGCACGACGACCCTGGTCGCGGGGCCGGGCGCCGACGACGGCGGATGCCACGGCGCCACCGCGGCCAGGAGGAATACGAGGTCGGCGTCCTTGAGATATCCGGCCAGATGGGCGGCGCGGCCGATCCCGCCGTACAGCGGATGCTGGCGCGGGAAGTTCACGAACGCGGGATGCCAGCCCTCGACCACCGGGGCGCCGAGCCGCTCGGCCAGCGCGACGAGGTGCTCGACCGCGCGCTGCGTGCGTCCGGCTTCCTCGGTCACGATCACCGGATTCGCGGCGGCGGCGAGGAGGCGGGCCAGCTCGGTGATCGCCGACGGTAGCGCGGCCGGCACTGACGGGATGCTCGCCACCGCCGGAGGATTCGTCGCCATGGTCTCGAGCAGGAACTCCATCGGGACGGAGACGAACACGGGTCCCTGGGGCGCGGCCATCGCGAGCTGGCAGGCGCGCTGGATGGTCGACGGCAGGAGCGCGCTCGTGTTCAGGCCGTAGCTCCACTTGACGCAATCGCCGACGAGCCGCGCCGGCCCGCCCGTGTCGGCGAGGACGCGAAGCCACTGGTGGCCCGGATCGGGGCCGGGGATCTCGCCGAAGCCGATCGATTCGCCGGCGAGCACGACCATCGGCACGTGTTCGTGGAGCGCCGCACGCAACGCCATCGTGGCGTGGAGCGCGCCGACGGTGGTGTGGATCATCACGGCGGGGAGCTTGCCGGTGGCCTTCGTATAGCCGCTGGCCATCCCGACCGCGATCTCCTCGTGGCGCGACGACAGGTAGCGCGGAATCTCGTGTGGCGATCCGTAGGGCTTGGCGAGGTGCTCCCAGATGGGGGCCCACTCCGATCCCGGCGAGGCGAAGATGCGCTCCACGCCCATCGCCGCCAGCACGCGCAGCAGCGTTTCGGCTCCGGTCAGTCCCTTGATGTCCATGGCGGTGAGCCAGTATACAAGGCTCCCCGGTGGCGGTATTAATGTCGCCGGCTCGGGGGAGGTCCTCATGATCTTCATACTCAATGGCAGGCAGATGGACGTCGCGGCGCAGCCGGACGAGACGTTGCTGTGGGTGCTGCGCGAGAAGCTCAAGCTCACCGGGACGAAGTACGGCTGCGGGATGGCGATGTGCGGCTCCTGCACCGTGCACCTGGACGGCCAGGCCACCCGCTCCTGCGTCACCCGGATGCAGGTCGTCGAGGGCAAGCGCATCACCACCATCGAAGGCCTCTCGCCGGACGGCGGCCACCCGGTCCAGAAAGCGTGGCTTGCCGAGCAGGTGCTGCAGTGCGGGTACTGCCAGTCGGGGCAGATCATGCAGGCCGCCGCCTTGCTGGCGAAGACGCCCAAACCCACGCGCGCCCAGATCGTGCAGGCCATGAACGGCAACCTCTGCCGCTGCGGGACGTACGGCCGCATCGTGCGCGCCGTCGAGCGCGCGGCGCGCGGGGAGGCATAGCCATGGCCATCGACATGTCCCGACGCGAGTTCGTCGTCGGTGCGACGGCCGGGCTGACATTCGCCTTTGCTTGCGATCTCGGCCGTACTGGCCGGGTCGCGCGCGCTTCGGCTCAGGCCGCCGGCCTGTCGCCGAACATCTGGGTGACGATCAATCCCGATGACACGATCACGATCGTCTCGGCCGCCGTCGAGATGGGACAGGGATCCATGACCGGCATGCCGGTCGTCGTCGCGGAGGAGCTGGACGCCGACTGGACGAAGGTGAAGGTGGTTCCACCTCCGTCGAATCCCCTGTACGGCAATCCCGGCTTCGGGGGAGCCCAGATCATCGCCGCCAGCCGAACCACGCGGAGCTTCTTCATGCCCTT
>Ga0209802_1000280_pt1 | contig 39269 bp, 35 predicted proteins | sample GraSoiAngelo_129_FD_185886 | JGI IMG/M metagenome (GOLD analysis project Ga0209802, IMG submission 185886) | Grasslands soil microbial communities from the Angelo Coastal Reserve, California, USA - 14_0927_12_40cm (SPAdes) (version 2) | ecosystem: Environmental > Terrestrial > Soil > Grasslands ...
AAGCCCTGGAGGTAAGTCGGGGTGCCGACCTTCGGTTGTGCCAGCATCGCCTTTCCCGCACGGGCCTTGGCGGTTCCCGCGATCCATGTGCTCGGCGCTCCAGCAAGCTTGCCGCCATCCCATTCCTCTGGGTATTCGCCCAGCGTCCACACCGAACCGTCGCTGCGCTGCGCCACGAAGAAGAGCTCGGACTCCTGGACGGCCCCGTCCTGGACATCCACGTCATAGACCACGATCGTGCGGACACCGGCCAGAGAGGGATGTGTTGGCGCTCACACCTGACGAGGCACGGCGCCTCCTCGACGCTGCGGGCGGCGATCGCCTCGAGGCGCTCTACTCCGTGGCGCTCGCGCTAGGCGTCCGCGAGGGCGAAGCCCTTGGGCTCAAGTGGGGTGAAATGGACCTCATCGCCGGCATGCTGCGAGTGCGCCGAGCTTCTCAGCGGATCCCACACCAAGGCACTCGGCTCGACCCCGCAGTCGTCGTCGTGGTCGCCACCTAGGTTCCGGTGACCACGTTGCCGCTGCGGTCTACGGCCACGCAGAGGCCGCTGCTTGGACAGGAAACCCCTGACACGTAGTTGAAAGCGTCCACGCCTGCATTGGTTAGTGTCCAGGCCGTCGCCCCACCGGCGGGGTTGCTTGAGGTGACCACGTTGCCGCTCGCGTCCATGGCGACGCACACGCCGCTGCTGGGACAGGACAGTCGCGGCGTCACAAAATCACCGAGACCAGGCTGTACAGCCAGCATGCCGTGCACCTTGGTCACAGTCCAAACTGCCGCCTCCCCGGTGGGGTTGCCGGACGTGACCACGTTGCCGCTACCGTCCACGGCGACGCAGAGGTTACTGCTGGGACATGACACGCCCGAAAGCGAGTTGGTGCCGTCCACGTGGGTCACCTTCCAGGCCGCCGCCCCCCCAGTGGGGTTGCTGGAGGTGACCACATTGCCGCGGCCGTCCACGGCGACGCAGAGGCTGCTGCTGGGACAGGACACATCGGCTAATGAGTTGGAGGCGTCCACATGGATCACCTTCCATGCAGCCGCGCCTCCGGTGGGGTTACTGGAGGTGACTACGTTGCCGCTCTGATCCACTGCGACGCAGAGACCGCTGTTGGGACACGACACGGCGTCGAGGGAGTTGGAGCCGTCGACGCGGGTCACCTTCCAGGCCGCTGTCCCTCCGGTGGGGCTGCTAGATGTGACCACGCCGCCGAGTTCGTCCACGGCGGCGCAGAAGCCGCCGCTAGGACATGACACGCCGTTCAGGAAGTAGTCGTCCACGTGGGTCAGTGTCCAGGCCGCCGCCCCTCCCGTGGGGTTGCCGGATACGACCACGTTGCCGCCGCGGTCCGCGGCGACGCAGAGATTGCTGCTCGGACAGGACACTCCTGCCAGAGCAGTGGAGCCGTCGACATTGGTCACCGTCCAGGCCGCCGCCCCCCCGGTGGGGTTGCTGGAGGTCACCGCGTTAGCGTTGCCGTCGGTGTCCACGGCGACGCAGAGGGTGATGCTGGGGCAGGACACACCGGCCAGTAAGTTGGAGCCATCCACGTTGGTCACCGTCCATGCCGCCGCCCCCCCAGTGGGCTTGCTGGAGGTGGCCACGTTACCGCTACCGTCCACTGCGACGCAGAAGACGCTGCTGGGACAGGACACGCCTGTCAGAGCATTGGAGCCATCCACGTTGGTCACCCTCCATGCCGTCGCCCCCCCGGTGGGGTTACTGGAGGTGACTACGTTGCCGTTCACGTCCACGGCGACGCAGAGGCTGCTGCTGGGACAGGATGGGCCGGACAGGGAGTTGAAGCCATCGACCTTGGTCACCTTCCATGCCGCCGCCCCCCCGGTGGGGTTGTTGGAGGTGACCACGTTGCCCACTTCGTCCACGGCGACGCAGAGGCCGCTGATGAGACAGGCCACGCCTGAAAGGGAGTTGGAGCTGTCCACCTTGGTCACCTTCCATGCCGCCGCACCGCCGGTGGGGTTACTCGACGTGACCACGTTGCCCGCGAAGTCCACGGCGACGCAGAGGCTGCTGCTGGGACAGGACACGTCTCGCAGCGAGCCGGAGTCGACCTTGGTCACTGTCCAGGCCGCAGCCCCTCCGGTGGGATTGCTGGAGGTAACCACGTTGCCCGCGTTGTCCGCCACGGCGCAGAAGCTGCCGCTGGGGCAAGACACGCCGAACAGGGAGTTGGAGCCGTCTACCCTGGTCACCGTCCAGGCGGCCACCCCACCGGTGGGGTTGCTGGAGGCGACCAGGTTGCCCGCGTTGTCCACAGCGAAGCAGAGGCCGCTGCTGGGACATGACACGTCTGACAGCGACGTGCCCCCAAACGACGGCTGATGGTCGACGCGCACCGGTGCCGCCCACATCAACGGAGAGCCGGCGGTCGGGGTTGGTGTCATTGCGATCGGTGTCGGCGTTGCGCTCGGTTGGAAGGAGGACTGTGCCCTCGGCGCGGAGGAGCTGGTGCAAGCGGAGAGGATCAGCACGACACCGAGAATCAAGCCCCTCATGTAGGCCCTAACTCCGACCCGGACCATTAGTTATGGCCTCCGTACGGGGAGTCCGTTCGGGAGGGGCCGCACCAGCTGACACCGACGTCAAGGCTGGGTGTTCGCTGACCACAAAACTGTTGTCAGAATTGTTGTCAGGCCGCCCGCCGACGGCGGTCGGCACCACCGAGGAGGCCCGAAGTGAACTCGAAAATGGGTGGGCCCGGGTGGCCTCGATCCACCGACCAGCCGATTATGAGTCGGCCGCTCTAACCAACTGAGCTACGGGCCCCTCGCCGTGAGTCTATCGGCCCGCTATCCCCTGCCAATGAAAGGCATCTTCGTCGCCATCACTGTCACGAACTGAACGTTGGCATCGAGTGGAAGGCTGGCCATGAACACGACCGCCCGCGCCACGTGCTCGACGTCGATCCGGGGCTCGACCTCGATCGCCCCACTTGCCTGCGGCACGCCAACTTTCATCGGCTCGGTCAGGTCGGTCGCGGCGTTGCCGATGTCGATCTGTCCGCACGCAATGTCGTACGGCCGTCCGTCGAGCGATGTTGACTTGGTCAGCCCCGTCATCGCGTGCTTGGTCGCGGTGTAGGGCGCCGAGTTCGGGCGCGGTGCGTGCGCCGAGATCGAACCGTTGTTGATGATCCGGCCGCCCCGAGGATCCTGGCTCTTCATCAACTTGAACGCTTGCTGCGTGCAGAGGAACGCGCCGGTCAGATTCGTCTCGACCACCCGGTTCCATTGCTCGATGCTTAGGTCCTCCATCGGAATTGCCGGCGCGGTTGTGCCCGCGTTGTTGAAGAGGACGTCCAGGCGACCGAACTGGGCCTTGACGCCGGCAAAGACGGACTGCACGGACGCGAGGTCGCCAACGTCGGCAGGAACCGCGATCAGGCGAAGGTTTTCTTGTCCCGCGAGCGACACCGACTCTTCCAGCCTGTCCAGCCGGCGACCGACGACGACGACGTCGTATCCCTCACGCGCCAGCGCGATCGCGGCGGCCCGCCCGATCCCACTCCCTCCGCCCGTGACCACCGCCACCTTCGTCATGAGCCGATTATCGTGGGGAATACAGACTCGCCTGGGGCGGTACTCGGGAGCAGGGGTGAACACCAGATGGTTGCGTTAGGGCTGTTGATTCTTCGGTTGGTCATCGGCCTCACCCTGGCGGCCCATGGCGCACAGAAGCTGTTCGGTTGGTGGGGCGGCCCCGGCATGGACGGCTGGGTCGGCGCGATGAACCGAATGCGCATCCGGCCCGCGGTCCCGTGGGCCTGGATGTCGGCCCTCGCGGAGCTGCTCGGGGGGATCGGCCTCGCGGTCGGGCTCCTGACGCCTCTGCCCAGTCTCGCCATCGCGGGGTCGATGCTCGTGGCGATCGCGCTGGTCCACTGGCCCAAGGGTTTCTGGACCACCAAGGGCGGCTACGAGTTCAACCTCTCGATCCTCGCCGCGATCGCGGCGATCGCCCTCATCGGACCCGGCGCTTACTCCCTCGACTCCGCGCTTCGCATCCACCTGCCTGAGCCGGGGACCCTCATCGCAGGCACCGTCCTGCTCCTCATCGGGGTGGGTGTCGCGCTTGGAAACCGGGCACCGCAACCCTCCGCGGAGGCCAAGCCCCAGGTCACCTAGGCCGGGCCGATCACCTCGACCTCGTTTCCGTCCGGGTCGTCAACGTAAAACGTGCGCACGCCCTTCAGCACGGGGTGCACTCCGTGCCGGACCTCGATGCCGGCTTCGATGAATCCGTTTTCCAGCTCGTCGTAGGACCGGCGGTCGACGCGGAACGCGAGGTGGTGCAGCACCCTCTTTTCCTTGTGCCGCGGGAAATAGTCCGGGCCATGTGGGTGCGGGACCAGCACGATCATCTCCGGGATCCCGCCCGGCTTGGCCACCATCAAGAACTTGTTGGGCAGCTCCGGAGGTGACATCAGCTCCAGGCCAAACCGGTCCCGGTAGAACTCCAGTGCCGACTCCATATCGGCGACCCACAAGACGATCTCGGCCAGACCCTCGACTTTGCTCATGCGGCGATCGCCGAGGCCATCGCCTCGAGATTCACCTCGCGCACACGCGGAGGCACCGAGCATCCCGGCGCGAGCAGCAACCCGCGGCCCGCCGTCTCCTTGACCGCGGCGCGGGCTTCGGCCGCGATCCTTGGCGGCGGTCCATAGACCAGCGTCTCGCGCTGGCTCAGCCCACCCATCACGGCGCGGCCCGCGACCTTCTGGCCCTCGGCCAGCGACGGGTTGCCCTGGTTGTGGACCGACCAGCTGACCACCTGCGCGGGCAGGTCCCGTGCCAGGCCGAAGTTGAGATTCGAGCCGCATAAATGAAGGACGTTGAACCATGCGCTCCCGGGTAGAGCCTCGAGCACCGCCAGGTCGTATGGCAGCACCACGTCTCGATAGACCTCCTCCGGCATGACCTTGCGTCCCGCGTAACCCGAGATCGCGTAGAAGATGCCCGCCGCGCCGGCTTCGAGGGAACGCCGGCTGAAGTCCACGAGCGCCGCGGCGACCCTGTCGAGGGCGGGGCCGACGATCTCGGGGTGCTTGCGCAGCTCGCGGACAACACGTGCCTGCGACTTGCCGACGAGGTAGCCGCCGACTGTGATCGGGCTGAACACCGTCTGGATCACCGGCACGTCGCGGCCCAACTCGCGCGCGACGGTGCCGATCGACTCGACCTGGTCATCGAGTGCTTTGCGGTCGACGAGCTGCACCGATGACCACGACTCGAGGTCCGGCACCGCAGGCTTGATGAGGATTGGCGCGCGCAGGCGATGCCCCGCTGGGTGATAGACCGAGCCAAAGGCTTCGGCGAAGCAGCTCGCGCGCGGCTGAAACTTGACGAAGTCCCAACCAAATCGACGGGCGCGTTCGATGGTGACGGCGGCGAGGTCGCTCGCCGACCATTCCTGACGATACGTGTGACCCCATGCGCCAACCGGGGGCCGGTCGGCGACGCCCATCGCCAACGCCGCTTGAACCCGCTTAAGGCCTGTCACCAGTTCGAGTTTAAAGTGGACTTGTCGATGGACATTGCGAGCGAGGCGGCACGCCTCCGCGCCGCGGCTGAGGCCAAGCCGCTACGCCTTCCCATCAATCGCAAGGTCGATGAATCGCACCGCGCGATCACACCGGAAGGTCTTTCGGTCTGGTACACGATCCAGGTCTCGCCGCACAGCCGGATCCAGGATGTCGTCTTCGAGCGTGCTGACCGTCTACCGTCACAGGAGGAATGCCAGAAGTGGCTCGACCTTCTCATCGTCGGCGCGCCGGCGATCGAGGCGCCGGGGTATCCGGGAGCGATGACCCGGCGGTTCGAAGCTTTCGAACGGAACCCCGAGCTGGAGGCGCCGATCGCCTGATGGGGCTGCCCAACCAGGTCGCCGAAGAGCTGCGCCGCATCGTCGGCCGAGCAGCGGTCATCGATTCCGCCAACGACCTCCGCATCTTCGAGCGCGACGGCTCGATCGAGGGAGCGATGCCCGATGCGGTGGTGCTCGCATCGACCACCGAGCACGTCGCAGGTGTGATCAAGGTGGCCGCCAAGCACAAGATCCCGGTCGTGCCCCGCGGCGCGGGCACTGGGCTTTCCGGAGGCGCGGTGACCATCCGCGGCGGCATCGCGCTCCAGGTCACCCGCATGCGCCGAATCCTGAACATCGATCCCGTCGCGCAGACCGCGATCGTCGAGCCCGGCGTCGTCAACCAGGAGCTTTCCCTCGTCGCCGCGCAGCAGGGCCTTTTCTACGCCCCCGATCCTTCCAGCCAGAAGGCGTGCACCATCGGCGGCAACGCGGCCGAGAACTCAGGCGGCCCGCACTGCCTCTACTACGGCGTCACCACCAACCACGTGCTCGGGATGGAGATCGTGCTCGCGGACGGCAGCGTGCACTGGGTCAGCGGCGACGCGCCGGATCGCGTCGGTCTCGATCTCTGCGGTGTGCTCGTCGGCTCAGAGGGCACGCTGTGCGCGATCACGAAGATCAAGGTCAGGCTGCTGCGGATCCCGCCTAGCATCGCGACCATGCTGGCTGCCTTCCCCAGCATCGAGACCGCAAGCCAGGCGGTTTCGGCGGTCATCGGGCACGGCATCGTGCCGGCGGCGCTCGAGATGATGGACAACGTCACCGTCGGCGCCGTTGAGGCTCACTACCACGCGGGGTACCCGACGGACGCCGGCGCGGTGCTCCTCGTCGAGGTCGACGGGACTGCGGAGACGACGCGGGAGCTGACCGCTGCGATCGGCAAGATCCTGACCGAGAACCACGGTTACGCGATGCGCGAGGCCCAGACGCCGGCCGAGCGCGAGCTTTTGTGGGCGGGCCGCAAGGGCGCGATCGGCGCGCTCGGCCGGATCAAGCCCAACTACTACCTGCACGACGGCGTGGTTCCCCGCTCGCGCCTGCCCCAGGTGCTGTCGGCGGTAGGCGAGATCGGCGAGCACTACAAGCTGCCTGTCGCGAACGTGTTCCACGCGGGCGATGGCAACCTACACCCCAACATACTTTTCGACATGCGCGACCGAGACGTCATGCAGCAGGTGGAATCCGCGGGCGAGGAGATGCTGCGCGCGGTTGTCGAAATGGGCGGCGCGCTTTCGGGTGAGCACGGCATCGGCCTCGAGAAGAGCGCCTTCATGCCATGGATCTACAGCGAGGACGACCTCGGTGCCATGCATCGCGTGAAGGATGTCTTCGACCCGAACGGAATCCTGAACCCGGGCAAGATTTTTCCCGACCCATCGCGCAAGGCCGTCCACCTCGCAGGGCGTACCGGGCTGGCCATCGAGGCCAAGTGGTGGTGAGCACCGTCGCAGTCGCGAAGCCATCGACCGCAGACGAGCTCGCGCGCCGGCTGCACGACGCGGCGAGCCAGAAGCTGGCGGTTGTCCCGGTCGGCGGTGGCAGGGCGAGCGGAATGGGCGGAGCCCCCGAACGTCTCGACGTCGAGCTACATACGACGCGGCTCGACCGCGTGATCGAGCACTCGCAGGCGGACATGGTCGTCAGCGTCGAGGCGGGCATCACGCTCGAGGCGCTGCAGCACGAGCTCGCCAAGTCCGCGCAGTTCCTGCCGCTCGACCCATTCAGCTCACCGGGCCACACCATTGGCGGCTTGCTCGCGACAGGCTGGACCGGGCCCCTGCGGTTGCGCTTCGGTTCACCGCGCGACTTTCTCATCGGCATCCGCGTCGCGCTGCCCGACGGCACGCTCGCCAGCGGAGGCGGCCGCGTGGTCAAGAACGTGAGTGGCTACGACATGATGAAGCTGCACTACGGTGCGCTCGGCTCGCTCGGCGTCATCGTCGCCGCGTCCTTCAAGGTTTTCCCGAAACCTCTCCGCGACGTCACGGTCAGCAGCGAGGGGGGTTGGGACGCCGCCGACCAGGCGCTGACGATGCCTGTCGCGCCCTCGGCCCTCGAGATCTTCTCCGACGGCCGGGTGCTGGCTCGTTATACCGGCAGCGGTGACGCGGTCGATCGCGTGGTCCGTGACCTTGGCTGGCCGGTCGAGGACCACTCGATCTGGGAGCGGCACTCAGGGCGCGCGCCGGCGCGGTGGGCTCGCATCGCTGCGCCGCGGTCGGCACTTCGCGGACTGGTCGAGGGGCTTCCCAGGGGCGCGGGCTGGTGGGCCTCGCCAGGTATCGGAGTCGCGCACTGGGCGATCGCATCCGACACGCCTTCGGTGAAGGAGGTGCGTGCGAGGACCGAAACGGCCGGCGGAAGTCTCGTCATGATGGCCGCCCCTGATGATTTCATGCGCGACGTTGGCGCGTGGGGCACTCCGCCGCCGACCATCGACATCATGCGGCGCCTCAAGCACGCATTCGATCCGGACCACGTCTTGAATCCCGGCCGGTTTGTCGTTTGACGACTCCATTCGGCCGCCTGTCGGACGACGACCTCGCGACCTGCGTCCACTGCGGTTTGTGCCTCGACGCGTGTCCGACCTTTCGGGTCACCGGACTGGAGACCGAATCCCCGCGCGGCCGCATCTACCTGATGACGCAGTGGAAGCGCGGGACCATGGCTTTTGACGAGGAGCAGGTCGAGCACATCGACCTCTGCCTTGGCTGCAGAACGTGCGAGGGCGTGTGCCCGTCCGGCGTCCCTTACGGCCGCATCATCGAAGCGGGCCGCGCCGACGTCGAAGACCTGCGGCGCGCGTCGCTCAAGCGGGGGACGAGCCGCCTCGCCCTGCGGCAGCTCGTCGGTCATCCGGGCCGCCTGCGCGCCGCGGGCGCGGCCACGCGCTTGGCCCAGAAGCTGGGCCTCACCTCGATCGCCCGCTCAGGCCGCATGCTGCCGCGCCTGCGAGAAGAGTTCCGCCGGCCCGCGGGAGACGTCGCGCCAGCGATCGGCGCCCAGAAGCATAGAGTCGCCTTCCTGGTCGGATGCGTGATGCCGATCCTCTACCCGCAGTCGCACGACGCGGCGATCAGGCTGCTGCAGCTTGCGGGATGCGAGGTGTGGTTTCCTCCGGCGGAGCGGTGCTGCGGCGCCCTGTTCGCGCACAACGGCGACCTCGCCGGTGCGAGCGCGTTGCGCAAGGCGAACATGAAGACGTATCGCGCCGGCGATTTCGAGGCGCTGGTCGTCGACTCGGCGGGTTGCGGCGCGCACCTCAAGGACTTCTACCCCGAGCTCAAAGGCCGGGTCAAAGACCTCACGGAGTGGCTGGCGGAGATCGGACTGCCTTCACCGGCTCGAGACGTGAAGCTCCGGGTCACATACCAGGACGCGTGTCACCTCGCCCACGCGCAGCGGATCAAAAAGCAGCCCCGGGACCTCATCCGCTCGATGCCCGGCGTCGACTGGGTCGAGATGCGCCACGCCGACATATGCTGCGGCGCCGCCGGCCTCTACAGCACGCTCGAGCCCGATATGTCGAGCCGCATCCTGCAGGAGAAGCTCGACGACCTCCTCGCGACGAACGCCGACGTCGTCGCCGTCGCGAACCCCGGGTGCCAGATGCAGCTGGAGTCTGGATTACGGGCGAGAGGCTCGAGGATGAAGGTCGAGCACGTCTCAGAGCTGCTGGCCCGCGCCTACTAGGTGCAGGCGACTCCTCCCCATTCATGGGGAGGTGGCGGGCGAAGCCCCACGGAGGACCGGGTCAGATCTTGAGCTTCGGCAGCACGGCGGTCTTCGTCACGTCCACTTCGACGCGCGCGACCGCAAGCGTCACGTTGTCCGGCGCGCCGAGCTCACGGCATCGCTCGATCACCCGCTCCGCTCCCCGGTCGAGGTTGCCGTCCTTGAGCAGCAGCCTCCCCATCTCCTCGACACTCACGCCGGCGGTCTCGACTCCATCGCTGCACAGCACCACCGCATCGCCCTCTTCGAGCTTCACTCTGTCTGTGAACGGCTGGATCTGCTCCCACACGCCGACCGCCCGCGTCAGCCGGTGCTTCAACGGGTGGTTGGCCGCCTCCTCGGGCTTGATCACACCGAGCCTGACCTGTTCCGCCGGCCAGGAGTGGTCTTGCGAGATGAGCTTCGCGAACCCGTTACGGAAGAGGTAGGCGGGGCTGTCGCCGACATTGAGCAGCGCGCACTCGCCGGAGCGGATGGCGGCGATCACCATGGTGCTGCCCATCCCCGACCAGTCGGGATTGTCCCGCGCGGCGTTGAAGACCGCGGTGTTGGCCTCCCTGCAGGCCTTCTTCAGGCGCTCGACCTCGGGCCCCTCCTGACCGTCCTCGGCGAGGATCGTGGTAACCGTCTTCACGGCGATCGAGCTCGCGTGCTGGCCGGCGGCGTGTCCCCCCATGCCGTCGCACACGACGATGAGCGTGTCGAGCCCCGCCTTGTTGCGCCAGACCGTGACCGAGTCTTCGTTCTCTTCCCGTTCCAGGCCTGGGTCGGTGGCCCACGCGATACGTAACCGCATCGTGCTACCTAACGAACCGGACCGGCACTAGGCTCCGAGAAGGGCGAAGTGGATCGAGTTCTGGCCGATGGTCAGCCGGTCGCCGTGGCCCAGCTGCTTCTCCTGGATCGACTCGCCGTTCACGAACGTGCCGTTCGTGCTGCCGAGATCGACGATCCAGAACTGCTCGTCGCGAAGCTCGAGTCTCGCGTGGTGCCCACTGGTCGCGGGGTCGCGCAGGATCACGTCGTTGTCCGGCGAGCGCCCCATGCGTACCGCGTGGTCGCCGGTGCGGTGGGCGTGGCCGGCGTCCGGTCCCGTCTCGATCGTCAGCTCGCCCTGCGGCCCGGCGGCGACGCTGGAGGCCGGCTGTGGCCTGGCCGGCATCGCGATCGTCTCCGCCAACGGTGGCGGCGCCGTCGGCGGCGGCTGCCAGGCAGGCATCAAGGTGGTTGGTTCGCGTTCCGCCTCCGAGCCGCTCATGGGCGGCGGAGCGATCATGGTGGCCGCCACGTCGGCGCCGTCGGAAGCCGCGGGTGGGGGCTCTGGCTGAGCCTGAGCGCCCGCGGCGAGATCTTCGTCCGTCGACGGGGCAGCTGACGCGGACGCGGCAGGACCACCTGACCAGGCCGGGGGCGGAGGTGCGGTCCAGGGTGGCGGCGCAACGTCGACCGGCGGCCCCACCGCGTCTGGCGCCGATGCGGAAGGCGCGCTCCACGACGGTGCGGGCGGCGCGGCCGGTTCCTCGGTCTTGGGGATGTCCCAAGCCGCAGGCGACGCGGGCTCGCCCCAGGCCGTGTTGGCCGGTGGCTTGGAGGTCGACGTGCTCGCCGGCGGGTCCCACGACGGCGCAACGGTCGCCGGCGGCGGGGGCGCGGCCGGGGCGGCGGCCCAGTCGGCGGTGCTCAGAGGCGGAGCCGCAGCCGGGGGCGGGGCTGACGCCGCGGAGGTCGCATCCCAGGAAGGGGCCGCGGGCGGATTCCATGACGGAGCGGTCGGTATGGGCGCCGGAGACTGCTCTGGCGCTGCGGCGGGAGCGCCCCAGGCGGGAGCCGGAACCGAGGCGGGCGGCGAAGCGGGTGCCGCGGGCGGCGACGCCGGAGCGGATGGAGGCGGCGCGGGGGGGGCACCCCAAGAAGGCGCGGGCGCCGACGGCGGCGGCGAGGCCACCCCGGGCGAACCCCATGTCGGCGCGCCGCCCGCAGCCGGGGCAGACGCGGGTGCGCCCCAGGTCGGAGCCGCGGCAGCCTGCGCCGGCGGAGCCGGAGGAGCTCCCGGCGGGGCGCCCCACGCCGGAGCAGGCGACGCAGACGGCGCACCCCAGTTCGGTGATGCCGAGGATGGTGACGCGACGGCGGGCGACGCGGGCGAGCCCCATCCCGACAAAGGGGGCGGCGCGACCATGGTGGGCGCGACCGCCGGCCGCGCAGGAACGGGCGGTGCCCATGTGGCGGCGACGCCGGCTGTCTGATTGGTGGGAGCCGCGGGGCGAACCGGCGGCGCCGACTTCTTCTTGCGCCGGCGGCGGGTCATCAGATAGAGCCCGCCTGTGATCAGGGCGGCCACCGCCAGGATGATTACTGCGTATTCAGTCGGCATGCGGGTGGTGGGCCTCCCTTCTCGCCTATCGCGGCATTGGTATCAGCTTCGTAGAGCGTCGACTTGCGCAAGCCTGAAAGTATGCCATCGTGGTCACGCTTCTCCACGCGCGTTGGCGCCGTTCTCGATCACAAGCCGGCCCGACGCTACCCCGGGCACGGTGACGTCCGCCTCTAGGGAGTGCGCACCCGAGCCGATGGGCTCGCCGGTGACCACGTGAAGTACGAGGCGACGGCCGAGCGGCATGTCCAGGCGCTTGGGCAGGGGCGCGAGACCCGCGTTCGTCTCGATCTGCAGCTGGTGCCCGGTGACGAGCACGCCGTCCAAGCGCAACCCCGTCACCCCGACAAGGACGGCGGGTCGCGTGCGATTCTCGAGCGCGAAGCTGAGCCCGGATGTTTCCGGGCGCAGGCTGTGCAGGTCGGCTAGTCGCTCGGCGAGGTAGCGCGGAATCTCGGGACGCGGCGCGCTCGGCCTCGCGGCCGAAGCCACCAGGAACGGGAGCTCGGTCCGGTCGACATCGTTGCCGGAGATCACAAGCGATGCCTCGAGCTTGTACTCGCCTTCGGCGGCAAGGGGAAGGCTCAGCGTGGTGGCGATGACGGCGGGCTCGAATGCTGTCGGGATCTCGACCTCGACCGTGCCCGAGTAAGACTTCTTCTGGACCACGTCGCGGACCCGATCCAGTCCTCGCGCACCGGCTGCCTTTTCGCGCGAGACCGACCAGCGGACCACACCTCGACCGGCAAGACCGGGATCGTCGTTGACGATGACCAGCCTCACGGCAAACGGAACCCGCGGGTGCTGCACGAACCCAAACGGGCGCGCGGGTTCGAACGCAAGCGGTTCGGCGATCAGACGCGTGGCGCGGAATGCCTCGGTGAGCGCCTCGAGCGCCACCTTGGGACGTCGAGTGCCGTCGAGGATTCCAAAACCAATCCCGGGAAACGGATCGACCAGGTGATAGACAAAGGCGCCCCAACACGATTCGAACTTCCGCGTCCGCAGATGCTCCGCCGTGTAGCGGATCAGCTTCGCCTGGTATGCCTGCGAAGCGCGTGAGTAATCGTCGAGCGTCTGGTGTCCCGAGGGAAGCCCCACTCCGCGTTCGGCCCAGTTGACGGGCTGGAACCCGGCGTGACGCCACGCCGGTTCGTCATCCGCGACCGGCCATCGATCGCCAACTCCGGCCCAGGCCGATGAGTCCGTGCTCGGCAAGGACTGCGCTCCGAACGCGCTCACCATCAGCGGCTCGACGCGGGCGATGTCGCGCCACGAGCCGTCTGACCATCCCAGCGTCAGATGAAGATCGACATCGCCCGAAGCCGCGATTGCGGGGCGGCTCGGATCGAGGCGCTCGAACGCCGCCTTCAGCTCCTGGTCGATCGAGTGGTTCTGGCGCACAGAGTGGACATCGCCGAGGTCGAAATTCGTGGCGAGCCATGGCGGGTTGTCGTGCGCGATCCACACCGCGATCGAGGGATGGTTCTGCAGCATCGCGACCATCTCAGCTTGTTGCTGGCGCGCCGCGGTCTCGAAGAAGCGCGCCTCATCGCCTCGGGCGTGATAAACGTAGGTGCCGGTCAGCGGAAGGTCCTGCAGCACGAGCATGCCCGCTTCGTCAGCGAGGCGATAGAAGTCCCTCGGCAGAACGTTGGCCACGACGCGCAGCGCATCGACGTTCGCCTTTTTCGCCACCGCGATATCCGCCGCGAGAGTTACCGCATTCAGCTCGTCGAGCCGGTAGGCCGGCGCGTAGCACGCGCCGCGCAAGAACATGGGACGGCCGTTGACGCGAAGACTCCAGCGACGCGGGCCGATATCGGCCGTGAGCGCTCGGAACGCGAAGGTTTCCTCGACACGCGAGGACTCGACGCCGTCGCCCGTGCGCGTGACGAGCTCGGCGCGGTACATCGGCTGCGCGCCGAAGCGCCACGGTTCCCATTTCTTCGCGCCGGGGAGCGCAAGACGCATCGTCACTGTCTCCTCTGCTCCGCCGCCCAGGTGCACCTCACGTCTCAGCCGCAGCGGATCACGACCTGACACGGGCACGGCGAGCTCGACCTCGCCGTCCATCTGCCGGCCGTCGAGGTTGCGCAGCCGCGCGTCCACCTCGAGCCTTCCGTCGCCGCCCTCGAAGCTCGGCTTGACGCTCATCCAGTCGACCGCGATCGGCCCGACGTACTCGAGCTCGACTGGGCGCCACAGCCCGACCGGCACCTCGAGCCGGAAGCTGTCGGGTAGGCTCGAATAGGCCGACGCGGGATATGGCTTCAGGTCGCCGTCGTTGAACAGGCCCATGATGTGTCGCTTCTTCTCGGGTTCCGGCTCGACGGGCGACTCACAGCAGATGACGAGCAGGTTCTCGGCCTTGAGATACGGCGTGAGGTCGAAGCCGAATGGAGCGAAATAGCCGTAGTGCGAGCCGAGCAGCCGACCGTTCAGCCACACGTTGGTGGCGAGAAACGCGCCGCCGATGCGCAACACGACGCGGCCGGCGTGATCCGGGCGCGGAAACTCGGTTCGATACCACACCGATTGCCTCCCCTCGTGCGCCGCCAGCTGGCGCGGGACCTCGATCGGCTTCCAGCCGCTGCCGATGCCGATCGTCAGGCGCTCGGCTTCGCCTTCGCCGAGCGGCATCCACACGGCCTCCCATCCGGTGAGCTCGCGGCGGCCGGCCGCGCGCTGCGCGAGCGGCATGAACAGGGAGTCGCTCAACGCGCGTACGGCCCGTCAGCCGTCGAACAGAACAGAACCGGTTGCCCGACATCAGTCATGAATGGCCCCATCTGCTTGCGATCGACGAGCGCGAGCACGCTGCCGCCGAAGCCCGCACCCATGATGCGGGCGCCGTAGCAGCCTTCGGCCGACCACGCCCGTTCGACGAGCGAGTCCACCGTGGGCGTCGACACCTCGAAATCGTCGCGCAAGCTTGCATGCGATTCCTTCAACAGCTCTCCCATACGCGGGAAGTCTCGGTCGTGGAGGGCGTCCACAAACTCGCGGACCCGCGCGATCTCCGAGTCGACATGGCGGCGCCTTTTCGGATGACCGGATTCGGCTTCGCGCCGGCGCTGGTTGTAGGGCGTCGCGGCCAGCGAGCGATGCTCGCCGGAGTCGATGACCGCGATCGCTACCTCGTCCGGGAATGGCACCACCTGGTACTCCAGCGTGGCGCAGTCGAGCAGCAGCACGCTACCCCGCCGTCCGAGCGCGGAGGCGAACTGATCCATCAGGCCGACCTGCACGCCGGTCGCCTTCTGCTCGGCTCGCTGGCATGCAAGCGCCGCCACCTTGCCGTCGAGATCGGGCTGCAATCCGGCGGCGACGGCGACAAGGAGCGCCGCCGACGAGCTGATCCCAGCGTTCGGCGGGACCTGCGATTCGACGTGCACCGCCTGCGGTTTCGCGCCCAGTTCCGTGCCGACCGCCCGCACGAACGCAAGGCCGCCGGAAACCTCGCTTTCGATCGACCATTCCGGCGCGTCACGTCCCGATACCTCGGTGAAGCGATCGACCGCGGCAGGCAGAACGATCCCGCCGAGATAGTCGACGTGCTCACCGATGAGGTTCACCCGGCCGGGCGCTCGCCCGTGCCACACATGATCAGAGGGCACGAAGCTCCGCGGCCGTGGCCTCCGCCCTGGCGTCGAGGATGAAAGCCCCGGCCCCGAGCTCCGACCCCGCGAGGTACTTCAGCTTGTCGCGGGTGCGGTTGGGCGGATAAAACTCGACGTGGAAGTGATGGTGGCGGCCGGCGCGGCCGGGCGGCTTTTGATGCATGGCCATCACGTAGGGAAGGGGCTTGTCGAAGAGCCGGTCGTATTTCTGGAGCAGGCCCTGGAGGCTGCGCGCGAGCGAAACGTCGTCCGCCTCATCGAGGTCGGCCAATCCGCCACGATGCTCGAGCGGCGCCAGGTGGACCTCATAAGGCCAGCGCGCAAAGGGGGGGACGAAGGCGATCCAGCGGTCGTCGCGCAGCACGGTCCGCGCTCCGTCTTCCTCTCCGTTGATGACGTCGCAGTAAAGGCACCGCCCGGTCTGGCGCATGTGTCGCGCCTCGGCGGCGAGTTCGCGAACGAGCACCGGCGGGACGAACGGATACGCGTAGATCTGGCCGTGCGGATGGCTCAGCGTGACCCCGATTTCCTCGCCGCGATTTTCGAAGACGTAGACGTAGCGCACGTTCGGCAGGCGGCCCAGCTCGTGGGTGCGATCACGCCACACCTCGATGAGGTCACGGATGTGATCGACCGACTGTTGTCCTAGGGACGAGTCATGGTCTGGCGTGTAACAGACGACCTCGGCGCGGCCCTGGTCGCCCGAGTAGGACGGAAAGCGGTTTTCGAAAACCACGATGTGGTAGTCCGGCTCGGGGATCTCGGTCTCGGGCATCCCGGGTCGGGTCGGACAGAGCGGGCAGTGCTCGGCCGTGGGGTGGTATGTGCGGTCCTGCCGCCATGGCGCCACAGTGACCCACTCTTCGAGCAGGGGGTTCCAGCGGAGCTCACTCACGCTTTCACCTTTTCGAAATAGATGAGGTAGCGGCCGTCAGCCTTCTTCACCACGCGAGAGTTGAGCCTCCCCACTCGCTGGGGAGGCCGCGGCGCAGCCGCGGGTGGGGGCATTCGGATGCGCTCAGCCTTCGAGGGCACGCTTCACCGCTTCCTCTGGTGAGTGGACGAGGTCCAATCCCTTGACGTCCCACGTGCCGAGCGCGAAAACGGGCCGTCCCAACCTGCGGGCGAGCGCGATCTCGCTGAGCGTCCCCCAACCCTGGCCGATGGCGATGACGCTGTCGGCGGCGGTGACGATCACTGCGTTGCGCGCCTGACCCAATCCCGTCGCGATAGCGATCGTGACATGGGCGTTGACTTCGGCGCGGTCGGAGTCGGGCAGGATGCCGACGACGGTTCCGCCTTCGATTGCAGCTCCTTCGCTCGCGGCGCCCATCACTCCGCCGAAGCCGCCGTTGATCACGACCGCGCCCTCGCGCGCAAGAAGCCTGCCCACCTCGCGCGCCGCGTCGAGCTGCGAGGGCGTCGCTTCGGACGCTCCGCACACGGCAACGTATCGGCGAGGCATCGAGGCAAGAGTTTATTCGGTAGACTTTGCGGCGAAGTTCAACGCCCGTGGGGCAAGGAGGTGAGGCGAAGCTTGGATATACCGAGTCGTGGTGCCAGCCGCCTCGTTTGCCAGCTGGGAGCTCGGGAGGACGTAAGCCCCTAGGCTTCTGATCCCGCACCGACTCCTGGAGTCGGAGGCGGTAGCACCGCGAACGTAGACACGTGAGGGCCGGGCCGTCGCCCGGCCCTCAGCTTTTTCTCGCGACTAGCATTGGCGATCGTGGTCAACGACTTCTCGCGGCAGCTGAACGAGATCCCGGAAGGGTGGGTTCAGGCGATGGGCATGACCATCACGCACGCCACCAAAGACGAGGTGCGCGCCGAGCTCACCGTCGGGCGGCAGCACCTACAGGGTTACGGGATTGTCCACGGCGGCGTGCACTGCGGAATCATCGAGACGCTCTCCTCCATGGGCGCCTACCTCTTCGCGCGCGAGCGGGGGCAACATGTGGTCGGCCTGGAGAACAACACGAGCTTCATTCGGGCTGTGCGAGCCGGCGCTCGGTTGCGAGCGGTCGCGACGCCGATCACACGAGGCCGGCAAACCCAGGTCTGGCAAGCGCAGGTGATCGACGAAAGCGACCGCATCGTCGCGACCGGACGAGTGCGGCTGCTCTGCCTTGAGTCAGATCAGTCGCTGGCCGGGGAGCAGGTGAAGGGCGCCCTCAGCGACCGGTGACGTAGCCGAAGATGATCTCGTCGATCAGCCGCTCGACCGGCGCCAGGTCGTCGGTAAAGACCTGGCCGTGATACGGCGAAACACGTAGCCGGCCATCGTTGATCACGCTGCGCGCCACGTCTTGGGCCAGCGGCTCGGAGATCAGGCCGAGGTTGTGCTGCACGTCTTCGATGGTCGTCGGCTCCATCGTCCCGTACACGAGCGTGTTGCTGAATGCCGGCACGTCGACGAGGAACACGTTCGGATACACCGCGGCCATCGTGCTCGCCAGCGCGTCGACGAGTCGGTAATCGCTTGCCGTCCTTCCCGCGTTTACGACCGCCACGCCACCTGGAGTGAGGTGGTCGCGGACCTCGCTGAAGAACTCGCGCGTCGTGAGGTGGAATGGGATGTAGGGCTGGCGGTAGGCATCCATCACGATGACGTCGTACTTCGCGGCTTGGGTGTCCAGCCAGTAGCGCGCGTCTGCAACGACCGGATGCACGTTCGGCTCATCGAGGTGAAAGTAGCGATGGGCAACGGCCAGGATGTCGGGATCGATCTCCACGCCTGTGATCTGCACGCCGTTGCCGAAGGCCGCCGTGTACTGACGCGCCGCGGTGCCGCCGGCCAGGCCGAGGATCGCAACGCTCTTGGGAGTGATCTCTGATTGTTCAGCGGGTCGGAATGAATCGGCGACGAGCATGTAGTCCCATGGCCCGCCGGTGAGCAGGCTCTGGGTGTCGTAGATCGAATGGACCGCCTCCCCCTCGTTGAGGATCAGCTCCGTCTTGGTGCCATCGCGCACGACCTGGATGTATCCGTACGCGGATTCCTTCTCGTAGATCAGCTGCCCGACCTGCGGCGGTTTGATGCCCGAGGGCAGAAAGATCCACGCCAGGATTACAGCGACGGCGAATGATGCGTAGATGCGGCGGCGCGGCCACCGCCACAGCCCCGCGACCGACACAGCGACGAGGACGAGGCCGAATCCCTCGAGGGTTGGCCGCGTGCCGTACGTCGGGATGAACCAGAACACCGGAAGAAACGTGCCCAGGATGCTTCCGGCGGTGGACAGCGCGTACACGCGGCCCGCGGTGTTGCCCCCCGTCTCCACGTCGCGCAGCAAGAGCCGGATCGCGAATGGGCTCACGCATCCGAGCAGGATCACGGGCGCTGCAAACAGCACGACCACAGCGAGCAGCGTGCCCGCGACCAGGCCGACGCTGAGCTCCTTGAAGCCCTGTTGGGAGATCAGGAGGATCGGATAGCTGACCAGCGGGATGATGCCGATCCAGAGTCCCGCCCACGCCGTGATCTGGTAGAGGACCTCCTCGCGCGGATGCCTGTCGGCGAGCCGTCCGCCGATCACGTAGCCGGCAGACAGGTAGACGAGGATGAGCCCGATCAGGACGCCCCACACGTAGAGGCTCGTGCCGAAGTAGGGCGCCAGCAGACGCGAGGCCCCGAACTCCACGCCGAGGGATGCCATGCCGGAGATGAAGACGAGCGGCAGCAGCAGCCGCCTGCTGGAGGCGGCGTTCAGATTGGTTGCTCGGCAGCCCACTTGCGTGTGGGCTCGTCCATCGGCACGGGCAGCTGGACCCGGACCTCGGCGTACATGTCGCCGGGCGGTCCGCCTTTCGGGTCCGGCATGCCAAGCCCTCGCAGACGGATCTTCGTCGCGTTCTGCGTCTCGGGCGGAACCTTGAACTTGACCTGCCCCCCCTTGAGCGTCGGGGCAGCGACCTCGCCCCCGCGGAGCGCGACGTGCAGCGGCACGGGCACCGCGACTCGCACGTCCTTGCCCTCACGCGTGAAGATCGGGTCAGGCGCGAGCTGCACCGTGGCACGGAGACCCGGCACCCGCAGCACCGTCCCTTCCTTGACGCCGGCCGGCACCTTGACCTCGACACGCCTCCCTCCAGGGAGCTCGACCGTCCGCGAGGTTCCGCTGTACACCTCCGCCAGGCTGACGGTTATGGGCGCTTCGACGTCGATCGGCTGCTGGCGCGCCCGGCCCCGGGCGTTGCCGAAGATCGAGCCGAAGATGTCGCCGAATCCCGCGCCTTCGCCGAAGAGGTCTTCAATATCGTCGGGGCTGACCGTTCGGTATTCGACCCGCTGGCCGCCGGCGTTGGGCCGGAATCCGCCGCCGCGCACCGCGCCCGGCTCGACGCCCGCGGCCTGCGCCGAGGCCCAGTTCTCGCCGAACTCGTCGTACAGCTTCCGCTTCTTCGTGTCCGAGAGCACCTCATGGGCTTCCGACAGCTCCTTGAAGCGTGTCTCCGCCTGCTTGTCGCCGGCGTTCAGATCGGGGTGGTGCTGGCGTGCGAGCTTGCGGAAGGCGGAGGAGATCTCCTTCTGCGTCGCCGACCGCGACACACCCAGCACCTCGTAATAGTCCTTGGTCCTAGGCACCTGTACTTGTTACCCGCTTGTGGTGCTCGACGAATCCCGGGCGGCGGACGTAGCCCAGCTTCTCGTTGATGTGGAGCATGGCGGCGTTCGTGGCGTCGTTGTCGGTGCCCACGATCGGGACACCGAGGTCCACTGCCTGGCTGAGGCTCTGCAGCTTGACCGCCCGGGCGAATCCGCGCCCTCGATACTCGGGGTGGGATGCCGTGTAGCCCGTCCAGACAAGGCCGCGCACAGGCGGAAACCTGAGGTAGGACATGGCCACCGCACGGTCGTTGTCGAGCGCGATCCAGGTTCGGTCGGGACGCCGGTCGGGACCACGCATTCGACGCTCGAAATCTTCGAGCGACTCCGTGAGGATCGGCATCGTCGACGGGATGTCCTGACGGGTGATCGAGTCGAGCTCGTAGAGCCTTTTCACCTTGTCTTCCGCGTCCCAGTCGGCCAGTGTCGTCAGCCGGATCCCGGCCGCTTCAGCCTGAGCGCGAGTGCCGGTCGCCTCGGCGCGCAGGCGCGCGCCATGCGTTTTGAGGTCGAGCTCCCACACCTTCTCCGCGCCCTCACGCTTGTAACCCAGCGCGGCGAGAGAGTCGAGCATGACGGGCTCGTCTTCGCCGCAATACGCGAGGAGGAGGCCAGGGTCCTCTGCCATCGCCCGATCCGCGATCCAGGACCACATCTCCGTCATCAGCTCCAGCTCGTGTTGCGATTGGTCCAGCCACACCTCAACCTCGCAGTGGCGCTCGGGAAGTTTTGCCCAAGGTCCGTGAATCCACCCAAGGAACGCAATCGGCTCGCCGCCGCGGTCGGCCAGAAAGCGAGCTGATTCGTACCCCGAGCGGACGCGTTCCCAGCGGTACCGCGTCAGCACCGGATCCTGGGGCAGCGACGGGTAGGCGCGCGTCATCACATCCGAGGCGAGCGCCGCGTCGTCGAGCGTTGCGGGGCGGTAGGTGACGGCTGACACCGAGAAAGACTCTATAGACCGATGATGCGCGGCAGGATTCCGTGCTCGTCGATCTCGAGGATGCCGACCGAGGGCGATTCGTACCGGCGCATGTGGCGCGCGACCTGGAGCCAGCACCACTCAAACCATCCCGGATGCTGAGCGAGCCGGCGTGTCGCGGTGGTCGGGTTCCACTGGTGCACTCCGCCGGGATTGAACAGGAGCATGCCATCCACTTTCCGCACGTACGCACGGTGGGTGTGCCCGAAGACGATCACGTCGGCGTGCTGGAAACGCAGTTTCAGACTGGCTGGCAGACCGCGATGAGGCTTGAAGAAACCCAAGCTGACCGTCCACCAAAAGGTTTGTGACTCTTCGACCCAGCGGGGTCGCTGACCGTGCACCAGGACGATGCGCTTGCCCGCGACCGTCAGCTCCCGCGCGGAAGGGAGTGATTTGAGGTTCGTGTCGTGATCGCCGCGGACGGCCTCGACCGGGGCGATGCTCGCGAGCGCGTCGAGGGTTGGGGTCGAGGTGATATCGCCCGCGTGGAGGATCAGGTCGACGCCCTGCAGGGCGGTGAACACGCGCTCGGGAAGGCGATCGAGGAACTCCGGACAGTGCGTGTCAGCGATAACTCCGATCCTGGTGGTCACTCTGGGTCCAGCTTATCCTGAGTTCAAAACTTACTGTTTAAATGTTGAACTTGACAAATTGGAAAGGTATGATTTCTAATTAGCGCCATGAAAGACCTGCAACGCGAAATCTTGACCCAGGTCGCCGCCGGCACGATCTCCGCCGAGGAAGGGGCCGCCCGCCTGGAAGCCCTCGAAAGCCCGGCCCCGGCCTCCATAGCGACCGACTCGCCCGCAAGCGAGGCTGTCAGGCACGTCAAGGTGGTCTCCCGCTTCGGCAACACCGAGATCGTCGGCGACCCAAGCGTGACTTCGGCCGTCGCGGACGGCCCCCACCGCGCGCGCCAGGACGGCGACACGCTTGTCATCGAGCAGTCGCCCGTCAACGAAGACACCTCTTTCGAGTTCAGCCGGCCCCAGGCTCGCGTGGTCGTGAACGGCTTTGAGTTCGGACGCAGGCTGGCCATCCGCATGAACCCGTCCCTGCCGCTGACGACGAACGTCCAGGCAGGCAACCTGAGGATGCAGGGTCTCAACGGCCCAATCGTGGCCGAGGTTCAGGCAGGCAACTGCAAGGTCGGCGAATTTCGAGGCCCGATCAACCTGTCCGTGATGGCGGGAAACATCGACGCGTACGGACGCATCGACTCGGGCAAGAGTTCGATCCGATGCGAGATGGGACAGGTCAAGGTGAGCCTGGCAAGGGATTCGAGTGTGCGCATCAACGCGCGTACGACGATGGGCAAGGTAGCGATCGAGGGCGACGGCATCAAGAGGGACAGCCGCGATGTCACCGTCGGCACGGGAGCCGGCACCCTCGACCTCGAATGCACGATGGGCAACATCAAGGTGAGCGTCCCCTGATGGCGCGAACCCAGGCGCGGCGCCCACCTTCGAACTGCCCGGTGTGCAATCACCGGCTGGCGCTGACCAGGCTGAGCTGCCCAGCATGCGAAACGGAGCTGTCGGGCGCATTCGCGCAGTGCGAGTTCTGCGTCCTGACCAACGAGGACCGCGAGGTGCTTCGAGTCTTCTTGGCATCGCGCGGAAACATGAAGGACCTCGAGCGGCACCTGGGTGTGAGCTATCCGACCGCGCGAGCGCGCTTCGACGGGCTTCTCGCCAAGCTCGGCATCGAGAGGACCGCCGCTCCCGCGCCCTCGCGGGTCGAGCTGATGGAGCAGGTAGCTAGAAGAGAGATCGACATCGACGAGGCGCTGCGGCGCCTGAACACCAACGGCTGAGGAGGCAAGCGCGATGATCCCGATGGAATCGGGTAGTCACAGGTCGGCGACGTGAGCCAAGCGCAAATCGTTGACGAGGCAATTCCCTCTGCGGTCGCCCCCGCACCGCGCCCGCGTCCCTGGACCGTCCTCTCATCCAGCCCATTTCGCAAGCTTTGGATCGCCACGACTCTGTCGCTGTTCGGCGATTTTTTCAGCTACATCGCGCTCGCGTGGCTCGTCCTTCAGCTGACAGGCTCCAGCCTCGCCCTCGGCACGGTTCTCGTCGTGCAGGCGCTTCCGAGAGCGGTGCTCATGGTGGTCGGAGGCGCGCTGGCCGACCGCCTCTCGTCGCGCTTGACGATGCTCGGATCGATGGGCCTGCGCGCCACATTCGTCGCGCCGCTGGCGGTCCTTGTGCTTACGGGCCGCGTCCAGATGTGGGAGGTCTACGGGATCGCTGTCGTGTTCGGGGTCGTGGATGCGTTCTTCATGCCTGCTCGAAACTCGATCCTGCCCCGGGTTGTCGCCGATCGCGAGCTCGAGCCGGGAAACGCAGTGTTGAACGTGACGGCGCAAGCCTCCGTCATCCTCGGCCCGGTGCTCGGCGGCGTCATCGTGGCCGTGCTCGGGATCGGCTGGGCATTTGCCGGCGACGCGGCATGTTTCGTAATCGGCTTTCTGTTCATCCTGTGGCTGCCGGCGGCCGCACGCACTGCAACTGGCCAGGCACACCCCGACGGCGGACTCGGCGGACAGATCGCGGCAGGCTTCCGCTACGCCTGGGCCGACGTCGGCATCCGGGTGACCTTGATCGTCATCGCCGTCGTCGACTTCGCCGCCAACGGCGCTTTGGGCGTGGGTCTTCCGACGCTCGCGCATGGGCGATTCGGCACGGGCGCTGCCGGCCTCGGAATCCTGTTCGGCGCCTGGGGAGTGGGCGCAACCGCCGGCGCCCTCGGCTCCGGCTTGGTGCCACCGCCGCAGCGTTTTGGATGGTTGATGGTGCTCCTGTGCCTGTGGCTCGGAGTCGGAACTGGAGTGGTCGGTCTGTTGCCTTCACTTGGGCCTGCGGCACTCGCGATGGGCCTTTGCGGCGTCGCGACCGGCGTCGTCAACACCTACGGGGTCAGCTGGCTGCAGCGCCGAACCGACCCCGCCATGCAAGGACGCGTGATGTCCATCGTGATGCTGGCCTCGATGGGATTGACGCCGGTGGCTTACGCGGCTTCGGGCACGATCGCGGAAGTCAACCCAACCTTGCTGTTTCTGATCGCCGGAGGCCTGATGCTTCTATGCGCTGTCGGGACGGCCTCGAACCGAACAGTCCGAGCGCTGCGCTAGAGGACCCTATTTGATGCCGGCGGCGGCAAGGCCCGCCGCGTGCGCCGCGGCCGCGTCCTGGCCCGCGTCGAGCACCTGCACGGCCGCCATCGCGAACGCGTGCGCTCGATGCTGGTCGAGGTTCAGGTCGATGTTCGCGAGGGAGAACCAGGCGCAGTAGGTCTGGCGGGTGTAGGACACGTTTTCCGGCGGACGGCTCATCGCGGCCGTCGCCCACTGAACCGCCGTGGTCACATCCTTGCCGGTCGACAGGGCCTTGAACGCACCCTGAGCCGCCGCGTGGCACGCGCTCGCTGGAGCTCCTCCCCGCTTTGCCCAGGCGAACCACTCTGCGTACGAGCGATCCTCCGCCGTCGGCCCGCTTTCGACCTTGCCGTGAGGCCCTGATTTCCTGGGTTGTTCGACGACCTGCCAGGACGACTGGGCACCGCCCGGCTGCGCCGGCTGGGCCGGTTTGGCCGGCGCGGGCGGTAGCTTCGCGACCGGTAGCTGGCCACCTGCGACCGGCGGTGCAGGAGCAGGCGCGGGCTGCGGCGCCGGCGCCGGCTGGGCGGCCGGTTGCGAGGTGGTGTGCGGAACCTGCTCCTTGGGCGAGAACCAGGTCGGCGTACCGGGTTCAGCGGCCAGGGGCACCCGCGGCGCCCAGGCCGGCACGTTGATTGCCGAGGGCGACTTGGCCTGAGGCTGGCCGGGTCCAGCGGGCTCGGCCGGTGCCTTCGGCGCCCACGCCGGACGCGAAGGCGGTCCAGGCTGCGGAGGCGCGACGGGTTGGCCTGGCGCGGGGGCCACAATCGGGGTCGGCGGCGCCGGTGGCGCGGGAGTCTTGGTGGGCGCCGGCATGGGTTCGGCTCGCGGAGGGACCGGCGACAAGGTGGGAGGTGTGGTTCCTCCTGCGCGCGGCTTGACGGCTGGAGCCGCGGGCACGGTGGGCGCCTGCGCGGCGGCCGCCGGCGGAGTCGCGTCGAACGAGTCAGGCCAGCTCGGGATCGCCTGGGCGGGGATGTCGGGCTCGTCGAGCTCGGAGGGTGGCGGCCAGGCCGGCATCGCGTGCTCGGTTGGCGGCTCTGGCGGCCAGATGTCTGTCTCGACCGGCGGCGCCGGCGCGGAACCGGACGCCGGCGGCCAGGTGGACTTCAGAGCATCCGCCGCCACCGCTTTCGGGGGCTCGGTGATGAGCGCCACGGTCACCTCGGCTTCGACCCCCGGCGGTTCGGCGGCCTCGGCTTCGACTGCCGGCGGTTCGGCGGCCTCGGCTTCGACTGCCGGCGGTTCGGTGGCCTCGGCTTCGACTGCCGGCGGTTCGGTGCCCTCGGCTTCGACTTCCGGCGGTTCGGTGACCATAGGCTCGTCCGCCTGTAGTTGGGCCTCGGGCGGCTCTGTTTCCTCTACACCGGCCGCGTCCGCCCCAGGAGGTTCGCTGGTGACCGCTTCGGGGATCGACTCACCGGGATCGGTCGGCACGGTCTGAGCCCATTCGGGCGGCTTATCGGCGCCGTCGCCGTTGGTCGAGGCTTCAGTCTTCGACCAGTCCGGATCGCCTTTCTCCGCGGGGACGGCATCCGCCGGCTCGGTCGGATCGGCGGCCGGACCTGCGGGCCTCGTCTGCGCCCAGACGGGTCTGGTTTCGCTGGTCGGGACGGCGCGAACGGGCTCCTCGGTCGTCTCCGAGGAGTCGGTGGGCGGAGTTGAATCGCCAGACTCGGCGGGCTCGGTCTCCAAATCGCAGTCAGTCTAACTTCGGGATCTTGAGTTGTATCTGAGTAGAGCGGCGCGACGCGCCGCTCTAGCTCGGTCTAGGCAAAGACGTTTTTCAGCGCGTCCTCGGGTCGGGGATCGGGCTGCTGCTCAGCCCAGTCGGCCGCGTCCGACGCCTCCTTGTCGAGCGCCGCCTGGACCTCCGCGGCGCTTTCCGCCGTGATCCACCCGCGCTCCACCAGCCACGCCTCAAAACGCGTGATCGGGTCGTGGCTGGCGGCCTCGCCGATCTCCTCTTTGGTCCGGTACTTGAGGTGGTTGTCCTCGGAGGTATGGGCGTTGATGCGCCAGATCTTGGCGTCAATCAGAGTCGGGCCTTCCCCGCCCCTCGCGCGGGCCACCGCGTCGCGGGCGGCCTGGTAGGACGCGGGCACGTCCGTGCCGTCGATCGTCACGCCTCGGATCCCGTAGCCGGCCGCCCTGTCGGCGACGTTCGGGTTCGCCATCTGAAGGCGGATCGGGACGGAGATCGCGTAGCTGTTGTTCTCGCAGAGGAATACGACCGCCAACTTGTGCACCGCCGCGAAGTTGACACCCTCGTGGAACTCGCCCTGGCTCGTCGCGCCGTCGCCGAAGGTGCAAAGGGTCACCGTGTTCTCGCCCTTGAGCTTGGCGGCGTAGGCGATCCCCGCCGCCTTCGGGATCCAGCTCGCAACGACCTGAGACACCGGTGCGATGTGCAGCTTGTGATAGCTGTAGCAGCCGCCGGGGATGTTGCGGCCGGCAGACAGCGGATCGCCCGCCTTCGCGAAGACGGCCAGCATCCACTCCTTCATCGTCAGTCCGCGCACGATCGCGTTCGCGAGCCCGCGGTAATGAGGAACGAGCCAATCCTCGGACGTCAACGCCGCCGTGGAGGCGACCTGGATGCCTTCATGTCCCCGACTCGAGCCGACGAACGGCGCGCGCCCTTGCTTCACCAGGATGTGCATGCGGTCGTCGAGCGCCTTGGCCATGCACATCCAGCGATGCAGGTTCAGGTACTCCTCACGCGTCGCGACGTCCGCACGGGTGGTCGTCGCCATCAGGCTGTGAGCGCCTTCGCGATGTCGACCACTTCGTCCGCGGACAATCCCATGCGGTTCAGGTGATCGTAGTACCGGCGGTGGAAATCCGAGAAGTCGCTGCGCTCCGCTCGCTCCTCGCGGATGCGCTTCACCTCCGCGAGCACCTTCGCGACCAGCTCGGGCTCGGGGGCGATGCCCGCGTGGCGCAGCGCGTGCTCGATGACCAGGGCGCCAGAGTGCTTGCCGTACACGTATGTGATCTCTGCGCCGAGGTCGGCTGGAGAGATGAACTGGTAGATCGCCGGGTGGATGAGCATGCCCGCGGTGTGGATCCCTGACTCGTGGCTGAAGACGTCGAGTCCGATTCCCGGCTCGGTCGGCTGGACGGGGATCCCGCTCATCCGCTCCAGGCTTCGTGCCAGCGCGCGCAGCTTGTCGTACTTGAAGCCCGGGATCTCGATACCGAACAGGTAGCGCAGCTGCATGAGGACTTGATGCATCGGTGCGTTGCCGGTTCGCTCTCCGATGCCGTTGACGCTCGTGGTGAAAACCTCCGCGCCTGAACCCAGCGCCATCACCGTGTTCCACGCGCCGAGACCGAGGTCGTTGTGAAAGTGCACGACGAGCGGCGCGTCCGGCGCAGCCGCCTTGATCGTCGGTATGTACTCCCGCACCGCGAACGGTGAGTAGCAGCCCACTGTGTCAGGCGTCGACGGTCGCGTGCCGCCTGCCTTGAGGCCTTCGCGATGGATCTCGGCGATGTAGTCGACGTCGGCTCGGCTCCCATCCTCGCCGCCGAACTCGATCGATGTGGCGCCCTGCTCGCGCGCGTACTTGATCGCCTCGCACATCATCCGCAGGTTGGCCTCGCGGTAGTAGGAGACGGGGAGCTCGAGCCACTCGGACTCGGGGATGCCATCGCGGTGGAGCAGCGTCTTGCCGAGCTTGTACTTGACGTGCAGGTCGGAGGCCGACGTGAAGATGAAGTACGTCACGTCGTCGCGCTTGTGGCCAAGCTTGTCTATCACGCGCATGGTCGCGTCGATGTCGCCCTTGGTGGAGCGCATCATGCAGACGACCTCGAGGTCCTCTCTGAGCTCGCCGCGCCTGCGGCCCTCGAGCACCAGCCTCAGCGTCTCCCTCTCCCCTTCCGACACCGATGGAAAGCCGACGTCCATCACGTGCACGCCGATGTCGGAGAGCATCCGGGCCAGCTCGTACTTGTCCTTGGGCGTGATCGCGACGCCGGGCATCTGCTCGCCATCGCGCAGCGTGTCGTCGTAGATGCGGATCTTTTCCTCCGGGGGAAATTTCAGGTCGTGGGCGAAACGTTTGGGGTCGCGCGCCAGCTCTTCGAGCGGCTCTTGAAGCTCGACCGGCTTTATGTCATCCACGCGAGGGGGTCATCTTCCGCCGCTCTTCGAGCTGCTTGCGCACCCACGGCACGAGCCCGCCCATGCGCAGCAGCTCGTTCATGAACTGGGGAAAGGCCTCGCAGCGATACTCGTCGCCCTTGGTGAAGTTGCGGATGATGCCTTCTTCGAGGTCGACCTCCAGCTCGTCGCCCTCCTCGACCCCTTCCGCCGCCGGCGGCGACTGCAGGATGGGGTAGCCCATGTTGATCGCGTTGCGAAAGAAGATGCGCGCGAAGGAGTCGGCGACCACCAGCGAGATGCCCGCGCCGCGGATCGCGACTGGCGCGATCTCCCGCGACGACCCGCAGCCGAAGTTGGATCCGCCGACCAGGATGTCGCCTTGCGTGACGCCGGTCGCCCACGTGTCGCGCCCGGGCACGCCTTCCATCGCGTGCTTGCCGAGCTCTTTCTCGTCCAGTGAGTAGATTGCGTACTTGGCCGGGATGATCTGGTCGGTGTCGACGTTGTCTCCAAACTTCCACGCCTTGCCACGGATGACCTTCGGGAGCGTCATCGAATCCCCGCCGGCATGTGGTCTAGCACCTCGCTTGGGTGCGTGATCACGCCGGTAACCGCGCTCGCCGCGGCAACCGCTGGATTGGAGAGATAGACCTGCGCCTTGGGGTGGCCCATGCGGCCGGGGAAGTTGCGGTTGGTGGTGCTCAAGCAAATCTCGCCCTCGCCGAGCACGCCCATGTGACCGCCGAGGCAAGCGCCGCACGTCGCGGTCGTCCAGGCCGCGCCTGCCGCGAGGAACGTGCGGATCAAGCCTTCCTTCTCGGCCTGGATCGCGACCTGGTGTGAGGACGGCGTGATGATCAGGCGCACTCCCGGCGCCACCTTGTGGTTTTCCAGCACGGCGGCTGCGCGGCGCAAGTCCGTGATACGCGAGTTGGTGCACGAGCCGATGAACACCTGGTCGAGTCTGGTGCCTGCGACCTCGGACAGCGGCGCGTAGTTGTCCGGCGACATGGGCTTGGCGACACCGAGCTCGACCTTCTCGACGTCGAACTCGAACACCTTCTCGTACTCCGCGTCGCGGTCGGAGGTCACCGGCGTGTACGGTCGTTTCGCGCGGCCGTCGAGGTACTCCTTGGTCACCTCGTCGAACTCCATGATCCCGTTCTTCGCGCCGGCCTCGATTGCCATGTTGGTCATCGTCAGCCGAGCCTCCATGTCGATGTGCTTCAGCGCCTCGCCGGTGTGCTCCATCGCCTTGGACCGCGCGCCGTCGACGCCGATCTGGCCGATGACGTAGAGAATCAGGTCCTTCGCCTCGACCCACTCCTTCAGGCGGTTGTGATAGACGAACTTCAGTGTCTCTGGGACACGGAACCACAGCTCGCCCAACGCAAGCACGCAAGCAAGGTCGGTGGAACCGATCCCCGTCGCGAAATTGTTGAGCGCCCCGTAGGTGCAGGAGTGCGAGTCGGCCCCGACGACCAGCTCGCCCGGCAGCACGAGCCCGTTCTCAGGCAGCACGGTGTGGCAGATGCCGCCCTGGCCGACCTCGAAGTACCACTTGATCCCCATGTCGTGCGAGAACTCGCGCGTCAGGCGGCCGAGCGTCGCGCTCGCGGCGTCCTTGGCCGGCTGAAAGTGGTCCTGTGTCACCGCGACGCGATCGGGATCCCAAATCTTCTCCGCGCCCATCTGCTCGCGCATGATCTTTCCGGCGGGCGGGATGGTCAGATCGTGGCCCATCGCGAAATCGACCTGGGCCAGGACCAGGTCGCCGGGCCGCACGCTCTCGCGCCCGGCACCACGAGCCAGGATCTTCTCGGTCATCGTCATCGCCACGGTCATCTAGTCCTTGAGCCTCTTCGCCACCGCGTCGCCGACTTCATGGGTCGACAGACTTCCGCCGAGATCGCGCGTGCATTCGCCTGCGCGGATGGCCGACTCGACCGCACCCTCGATTGCGTTTGCCATTTCCGTGTGACCCAGGTGTCTAACCATCATAGATGCGCTCAGAATCGCCCCGATCGGGTTGACGACGCCACGGCCGGCGATGTCCGGCGCGGTCCCATGCACGGGCTCGAACAGGCCCCGTTTCGTCTCGGGGTTGATATTGCCGGAGGGTGCGATGCCCATCCCGCCGATCAGCTCCGCGGTCAGGTCGGACAGGATGTCGCCGAAGAGGTTGCCGGTGACGATGACGTCGAACTGCGTCGGGTCGCGTACCAGCTGCATCGCGGCCGCATCCACATAGAGGTGACGGGTCTTGATGTCGGGACGCTTTTTGGCGATGGCCTTCCACTGCTGCTGCCAGAGCGCGCCGGCGTGCGTCATAGCGTTGGACTTGTCGACCATCACGACCTCGCGCTGGGCGGCGCCGAATGCGTACTCGATGATCCGGGTCACCCCCAAGTATGTGTTGAGGTCTTCCTGGATCGCGACCTCGTCCTCGGTCCCCTTTTTGAAGCGACCACCCATGCCGACATAAAGGCCTTCGGTGTTCTCGCGGACGATCAGGAGGTCGATCTTGCGACGGTCCTCGCGGCGCAGTGGCGACAGCCTGTCGTGGTAGAGCTTGGCCGGCCGGAGGTTGACGTACAGGTCGAGCTCGAAGCGCAGGCGCAGCAGCACGCCGGCGAGGTAGGCGGCGTCGTTGAGGCGCGGGTCGCCCACGGCGCCGAAGAGGATGGAATCGGCCTTCTCGAGGTCGGCCCAGATCTGTGCAGGGATCGGCTCCCCGGTGCGCATGTACTGGTCGGCGTTGACCTCGTACTCCTGGAAATCGAAGCCGGCGCCGGCCGCGCGAAGGACCTTGATCGCCTCGGGGACGACCTCCTTGCCCGCACCGTCGCAGGGCAAGACGGCGATGTGGCTAGGCAGGGGTCGCTTCCTTCTCGCGCAGCTTGTAGCGCTGGATCTTGCCGGTCACGGTCTTGGGCAGGTCGGGCACGAACTCGATCAAGTGCGGGTACTGGAAGCGCTGGAGGCGCGACTTGCAGTGCTCCTGCAGCTCGGCGACAAGCGCGTCGCCGGTGACCGCGTCCTTCTTGGCGATGACGAATGCCTTGATCCTCGTGAAGCCGTCTACCGACATGCCGACGACCGCGCTCTCGGCCACAGCCGGGTGCTCCAGCAGCGCAGACTCGATCTCGATCGGCGAGACCCACAGGCCGCTGACCTTGATCATGTCGTCGGAGCGGCCTTCGTACCAGTAGAAGCCGTCGCCGTCGACCCGGTAGCGGTCGCCCGTGTAGAACCAGTCGCCGAGGATCGAATGTTTCGACTTCTCGTGCTGCGCCCAGTAGAGGGCGAGCGCGCTGTCACCTTTCACGTACAGGTCGCCGGCCTCGCCTTGCGCGACGGGTTGTCCCTCGACGTCGAGGATCTTCAGCTCGTATCCAGGGACCGGCTTGCCGCTCGAGCCTGGCCTCACGTCGTCGAGTCGGTTCGAGCAGTAGATGTGCAGCATCTCGGTCGACCCGACGCCGTCGAGGATCGTAAGCCCGAAGGCGTCCTTCCAACGCCGCCAGACTTCGGCGGGCAGCGCCTCCGCGGCGGCCACGCAATGCCTGATCGAGCCGAGGTTGCGGCTCTTCGCGCCTTCGAAGTTGAGGATCGCGTTGTAAAGAGTCGGCGCGGAAAAGAACAGGGTCGGTTTTCTCTTTTCGATCGTGTCCAGCACGGTCGCGGGCGTGTGCCGACCGGCGTGGAGGACGGTCGACGCGCCGACCCAGTAGGGAAAGGTGAGGTTGTTGCCGAAGCCGTAGGCGTGGAAGAGGCCCGTTGTCGAGAAGGTGGTGTCCTTGTCGGTGATGCCGAGCACCTGCTCGGCGTAGGTGACGCACGTGTAGGGGATGTCGTGCTGGAGGTGGACGACTGCTTTCGGCTTGCCGGTCGAGCCCGAGCTGTAGAGCCAGAAGGCCATATCGTCGCGGCGCGTGGGCGCGGCGACGATCTCCTGGTCCGGGACGACCTTGTCGGAGCGCAGGAGTTGGGGTTTTATCGGCGCCCTTGCCGCCGCGGGTGCGAGCTTTTCCTCCGTGTTGCCGTCGACGACGATGACGCGTGCCAGGGAGTCCTCGATGTAGTGGTCGTAGTCCTCGCTTCGTTGGAGGAGCGGGTTCACGGGCACGGGGAGGGCGCCGATCCGGATCGCGCCGAGGAAGGCGGCGACCCAGCCCGGTGAGTCGTAACCCGCGATCAGGACGCGCTCCTCGCGCCTGACGCCGAGGTCGAGGAGGCTTCGGGCGGCGCCGTTGGTGAGGTTGAAGAGGTCGGAGTAGGAGAGGTCCGCGGTGGCGGTGTGGATGGCGATCTTGGCGGAGCGCTGGGGGAGGTTGCGCTCGATCAGGTCGGCGCCCACGTTGTAGCGGTCCGGCAGATCCACCGTAAGGAAATCTTGGCACTTCCAGGAGGGGGACGGTGAAGAGGGTGACGGAGTGACGCTGGGCGCCCTAAAGCGTTGCCCGGCTGAATATAAATTTACCGCAAAATGCTTGCTTAATCGAACATTGTTTTGTAGTCTGATTGCATGCTCGAGATGATTGAGGACATCGATCCCGGCGCACTCCTGGTTGCAATGCGCAATACCATCGATCGGCTCGAGCTCCAGTTCGCGCAAGTTGCCGCCGAGTTTCATCAGACGGATCAATGGGACCGCGATGGCTTCAACACCTCGGGCGACTGGATGCGCATCAACTGCAACATGACCTCGCGGAACGTTTGGAATGCCCTCGTGGTGGGAGAGCAAGTCCGGCATCTGCCGCTGAGCCTCGAAGCAATCCAGTCGGGCGATATCGGCTTCGCCCACCTGGCGATCATGGCCAACACGGCCGACAAGCTGGACGGATTCGACGAGGCCAAGCTCTTGCCGCTGGCCAAAGAGCACTCGGCAGGCAAGTTCTATCGCGAGTGTCTGCACTACCGGCATTCGGCCGATGCCAAGGGTTACGGCGAAGAGCAGGAGCGCCTCGTCGAAGAACGCAGTCTGCGAATGAACACCGCGGAGGACGGCTGCCTTCTCATCACCGGGGTGCTCGATCCCGTGGGTGGGGCTGCCGTTCGTTCTGCGCTGGAGCCGCTGGCGCGCCCTTCGGGTGGGCACGACGACCGCACCCGCGAGCAGAGATTGGCTGACGCCCTGGTCGAGCTGGCCAGTGGTGGCAAGCCGGCCGAGCTCCATGTGACGGCAACGGTCGAAACCTTGAAGGGGCTAGCTGGAGCACCTGCCGGCGAGATGGAGTTCGCTATGCCGTTGTCCTCGGCCACAGTGCAGCGCCTTTCCTGCGACTGCAGCGTGATGCGCGTCATCCTCGACGGCAAGTCGTTGGTGATCGACGTCGGTCGATCCAAGCGGTTGGTCGACGGAGCTCTGCGCAAAGTGCTCGCGGTACGCGACAAGCACTGTCAGTGGCCAGGATGCGATCGGCCGGCCTCATGGTGCGACGGACATCATCTGGTGCACTGGATCGATGGCGGGGACACGAATCTCGAGAACTGCGTGCTCCTCTGCAAGCGGCATCACCGGATGGTCCATGAGGGCCGCTGGAAGTTGATCAAGGTCGACAGTCAGATCGTCACGATCGCGCCGATGGTCACCTTCGGATTGCCAAGAGGGCCAGACTAAGAATCCGTGACGGTGGAGCGTCGATCGCGTCGGTTCTCGTCTGCAAGGCTCGAGCGCGTGGCGCGCAAGCTGATGAACGCCTCTCCTCTGTGCTCATTGGCGACGGTGTCGGCGCGCGGCCGCGCGCACATCAACCACATGTACTTCGCGTGGGACGACGCCTTCAACGTCTATTGGATCTCTGACCGGGACTCGCTCCACTCGCGCAACCTCGTCAAGAACAGCTCCGCGGCGATCACGATCTACGCCTCGAAGCAGGTCTGGGGTAAGCCCGACCGCGGCATCCAGCTCTTTGGCACCGCCGGCGTCGCGAAGGGCGGGGAAGCAGCGCGCGAATACGGGCGGCGGTTCCGCGACTTCGACGCCTCAGAAAACGATTTGCCGTACTACCGGTTCCGGCCCCGCTTGGTGAAGCTCTTCGACGAGCGCTCCCTGGCGCCCGGCACGCTGGTCACGGCCCGTGTCACGAGCGACGGGCTGGTGTGGTCCAAGACCGAGGTCTGGGCCTAGGAGTCGCGCCGGCGGTAGCGAGAAGCAACGACACCGCCGTCGAAACGCCGCTCGTCAACGAGCTCGAGGTCGACCCGAACGCCGTCGGGCAGCCACCGGTTGCCGCCGCCCACGATGACCGGGACCATCAGCTGCCGATACTCATCGACCAGACCTGAGCGGATCGCCTCGGCCGCCAGGTGAGGTCCGCCGATGCTGATGTCTCGCGCGCTGGTCGCCTTGAGTTTGCGAATGGCTTGCGGATCGAAGCTGCGTTCGATGCGGGTCCTCGCGCTGGCGACGGCTTGCAGCGTCGACGAGTACACGACCTTGTCCGCCGCCTGCCAGATCTCTGCGTACTCACGGACGAATGCCGGTTGGTCGGGCGCGTCCATGGCGGTCTCCCAGAAGACCATCGTCTCGTACATGCGGCGCCCGTAGAGATATGTGCCGATCGGGCGCTCCTGCGCATTGACGAAGCGGTGGACCTCTTCGTCGGGTGCCGCCCAGTCGAAGTTGCCGCGCGAATCGGAGACGTAACCGTCAACCGACGTGATCGCCGAGTAGATGAGCTTGGCCAATCCGCGCGCGTCTACTGCCGGACGACTGCCGCGGCGCCTTTCCTCAAGACGTACTTCTGGATCTTTCCCGTCGCGGTCTTCGGCAGCTCCTGCACGAATGTCACCCCGTGTGGTGCCTTGAAATGGGCGAGCCGCTCGCGAGTGAAGGCGATCAGCTCGGCCTCGGTCGCCGTCGCACCAGGCTTTAGCACCACATACGCGAAAGGCGCCTCTCCCCACTTCTCATGTGGCAGCCCGACGATCGCCGCCTCCTGTACGGCGGGGTGGCGCAGCAGGACACCTTCGACCTCGAGGCTCGAGATGTTCTCTCCACCGCTGATGATCACGTCCTTGATCCGATCTCGAATTTCGACGTAACCGTCCGGGTGGAGAACGGCCGCGTCGCCAGTGTGGAACCAGCCGTCGCCCATCACCTTCTTGGTCGCCTCGGGATCTTTGTAGTAGCCGTGCATGATCACGTTGCCGCGCGCGACGATCTCGCCGAGGGTCTGAGCGTCGGCCGGCACGTCCTTGCCGGCTTCGTCCACGACGCGCAGCTCGCCGGAAGTGATCAGCTCCACCCCGGTACGCGCCTTGATGATCCCCCGCTCGGTGGCGCCAAGCATCTTGTGCTCCGGCCGAGGCTCGCAGATCGTGATAAAGGGAGCGGTCTCGGTGAGTCCGTAAACCTGCGTCACCTCCCAACCGAGATCGCCTTCCATCCGCTCGATCGTCGCCGCGGCTGGTGCCGCCCCCGCGGTGATGACATGCACGCCTTTAGGCACGTCACCTCGCACGTCGGCGGGAGCACTGGCGAGGGCGATCAGGATGGTCGGCGCGGCGCAGAGCCAGCCGACCTGCTCCTTGCGGATCAGGTCGAACACCCGCGACGGCTCGACCTTAGGCAGGCATACGTGCGTGCCTCCGACGGCGGTGATGATCCACACGAACGTCCAGCCATTGGCATGGAACATCGGCAGCGTCCACAGGTATCGGTCGCCGACCGTGATGTGGAAATGCACGAGCGTGCCGACGGCGTTCGCCCAGGCGTTGCGATGCGTGATCATCACTCCCTTCGGCTTGGCGGTCGTGCCGCTCGTGTAGTTGATGGTGAGGAGATCGGTTTCGGCGATCTCCGGTCGCGCGAATTCGGGTTTCGATGCCGCCACGCTGGGTTCGTACTCGGTCCATCCCTTGCGGCCGCCGGTGCTGCCCAGGCTCACGAAGTGTTCGACACCGCCCAGCTGGTCGCGAACTCCGTCGATGGCTTCGAGGTAGTCCGAATGGACGCACAGGACTTTGGCGCCGGAATGCGCGGTGATGTAGACGAAGTCGTCCGCGGTGAGGCGGTAGTTGATGGGGACCAGCACCGCACCGATTTGCGGCACGGCATAGAAGGATTCGAGCTGCTCGTGCACGTTCGGCGCGATGTAGGCGACGCGGTCACCCTTCCCAACCCCCATCGCCTGCAGCGCGGACGACCAGCGGTCGCAGCGGTCGAAGAACTGCTCGTAAGTGAGGCGGAGGTCGCCGTCGACCACGCCTTCGCGATCGCCGTAAAGCTTTCGCGTCCTCCTCGCGAACTCCAGAGGTGTGAGCGGCGTTTCCATCTGCCCTCCTTATGAATTCAGCATGAGCGCAAAGTCGGCCGCCTTGATGCCGCCGACGAACGCGTGGTGCGCCTGCGGCTCCAGCTCCACGGAGCGCTCGTACACGAACGCATACACGTTGTCGATGTTCCAGTCACCGTAACCCTGGATGCGCAGCCCATAGCGCAGTCCCTCGTCGCGCTGGCCGCGCTGGAACAGGTCGATGGCGCGCGCGTAGATCGCTTTCAGGATCTCCAGCTGCATCGAAAGCTCGGCGATCGTCCTGGCGTCGCCTTCCTGCTCGACCAGCTGCTCGACCTGGGCTTCGAGGTCGGCGATCTCCTTCTGGTAGTCGTCCACCCCATCAAGGAGTGTAAAACCCTAATGAATCAAGTAGTTCGTGGAGACCGCCGCAGCGATGAGGATCGCGATGATGTTGACGACCTTGATCATGGGGTTGATCGCGGGTCCGGCGGTGTCTTTGTTGGGGTCGCCGACGGTGTCGCCGGTGACGGCCGCCTTGTGCGCCTCCGACCCCTTGCCGCCGAGGTGACCTTCTTCGATGTACTTCTTCGCGTTGTCCCACGCTGCCCCGCCGCTCGTCATCTGAATCGCCAGGAAGAGGCCCGTCACGATCGCGCCGAGCAGCATCCCACCTAGCGCGCGCGGGCCGAGGACAAAGCCCACGGCGAGGGGCGCGACGACCGGGATCACGCCCGGGACGATCATCTCGCGTTGTGCGGCAGCGGTCACGATGCGGACCGCGGTGCCGTATTCGGGACGGCCGGTCCCCTCGAGGATGCCCTTGATGTCACGGAACTGGCGCCGCACCTCCTGCACCACAAGGCCCCCGGCGCGGCCGACCGCGAGCATGGCGAGCGACCCGAACAGGAACGGCAGGATGCCGCCCAGGAAGAGACCGGCGATGACGAGCGGGTCGGAGAGCTCGAACTTCGTGGGGTGCCCGGCCCTCGCCAGCTCCTGGGTGTAGGAAGCGAAGAGGACGAGGGCGGCCAGGCCGGCCGAGCCGATCGCGTAGCCCTTGGTCACGGCCTTGGTTGTGTTGCCGACCGCGTCGAGCGGGTCGGTCACCGCGCGGACCTCGCTCGGCAGCTTGGCCATCTCCGCGATGCCTCCGGCGTTGTCGGTGATCGGGCCGTAGGAGTCGATGGCGACGATGATCCCGGTCATGGAAAGCATCGCGGTGGCAGCAATCGCGATCCCATACAGACCGCCGAGCGCGTAGCTGATGAGGATGCCGGTCGCGATCACGATCACCGGCAGCGCGGTCGACATCATGCCGATGGCCTGTCCCGCGATGATGTTCGTCGCGTGGCCCGTGACTGACGCCCTCGCGATGAGATGCACCGGCCAGTAGGCCGTCTCGGTGAAGAACTCGGTGATCGCGACGATCAGGACCGTGACCAGCACTCCTATCAGGGCCGCGAAGAAGAGATTGTCCGGATTGCTGACCCCTCCGCCTGGCTTCAGATAGCCGTTCGACGTCATATAGCTCGTGACGAAGTAGAAGCCGACGATCGCGATGGCGACCGCGACCAGAAGCCCCGCGTAAAGGGCGCCCATGATCCATCGCGGGTTGAAGATGCGGACGAAGAACGAGCCGACGATCGAGCCGACGACGCTGACCGCCCCGAGCAGCAGCGGGTAGATCACCCATCCCTCCTGATCCTTGAAGAGCAGGGATCCGAGGAGGATCGCGGCGATCATGGTCACCGCGTAGGTCTCAAACAGATCGGCCGCCATGCCCGCACAGTCGCCGACGTTGTCGCCGACGTTGTCCGCGATGACCGCAGGGTTGCGCGGGTCGTCCTCCGGGATTCCGGCTTCGACCTTGCCCACAAGGTCCGCACCGACGTCGGCTGCCTTGGTGTAGATGCCGCCGCCCAACCGGGCGAACACCGACACCAGGCTCGCGCCGAACGCGAGGCCGACCAGCACGTCAGGGTCCTTGAATACGAGATACGCCGCGGAGACTCCGAGCAGGCCGAGACCGACCACCATGAAGCCGGTGACCGCGCCACCACGGAACGCGACCTGCAGCGCCTTGTTCAGTCCGCCGCGCGCGGCCTCGGCGGTGCGCACGTTGGCACGCACGGCGATGTTCATGCCGACGTAGCCGGCGAGCGCTGACAGGACGGCCCCCACGATGTAGAGCGCGGCCGTTGTCCAGTTGACGAAGAATCCGATCACGATCGCGATGATCACGCCGATGATCGCGATCACGGTGTACTGCCGGTTCAGGTAGGCGGCGGCCCCCTCCTGGATGGCGGCCGCGATCTCGCGCATCCGGTCATTGCCGGTCGGCAGGCGCAGGACGAGAAGGATCAGGACGACCGCAAAGGCCACAGCGGCCAAACCGCCGGCCACGCCGAACCAGGCTGTATTGGGATCCACTAACCCTCCCTCGAGATAGCCGTTACCGACCGGAGCGATAGGTTAAAGGAACCAGAAACCTCACCACGCGAGGTCGAACGCCTTCAGGCCGCCCGTG
>Ga0209802_1000282_pt1 | contig 39089 bp, 36 predicted proteins | sample GraSoiAngelo_129_FD_185886 | JGI IMG/M metagenome (GOLD analysis project Ga0209802, IMG submission 185886) | Grasslands soil microbial communities from the Angelo Coastal Reserve, California, USA - 14_0927_12_40cm (SPAdes) (version 2) | ecosystem: Environmental > Terrestrial > Soil > Grasslands ...
TGGGTCGCATTCCTCCGGCGCGCCTCCTCACGGTCGGCGTCACGGTCACTGGGGTCGCGGGGCTGGCGGTCCTGGCAGTGATCCTTATCGGCGGCCTGGGCCTCGCCGCGGTGCTTCCTCCTCTGTTTGTGCTGGTCTCGAGCATCGGCTTCGTGGTGCCCAACGCGGTGGCGCTGGCCCTGTCGAGACACCCCGAGGCGGCTGGCACCGGGTCAGCCCTGCTGGGTGTGATCCAGAGCGGGATTGGGGCAGCCGGCGCGCCCCTGGTTGGCATCGCCGGGATCAGCACGGCTCTTCCGATGGCGGCCGTGATCGCGACTTCGGGCGTTGGCGCTGTCCTGGCAGGACTGCTGACCTCGATCCGACGCGGGCGCGGTCAATCGTCCTCCCCTCTGGCGGGGGAGGGTGGGGTGGCGGATGTTTCGGCCTAGGTCAGGCCGAGGCGTTCGGCCACTCGCATCGTGAGGTCCTCGAGGCTCAGAGTTCCATCGACCTCGATCACTCGGAGCGCCAGGGCAGCCGCCTGTTTGACCACCTCGCCCGTGAAGAGCTCATCACGGGCCAGCAGGTTGACCAACGCCCGCTCGGCATTGCTGGTCCTCCCCGCGATGTCCCAGGTGGATCCCCGCATCTCGACGGCCACGCGGCGAAACGGTGGCGTGGGAACGAGCCAAACGGCCTGATTCGGTCCGCTCAGGAGGGGTGAAACCAGCCGAGGCAGCAGCTTATAGCCCTCGGCCAGGATCGGAGGCTCCTCGGGGAGTGCGAGGAGGTCCTCCAGGATCAGGTGGAACCCCTCTCCCTGAAATCCGTGGAACGTCTTGAGCATCACCGATGGCGGGCGGTTCACCCACCGCTCGTCCATGTCCATGGCCAGGAAGTCGTGAAGCAGCGGATGGTCGACGGGGTTGGACCGGCGAGCATGGTCGGACTGCATGGGATCGCAGCTGTAGAGACGCAGTCCGTGGTCGGCGGCCAGTCTCGCAGCGACCGTCGTTTTGCCCGCCCCGCTTCCACCACCGATCCAGCGGACGTGTGGCAGTCGCTCAGCCAATTCCACGTTTCCCCTCCCTTCGGGGAGGGGCAGGGGAGGGTGCAGCCGCAGCGGTGTTAGACAGCCTGCTCGAGGTGGCCGCGCAGGATGTTCGACCGGCTCGGGTGGCGCAGCTTACGCAAGGCACTGGCCTCGATCTGCCGGATCCGCTCCCGGGTCAGGCCGAAGCGCTTGCCCACCTCTTCCAGGGTGCGCGGCTGGTCGTCGATCAGGCCGAAGCGAAGCTGGATCACGCGCCGCTCCCGCGGAGTCAGCGTGCCCAGCACGTCTTCCATCTCGTCCCGCAGCACCGTGGCGCTGGCCGCTTCGGAGGGAGCCACGGCATCCCGGTCCTCCACCACGTCCGCCAGCCGCGAGTCCTCTTCCTCGCCAATCGGGCTCTCCAGCGAGACGGGCTCCCGGGCCACCTTCATCAGCTCTCGAACCTTGTCCTCGGGCAGGCCCATAGCGGCGGCGACCTCGGCCTCGGTCGGCTCCCGGCCGAGCTCCTGCACCAGGTTGCGCGACGTCCGGACCAGCTGGTTCATGGTGTCGGCGATGTGCACCGGGATGCGAATGGTGCGCGACTTGTCGGCGATGGCGCGAGTGATCGCCTGCCGGATCCACCAGGTGGCATAGGTCGAGAACTTGAACCCGCGCCGCCAGTCGAACTTCTCGACGGCCCGGATCAAGCCGAGGTTACCCTCCTGGATCAGGTCCAGCAGGGGCAGGCCGCGGTTCAAGTACTTCTTGGCAACCGACACCACCAGTCGCAGGTTGGCCTCGGTAAGGTGCCGGCGGGCCTCGTCGGACCCACCCTCCATCGCCTGAGCCAGCTCGACTTCCTGCGCCTTGGTCAGCAGGCTCACCCGGCCGATCTCCTTGAGGTACATGCGGACCGGGTCATCGAGCACCGCGGCGTCGAGGCCTTCCGCCTCATCCTGAAGCTCGTCGTCGGCCTCCTCTTCCTCGTCCTCGCCGACGGTGATGCCCATCTCGCGGAACACGGCGGCCACCCGGAAGAAGTCGTCGGCATTGTCACCGGTGAGCGGGAAGGCCTCGACGATGTCATCCGGGCGCAGGAACCCCTGTTCCTTGCCCGTCACGATCAAGGATTCAGCTCGCCGGGCGAGCTCATTCTCGGGGGGGCGGATCAGGACTTTGGCCACGGACATGGTCTACCCACTCGGCGCCCAGGCCACACTCAGTGGCGGGCCGGCCGCGAAATGGTCTGTTGCTATGATATGACAACCGACAGAATTTGGCATCCAGGGGCACAAAATGGCAGCAACAGCAGAGCGAAATGGGCGGGGGCCTCGGATCACGCTCCAGCTCGACCGGACGCACCAGGAGTTCCTGAAAGCGCACCGGCGCCAATACGGGCTGACCGCCTCCTGGATCATCCGCCGCCTGATCGAGAACCAGGTCGCCTCTGGCCGCGATCTGCTGGGGAAGCCGCTGGGCGGGCCCCGCGGGCGCCGTCTGCGCCGCCCCAAGATCCAGGCGTCTGCCGCTGAGTCAGCCGCCGCCGGCTGAGCCGACCCCCCTCCCGACCGAGTTCTTGGCGCGCCTGGCGCAGGCGGACACCGTCCTGGTTACCTCCCGAGACGGTTTCCGGGAAGGCACCGTCCGGGCCTGGTTCGTGGTCACCCCGCCGGGCGTGGTGTACCTGTTCACCTCGGCCTATTCGGTGAAGGCCGTCCGCTGGCGCTCGGATCCCTGGGTGCGGTTGACCGTTCCCGGAACCAGCGTCGCATCGGAGGGCCGGGTTTACGGCGTGCCCGAGTCCGAGGTGGAGGCAGTGGGGCCGCAGATCGTCGAACGCTGGGGAATGTGGGGCGCCACCACGCCCGAAGGCCTGAAGCGGCTCATCCGCGACCGCCAATACGTCCTCCTGCGCGTAGAGGCTTCCTGAAGCCACCTGAGAACGCGACAGGGTGCCACTCAGCGCCGCGACACGGTGGACTGGGCGTGCGAGGATACCAGCGTGGATGTCGACATCGAGGCCTCCGTCCTGGCCCGCCGTGGACTGACTCGCGAGCAAGTGGGCTGGCTCGGGGAGCATGACCTGGACCGTGCCAACCTTCTGGGGAGCGAGGGGCGGCTGCAGTCCTACCTCCCGGTCGTCGATAGCCGGCGAGTGGACCGGGCCTACGCCTGGGACGGTATCGGGCAACCCTGGTTCGTCCAGGTCAAGGGAACGAGTGTCGCGCGTTCGGATGGCCGCTACAGCTGGAACATTCCCGCCGCGCACTTCACGCCCTACGAGCGGTTCTTGGTGGTCTTCAGCATCATCGACGTCACCCAGGGCCGCCTCCAGGACCCGGTCTGGTGTGTGCCTGCCGACCATCTGGTCCGGCTGGCGGGCCGTGGGTACGACCGTGCGACCGGTGCGATGCTCGAGATCACGGCTTCGCCCACCGGTCGGGATGCGATGAGTCGCTACAGAACGACGTTGGCCGCGCTTTGGGAGCGGCTGGCCCCCTCCCCGCGACTGCCGGCTGTGGGCGCGATCCAGGAGTTTCCATCGTTGCACCAGGATCAGGGCGCCTTCTACGAGCTGTCTCAGATCGTGGAACTCCTGCGTGGCAGCGACGACGACCTGCTGCCTTTCAGGCCGGCCAGCGATATCACCGGCCGCGACCTGCTGATCCAGCAGGTGGACTCTGTCCGTGCGCTGTACCTGCAGATCAAAGGCACAGCTCGCCTCGAGGCACCGAACAACATCCGCCACCTGGTTCGCCGGCGCACCTTTGTCCCGGCGGAGGACTTCTGGCTGGGCTTTTACTATTTCGAACAGCCCCTGCGGCGCTTCTTCCCCGACTGCTGGCTCGTGCCCTCGCTCGAGTTTGCCCGGCGGACGGCGGACCAGCGCGACGCGACCGTGCTCACCTTCGATACCACGTTGACAGAGGAGCACGATCGCTGGCGAGAGTTTCGCCATGCGATGAGCGATCAGGCGGCGGTGATCCGGTCCGCGCTTGGCGCGCTGCCAGCCTGAGAGCAACGATCGTCCCCTGCCCTAAGCCCCGTGGATCCGGGTAAGGGAGGACTCGGGGAGGGGTGCTAGGCGGCCGACTGCTGCGGTCCCCGGGCCTGGCCCAGCCGCTCGATCATGCGAGCGTTGGCAAGGGAAACACCCAGCTGATTGGCCAGGATGGTCACCAGCCGGAGGTGGTCACCGGTGTACTGGTTGAGACCAAGCTTGGACACCACGACCACACCTAGCACCTCCTGCTTGAAGAGGACCGGCGCCACCACCATGGATTCGTTCACCTTGCGGGCCAGACTGGCTTTCGGATGCCGGTTGGCGTCGCCGACGACGATTCCCCGTTTCATCTCCGCCACCGAGCCGGCTATGCCTTCGCCGACGGCGATCTCCTGCACGGCCGGCATCTCTGCCACTTCCGCGGGGGCCGACCGGCTGAGGTAGCCGGGTACCAGCCGCTGGCTCTCCTCCTGCAAGAGCAGAATGCCGCACTGATCGTTCGGCACCATGGCCGCCACGGTTTCCGCCACGGCCCGGCAGATATGCTCGACGCTCTCCTCGATTCCCAGCCGGTTGCCCAGGCCCTCCAGGGTCTGGAGCTGCTGGACCCACTCGCGCGGGGTCGAGCCCTGTCCCTCCTCCGGGACGCGGTGGCTGATGGCTTCCACCTCACCGGTTCGCACCACGACGGTCAGGGCGTCCACCACCCGGGGGTCAAACTGCTTGCCGGCCTGTTCCCGGAGTTCGGCCAAGATTTCATCCTGCGCCAGGGCCGGGCGATAGGGGCGGTCTGACGCCATGGCATGGTAGGCCGTGCACACGTGTAGGATGCGGGCCCCCAATGGGATGGCACGCCCCGCCAGGCCGTCCGGGTAGCCGCTCCCGTTCCAGCGCTCGTACTGGGCCCGAATCACGGGTGTGATCCCCGCCAGGGCAGGGACAACTGAGAGGATCCGCTCAGCGATGACGGGGTGCTGCCGGATCATGGTCAGCTCGTCGTCGGTCAACTTGCCCGGCTTGCTCAGGACATACCCCGGCAGGCCGACTTTTCCGACGTCCTGCAGGACCGCCGCGTATTCCAGCAGCACGAGCTGGCGCTTGCGCAGACCCAGGCGGCGGGCCACGGCTACCGCCAGGGCCGCGCTCCCCCGGGAGTGGGCCTCTGCCGACCCTTCCTTGGCGAAGATGGAAGCGGCCAGGGCGCTGATGGTGGCCACGTAGCTCTCCTCGATCTGGCGCCGCTCCTCCACGGCCTTTCGCTTGTCGACACCCATGGTGCCCATCATCCGGGCCTGGACATAGGTAAGCAGTCCGATCACCGATACCAGGACCAGCAACGATCGGTCGTAGTAGCCGGACCAACCGGCCAGCAGCGGGATGGCGGCGGCCACCGCACCCAGGAGCGCCGCCGCCATGGCCGTCCGCAGCGGTAGCAGGGCGGCGGTAAACACGGCCGCGGCGATCAGGATCGGGAGGAGGTCGCGCGAGCGTGCGTTCCCGACCAGGCTCAGGTAGAGCAGGGGGAGCGCAATCCCGATCACGATTGAGCCGAAAACCTGGTCGGTCGGGATGCGGATCCAGGGCAGGATCCAGAGCAGGATGCCGAGCAGGTACCCGATGGCCGGAACGATCCACACCGACCATGAGGACACGTGCAGGCCCGGACCGGAGTAGGTGGCGAGCACCCGGGCCGAGGTAACAGCCCAGAAGGCGATGGCGACCACCCGGAAAACGGACTTCGGAATCTTGAGCCCCCGTGTCTGCGGCAGACGAAGCGTGCCCTCGCGGGCTTGGGTGGCGAGGCGCTGCAGGGTGGGGACCACCTCGCGCAGCAGGCGGCGCAGGCGGCGAAGCTCACGGCGAGCGGCCACCCGTATCTGTTTGGGTTGGATGGCGGCTCGTCGCCCCGGCTCGACGCGTTGGTAGCGCTTCATGTCGGGCGTCCGGTCCCGGGCGGCGCCTGGACCTTCACCAAAACAACGGCCGCCCATCGACGAACTTGCCGCGTAAATTTGCAGGTAGCGGGGTACGCTTGTGGTATGCCTAGGCAGGTCGGCGCTCCATCGGTAGGGGACCGGATCGTCCGGCTGCTGGCTGGGACGCCGGTTCGCGATCGGCGCCGCTTCATCGGTCCGGTGGTCGCTGCCGTGGGCGCCGCGGTTCTCATCTGGCTGGCCATGCCCCACGCCCCCTGGTACGTCAAGCTCCCGCTAGCCCTCCTGGCTCTGGGCTATATCGGGGCGCAGTCTGCCGCCTACCTGGGGCACGGCGACGAAGCCGAGCCTGGCGCCTCACCGCCAGACGCTGGGGACTCTTCCTCCTCCTTGCGGAGAGGGTCGTAGAGGGCGTCTCACCAAGCGATGAGCTCCATGAAACCCGGCGCGATGCCCAAGCCCAGTGAGCAGGCGAAGACCGCTTTCCGGGCGCTCATGCCTAAAGACGCCGCGGTCTCGCTCCGCCCGATGTTTGGCAACCTGGCGGCCTTTGTCAACGGCAATATGTTCGCTGGCCTGTTCGGCGAAGCCCTCTTTGTCCGTCTCCCGGACGACCAGCGCGACCAGCTCAAGAAACAGGGCGGCACGGACTTCGAGCCGATGCCGGGCCGGGCGATGAAAGGCTACGTGTGCGTGCCTGGCGGCTGGCAGAAGAAGCCGGCCGCAGCCCGGGGCTCGATTGCTCGATCCCTGGCGTGGTCGCGGGGTCTGCCACCGAAAAAGAAATAGCCGGCGCCCGTGGGGACGCCGGCTATCGCGTTGGGGGGGCCTGCCCCTACTTGCGCCGGTAGAAGAATGAGAGCGAATTGGCCCCGGCCACCCCGTTCACCTGAACGGTGACCGAGAGGGTCGTGGAGCGCGGCCCGGGTGGGGTGACGGCCGTGCAGGTCGTGGTGCTGCTGCAGCTCACCCCGGTGGCTGCGTTGGTGCCAAACGCGAAGGTCGTGGCACCGGCAGTGGTCGAGAACCCAGTCCCCGTGATCGTGACCGAGGTCCCGCCGGCAGGCGGCCCGGCCGTGGGATTGATGGTGCTCAGCACTGGGAGGTAGGTGAACGAGACGGCGTTGGAGGTGATGCCGCCGACCGTGGCCGTGACGCCGACCGGCCCGCCCACGCCCGGCGGGGAGACCGCGGTGCAAGCGGCGGCGCTGCTACAGGTGGCGGTCACCTGGTTGGCGCCAAAGTTGACCACGGTCGCGGTCCCTCCGGCTGACAGCCCGCTGCCCTGGAACGTGACGGTGGTTCCACCGGCCGCCGAACCGGAGGTGGGGCTGATGGAGCTGATCGCCGGGCCAGGCGGCGGCGCGGACGCCCCCAGGGTCAACCGCGCCACGAAGGTCGCCCATTCGCAGTTAGTGGTGCTGGCGCCCGCGTACTCACCCGCCACCCAGACGTCGGTGGGACTGGCCGGGTCGAGGGCCGCCCCGGAGTAGTCGCCCCAGCGAGAGAAGCACGTATAGAGCCCCTGTCCGGGCTGAATCGTCTGCGGGGTGACGACCTGTTGCGGGGCCGAGCCGGCTGGCTGGCCGGTGATGCGCACGCCGACGTAGTCCGACAGCGAGGAGATGTTGTAAACGACGTACATGTCACCGGCGTTGTCGAGGTGCACGGCCGGGAAGAAGAAGCCAGTCCCCGCCCGGCCCAGGTCGAAGTTCTGGTTGACGGTCAGGCTGGCGGTCGATACCTGGATCAGGCGCGGGCACGGCCGCACCACCAGGTCACCGGGCGGGGTGCAGGCATCGTTGCCCACCGTCCACAGGTTGCCGTTCTGCCAGACCGTGGTCAGGAAGCGGTCGTCGTTGGTGTCGATGGAGGCGGGCAGTCCCGGCTGGTCGGCCTTCGGTGGCCCCGAGGTGCCGGCGATTGCCGGGTCCGACTCATTCCAGGCCAGCGTGCCGGTGGCCGGATCGCCGGTGATAGAGACCACGCCGATGGCGGGATACCCGCGGTTGCAGCCGGAGTAGCCGCAGTCGCTGTTGTTATAGGTCATGTACTCCGTGGCGGTGGCGGCCAGTTCGATGGCGGGCACGATGCTGACCCGGGTCGAATCGGGACCGATCGCTCCGCCGGGGATGCTGCTGGCGCTGGCCAGCATGGCCGCCTTCGAGAACACATAGGTGGATTGGCCAAGGAAGAGCGCCCCGCTCAGGAAATCATTGAAGGAGATGGCCACCTTATCAGTACTCACCCCGATCTTTGGCTGATCGTGGAGCACGTTCGATGAGTCGCCCGCGAAGTAGATGTGCCAGGTGCCCGCCGGGTCGTCGGTGTCCGAGAGGCCGAACACCAGGCGGCTGCCTAGGGCCTGGGTGAACGCCACGCCATTGGCGAACCAGCGTCCGCTAATGGCGTCGTACAGCACGCGCGGGTCGGAGAACGTGTAGCCAGCCGGTAGCTGGAAGAACAGGTTGAGGTCGAAGATCTTGACGAGGGTGCCCGATTTGGTCCAGACCGTCCCGCTGCTGTTGACCATCTCCAGCAGCGCGGCTGGCCCGGCGGCGATCTGTGGATCGGGAGGCGCGACTGCCTGATCGTTGCCCAACGCGGCGACTTGCTGGCTCAGGGTCACCCCGGTAAACCCGGTGACAACCTGCTCCGTGGCGGTGCTGGCGGTGGCCACCGTCGCGCTCTCGGGCGGCACGGCGACCTGGACCGAGGAGCCGTGATCCGAGCGGATCGGATTCCCGGTGTGGCGGAAGGGACGAACGCCCCCGCGATGCGAATTTGTCTGGACGGTGGGCAGGTTTCGGACGGTGACCTCCCCGACCTCCGCGGCCGTGACGGCCCCAAAGTGCGGCTCACGCACGCCCTGGGCGGACGCGGAGACGGAAACGAAGGGAAAGATCACCAGCGTTGCTAGGCCGGCAACAACACTGCGAGTGAACGCGCGCATCATTTTTGCACCCCCACGATGACTGCCTCGGTGCCGGGATCATAGGCCGGGTTCCCTCGATTCGCAAGAGAACACGATGAGTACGACTCCTTGCATTGCCGGCGTGGACCGAGGGTGGGCCCGGGTGTGCCGACGCCTCGATGACGTATGAATGAAGCATGCCCGCCTGGTCCGTATGCCCTGGATGCGCGCTCCAGCTGCCGGCCAGCGGTCAGCCGCCCGACCGGCGCCAGAACGCGTCACCCGAATGCTGGGCGGTCTACGGTGAAGTGCTCGGCTTCGAGCTGGGTCACCTCGTCCCGCTGGGCAAGTATCACCAGCTGATGGTGGACACCTACGGCGCGCAGCACGCCGGAAATGACGCCCGCAGCATTCGCGTCACCTATTCATTGGTCGGCCTGTTTCTCACCCTGGAGCGAGGCCGGGATGGACTCGAGGTTCGACGCGCGCACCAGCGGATGGGCAAACCGGACCCCTCCTGGCCATCGTTTGACCGTCCCCGGGACGTTGGTACCGTCACCGTGCTCGATGTGGCCGAGGCCGGCGTTCGAGCTGGCTCGGTGGTCGGCCACGCCGATGCCGTGGGACGGTGGGCGCGATCCGTCTGGCAGGCCTGGTCCGCGCAGCATCGCGCCGCCGGGGCCCTGGCCGGGCGCCTCCTGGGCGATGCCGGACTCATGCGATAGGCTCTCTCTCGACGTGGAGATGAACCCGTACCCGGCCGCAGGCATCGAAGTGCGGCTGATCCAACGCTTTGTCGCCTTGGGGCGCCGTCGCGTCCTCGAGATCGGCTGCGGCGATGGCCGGCTGACGATGCAACTGGCGCGCCTGGCCGCGTCGGTGGTCGCCGTCGATCCCGATCGCGAGGCGCTCTGCGAGGCTCAAGCAGCTGCCAGGCAGCAGGGCATCAGGAACGTGCAGTTCGTCTACGGCGCCGGGGAGACCCTCCGCCGGGTGGGCGCCCCGTTCGATGTCGCCGTCTTCAGCTGGTCGCTGTGATGAACCGCGTTGCGGGGCATGGTCCATGCCCTTCACGCGGTCCGGGGAGTCCTGCGGGCAAAAGGCGCTGCCGTCAGTATCACACCCGAGCGCTTCGACGCCCGGCTTGCCGTGGTCAGTGGCTCGCGTCGGTTGCCGGCCGGCAAGCTTGTGAACCCATCGTTTGACCGCTACTTGCTGGCGGCCGAGGCCGCGCTCGATCGGGTGGTCAGAGACGGGTCCTTCACCCTGGAGGGGAGGCGCCGGCATCGGTATCACATCCGCTTGAGAGGCCCCGGGGATCTTCCCGAGTACATCGATCTGCTGGGAACTCCCCGCCCCCGGCTATCTGCGGGGAGCTGGCCACGGCTGCGCACCCTCTGGCGCTCTAGCTCGCCAGCCTCCCGCCTCGAGATCACGGACGGCCTGGTGATCACGGCACTCCGCCGAACCTCTTAGATAGTCCCCTCGCTTCACTCTTCGTCCCTCCCTTCAGGGAGGGGTAGGGGAGGGTGCAGCCGAAAGGGTAGGTACCCCTTGGCCTATGCCCTGAGGAGCGACGGCAAGTCGTACGTGACGCCGGTCAGTTGCTCCGAGATCTCCCAGAGACGTCGGGCGTCCGCGGCGTCCCGCGCCCGGTCAGTCGCCTGGACCAGGGTTGGGTAGCCCCGTTGCTCGCCGCGGCCGTCGGGGCCGACATAGGATCCACCCTCGAGGCCCGGGGCCGTTGCCGCGTACAGAATGGGCAGCGACCCCATCTCGGCGGTCTGGGCGATGAAGCGATTCGACAACCGCATGACCAGTCGCTCGTGGAGCGGCGGCGCGCTCAGCTGCAGATTGGTGGCGGAGTAGCCAGGATGGGCCGCCACGCTGATCAGTGGCAGGCTCGCTGCCTTGAGCCGCCGGTCGAGCTCAAAGGCAAAGAGCAAGTTGGCCAGCTTGGACTGAGCGTAGGCGCCCCACCGCGAGTAACGGCGCTCTCCCTGCAGGTCGTCGAAGCGCATCTGACCACGCTTGTGCGCATTGCTGCTCACGGTGACCACCCGCGCCCCCGGCTGGTCGCGGAGTGCGGGGAGGAGCAAGCCGGTGAGTGCGAAGTGACCCAGGTGATTGGTGCCAAACTGCAGCTCGAAGCCATCCATGGTGCGCTGGTACGGTGCGGCCATCACCCCCGCGTTGTTGATCAGCAGGTCCAGGCGGCGGTGGCCGGCCAGGAAGCGCTGACTAAAGGTCCGGACCGAGTTCAGGTTGGCGAGGTCGAGCTGGGCCACCTCGAGACTCGCCGAGCGAACCGTTAGGCGAATCGCCGCGGCGGCGGCTTCGGCTTTCGCGAGGTCCCGGCTTGCGATCAGCACCTGCGCGCCGTGGCGAGCCAGCTCGCGCGCTTCAATCAAGCCCAGACCGCTGTTGGCACCCGTCACGATGGCGGTGCGGCCGCCCTCGTCCGGAATTTGTTCCGCAGTCCACATCGTGCCCATACTCTTCACCTGATATCGGCCGGCAGGTCCGATTATTCCGTCACCGTTTCGTCCTCCTCATATATTGATGATCGACCTGATGGTCCACGAGGAAAGCCGCCGCGCCCAGTCGTTCGGCCAGGACGCGCAGCGGTACGAGCGAGCCCGGCCCTCGTATCCCACCGCGCTGATCGATGAGCTCGTCGGCGGACCGTGCCAGCGTGTGCTCGACGTCGGCTGCGGAACGGGAAAGGCGGCACGCCTGCTGGCCGCCCGGGGATGCCACGTGCTCGGCGTCGAGCCCGACGAACGCATGGCGGCGGTCGCCCGCTCGTATGGCATCCCGGTCGAGGCGGCGACCTTCGAGGCCTGGGATCCGTCTGGCCGCACTTTCGATCTGGTGGTCTCCGGGCAGGCCTGGCATTGGGTTGACCCCGCCGTGGGTCCGGTAAAAGCCGCGGCGCTCCTGGCCGGCGGGGGTCGGTTAGCGGTGTTCTGGAACGTGGCGACCCACGATCAAAAGACGCAGGCCCTGCTCGATCGGGCCTACGCGCGGCATGCGCCGGCTCTCCGGATGGGCTACGTGCCGATTGGGAAGACTCGGGCCGAGGACTCGGCCCATATCGCCGCCATCACGGCCCCCGGGTTGTTCGAGATACCCGAGCTCCGTGCGTATGTCTGGGAGAAACGGTATTCGGTCGATGAGTGGCTGGACCAACTCGGCACGCACAGCGACCATCTGCTGCTTCCGCCGGGGCAGTATGCCGCCCTGATGGAAGCTGTCGGCGCGGCGATCGACGAGTTAGGTGGCGGCATCACGATCGCCTATCACACCGAGCTGATCCTCGCCCGGCGTCGCGATAAATTCTTGCCTTCCGGCTTGGGTTTCCATCACGGATAGGCTGGGAGCGTGCCGCGAATTTGTTGGCCTGTCCTTTCAGGGTGGCGTAGGGGAGGGTGCCGCGGAGGTCACTGTGTCTCTCCGAACTCGGGACCAAACTGGTTCGGTTGGCCAGGCTGCGCCGGCCGATCCACGCTGATCGCCCAAGCCGGGTGAATTTCCGCCCAGTTTTCAGCCGCCCGTCCCTGGTAAAGCACGCGGTGCAGGATGTTGGTGTCGATGACGTAGGGTCCGGAGGCGGTGATGTGATCGCCCGGAGCCGGGGTTCGGGGGTCGATGAAGCCCCCCGCGTCGGCATTGTTGGTGCGGAAGAGGATGCCCTGTGGGCGCTGGGGAATAATCTCCACCACCAGGTGGGGTCCTGGCTGATCGGCACACACCTGGATGGAGTTGGCCGGCTTCAGGAGGCCGACGAATTGGGGATCCAGCCGAAGCCGCAGGTGGATATCGCCATCGGGCTCGACCTTGAGGCAATCGACGGTGCCGCTCACCGTCCGGCAGCGATCGACCAGGCGAAGCCGTCCGGAGAGATACACCCCCGCCAGCGGTGGACCCCACTTGCATTCGCCCGCCTGCAGGGTGAACTTGACAAACGGAATCTGAACCCAGTAGTAGCTGGTCACAGCCAGCAGCACGACGGCTACGACCAAGCCGAGCCCGACGGCCGCCAACAGACCGCCTCGGTGTGGAAGAGCCGCCATGCCCACACATTAGCCCGAGCGGGCACCCGCTCATAGAACGAAGACGACCCAGCGCTGGAGCCGACGGGGAGGCTCGAACTCCCAACCCATGATCTACAGATCACATCACGTGCTCGAAGCACTCGGCCGGATCGCCCCACGAGCCCTTTGCTGCCAGCGACGCCCTGATCACGCTTGGGCTTAGCCCGAGAGGTCCTTGTCCTCCATCTCCCAGGCGTGATCCATGACGTGATAGGCGCTGTGGCGGATGAGGAACGGCAGCGTCCACGACACCATCCGTTTCCCCTCGCCGCGGTTGTAGGCACGCATCGCTGCGACGTACGCTTCCCGATGAGCCACGAGGCCGTCCGCGCTGAGCGCGTCGCCCTCCGGTATCCGCAACCCCAACCGCTTCGCGAACTCTTCGCTCTCGGTGCGGATGGTGTGGCGGATGATCCTGTCGCGGTCGCGCCCGCCGCCGCGCGGCCCCTTGCGCATCTCCGCGGACACCCGCCCCGCCACGCCGTCGAAAAACGCCCAGCAGGCCCGCAGCAAGTTGATCTTGCGGTCGATCTCGGTGTCGCCCATCGGTCCCTGTTCCGAGCTCGACGGCGAGAAAGAGATGCCCCAGAAGTCGGTCGAGCCTGTGCCGACCCGGTCCTCGATCACGTCGAGGCGACCGGTGGCGTCGAACTCGTCCGCCATCCCGGCCGCGACGGCGATTGGACGGTAGCGCTGGCGATACGATTCGAGCGTCGCGAGCGACAGGTCGGGCGTCCTGGCGCCCCGGCTCCAGCCAGGCCAGTCGATGGCGAACGCCACCGCCATCTTCCCCTTGGGACCACGTTCGAGGACGGTGCGGACAGGCATATCGGCCCATGGTAGCGCGCGACCATGCCATCTCCGGCAGGACCGGAGGCGGTGTTGTGGTCAAAGTGCAGGCAGACGCTGTTCACCAGATATCCAGGCAGGAAACGAGCTGACTAAGCGAGATGGATGCTGTCTGTTTCAGCTCGGCTGCTATTCGAGAAAGGCGAGAGTCACCGCAGCGAATAATGGCGAGCTTCCAATGTTGTAGTGGGTTAGCCCCGGGAGGATCGCGAGCGCGTGCCCGCCCTCTGGCCGGCCCTCGGCCATCCAGCCGCCGTCCCTGAGCCCGCCACCGAGCAGCTTGAACACCTCGACGTAGTGGCTCGGCGGCGCCATGTCGGCATCCGCAGCGACGATCAGCGTCGGCACCCTAAGACCGCGGACCTCTTCAGTGAAGTCGAAGTCCTTCGCCATCGATGCCCCGATCTTGTCCAGTAACCGAGGGAAGTCCTCAGGGCGTGGCGCGACTCGTTGGTAGAGCTGGTACATAGGCGTGTCTTTCATGAACTCGGCGGCGGCTGCGTTCACCTGGCCCTGCTGCACCCGCATCTCCGGGTAGATCGCGTCGGGCCGGATGTTCGCGGAAACGGCCACGAGCCGACGGACCTTCGATGGGTACTTCGCCGCCGTGTGCAGGGCTACGCCGCCACCCAGCGAGTACCCGACGACGTCTGGGCTGGCCAGCGCGAGGTGGTCGATCAGCGCCGCTATGTCGTCGGCCATGAGACGTGGGTCGATGGGTCGATCGATGTCAGCGGTGCGGCCATGTCCTTGCAGGTCGACGGCGACGACCTGGTGGCGCTGCGCGAGCAGTGGCAGAACAGGGCCGAACGTCTCGCCCGACATGAGTCCACCATGCAGCAGGATCAGCGGGCGCCCAGCCCCGTGAGTTTCGTAGTAGAGGTTGATCCCGTTGACCGCTGCGTACTGGGCGTTGCGCTTCACGTCGGTGGTCCAATCGGTCTTCATGCTTGTGCTCCTCGCGTACTCAACAGAACTCGTGTCAAAAATGAAGACTCCGCCTGAGCCTGGATTTCATCGGAGGCGCTAGTCACGCCGACAAGGCATTCTCCGGGGTGGCAGAATGGCAGATCCTTACGGTCGTTTGGGTGGGCGCTCATCGACGAGGGTTGTGGCGTGAGGAAGAGCCTCCAGGCGTTCGATGGGGATGGGCTTGCCCGACACTTCGCTGTGTCCATATGTTCCCTGTGCGATACGCTCGAGCGCTCTGTTGACCTGCGCGAGTTCCTCCCGATCCCGGGCATTTTCGTCGATCTCCGCCTCTCGCTCGGAGAGGAGATTTGCTTCGTCCTCGAAATCGCCGACTCCGGACTCGTCTCGCACCGTCTCTTGAACGCCTCGTTTGTTGGCGGCGATGCGCGACTCGATGGCGTCGCGCTCCACCTTGAGTCGCTCCTCGAAGCGGCGAATGTCTTCTGAGCGCAACATGTGTGACCTCCTCCGTCCAGCCCAATGGTAGCGCCGCGGGTCGCGCGGTGGAGGCCCTTTGCTTCAATCGAGGGAGGGATGGACGGAAAGAGCAACCTGCAGCAGCGCTTAGCGATTCTGCTCCGTGAGGCGGAGCGGGCGCACAGCGACTATGACAAGTCGCTTAGACACCGCGATGACGACTGCCCCACCGTCCGCGGCCTATATTGCAGACGGCCTGGGCGGCCTAAATTGACATCTGGAGCCGACGGGGAGGCTCGAACTCCCAACCAATGGTTTACAAAACCATTGCTCTACCATTGAGCTACGTCGGCCTGGCCCGATTTTAGTGCTATCGAGCCGACGGGGTTTTTCAGGCAGTCACGACATTGGCGTGTGCCGGCTGGAGTGGATCGATGTTGATCTGGTTGACGGGCGCCGATTCGCCCACGAACGTGGTGACCCAGTTGTTGCGGGCGGGATCCCACCAGGTCACCAGGTAGTGCTGGCCGGGCGGCAGGATCAGCGAAAAGTTGCCGTGGGCATCTGTGGTCGTGGAGTAGATCTGGCCGCCGCTGTCGTCGTAGGTGTTCGGGGCCACGATCCGCCAGTGGGTGGAGATCCGGAGTGGGCGGTTGGGGATGGGGTTGCTGTTGCCATCCATCAGTTCGCCGGTCAGGGGTTGGGGGGTGGCCAGCGCCGCGGCGGCCTTGGCGGCCCAGGTTGACTTGGGGTAGTCCTTGACCGTCTTGCCCATGGCATCCCGGGCCTGGTCGTAAAGCTTCTGGGTCACGTAGTAGAGCCCAGCCAGGTAATAGGTGTGGGGCAGTGTGTCGGTGAGGGCCAATTTGGCCTCCGGGCTGTCGGGGAATTCCTTGATGAGGTTCTGGTACCAGATGATGGCGTTCGGATAGTCGGGCTTGGTCGCATAGCTGGCGGCATAGGCGGCGTAGGTGGTAGCCATCGCCGCCGCGGTCTTGGCCTTGAGCAAGCCGGCCGGGTCGTAATCCGCTACGCGGCGGTATTGGCTGATGGCCGTGTCGTAATTCTTCTGTTGGGCCAGCGAATCCCCCCACGCCAGGAACATGGCGGCCAGGCCGGCATTCGCCTTGGCTTGCCAGTCGGCGAAGCTGCTGGTCACGGCGGCGTCGAACTGCGGCTCGGCCTGATCGAACTTGCCTAGCTGCGAGAGGTCCTGGCCGAACTCGAAGTGGGTGCGGGCCAGGCCTAGCTCTGACCGTTGGGCCAGGTCGCTCAGGATCAGGCGGCCCACGGCGTTGCCGGCGATGGTATCGGCCGTCTGGTACTGGGCCAGGGCGCTGGCGTACTGATGCTGGTTCTCCAACGATTGTCCCTGGCTAAACGCGTTGCTGGCATAGGCATAGCCTCCACCGAGGGTGGCCAGCACCAGCAGCAGCACCACCGGCACGATCAACAGGCCCGCGCGGCTCGGCCGCGCCGGGGGCACCGGCATCGGCGGCGGCGGGGGGTCGGGGACGACCGGCGTCTGCCAGGCCTGGCTCATGCGCTGCTCGCTTCCATAACGCCCCGACTCCGGCCTTCTTGTGCGTGCCGATTGGCGTTTCGGCTTGACCGCCGACCAGCCGACCCCGTACAGTAGAAGGCCTGATTCTTGATTAAATCGATCTAGATAGTCAACTATTAGAAGGAGAGGAACGTCATGGCAACGAGTGCAACCGAGGTGAGTCGCGCCGGGTATGCCCACCCCGAGGTGCTGGTCGATACCGCCTGGGTGGCGGCGCATCGGACCGACCCGAAGGTCAAGGTCGTGGAGGTGGATGTCGATACCACCGCCTACGACAAGGGGCACGTGCCGGGCGCCATCGGCCTGGACTGGCGCAAGGACCTGCAGGCCCAACCGGTTCGGGACCTGCTGCCCAAGGATCAGTTCGAGGCGCTGCTGTCGCGGCATGGAATCAGCGCCGACGACACGATCATCGCCTACGGCGACAACAACAACTGGTTCGCCGCCTGGTTCGTCTGGAACTTGAAGTATTACGGCCATCGCGACGTCCGGCTGATGGATGGCGGTCGGAAGAAATGGGAGGCCGAAGGCCGGGAGCTGGCGACCGAGAGCCCGGCCGCCAAGCCGGCCCAGTACCGTGCCTCGGATCCCAACGCCAAGATCCGCGCCCTCCGCGACGACGTCCGCAGCCGCTACCAGGACTCGGGCTCCAGGCTGGTCGACGTCCGCTCGCCCAAGGAATACAGCGGTGAGCTGCTGGCACCCGAGAACCTGCCCCAGGAAGGCGCCCAGCGAGGCGGCCACATCCCCGGAGCCGCCAACATCCCCTGGGGACAGGCGGTCCGCGAGGACGGGACCTTCAAGTCGGCCGACGAGCTGAAGGAGCTCTACGGGAGCAAAGGCGTCACCCCGGACAAGCAGGTGATCGCCTACTGTCGGATCGGCGAGCGCTCGTCGCACACCTGGTTCGTCCTGCAATACCTGCTCGGATACCCGAACGTGCGCAACTACGACGGGTCGTGGACCGAGTGGGGGAGCCTGATCGGGGCGCCGATCGAGCGCTAAACAAGCCGCTCTGCGGGAGGGTGTCAGCTGCCGCCCTCCCGTGTGCGTTTGACGGGCCGGTAGCGGTTTTCGCGGTGCCGTTTGCATCACCCACGCCGCCATGACGGGCGGTCACGATGTGGTGCGCCGGGATGACTTCCGACGACCCACCTCGTTATTGACTCCAGCAATCATGCCCGCGATGCGCGGGCCACGGAGTCTCGTAGGGGGGTTGGTGCGTCGTGCGGGGGTTACGGCGGGCTGTCTTCATCCTTGTGGCTGTTGGCCTGGCCACCGCGATCCCGATGTCGGCCGCCGCCAGCGAGACCCTGCTCCAGTCGGGCATCCAGCAGTCTGCGACGAACTTCGACCAGGCTCTGACCCGCGCCATCACGGGCGGCCTGGACCCGGTCAGCGCCGATCAGCTCATGTGGCGCTACGACCAGGTGATGCATCCGGCACCCACGTCCTGGTGGCAGACCCCGCTTCGCGATCACCAGCGCCTGGACCACCTCGCCACTCTCCAGGCGGACCTGGACGGGGCGTACGCCCGCAGCCGGAGCGAGCAGCGCGATGGCTTCCTCCGCACCCTCCATCTCTGGAATCAGCTCGTCGTCGAGGCGCACCAGGGCGGGGTTACGACGGACGGCCTGGATGAGACCCAGGGGCGCTTTGCCCACTACGCCACGCTGGCCATCACCCCCAATGACTTCTCGACGCTGAGCCATGTCCTCGGCGACCACTTGCTGATCCTCCAGGATCGGCTGAGCGAGTTCCGAGCAGCCAGGACCGCGACCTCGGTGAGCCTGGCCAGTGCGCGGTCGCTGCTGGCGACGGCCGAGCAGTATCCGGAACTGGACCTCGCTGCGTTTGCCAGGCAGATCACGGCGGCGGCCGCCCAGGTTCCGGATGTCCATTCAAGCGCGGGGTTCGCGCCGGTTGAGGACCAGCTCACCCAGATCGCGCTCGGCCTCCAGGGGCTGCTCGACGCCCGCGCCGGGGCGTACGCGCAACTCAACGACGCCCGCGCCACCCTGGCGACCGCCCGCGCCGATGGGCTGCCGGTGGCCGATCCCGCGGGCGCCATTGCCAGCCTGGCCTGGCAGCTGGAGAGTGCCGCCAACACGCTGACCTTCCAGTCCCTGGCCAGCCAGCTGTCGCAGCAGAACCAGGCGCTGGCCGCCGCCATCTGGACCAAAGAAAACCAGCTCAGCTGGAACGCCGGCCCCGGCAAACTGATCGTCGTTTCGCTGTCGAAGCAGGTCCTGACGGCTTTTCAGGATGGGACGCCGGTGCTCACGTCCTACGTGACGACCGGCCGGCCGTGGCTGCCCACGCCACCGGGAGTGACCTCCGTCACGGCCAAGTACTCGCCCTTCCTCTTCGTTTCGCCCTGGGCGTATGGCAGCGACGCCTGGTATCCGCCCTCCTGGACTACCTACGCCATGCTCTTCCGAGGCGGCGGGTACTTCATCCACGACGCCCCCTGGCGGACCTGGTATGGACCGGGCTCCAACACCGGCGCGGGCACCCATGGTTGCGTCAACGTCCCCTACGGACCGATGAGCATCCTGTACGGCTGGACCACGATCGGAACGACGGTGGTCGTGACCTGGTAACCTCGCGGCGGGGCAGACCCCCCACCCCGCCCTCCCCCGCAAGGGGGGAGGGAGAAGAGGTCCGCAGAGCGGTTGACGCTTCACGCGCCGTCTGCTAATATGTGTTCTCGCCTAGCAAAAGCTAGGTCTTTTTTGTGTCGGGGACCAAATGCCTGCCCAAGCTTCGATCATCACGCTGCAGTGCCAGACCTGTAAGTCGCGCAACTACACGACGGTCAAGAACAAGAAGAACGATCCGGACCGGTTAGAGGTCAAGAAGTTCTGCTCGCAGTGCCGCAAGCACACCGCGCACCGGGAGACCAAGTGATAGCCGGGACACAGGGGTGTAGCTCAGTTGGTAGAGCAGCGGTCTCCAAAACCGCCGGTCGGGCGTTCGAATCGCTCCACCCCTGCCACTTCAGCCCCGGCCGCCGGGTTTCCACACATTAGTTAAGAGGTATAAGTAAGCGTGGCCAAAGCCATTCCCACTGACCCCAGGACCAATCGAGTGCAGCGCACCCCTGGCCCCCGAACCGGGCTCATCCGGGGCTTCGAAGAGATCTTCAACGAGCTTCGCAAGGTCATCTGGCCGAGCATGGCGGAGCTGCGGACGATGACGTTCGTCGTGATCGTGACTGTGATCGTGGTCTCCCTCGTGCTGGGGCTGATCGACTACGTCCTGGCCCACTCGATCGTTAAGTTCGAATTCGCGAAACCTAGCTAGGAAGCAGTACCCCATGGAAAACCCAGAGAACCTGAACTCCGCCCCGGAGCCCTCGAAGCCAGCGCCCAAACGCCGGTCGCGGGCGGCTGCCAAGGAGGCAGCCGAAGGCGCCCGGGTGTGGACCGGCGAGCGGGTGCAGGTCGGCGACGGCCTGGGTGCGGCCCCGGTAGCCACTGGGGATCCGGACCTCTCCGCCATGCGCGTGGAGGCACCGAGCCGGACGGCGCCGGCCGGGGAGTCGCACTGGTACGTCGTCCACGCCTACTCCGGCCACGAAGAGAAGGTCAAGAACAACCTGCTCAAGCGGGTGGAGTCGATGGACATGCACGACCAGATCTTCGACGTCCTGGTGCCGACCGAGGACGTCATCGAGATCAAGGACGGGCAGCGCCGGCACGTGGCCAAGCGCACCTTCCCCGGCTACATCCTGGTGAACATGATCATGTCCGACGAATCCTGGTACGTGGTGCGCAACACCCCGGGTGTGACCAGCTTCGTGGGCTCCGGCAACAAGCCGGTGGCGCTGCAGGAGAAGGAAATCAAGTCGATCCAGAAGCAGATCAAGGCCGAAGCGCCCAAGGTCCGGGTCGAGTACCGGGTGGGGGAGAACGTGCGGGTCATCGACGGCCCCTTCTCCGACTTCCATGGCAAGGTCGACGAGATCAACGCCGACAAGGGCAAGCTCAAGGTCCTGGTCAACATGTTTGGCCGGGAGACGCCCGTGGAACTGGACCTCCTGCAGGTGGAGCGGCTCAAGTAAATGGCAAAGAAAAAGGTCAAGGCCCAGGTCAAGATCCAGATCGAGGCCGGCAAGGCCACCCCGGCGCCGCCCATCGGCACCGCCCTCGGCCCCCACGGCGTCAACATCATGGAGTTCGTCCGCGCCTATAACGAGAAGACCGCGTCCATGGCCGGCCAGATCGTGCCGGTCGAGCTGACCATCTACGAGGATCGCAGCTTCACCTTCGTCACCAAGACCCCGCCCGCGGCGGACCTGCTGAAGAAGGCTGCCGGCGTGGAGAAGGGCTCGGCCAAGCCGAACAAGGAGAAGGTGGGCAAGGTCACCGAGCGCCAGGTGCGCGAGATCGCCGAGCTCAAGCTCAAGGACCTGAACGCGTTTGACGTCGCGGCCGCCATGAAGATGATCGAGGGGACCGCCCGGTCCCTGGGGATCGACGTCGTCAAGTAAGCGAAACCCAATTCCCGTGGCAGGGCCTGGAGCCCGCTACGACCACAGGAGGAACACATGACTCAAGCCCGCGCACGAAAGTACAAGGAAGCCGCCAAGACCATCGAGCACGCCAAGCAGTACTCGCCCGATGAGGCGGTCAAGCTGGTCAAGGGCGCGTCGACGTCGAAGTTCGACGGCTCGATCGAGGCGCACCTCCGGCTAGGCGTCGACCCGCGCCATGCCGACCAGATGGTCCGCGGCTCGGTCACCCTGCCTCACGGGACCGGCAAGAAGCGCCGGGTGCTCGTCTTCGCCCAGGGCGACAAGGCCCGGGAGGCCAAGGAGGCCGGTGCCGACTATGTAGGCGGGGATGACCTCGCCAAGCGGATCCAGGAAGGCTGGCTCGACTTTGACGTGACCCTGGCCACCCCCGACATGATGGGGATGGTGGGCCGGCTGGGGAAGGTGCTCGGCCCCCGGGGCCTGATGCCCAACCCCAAAGCGGGCACCGTCACGTTTGACATCGCCAAGGGCGTGAAGGACATCCAGGGCGGCCGGATCGAGTACCGGGTGGACAAGACCGGGATCATCCACACCAACATCGGCAAGGCCTCGTACACCGAGCAGCAGCTCCGGGAGAACCTGGCGGCGCTGATGGACGCGGTAGTCCGTGCCAAGCCGTCCTCGGCCAAGGGCCAGTTCCTGCGGTCCGTCTACCTGGCGCCCACGATGGGCCCCAGCGTGCAGATCGACCCCGCGCTGGCCTCCAGAATGAACTAGCCTGCTATACTTCCGCTCGCGAAAAATTGAATAGCCAGAGACCGCAGGTGCCGGCCCAGCCGGCTTAATCTCCTGCGCAGGCAAGGGACGCGAATGGACCTTCTTGCCCTGCTGGCCAGAAGGTTTTTATATTTTCCCCTCCCTTCAGGGAGGGGTAGGGGAGGGTGTCGCAGGTAAAGAGATGGCAGAAAAGAAGAAAGTCGAAGTCGACAAGAAAGCGCTGAAGGCGGCCACGGTGGAGCAGCTGACCGACCGGCTCCGCCGGGCGTCCACGGCCGTGCTGGCCGACTATCGCGGCATGACCGTCGCCCAGATGCAGGACCTGCGCCGGAAGTTGCGCGGCGGTGGGGCGGAAATGGTCGTCGTGAAGAACACCCTGGCGCGGCGGGCCGCCAATGCCGCCGGGCTGGGTGTGCTGGAGAAGGAGCTCACCGGCCCGGTGGCCATGATCTTCGGTCGCGACGATCCGGCCATTCCAGCCCGGCTCCTGAGTGAATACATCCGCGCCAATCGCAAGATGGTGATCAAGAGCGGCATCCTGCAAGGGCGCCTGCTCAATGCCGACACCGTGGGCCAGCTCGCCGAGCTGCCGTCCAGGGAGGTCCTGCTCAGCCGCCTGCTCGGGGCGATGCAGGCCCCGCTCGGCAGCCTGGCCAGCGTGCTGCAGGCCCCCATCGGCCAGCTCGCCCGAACCCTCGACGCGCTTCGGACCCAGAAAGAGAAGGCGGAACCGCCGGCCACCGCGCCGGCGCCGGCCGCCTAATCAAGGAGGAATCATGGCAAAGGTAACTGTCGACGACTTCGTAGCGGCCTTGAAGGAGTGGACCGTGGTCGACGTGATGAACGCGGTCAAGGCCATCGAGCAGGAGTACGGCGTAACGGCTGCCGCTCCCGTGGCCGTGGCAGCGGCGCCCATCGCCGGCGGGGCAGCCGCGGCCGCCCCCGAGGCGGAGAAGACGGAGTTCAACGTCATCCTGACCGGGCCCGGCGACGCCAAGATCGGCGTCATCAAGGTCGTCCGGGAGATCACCGGCCTCGGCCTGAAAGAGGCCAAGGACCTGGTTGACCAGGCGCCCAAGCCGGTCAAGGAAGGCGTCAACCGAGAGGAAGCTGAGGCCGTGGCCAAGAAGCTCAAGGACGCCGGCGCCGGAGTCGAAATTAAGTAGACCGCTCTGCGGACCTCTCCTCCCTCCCCCCGTGCGGGGGAGGGTCGGGGTGGGGCTCTCGATTCGCCGTAGCGGTGCACACTTGGCCGTCAGGACCTCTCCTCCCTCCCTCGCTCGCGTAGGAGGGTCGGGGTGGGGGTCTGATTCGCGGCGACAAGAGCGACCCTTCCCTCCGGTGGCCCTCCGTGCTACAACGGGGGCACCACTAAGGAGGGAGGGCTCCATGAGCGTTCAAGCGCCTAGCGCCGCCACCAAGATCCTGCTCGACGAGCAGGAGATGCCGACTCGCTGGTACAACATCCTGGCCGACCTGCCGTTCCCGCCCAGCCCGCCACTCCATCCGGCGACCCGCCAGCCGATCGGCCCGGCCGACCTGGCGCCGTTGTTCCCGATGGAGCTGATCAAGCAGGAGGTCTCCACCGACCGCTTCATCGACATCCCGCAGCCGGTGCAGGACATCTACCGACTCTGGCGGCCCACCCCGCTGCTGCGGGCCCGCCGGCTGGAACAAGCCCTCAACACCACCGCCCGCATCTACTACAAGTACGAGGGCGTCAGCCCGGCCGGGTCGCACAAGCCGAACACGGCCGTGGCGCAGGCCTTCTACAACAAGGCCGAAGGCACCAAGCGCCTCAGCACCGAGACCGGCGCCGGCCAGTGGGGGAGTGCCCTGGCCTTTGCGGCCAAGGTCTTCGAGCTCGAGTGCATGATTTACATGGTCCGGATCAGCTACGAACAGAAGCCCTACCGCAAGAGCATGATGCACGTCTGGGGGGCGGACGTCGTCCCCAGCCCGTCACCGCTGACGGCGGCCGGCCGCCAGATCCGGGAGCAGGACCCCGATTCGCCCGGCAGCCTGGGGATCGCCATCTCCGAGGCGGTCGAAGACGCGGCCTCCCGGGAGGACACCAAGTATTCGCTGGGCAGCGTCCTCAACCATGTACTCCTGCACCAGACCATCATCGGCGAGGAGGCCATGCTCCAGATGGAGCGGGCCGGCGCCATGCCCGACCTGGTGGTCGGCTGCGTGGGCGGCGGCAGCAACTTCTCCGGCCTGGCCCTGCCGTTCGTCCGGGAGCGCCTGAAGTCCGGGCGAAAGACCCGCTTCCTGGCCGTCGAGCCGGACGCCTCGCCCTCCATCACCAAGGGCAAGTACACGTACGACTTCGGCGACTCGGTGGGGATGACCCCGCTGGTCAAGATGCACACCCTGGGCCACACGTTCGTGCCGGCCTCCATTCACGCTGGCGGGCTCCGCTACCACGGGATGGCGCCCCTCGTCTCCGGCCTGGTTGACCACGGGATCATCGAGGCGGTGGCCTACCCCCAGAAGACCGTGTTCGAGGCGGCGGTCCAGTTCGCCCGGGCGGAAGGCACCATTCCCGCCCCGGAAAGCGCGCACGCCGTCCGGGCCGTCATCGATGAGGCGGTCCGGGCCCGGGAGGCGGGGGAGTCCCCGACCATCCTGTTCAACCTGAGCGGCCACGGGCTGCTGGACCTGGGCGCCTACGACGCCTACTTCGCCGGGAAGCTGGAAGATGTGCCCCTGTCGGACGAGCGGATCCAGGAGCTGGTAGGGGCCCTATAAGGACCCCTACCCTCACCTGGGGGGACCGTGGTAATATCCCTCCGATTAGTCTGATTTCCTTCGATTTGACGCCTGACCGGTAGCCGCCCGCAGGGAGCTGCGGGCCTTTCGCGAAGCTGGCGCTTCGCGAGGCAGGTTTGTGCGTGCTTGACGGTGGGTATACCACCGTGCTAGGATTAGCGGTCGTGCTGGCTGGGTGGCCTTTCCGCGCCTGCAGCACTACCGGTTTGCCCACCTTCCCCTTCATCTAAAGGAGTCACTGTCTCATGGTCCAAGCGCCGGCTCCGCCCGTGAACGGTCGTCGGATCAACTACGGCCGAATCCCGGAAATGCTCCCCGTCGCCAACCTGATCGATACCCAGCTGCGCTCGTTCGCCTGGTTCAAGCGGGAGGGCCTGCGGGAGCTCTTCGAAGAGATCAACCCGATCACTGACTACACGACCAAGAACTATGAGCTGAAGTTCCTGGACTACGAGTTCGGGCTGCCCAAGTTCGACAAGGAAGAGTGCCGCAACCGGGACATGACCTACGCGGCCCCCCTGCGGATCAACACTCGGCTGACCATCAAAACCGGCGAGAACGCCGGCGAGATCAAGGAATCCGAGGTGTTCATGGGCGACTTCCCGATCATGACCGAGGAAGGCACCTTCATCATCAACGGCACCGAGCGGGTGGTCGTCTCCCAGCTGGTGCGGTCGCCGGGCATCTACTTCACCTCGGCCGAGGACCGGGCGTCCGGCCGGATGCTGTACGCCGCCAAGCTCATTCCCAACCGGGGCGCCTGGCTGGAGATCGAGACCTCGGGCAAGGACGTGCTCACCGTCAAGATCGACCGCAAGCGGAAGATCCCGGTCACCACCCTGGTGCGCGCCCTCGGCTACGGCTCCAACGACGAGATCAAGCGGCTCTTCGCCGACGTGGACAACAACCCGGATCACCGGTTCATCGAGTCCACGCTGGAGAAGGACGTCTCGACGGACGTCAACGACGCCCTGATCGAGATGTACAAGAAGATCCGGCCGGGTGACCCGCCAACGGTGGAGAACGCCCGCTCCCTGCTGAGCGCCCTGTTCTTCAACGCCCGGCGCTTCGACCTGTCCAAGGTCGGCCGGTTCAAGCTGAACCGCCGGCTGGGCCTGGGCACGGACATGAACGTCCGCACCCTCTCCAACGACGATTTCCTGGCCATCATCCGCAAGCTCATCGAGCTCAACAACGGGCGCGGGGAGCCGGACGACATCGACCACCTGGGCAACCGCCGGGTGCGGGCGGTGGGCGAGCTGCTCCAGAACCAGTTCCGGATGGGCCTGATCCGGATGGAACGGATCATCAAGGAACGGATGACCATCACCGACGCGGCCACCGTGACCGCGGCCAGCCTGATCAACGCCCGGCCGGTGGTAGCCGCCATCAAGGAGTTCTTCGGGTCCAGCCAGCTGTCCCAGTTCATGGACCAAACCAACCCCCTGGCCGAGCTCACCCACAAGCGCCGCCTCTCGGCCCTGGGGCCGGGTGGTCTGTCGCGGGAGCGGGCCGGCTTCGACGTCCGGGACGTTCACCACTCGCACTACGGCCGGATCTGCCCCATCGAAACCCCGGAAGGCCCGAACATCGGCCTGATCGGCTCCCTGGCGACGTTCGCCCGGGTCAACGAGTACGGCTTTATCGAAACCCCGTTCCGGCGGGTGTACAACGCCATGCCCGCCACCCGCGACTACCGCGACCGGCTGGCCGGCCGCACGGTGACCGAGGACGTGACGGATCCCGCCAACCGCAAGGCCAAGCTGGTCAAGGCGGGGCAGGTGCTCGATCGCGATCTGGCGGACCAGCTGGTCAAGGCCAAGGCCGGTGACATCCGGATCAAGCCCTGGGTCAGCGCCGAGATCCAGTTCCTGGCCGCCGACGAGGAAGACAAGTGGATCGTGGCCCAGGCCAACGCCCCCGTGGACGCCGACGGCAACTTCCTGGAAGAGCGCACCACGGCCCGCACCAAGAACCACTTCCTGGTGTCGCCGGTGGAGCGGATCGAGTACATGGACGTGTCGCCCAAGCAAACCGTGAGCGTGGCCACCGCGCTGATCCCCTTCCTGGAGCACGACGACGCCAACCGGGCGTTGATGGGTTCCAACATGCAGCGCCAGGCGGTGCCCTTGATGGTCACCGAACCGCCCATCGTCGGCACCGGCATGGAGGTGGCGGCGGCCAAGGACTCCGGGGAGATGATCGTCGCCCGCAAAGCCGGGACCGTGGTGTCCTGCGCGGCGCCGGCGCCGGCAGGGACCGGCGGCGGCCCGGAGAGTTCCAAGAAGGAATTTGGCGTGCTCTTCAAGCCCGATGATGGGACCCCGGAGGAGTGGTACTCGATCCACAAGTTCGTCCGCTCCAACCAGGGCACCTGCCTCTCCCAGCGGGTGCTGGTGGAAGCCGGCACCCACGTCGAGGCCGGCACCGTGCTGGCCGACGGGCCCGCCACCTCGGAGGGTGAGCTGGCGCTGGGCCGCAACATCCTGGTGGCATTCATGCCCTGGGAGGGCTACAACTACGAGGACGCCATCCTGATTTCGGAGTCCGTGGTCCGCGAGGACAAGTACACCTCCATCCACATTGAGGAGTACGAGATCGAGGCTCGCGACACCAAGCTGGGCCCCGAAGAGATCACCCGCGACATCCCGAACGTCAGCGACGAGACGCTGAAGAACCTGGATGAGCGCGGCATCATCTACATCGGCGCCGAGGTGCATCCCGGCGACATCCTGGTGGGCAAGATCACCCCCAAGGGCGAGTCCGAGCTCTCGGCCGAGGAACGCCTGTTGCGTGCCATCTTCGGCGAGAAGGCCCGCGAGGTCCGCGACTCCTCCCTGCGCGTGCCCCACGGCGAGCGCGGGATCGTGGTCGACGTTAAGATCTTCAGCCGCGAGACCAAGGACGAGCTGGCGCCGGGCGTCAACGAGCTGGTCCGGGTCTACGTCGCCCAGAAGCGCAAGATCGCCCAGGGCGACAAGATGGCCGGCCGCCACGGGAACAAGGGCGTCATCGCCCGCATCCTGCCGGTGGAGGACATGCCCTACATGCCGGATGGGACGCCGGTCGAGATCGTCCTCAACCCCCTCGGGGTGCCCAGCCGGATGAACCTGGGGCAGGTCCTGGAGACCCACCTGGGTTGGGCCGCGCACGCGATGGGCCTGAAGGTCGCCACGCCAGTCTTCGACGGCGCCTCCGAAGAGTTCATCGAGGAGCAGCTGGGCAAGGCCGGGTTGCCGATGTCGGGCAAGAACACGCTGCGCGATGGCCGGCATGGCGAGCCGTTCGACCACCCGGTCACGGTCGGCTACATCTACATGATGAAGCTGGCCCACCTGGTCGAAGACAAGATCCACGCCCGCTCGACGGGTCCATACTCGCTGGTCACCCAGCAGCCGCTGGGCGGCAAGGCCCAATTCGGCGGGCAGCGCTTCGGCGAGATGGAGGTCTGGGCGCTGGAAGCCTACGGCGCCTCCCACATCCTGCAGGAGATCCTGACCGTCAAGTCCGACGACATCGTGGGCCGGGTGAAGGCCTACGAGGCCATCGTCAAGGGCGAGAACACGCTGGAAGCCGGGATCCCGGAGTCCTTCCGGGTGCTGGTCAAGGAGCTGGAAGGCCTGGCGCTCGGTGTCGAGATCCAGTCCGATGGCCAGAAGCAGGTGCTGCTCAGCGAGGACGACATCTCCGAGATGCCGCTCGACCTGGGCATCAACCTGGAACGCGACGAGATCGACGAATCCGATTGGTCGGCCGCCCGCTCACAGAATCCACTGGTTCCGTAAGAGGTAATTCATGACGCTGAAGCTAGAAAATTTCGACGCGTTGAAGCTCTCCCTGGCCTCGCCGGAGACCATCCTGTCGTGGTCGCACGGCGAAGTCACCAAGCCGGAGACGATCAACTACCGCACCCTCAAGCCCGAGCGGGATGGCCTGTTCTGCGAAAAGATCTTCGGCCCCCAGAAGGACTGGGAGTGCCACTGTGGGAAGTACAAGCGCTACCGCTACAAGGGCATCATCTGCGACAAGTGCGGGGTGGAGGTTACCCGCTCCAAGGTGCGCCGGGAGCGGATGGGCCACATCAAGCTGGCCTCGCCGGTGAGCCACGTCTGGTACTTCAAGGGCATCCCGTCCCGGATGGGCCTGCTGCTGGACATGTCCCCCCGCAACCTGGAGAAGGTGCTCTATTTCGCCAACTACATCGTCACCCACATCGATGAGGACGCCCGCAAGGAGTACCTCTCCAAGACCTCGCCGCAGCACAACGACCGGGTGATCAAGCTCCAGGAGGAGCGCGACGCCCAGGTCAAGGAGCTGAAGGAAGAGCTCGACCAGAAGGTCAAGGCCAAGCAAGAGGACACGCGCGGCAAGGTCAAGGCGCTCGACGAGGAGCTGGACGAGACGGCCGACGCCATGACCTCCCGGGCCAAGGAGCTGGTCGACAAGATCAAGGCCCAGAAGGGGAAGAAGGCCGCCACCAACTTCACCATCGGTGAAGGGGACGAGGAAGAGGTCATCATCCCCAAGGGCACGCTGTTCGAGGACAAGCTAGCCCGCGAGCTGCCGAAGCAGGTCGAGAAGAAGATCGACAAGGTCCAGGCGGCCACCAAGAAGCAGCAGCAGGAGCTGAAGGCCCACTCCGACGCGGAGATCGCCAAGTGGCGGGAAACGCACGAGGAAAAGGTCGCGGTCCTGGACCAGCGGCTCAAGAAGGACGTCGAGGGACTGTCCGGCGACATCGAGTCCTCGAAGACCCAGCTGGAGGCGCTCCAGCCCAAGCAGCTGCTGAGCGACCAGGACTACCGCGAGTTTGCCGAGAAGTTCGGCAAGGTCTTCAAGGCCGGCATCGGGGCGCAGGCCATCAAGGACCTGCTGGCCCGCATCGACCTGGTGCAGGAGTCGCTCGTGCTCCGGGAGGAGTCCAAGTCCTCCTCCGGGCAGAAGCGCCAGAAGGCCATCAAGCGGCTCAAGGTGGTGGAGGCCTTCCGCAAGTCGAATGCCTCACCGACCTGGATGATCCTGGACGTGCTGCCGGTCATCCCGCCCGAACTGCGCCCCATGGTGCAGCTGGACGGCGGCCGGTTTGCCACGTCTGACCTGAACGACCTGTACCGGCGCGTCATCAACCGGAACAACCGCCTGAAGCGGCTGCTGGAGCTGGGCGCGCCCGAGATCATCGTGCGCAACGAGAAGCGGATGCTGCAGGAAGCGGTGGATGCGCTGATCGACAACGGCCGCCGCGGCCGGGCCATCACCGGCACCGGCAACCGGAAGCTCAAGTCCCTGTCTGACATGCTGAAGGGCAAGCAGGGACGGTTCCGCCAGAACCTGCTCGGCAAGCGGGTCGACTACTCCGGCCGCTCCGTCATCGTGGTCGGCCCGGAGCTCCGGCTGCACGAGTGCGGCCTGCCCAAGAAGATGGCGCTCGAGCTGTTCAAGCCATTCGTCATGCGCGAGCTGGTCAACAAGGGCTACACGCAGAACATCAAGTCGGCCAAGCGGATGGTGGAACGGGTGCGGCCCGAGGTGTGGGACGTCCTGGACGAGGTGATCAAGGAGCACCCTGTGCTTCTGAACCGGGCGCCCACCTTGCATCGACTCGGCATCCAGGCGTTCATGCCGGTGCTGGTGGAGGGCTCGGCCATCCAGATTCACCCCCTGGTCTGCACCGCCTTCAACGCCGACTTCGACGGCGACCAGATGGCGGTCCACGTGCCGCTCTTCAGTGGCGCCGTGGCCGAGGCCAAGAACCTGATGATGTCGTCAAACAACATCCTGTCGGCCAGCGATGGTCACCCGGTCATCAGCCCGACCCAGGACATCGTGCTGGGCTCGTACTACCTGACTATGATCAAGCCCACCCCGCAGATCAAGGACCAGGACCTGCCCACCTTCGGCACCGCGGACGAGGCGCTGCTGTCGCTCCAGAACAAGCGGGTCGACATCCAGCAGGAGGTCCGGGTGCGGGTCGACGGGGCCCTGGTCCGGACGTCGCCGGGCCGGGTCATGTTCAACCAGGTCCTGCCCCTGGGCAAGCAGCCCATGGAGGGCCAGGGCGAGCCGATGCGGTTCCAGAACCGGGTCTTCGACAAGAAGACGCTGCGGGCGATCGTGGCCGAGTGTTTCCGGCTGTACGGCAATGAGGAGACGGCGCGGGTCGCCAACGAGATCAAGCGCCTTGGCTTCGCCTACGCCACCAAGGCGGGGGTGACCATCTCTGCCATGGACATCAAGACCCCGGCCGAGAAGTCCCAGATCATTGGCAAGGCCGAAAAGAAGCTGGGGGACATCGACCTGCAGTTCCGGCGCGGCCTGATCACCGATGACGAGCGCTATACGCAGACGGTGGACCTCTGGACCCAGGCGACCGAGGAGGTCACGGCGGCCACCATGAAGAGCTTCGACGAGCTCCACCCGGTGTTCATGATGGCCAACTCCGGCGCTCGCGGGAACGTGCAGCAGATCCGGCAGCTGGCCGGGATGCGCGGCCTGATGGCCGACCCCACCGGCCGGATCATCGACCTGCCGATCAAGGCCAACTTCTCCGAAGGGCTGACCGTGCTCGAGTACTTCATCTCTACGCACGGCGCCCGCAAGGGTCTGGCCGACACCGCCCTGCGCACCGCCGACTCCGGGTACCTGACCCGCCGGTTGGTGGACGTGGCGCAGGACGTCATCGTGCGCATCGAAGACTGCAAGACCACGGCCGGCATCTGGGTCACCGACATCTCGGCGGAGCGGGCGCTGACCGAGCCGCTCTTCGAGCGGGTGGCCGGCCGGATCGCCGCCGCCGAGGTCCGCCATCCACAGACCCAAGAAGTTCTTGTGAAAGAAGGCGGCGATATCAGCGACGTCCAGGCGCGCGCCATCATCGAGGCGGGCGTCAACCAGGTCAAGGTGCGGTCCGTCCTCACCTGCCAGGCCCGAGAGGGCGTGTGCCGCCACTGCTACGGGCGCAACCTGGCGACCGGCAAGCTGGTCGAGATTGGGGAGGCGGTGGGCGTGATCGCCGCCCAGTCCATCGGGGAGCCGGGGACCCAGCTCACCATGCGGACGTTCCATACCGGCGGCGTCGCCGGGACGGACATCACGCAGGGTCTGCCCCGGGTCGAAGAGCTGTTCGAAGCTCGCATCCCCAAGGGCAAGGCCTTCATCTCGGAGATCGACGGCGAGGTCGAGGTCATCCGCGGTGAGGGGACGCGCAAGGTCAAAGTCACGTCGCGCGACGTCTACGACGTGCCCTACGTGCTGACCGGAAAGATGCAGTCGCTGGTCGCCAGTGGCGACGCCGTCCAGGAGGGCCAGGAGATCGCCAAGGGGCCGGGCGAGGACGGCCAGGACCAGGTTCTGCGCTCGCGCGCCACCGGGGTGGCCCGGATCGAGAAGAACCAGATCGTGATCCGGAGCACCGATGAGGAGGCGCGGGAATACCTAATCCCGCACGGCTCCCGCATCAACGTCACCGCTGGGCAGAAGATCAAGGCCGGGCAGCAGATCACGGAGGGCTCCATCAGCCCGCAGGAGCTGCTGCACGTGCTCGGCCGTGAAGCCGTCCAGACATACCTGGTGGAAGAGGTCCAGCGGGTGTACCGGTCCCAGGGTGTTGACATCAACGACAAGCACATCGAGGTCATCGTTCGGCAGATGATGCGCAAGGTTCGCATTGACTCGGCCGGCGATACCGACCTGCTCCCCGGCGAGATCGTCTCCCAATGGGAGTACGAGGAAGCCAACGCCAGGGTGCTGGCCGAAGGCGGTGACCCGGCCGTCGCGCAAACCGTGCTGCTGGGCCTGATCAAGGCCGCCCTCAACACGGCCAGCTGGCTCAGTGCCGCATCATTCCAGGAGACCACCCGGGTCCTGACCGAAGCCGCCATCTCGGGCAAGGTCGACCGGCTGCGCGGGCTCAAGGAGAACGTGATCATCGGCAAGCTGATCCCGGCCGGCACCGGGCTCGACTACTACCAGAAGCTGCGCGAGGAGGCCTTCAAGATCTACGCGGAGGCGCCCGCGCCGGTCGTCGCTCCGATCCCCGCCGTCCCGGCGGCTCCGGCAAGCTAGAGCTCAGACGACAGAGGGCCACCCCCGTTGGGGTGGCCCTTTTCGTTTTTCTACACGAATCGAATCTCGCGGCGCGTGGCCTGCGGGGCCACGAAAGCCAGGAGCCGGGTCCCTTCCTTCTCGACCGCGGTGCGCTCGACCTTTCGGAGTGGCGTCAAGCACTCCACGGTCAGGGTGGCCGCCGCCGGCTGGCGCGCAACCGTCCACGTCGCCCTGACCAGGCCATCGACCAGGAGCGTCCGGAAGCCAATCACGGAGCGATGCTGATCCGACACCACGCGGGTGCGGTCGGCATGCGCCAGCAGCAGGTTGTCGTACTCAGGCAGGAACCGCGGCGGAGCCGGGGTGTCGGGATCAGGCAGCACCCCGTCGGGCACGTCCAGCAGCTCGCGACCGCCCGCGTCCGTCAGGCTGCGCAGTTGCGGCCGCAGTCGGTCGACGATCGGTCGCAGCGTCCGCAGGCCGGACCAGGCCTGGATGTCCCCGACCGACGCCGGGCCGAATGCGGCCAGGTAGCGAAGGATCAGCTTCTCCAGCGACGGCCTGGCCTGCAGCGGCCGGCCGAGCCAGGTTTCCGCGGTTGCGCACCACGCGGCGCCGCTTCGGCCCCAGAGGCCCCGGGGTGGAACCTGGACCAGCGGCACCAGGTGGCGGACGGCGTATGCGAGGGAGGCCGGGTCCCGATCGGGCCAGCGCTGGTGCAGCACCGTCCCCAGCTCGGCAAGCGTTCGGGGTCGTTCGTCGAGCGCCTTCCGCGCTGCGGCCACCAGCACGGTCAGGTCTATTCCCACCATCTGCCGGCCAAACGGTGTGGCGGTATGGAGGGCGCGTTCCAGGAAGGCCTGGAACAGCGGCCGGAGCCGAAGGCAGTCGCGGGCGGTCACCAGGTGGATGGTCGACCGCATGAGAGCCAGCCGTACGGCGCGCCGGGTCGTGATCAGGTCTTCCAGGGCCTGGGGATGGAAGTCGTAAAGACGCGCCCAGAGCCCAACGTAGGGCGAGGTGGGCACCTGTGCCTGCATGCCGCAGAGGTGCTCGATGGCGTCCGGGACCGGCGCGCTGCGGCGACGGAGCAGCCACTGGCGCTCCAGCAAGGCGCGGTTCAGCGCGCGCTGGCTAAGTGGCTTGGTCCCGACGTTAGTCTGTCCCGCGGGGCGCCATCGGCTCGGGATCCTTGCCGGCGCTGAGGCTCTGCGACAGGGAGATGGTGCGCCGGTAGGCGGCCCAGACCGCATCCGCCATCACGGTGCGGAGCCGTCCGCGCTCGAGCTCGTGCAGCGCCGCGGCCGAGGTCCCGCCCGGCGAGGTCACCATGTCGCGCAGCTGGGCGGGGTGCTTGCCCGAGCGCTCGGCGAAGGCGACCGATCCCTTCAGCGTTTCCAGGACCAGGTCATGGGCGACGTGGCGTGGGAACCCCAGGTGGACCGCGGTATCGATCAGCGCCTCCATCACCAGGAAGACGTAGGTCGGACCCGTGCCGCTGACCGCGGTGGCCATGGCCACGAAGCGTTCGTCCTCCACCTGCTGCTCGTGGCCGAGCGCGCCCAGCAGCGCCTTGGCCTGCTCCCGCTGGGCCGGCGTGGTCTCCGGGGTCGCGTACCAGACGGTGACCCCATGCCCGATCTGGGCCGGCGTGTTCGGCATGGCCCGCACGATGGCCGCGTGGTCGAGCCCCTTTCGCAATGCCGCAGTAGCGCCGCCGGCGATGATCGAGATCACCAGTTTGCCCTGCTCCAGGGAGGGGCGAAGCTCGTCCAGCACTCGAGTCATGACCTGGGGCTTGATGCCCAGCATCACGATGTCGCCCCGAGCGGCCGCCTCGCTGTTGCGCTCGGTGACCTCGATCCCATACTTCTGCTTGAGGGCCTCTCGCCGGTCCGGCCGCGGATGGCTGGCTATGATGGCGGATGGCGACAGGAGCTTTCGCTCCAACACCCCGGCGATCATGGCCTCAGCCATCACGCCGGCGCCGACCACGCCAAGCGTCGAGGCACGCAGCGGGCTCATAGCGGGAGATTGTACGGGTTGAGTCGAACACAGCAGATCGTGGTGCTTCCCGGCGACGGGATCGGGGTGGAGGTGACGGCCGCTGCCGTCCAGGTGCTGGAGGCGGTGGCCCGTACGCATCAAATCCCCATCGAGCTGATCCCGGACGTCGTGGGCGGTGCGGCCATCGACGCCTACGGGGTGGCCATCCGGCCCGAGACCGTGCAGCGGTGCAAGCGCGCCGCGGCCATCCTGTTCGGGGCGGTGGGCGACCCGCGCTGGGACGACGCCAACGCCTTGGCGAAGGCCCGCCCGGGCGAGGCCATCCTGGGCTTGCGCAAGGCGCTCAGCCTGTACGCCAACCTGCGCCCGGTGCGGGTCGACCCGGCGCTGGTCGACAGCTCCACCCTCCGCCCCGAGGTGGTCACCGGCGTTGATCTCATCGTCGTCCGGGAACTGACCGGTGGGCTCTACTTCAGCCGGCCCAAGCGGCGCTACACATCGGCGCGCGGCGAAGCCGCGGTCGACACCATGCGCTACTCGGCGGCGGAGATCGAGCGGATCGCCGAACGCGCCTTCGCTCTGGCGATGACCCGCCGCCGGAAGCTCTGTTCGGTCGACAAGGCGAACGTGCTGGAGACCTCACGCCTGTGGCGCGACGTCGTGAATCGGATGGCGTTGCGCTACCCGCAGGTGCGCGTCACCCACATGCTGGTCGACGCCTTCGCCATGGCCCTCATCCGCCGGCCGGCCGAGTTCGACGTCATCGTCACCGAGAACCTGTTTGGCGACGTGCTCACAGACGAGGCCTCCATGCTGGTCGGGTCGCTGGGGATGCTGCCCTCGGCCAGCCTGGGTGCCGGCACGCTCGGCCTCTACGAGCCGATTCACGGCTCGGCGCCCGACATCGCGGGACGGGGGATCGCCAATCCCATCGGCGCCATCCTCAGCGTGGCACTGCTCCTGCGCTGGTCCCTCGATGCCGAAGCGGCGGCCGGCACGATCGAACGCGCCGTTTCGAAGGCGCTCGCCGACGGCCTGCGCACCGCCGACCTGGCCCGGCCCGGTATCCAGGCTCTCAACACGTCCGCCATGACGCAGGCGATCCTGGAGCGCCTCTAGTGCATTAATGCCGGCCAAGTTCCGGGTAGGCCTGATCGGTCTCGGTCACGTGGGGGGAGTAGTGGCGCGGCGGCTCACAGAAGGCCCCTCCATCTCCGAGGCGGCCGGCCGGCCGGTGGTGCTGGTCGGCGTCGCGGTGGCGCGACCCCAGGGCCGAACCGCGCCCGCGCCGCTGGTTTCGGCCGACGCGTTAATGGCCGACAAGTCGCTGGACGCCCTGATCGAGGTCGCCGGTGGGCTCGAACCGGCCCGTTCGTTGTTGGAAAGAGGACTGTCGCGCGGTCTGCAGGTCATCACCGCCAACAAGCAAGTGATCGCCGCCCACGGTCCGGCGCTGGCCCGCCTGGGCCGGCTCCGGTTCGAAGCCTCGGTGGCCAGCGCCGTCCCCATCGTCGAAACGCTCGCCGACGACCTGGCGGCGGACACCATCACCGGGATCAGCGGCATCCTCAACGGCACCACCAACATGCTGCTGGAGGCGATGGCGGGGGGCCGCGAGTTTGGGACGGCGCTGGCCGAGGCCCAGGCGGCCGGGCTGGCCGAGGCCGACCCGTCGGCCGACGTCGATGCCCACGACCCGGCGGCCAAGCTCGCCATCCTGGTCATGCTGGCGTTTCACCGGCGCATCGACGTGGCCGCCATCCCCCGGGTGGGCATCCGAGGCATCACGTCGCAGGAGCTGAGCGCGGCCCGGGGGCGGGGGCGGGTCATCAAGCTGATTGCGGCCGCCCGGGCGGTGGCCTCGGGAATCGAGGCCGATGTCCGGCCGCGCAGCCTGCCCACCGCCGAGCCCCTGTCCCGGGTGGGCGGGGCCCTGAACGGCATTCGGGTGGACGCCCAAGCCGCCGGGCCGCTCTTCTTCCAGGGGGCGGGGGCCGGCCCGGAGGCCGCCGCCAGCGCGGTCATTGCCGATCTAATCCGGGCCGCCCGCGATGCGCCGGCGATGGCGGGCGCCGCCCTGGCCCGGCTGGCCGGCGCGCCGCTGACTCCGGTGGGTTCGTGGCCGCCGGGTGAGCCTTTCCCCTCCGTACCATAAGCTGAATGCCGCAAACCCTGGCGACCAAGGTCTGGCAGCGCCATGTCGTGGCGACGGCAGCGGGCGAGCCGGACCTGCTCTACGTCGACCTGCACCTGGTCCACGAGGTCACCTCGCCCCAGGCCTTCGAGAGCCTGCGGCTGGCCGGCCGCCGGGTGCGCCGGCCGGACCTGACGCTGGCCACCATGGACCACGATGTGCCCACCCAGGGCGGTCGGGCCGCCGCCGACCCGATCGCGCAGCGGCAGATGGAGGCGCTCGAAGATAACTGCCGGCGTGAGGGCATCCAGCTCTACGGCATGGGCAGCGCCCGCCAGGGGATCGTCCACATCATCGGCCCCGAGCTGGGGCTGACCCAGCCCGGCCTGTTCATCGTCTGCGGGGACTCGCACACCTCCACCCATGGCGCGCTGGGGGCCATCGCCTTCGGGGTGGGGACGTCCGAGGTCGAGCACGTCCTGGCCACCCAGACCATGCGCCAGCGATCACCAAAACAGATGGCCCTGACGGTTGATGGCGACCTGCCCCGCGGCGTGACGGCCAAAGATGTCGTCCTGGGCATCATCGCCCGGATCGGCGTGGCGGGCGGACAGGGTCACATCATCGAGTACCGTGGCTCGACCATCCGCAGCCTCGGCATGGCCGGACGGATGACCGTCTGCAATATGAGCATCGAGGCGGGCGCCCGGGCCGGGATGATCGCGCCCGACGACGTTACCTTCGCCTATCTGGAGGGACGGTCCTTCGCGCCCACCGGTCGCGCCTGGGACGAGGCCCTGGACGACTGGCGCCGGCTGCCGACGGATCCCGACGCCAGGTTCGATCGTGAGGTCCGCATCGACGCCGCCCAGCTGGAGCCGTACGTCACCTGGGGAACCAACCCCGGCCAGTCGGTCCCGGTGACCGGGCGCGTCCCCGCACCGACGGGGGAGGGCGACACGCGAGCCCTGGCGTACATGGGGCTCGAGGCGGGGACCGCCATCCAGGACATTCCGCTCGACCGGGTCTTCATCGGCTCCTGCACCAACGCCCGCATCGAAGACCTGCGGGTGGCCGCGGCCGTGCTCAAGGGGAAGCACGTCCACCCGCGGGTGCGCGCCATGGTTGTCCCCGGGTCCGCCTCCGTCAAGGCGGCGGCGGAGGCCGAGGGCCTGGACGCCGTCTTTCGCCAGGCCGGATTCGAGTGGCGCGACGCCGGCTGCTCGATGTGCCTGGGCATGAACCCCGACATCCTGGCACCGGGGGAGCGCTGCGCCTCGACCAGCAATAGAAACTTTGAAGGGCGCCAAGGAAGAGGGGGCCGCACCCACCTGGTCAGCCCGCCGATGGCCGCGGCCGCCGCGCTGGCCGGCCATTTCGTCGATGTGAGGGAGGTCGGCTGATGGACCCCGTCCGCACGATTCAGGGTCGGATGGCACCACTCGACCGGGCCAACGTCGACACCGACCAGATCATGCCCAAGCAATTCTTGAAGCGCATCGAGCGCTCGGGCTACGGCCCGTTTCTGTTCTATGACTGGCGCCAGGCCGGGGGCTTTGTGCTCGACGACCCGGCCTATCGGGAGGCCACGGTCCTGGTCGCGGGTCCCAACTTCGGCTGTGGCTCGTCGCGGGAGCACGCGGCCTGGGGGCTGCAGGACGCTGGCTTTCGCGCCGTCATCGCGCCGTCGCTCGCGGACATCTTCCGGGCGAACTGCGTGAAGATCGGCCTGCTGCCGGTGGAGCTGGACGAGCCGGCGGTCCGAGAACTGCTGGCCCTGGCGACGCGTTCGCCGGACAGCACGGTCCGGATCGACCTGTCCGCCCAGAGCGTGAGCGCGGACGGCATCGAATCGCGCTTCAGCATCGATCCCTTCTGGAAGGAATGCCTCCTGAACGGCTGGGACGAGATCGCCCTCACCCTTCGCGCTGACGACGCCATCGCCGCGTACGAAGCTCGCCGACCCGACTGGCTCCCCCGGCTGGCCTAGGGGAAGTCATAACAGGCGGTCTCCTGGCGGGTCCGCGCACGCGCCGATGTGACCGAGGGCCCCCCCACCGCAAGGGGATAGGACATCGACCTCCAGAAGCCGACGAAGACGAGC
>Ga0209802_1000283_pt1 | contig 38973 bp, 42 predicted proteins | sample GraSoiAngelo_129_FD_185886 | JGI IMG/M metagenome (GOLD analysis project Ga0209802, IMG submission 185886) | Grasslands soil microbial communities from the Angelo Coastal Reserve, California, USA - 14_0927_12_40cm (SPAdes) (version 2) | ecosystem: Environmental > Terrestrial > Soil > Grasslands ...
AACCTCTATTCGCTTAAGGACCATCTGGATGCCTTCAGGGTCGGGCTTGTTCCTCGTGACATCCTCCCCTGTCACTACCGCTGCAAAGTAGCGCTTCAGGGTTAGACCCTCCAGAGCTTCACGGACTAGGGTTCTGTCCGGAACTGATGTCACCAAGGCAACCTGCTTGCCGGATTCTCCGAGCCTCTCTAACAATTCCGGGATTCCTGGGAACACCTCCCACATCTTCAGGTTAGTCTTCAGACACTCCGTGTAGGCGTCGAGTGCTTGTTCGGAACGATCCCGCGAGAGTTGACGCGTGAGTCTTCGAATAGTATCTGTTTCGTGGAGGCCCCAAGAGATCTGATCAGAGTTCAGGGTCTTACCGAGCAGCCCCTTGGCAACTTCAAGGGTGCAATGAACAACAAGACGGTCTCTGTCCACAATGGTCCCGTCTAGGTCGAAGATTACCCCCTCGATGGGATCAGGGATGGACTCGGGAAACAGCCACCACCCGGAACGTGCCCAAGGTCCAGGCGCGATATGAATATTTTTTGAGGCTACACATCCAGAAACTGGATTCGTAGAGCTCGAAAATTACTATTCGAGAACTGCATGTTTGCCTGGGCTTGCTGCTTCTCGCGCCTAGGATTACCGGATTATCCATCGATCCCGAACATTGCTGGAAGAGGAGGGGGTTGCCCTCTACCGAAACTGTATCGCAATCATTGCTCGGATTTCCAAGAGCGAGGTTGTCGTGGCGTCAACGCTGGTCTTGCGACTTTTGAGAGATAGTCGATCTTTTTCTCCGCGAACCGTATCGCTCTGTTCTGAGGAATAACCTCGAGCACTCTTGGCCTGTGCTCCTTCCAAACTGAGAGAACATCAGCTGGAAGCTTCGCGCGACCTGCGGGAGTCATCTTCTTCTCTCCCAGCAACTTCCAGGCCCGCGCTATGTTGTAGTCTGACCAGCTAGATCCCATGCCTCTCGGAGAATATCGTTGGACCTTTCGTTCGGAATCTAGAGGTCTAAACCAGCCATCGATCCATCCGAAACAAAGTGCTTCTTCGATCGCGTCAAGATTCGAGAAAGTTCCGGTCTTCGGCTCTCTCTTGTAGAGGATCAGCAAGACCTCCTTCTTCGAAGCATGGTTCCGTTCTAGCCACCTACGCCACGCTTTTCGCGTGGTAAACTGAAGCGCTTTGGACACCCTCTTATCCATGATAGGATAACGCTCCTAACGATCGTCTATAGCCCGGCGATTTCAAGAATTGTGATCAGGGCTTATTGTTCCCGTGATTAGGGGAATCTCATAACGTGCGTTAATCTCGGCGGTCATGTCGAGTCAAGATAACAATGGGTCGATCGGAGACATAAACAGAGCGGAAGTTTAGACGCTGTCGAGCCACCTGCTGAAGACGTTCCGCATCTTTCTGACTCCGTTGACGACGTGGTCGCCCTCAGCCCCAGATGCCCACGAATTCGCCGTTATACTCCCATCCATTCCTAGACGCGTTCCAAGTTCCCTTGCGGGATGATCTCCTTCCGTCGTTCGTGTTGTCTGCTGGACTCCGTGGACACTACTGGCTCCAAATGGTTCATGTAAGTCCATCCAACTCCAGGCTGAAAGGTCCCTCGCTCCATGGTTTCTACTTTGATTCGTTGTCGTTCAATTTCCTCGGGGTCACTCAAGTATTCTATGAGCTTCAACGCTCTTCGAGCAAAGTCACAAAGTAGATTGTAGTCTTCTCCGGATATGGTAACTGTGTTCTTCTTTTGATCTGCCTTAGCTGAGGGCTTCGCGCGCTTGTCCCCAACGATTTTCTGGGAACGCTTCTTGACAGTAGCCCCTGCATCCAACATCGTGTTTTCTTGGACCATCGAACTCGCGATCAGCTTTAGGCAAATTCCCGATCTATTACTAGATGCTAAGCTCATCTCATTCGAACTTTTGCCATTGTCGCTCCGATTCTCGCCATCTCGTGCGTAGGACCCGTTCGTAGCCCTGTAACCTCTCCGATATTCGGCGAAGGAAATCCTCCTGCAATTTCATCAACTTATCATGAACGGCCTGTCTTTCCCGATCTGTGCGTTCAACGGCAAGAGGTATCACTTCGAGAGCTGATAGCGTCACAAGCTCAGAAACTTTTGCGTGGGACAGTATCGGAGTTTCGAGGAAAACGAACGAATGACAGCGGCAAACGGGCATGCTGAAAGGCTAGCTTGTCGACACTCCTTATCTGTTCAACGTCCTTCGCTCTCGCCTTCTCAACTCTGAGCCTGGTAGCTTTCATTGAATTCGAACTCTCAAACCTCGAACATTAATGGACCTATAATCATGACAACTTCGCGTTACTATCTCAGTTCTGAGGATTTCTAATCGGGTGTCCTACTGAAAGTCCCATTCCCCTTCAATTGCTTCTGTAATTCTCTCAGGAACTTCTCTTTTGCATCTGGAACCAAGAGAAAGTAAGCCAGAGTCATCCGGAAGAGAGAAGATTTTGTCAAACCTTTGATTTCTCCTCTCCTAACCGCGCTGGAAAAACAGCCTAGAAACATTTGATGAGATAGAACTTCGTGTTTGAGTTCGTTTAGGGCTTGAATCGTGTTCTCATAGGAAATCTGTGTCAAAGGTTTACGCTCGATGACTGCGCGTGCGTCACTAACTTTCGCCCTACCATTAGTGAACGATCGTTAGAATCACGATGAGATAGATAGGGATTGTAGAAGCACCTTCGCAGATGCCGGATGCGATGATGCTGTTCGTCTTGCGCATCAGCTTCACGAAGAGAAGGCCTCCGACGAGGGCGACCAGGACCGCCCCTACGAGTTGAGCAAAGTATTCGGGTTCAACGACTGAGAGAGCGAAGACGATCGTTGAAAGGAGGTTGGTGCCTCGCTGTGGAAGGAAGGCGTCGTACCGTTGCAGGAAGAGTCCTCGATATAGTAGTTCCTCCTTTGGCCCGTTGAGGAGAGCAACAATCGAAAGGTATGGGGCAAGGGAAAGTACGAAGGTAAGACCCACGCCACGGACCCCGAACGAGGGGGCTAGCAATTGTTCGATGACAAACGACACGACTAGGAACACAAGAAACACCGGTACGGCGATGCCGAGGCCCAATCGCAGGTTTCCCTTCCGGAGAAAGAGCGAGCCGAGGGTTCCTCCGTTTGCCCGGACTAACAGGATCACTGGGGCGAACACTACAGAGGTGTCGACCACCTGGTAGACGACAAGGCCGTTAAGGGAAGAGAGAAGACCATTGACGGAAGAGCTGTCCAATACTAGGTGTCGGACCGAGATTACGAGAGCAAACACAAAGAAAGCATACGTGATGACTGAGAAGCGTCTGAGACGAGACGACCGATGCATGAGGTAATATGCGAGGCCGAAGAAGACAGGCGCAGCCACGCCGAAGACATCGCCTAAGTTATCGGCAACTAGGACTGTGCCACCTGCGGCGGCAAGGAATGCTAGGAACAAATTTCGACTGGACACCCGAGCTTCCGGTTGCCGGCTAGGATGGTTCGCCTGGGCCATTACTTGAAAATTCGACGACTGGCCTTTTATGATTGTGCCAATCTCGATGGGAATCGTCCATGAAACCATTTCGAGGAATAGCGTTAGCGATGGCGGGGGTGTCCATAGCTGTCCTCGGCCTCTCGATCTCGATAATCGGACAGACGATTTCTCAGGTGGGATCTACAAACTTTGGGCCTGGGGTCTTCCTCGGAGCTCTCGTAGCCACGATCGGAGCTGTTATTTCATTGATTTCAGCACTTGTTTTGAAAGAGTGACAGTAGCAGTCTCGTACGGTGAAGCACCTCTGATTCTCACATGTTCGCAAATGGGCTCATGTCAGAGTAATTCGCGTTAATCGAGACGTCGCGTAGGACCATCGAATCCTCTTAGATCTAGTGCCTCGCTCAGCGTGGTCATTTTCGTTTTTACGCCGCGCTCGGGGAGCCGGTCTAGCTTACGATCTGGCACGATATTCCGGGCTTCGATAATATCGAAATCCGATATTGTCGAGTCTCGAAAATATTGCCGGACAAGACATTCCCTTTAACCTCAATAACCGCGCATCCTACTATGAACCGAATTCAACGCTTAGCCATACTATCAGCTCTGATAATACTCTCAACACCTCTATTCTCCGGAGCAATCCACCCCGTAAGAGCAGCATCCACAACATTCATCGACCCAGACCTCGCAAACGCGATCAACAGCGGAGCCTCGCAGGTAAAATTCGTCGTAACATACGACCACCAACCCACCAGCTCCGACAAGGCATACCTCACCAACCTCGGACTCGCAGCCTTGTTCGTTCTGCACCAGCTACCAATGGCCCTAGCCGTCGGAACCCCAGCCCAAGCCCGGGCAATCGCCAGCCAGCCAGGAATAATCTCGCTCTGGAACGACACGCCCCAAGCCTACTACGCCCAAGTAACAACTACCAATCACAACTTCGGAACAGTCCCAGTAAGCAACTCATGGTGGGTCGATAACATGAACGTCCGCCCAGCATGGGCCCAAGGATTCAAAGGACGGGGCATCGGGGTTGCGATAGTCGACTCAGGGGTCGACGCGACAAACCCGAGCCTTGGATACAGCTTCCCTAATGGCCAGTCAAAGTTCCCATACAGGGTAATACAGAACGTCAAAGTTCTCAGTGCGTGCGAACTCATCTTCCCCGGGCCTTGCGGTGACCAGATCTATCTTGAGAACCAGCCTGACACCGACACTACTGGCGGACATGGCACCGGGACAAGCAGCAGCGCAGCGGGAACAGGCGACGGAAGCAACTTTGTCTACATGGGAGTTGCACCACAAGCGAACATCATCGGCCTCGGCGCCGGCGACACGATAGCGATATTCTTCATCATATCCAGCTTCGAATACATTCTAGCCCACCGCGTCCAGTACAACATACGGGTCAACAGCAACAGCTGGGGACCAGCCAGTAGCTGCGACACCTGCTTCACAACGGCCGACCCCATCAACGTCGCAACCAAAGCAATGCACGACGCCGGAATAACGGTACTCTTCAGTGCAGGAAATAGTGGCAACGGTGATGCAACAATCAGCGGCTACGCCGTCCAGCCCTGGGTTATAGGAGTCGGAGCCAGCCAGATAAGCAAAGGTCTGACAGGATTCTCGTCCCGAGGATTCTCAACCAACTCCTCCCGCTGGCCCACAATCGTAGCACCGGGTGAAAACGTCATCGCCGCAAAATCTCTAACTGGCGGAACAGACAACTCGCTAAATACCGCACAAGACTCGGGCAACATCATACCCGCTTACCTACCCTACTACACGACCTTCGGAGGAACAAGCGCCGCCTCACCCCTCACAGCCGGAGCGGTAGCCGTTCTGCTCTCGGCAAAACCGGCACTCACACCTGATCAGGTAAAGTCCACCCTGACAGCGACCGCAGATCCTATGGCAGGCTATCTGCCCTTCCAAGTCGGAGCAGGACATGTCAACGCTGCAAGGGCTGTAACTGCCGCATTGACAGGCTCTTTCACGCCGGGAACCGTAACCGTTCAAAACCGTGGAATACAAGCGTTCAATCTGAAAGCATTCGAGGCATTAGGCCTTGAGATCCCATTAGCCAGCACGCCCGTCGACAATAACTTCCCTACATTCACAGGCGCCCAGTACTTCAACGTCACAGTCTCCTGGCAGAACCCCAGCAGCGACCACGGATGGAACGTCCGTCTCTACGCACCCAATGACACCAGAGCAATCAGGACACGACTACCGGGAGGCGTCATTGGACTCAACGGAGTCTACTCAACAGCTGGAAGCACGCGCATCTCATTCAGCGTTTCCGGAGCCTCGCTAATCGCATCCTACAATAACCGCGGCCAGTCAATGGGAACATGGGACGTCATAGTCTACAATACACAGTCAGCAGAAACATACCAGGCCAACATCCAGGTACACTATGCGCAAACCGGTCATATGCGCATGGGAGACGGCACCAACGGCGACAACAGCCAAGATATCGAGACGGATGAAACCGGGCCAGCTGACCAGTCAGGGAACGTGGAAGCAGTCTTCCAAGGCTATCTCGGAACAACCCAAGGCACGCGATCTCTCGGCACCGCAACGACGGGAACGCTACTATCGATTTCAACAACACTCCACCAGCCACAGGGACAAGTCGTCCAAGTCGTGCAGCTCGTGATAATCGACTCCAACGGCAACGTTGTCCAGTGGCTCGACGGCTGGGTCACAACACAATCTGACATCCAAACACGCATCACCCAGATACAGACCGCACTACTAACCGCAACCCCAAGCCAGGCAACAGCCCTCCAAGCAGAACTGTCTCAATTGAACACTGCTCTCTTGACGGCCCCCACCACAGAAACCCTACCAGCACTCTAGGAAAAAGACGTCCGGAAAACTCCCGCAATCCTTTATTTGTCCATTTTTCTATCCTGCATTCTTACCACGTAATCCGATTTTCAATTCCGCCTCTTGAAACGGTGATTAGTAGGCGCTACTCATCGTCCATCCAGGTCAGCCCGGTAGAGAAAGAGCGAAGGGGTCATCAGGCGAGATGCGCGGGTACTAGCCGTCAAATTATCGCCTTTGACATTCGACTTGTTGGTTGCGTGGTTTGTATATCGAAACCTGACAATATCGAAATCTGAGAATATCGTCTTTCGAAGATATTGCTGGGTGGAACATTCATTATATTTCAAGCGCGAATGCGAGTAAGAGAAGATACAATGATGAATCTCAGACGACTAACGCTCATGATTGTTCTTGCGACACTATCCCTGTTTCTAGGGTTGCCATTGCACTCCGTTGGGGCGAGCGGAAATATCTTGGTTGTCTCCAGCGACGGTCAGCATGGATGGCACTCGCTCGTCACGGACGGATCAGGTAACCCAGATTCCACGTTCGGGTCAGTAACGTTCGTCACCGGCCCTGGCACCCCTCCGCTCGGCACCGGTAGCCTTCGACTGCAAACGTTTGCGGGCAAGGGGGACGGTTCGGCACAGATGCGGAATACAAACTTTGCTGGAGTCAAGTTGTCAGATATTACCAATCTAACTTACTGGGCCTATTCAGCCATGAACAACGGCCAACAATTCCCCTACTTCACACTGTCAGTCCAATGCAATGGTGGAGCACCCGCTTGTCCGGGTGGGACAGACATTCTCTTCTTCGAGCCACCATACCAGTTCCCAGGAGCTGGCGACCCGTCATGCGCGCACCAATCTCCACCTGTCATGTTCACATGGCAGAGGTGGGACGCATTCAGTGGATGTTGGTGGGACAACAACGGTGAGCTAGGCGGTGGAGGCATCTTCACAATGTCCTTATCCGTCTTCATCAATAATCACCCTAATGCGGCCATCTACAATCCCAGTAATACCAAAGGGGGCGTACGGGTCGCTGTCGGGTTCGCATCGCCCACTGACACGTTCGACGGAAACGTGGACGCACTAACCATTGGTGTGACCGCCCAGAAAATTACGTACAACTTCGAACCCCCTACGTGCAAAGAGGCCGACGGTAACGGTGACTTTCACAGCGGTCAAGGCGAAGGCAACTTCAAGTTTGATGGGGATGGCTGTAAAGACGGAGACAACGACAATGTACAATCGACGAATCGTGGAGACGGTCAAGACTTCCAATCAACCCAGGTCGACAGTATCCAGTACAACGATCTCGGCAATACAGTGACTATCACTGGAGTAGGCACCAGCAACTGCCTACAGGTAGCCTTCGTCTTCGTAGCATTGGAAACGGGACCAACGACGCCCGGATGGGTGAGCTTCGCCTTCAGCGATGGCTATACTAGCGCTGGCACCTTGATAGACGGCAGCATACTACTACACTAGACCAAACAACGTTTCTCGAAACCTAAATTTCCCTCTTTCTTTGCGAGGTTCAGTTCAAGGATTGAGCAGCGCTTCGTCGCAGCTAGGCTCTGTTAGGTCTTCATCGGACGGATTAGGGTGGTAACGATCGTCGGATGGGTCTTCGATCGACGTCGGCGTCCTAGGCGCTTAAGCCAACTAGCTTAGTCCATTTGCACTTGTTATTCGATACCGCTTGGTGGAGCGTAGGCTCGTCGCACTCTCTGCAGAAGACTGAAGGAATCGAAAGTTTGAGCCATAGGACTAATTAGAGTGACGAGGAACGGCATCTTGACAAGAGGACGAACTTATTGAAATAGTGAACTGACTCACGCTGAAACGTTTAGATTTGGGTGATGGTTTGTTCATCCAGTCCGGATAATGCCTTGAGGTTCTGAGGCTGATCTCAGAATGCCTTGTCGCCTCATCATAAGCTACAGACGAACTTGCGTCCTTCATGACCAAACCAACGCGCTCTATGTTCTAGCCGTAAGCCTTAACCGCGAAAATAGTAGCTTCAAGGCTCATGAAAACCCCTACTAGACGCTTCAATCTAATCCGGATTGTTCTTCTGACCCTAGCAATAAGTTCGACGCTAACCTTGTTCATAGGCGACGCGGCCTCAACCAGACCGCCTAGCTCAGGCGCTAGTGGTGTGCTGGCCACGATTCTCGTTGGAGACCGACCGGATGGAATTGCTTACAATCCTTCCAACCAGATGGTCTACGTCACCGTTCTCGGCTCAGCCTACAATTCCCCGGGGAAAGTCGCGGTGATCGATGGCAGGAGCAACAGAGTCGTCACCAACTTGCAGGTTGACAGTAATCCTGAAGCTGTCCTCTACGACCCTGCTAACCAGCAAGTCTATGTGACGAGCTCGGCGTCTGTTTCTGTTATCGACAATGCGAATAAGATCATCAGAACAATCAGTGTGCCCTTCGGCGCTGTAGCTCTAGCTTACGACTCCGTCAACAATGACATCTACGTAGCGAGCGTATACTCGAATGTAGTCTCGGTAATCGACCCCTCAAAGAATACTGTCGTTGCCAGCATCGCCGTCAACTCTCCCAGTAATCTTGTTTACGACAGCGCTAGAAACTATGTCTATGCGTCAAGTGATTACGCGCAGACGGTGACTGTGATAGATGCCTCAAAGAACAGAGTCGTCACTTCGATACAAGCTTGCTCTTACTGCGACCCCGAGGGCCTTGCTTTCTACCCCGCTACAGGAAATGTCTACGTGGCAAACTTTGGAACGGGAAGCGTTTCTGTAATCAGCGACTCGACAAACAGAATCGTCAGCCGGCTCGTAGTGGGAAACAACCCCTTCGGAGTACTCTACGACCCTGCCAACCATCGAATCTATGTGGCTAATTATTCTAGCCGTACGGTGTCCGTCATAGACCCTTCGATCAACAGCGTCGTCTCTACCCTGGCAGGAGGCAACGGGCCTTGGAATCTCGCATACGACAATGCGAACAACGATGCTTATGTGACAGACTTCGGCTCGAACACCGTGTCAGTAATCGCAGGCTAGGAACGTCAATCAGTAGCGAACGGGCGATTCTCAGCCGCCCATGTCAGTGGGATGCTCGTCCTAGCTCTGAGTTCCCGGAAGGTGGGAGGTAAGTTCCCCGAGTTAACCATCATGGTCGAAGATCTTCCCCTCTCCCTCCCGTTTTGCGTTGATTAAGAAGGTCCGTACCTAGGATTAATTCGCGTTAATCCATAATCTCGCAATAATCTTCGACAGTAGAACCTATCAGGTCGTTCGTTCAAGATTCCCGCCCGTATGAGTACTATGACCAATTTTGACTCTAAATTTGAGTAGCTGGGTCGAGTCTGGACTCTATCTACGACGAGAAAAAGAAGGGAAAGTTCTATTTTAGGCTTGGAGCTATCTTGGCGAGAACGGAAACGACCAGTGGTCGTGGACGATCAGCCATTTGTCGCCTGACTTTTCCCAGATGGTCGTGACTCGTCCGTCGTTCTCAAGCTTTGATCCGTCTTTCATCTTTGCCCAGAAGTGGAACGTGGCGTTGGTACCGCTCCGTTTCCGAAGCGCTTTACCTGGAAATCAGTGGAAAGCTGGAAACCTGAACCGTTCGGTGGCATGTTGTCGAAGAACATTCTCTGAACTCCCTCGGCGTACTCCTTCCATCCAGTGAACTTTAGTGGTGCGAAATCAAAGAAGTTCAGGTTGGGCTCCTTCGAATAGAACGGGGCCGCCGCAATAGGATCCTGGGTGAGCCAAGCCTTGAGCACGTCGTCGAACAGTTTCTTGAAGAGCGTCGAATCATCGGCTAGGGACGTCTTCTCTGGAACAGTTGTTTGCATAAATCTTCTCCAGCTCAGCGTTACAACGTGATATTATATGATTTTGGACTCTACAACGGAGCCTCGAAGGTCTCGATTAGTAGGCGCTACTCATACTGCTCCACACAGTTTCTTCGGGAACGAAAAATTGAGACTTCGATTTCTGCCGGCTTATGTCATGATAAGCTAGCAGTTTCGTTCCCGTGTCTGAGCAATAGCCGAAGAACAGCTCAACCCTACAGATGTCGAGTCAGCGGAGCGACTGGCGCGAAAGGCTACGTGCTAACCCCTCGCGGATGGAACAGGAACTAGCCGTATGTGAACAGGCGTGTTAAACGTGGTTCAGACGATTCTCATCGCATGTTCGTAGGATTGGATCTGCACAAGAACTATCTCCAAGCTGCTGTGATGGATGAACAAGGTAGAATTCTTAGCCAGGAGAGAATACCGAACAAGGACGAGTCTATCGAAGAGTTCACCGAGAAGAGACTGAAAGACTCTCACGCAGAGATTGTAATCGAATCCTCATCCACCTGGTACCACGTCTACGAGCTGCTGTCGAAGAATGAGAACTGTCACGTTGTTCTGTCCAACCCGGTCAAGACAAAAGCAATAGCATCTGCCAAGGTGAAGACCGACAAAGTCGACGCTCTCACACTGGCGAACCTTCTCAGGACCGGCTACATTCCCGAATCCTACATTCCTCCAAGACACATCATGGACCTCCGAGAAATGGTCCGGTACAGAACATCACTGGCCAGAATGAGAGTCGAGGCCAAGAACAAGATCCATGCGATACTCCTCCAGAACGGCACAAGAATCAAGGAGAAACCGTTCACAATCGGATTCGTCGAACAGCTCAGACGACTCGAAGACTACCGAATAGATGGCTATCTCAATGTCATCTCATCGCTCAGCCAACAGATACACACCGTCTCGAACACGATCAAGAGAGAGGCAGTAGAAGACGAGTCGACGAGACTCCTCATGACGATACCTGGCGTTGGATACTTCAGCGCCCTACTGATACTGAGCGAGATAGGAGACGTCAACCGGTTCCCTGACTCACATCATCTCTGCTCCTACGCCGGACTCACACCATCCACTCACTCATCAGGAGGAGTAACCTATCACGGATCGATCACAAGGACAGGGAGCAGATACCTCAGGTGGATACTGACAGAATGCGCCAAGGCCCACATCAGAAGCAGGAAAGACAGCCAACTGACAAGATTCTACACTAGACTGGCGAAGAGAAGAGGCGGATCAAAAGCCACCGTTGCCGCAGCCTCAAAACTGCTCCGGATAGTATACTGGGTCCTCAAAGAGAAGAGACCCTATCATGGTTAAGAGGGGAACGTGCGACTTGATTGCTGAGAACAGAGTCTCGACGAACTAACTGCACAACCCCTCCTAACAAGATGCCGGAGAAACTGTAGTGAGGTCAAGCCTCGAATAGGTACTCGGCATAAACATCCACAAGAGGGAGATCCAAACGCAAGATTAACTAGAAAGGATATCCCCGTTCACATAGGTAGCAATCAAACTACAAGACGACGGAATCCGATATCAATCACAGGTCGAGATACCGGTAACCACGGCCGACTTCTACTTCTCGCTGGAATCTAGACCGTTGCTCGTGTTTGTCGACGGCCCGGTCCATCTTGGGTCGGCCCAGATGGTGAAAGACGAAGAGCTACGGTCACTCTTGCGAAAGAGAGGATACAGAATCCTAGAACTACCCTACGATAGCTACTCTGAACAAAAAAGAGACCGGCTGTACGAGGAATTACGCGAGTGCTTAGCGAAGGGGTAAATGCCCAGCGCGTTGCTAGCGGGTCGGGCTAACCATGGTTGTTGGTCTGCTCTCTTGCTTTAGTCAATGGACTCGACATCTTGTTTGGCGGGATGTCTAAGCAGCAGACGGGTCTGAGAATAGGCCGGATCCTCTTCAAACAGTTTCAACAGCTCTGCGCCTTGGAGAAGCTACGCCCTGGTGAAGCAGTCGAATCACTAGTCCGGCTAGCGATCGACAGCGGGAGCATAGGGGACCTTCACGCTGACATTGCTAAGCGGGGTGGTAAGGGACGCGCGTTGGATGAAGCGCTCTTCAGGTAACGATTGTCGAGATTGAAGACCTGTCTTGAGACGGAGCGGCGATACTGGAAGGAGACTGGCGAGGGAATGGAAGAACCGGAGTCTGAGGGGTTTGTGAAGGAACTGGTGGAGCTCGGGAAGAGGTCAATAAGTGAAGAACTCGTTAGAGAGTTCGAAACGGTTCTGGCAGAGGCAGACAGGCTCTACGGCGAGATCGAGAAAGACACAAACGAAAGCTGGATCAGCCGAAGAAAACAGATAACCGGCCTACGATAACAAGAGATGGCGCATCAGAGCTGCTCTCAGGGTCGTCTGATGTTGGTTACTCGAAGCTTGAACTGTAGAGTCTTACCCGCCATAGGATGATTCCCGCTCCTCCCGTAGGCCTTCTCGGGTGGAATAACGACCTCCTTCTCCTCATTTACTTTCATACCCATCAACGCCTCATCAAAGCCCTGAATCACCTTACCCGTTCCCAGCACCACCATCAGAGGCCTGTATTCGCGAGCCGCATTGTACAATCCCGCGCTCTTAGCTTCTTTCTCCATCGACGTGTCGAATATCTTTCCGCCAGGGAATTTTCCGATATAATGTACTGAGACGGTGTCTCCTTTCTGTGCCTTCAGTTCTAAGCTCATAATACGTCGCTCTAGCGAGTCCGTTCTGGGTCTAAAAATAGGTGACGGTTGGCGATTCCACTAACTCTGTGTAGGATGAGGAGTGCTGTTTGCCTTTCGTCGGGTAGGGTTTTCAAGTACAAGTTGCGTAATCAAGAACGTTCCGCTTAAATTCAAGGTCGAGTAATTTAGGGTCATGTTCAGCCGGCGCGTGAAGAAGGTTATTGCGGGAGTCCTAGTCTTCATCGGGCTCGTTTCGGTCGTTGTTTCTTTTGTGGATACTCCAGTAACTATCTGTTCAGGACTAAACGGAGTTAATACTTGCGCACCTCCCAACTATGGTTCCCTAGCCGTCTATCTTGCGATAAGCGGTGCTTTCCTTGTCGGAGGAATGTATATTCTAGCAACGCTGCGCAAAGCCGGAAAGCCCTCCCACTGGGGACTCAGGCAGTCTGATCCAAGCGAAATGCCTCTGGACTAGACCTGCCTCGTCTTGCGGTGACACCCTAGGTAGCCATTCTCCGGCTGCGCCTCCTAGTCATCCTTCTAGTCGGAATGGTACGGTATCACTATAGGCTAAGTGCGTAGGACGGCTCGAAGCACGAGTTTCCCCAAAGACCTAAAATCGACGAGCGACTTATGCGACGGCTGTTAACGGGCTCTCCGATCAGTTGAGGAGTTTACAGAACCCGGTGAACTCGTTGCTTGAAGTCCGTTCTTGGCCTTTCGACTTAATTTATACGGAACCTAGGGCACATCTCACGGCATGATGGCTGAGAAGCAGACCCCGAAGGCTCGCTTCTCCACAAAGCTCCCGAATGGAGACTTCCTAGGAATCACCATATGGCCAGGAAAAACAGAACCATCCGCCGAAGTCGTTACGGTTCAGATCCGACACCCAACCGGCGACAACTGGGAAACTACTGCTCGAATCGCTCTCTATCGCACACCAGATGGCAAGTATTCCCTACTTCCGGAAAGGCCGGTAACAAAGTCTTCAGAAAAGACAGAAGCAGTAGCAATAGGTGTAACGGATAGGGATTAAGAAAGATGTCTACTAGCGAGATAGTGTTGGAAGAGACCCCATACCTGAACCTCACGACGAGAGGCAGGAAGACCGGGCTGAAACATGACGTTGAGCTCTGGTTCGCCTTCGAAGACGGAAAACTGTACTTTCTCGCGCACGAATCGTCTCATTGGTGGAAGAATGTCGTCAAGACTCCAAGAGTCGAGGTAGAAGTCTCGGAGATACTATTCGAAGGAACGGGCAGATTAGTCCCAGAAAAACTCGAACACACATTCGAGCTCTTTCGCCAGAAGTACGGAAGGCATCAGGTGGAAAGATGGTACGGCGGCGAGAGGTCAAAGCGGAAGGCGGTCGAGATTCAGCTCGGACGGGTCCTTGGAAAGAAGCCGAGCGGCAAAGGCAGCCTAATCGAGATAGCCATATAACAAGTCAACCCACGACGTTCAGGCCAGATTAGGTATGGCGTACGGTCTAGCAGAAGGGTTCAGAAAAACAGCCGTCCGGCTGGGCAGAAAGAAGAAGAGCCAGGCAGTTGTCATCGCAACTTTCGGCAACCACTTCACGTTGAACGATGCGCTCGAAAAATTCCGGAAGGAAGGGCTAACGTTCGAGACGGAGAAGGGCCACATTGTCAAAATCTTTCTGGACAAGAATACGAAGGAGAGAGCTGAACAAGTCCGGAGCATCATAAGGGAAAACTTCGGCTACGTCGAGCCTCTCTAGACACAGATCATGATTAGCCCCTACTAATCATTATTGTTGGAAGGCTCCAGACCTAATCCACGACTCCCAAGCAGGGAACCTAATCGGGTACCAGAGATTAGCCTCGAGGGGATTGAAGTTGCACTAGCTCGAACGGAGTTCACGAACCTCTATCTTCAAGCCCTCAGAAGCGCTTCACCTTGCTTGTGCTCTTACGCCCGAAGCTCCTACTCACCTCTCCAGGTGATGGCTGGCCAAATGCATAAGCCAGATCAATGTTGTTTCGAGGGTCTCTGTTTGGTGTCTCGATGAAAGCGGAAGGAATTGATCACGTAGAACTCAGAGTCTCAGACTATGAGCTTTCGGTCCGGTTCTACAACAGAATCTTACTTCCGCTAGGCTTCAAGAAGGTCCACATCAAAGGAGAAACCGTAACGTGCTACGTTAAGGGACGGAGCTCGCTGGGCATTCGTCCCGTTAAGAAGCGAAAAAGCATCAGAAATATCTCCTACTCCTACAAGAGAGCAGGGATCCATCACGTAGCCATTTCGGTCGGTGCCAGGCGAGAAGTCGATGAATTTTACCGGCTCTTGCTTGCCGAGAAGATCAAAGTGCTCTATCCTCCTAGAAAATACTCACGGTATGGTCGATGGTACTACTCCGTGTTCTTTCTCGACCCAGACGGAATCGACCTAGAGGTTCTCTGCTGGAATATGCCTCGGGCTGATTGATTAACCAAGCCAGTAACAGTGTTTTCTTGGTTCAACCAATCAGTAGAAATTACTCCATTCGTCAATCATGAGATGTAGAACTTATCTATCATTCTTTTTTCGAACAGGATGGCGCCACGCAGGGCAATTTCATGAACGAAGAGCTAATCCTCGTGAATGAGAAAGATGAGGAAGTTGGCACAGAAGATAAGCTAAAGGCCCATCAGAAAGGGACATTGCACCGAGCGTTTTCCATCTTCGTGTTTGGAAATCAGAGACAGATATTGCTCCAGCAAAGAGCGACCAGCAAGTATCATTCTGGGGGACAGTGGACAAGTGCATGTGACGGTCATCCACGACCGGGTGAAAGCGTCTTGCGAGCGGCACACCGAAGACTCAAGGCGGAAATGGGCTTCGACTGCGATCTCAAGGAAATATTCAGCTACGTTTACGAAGCCAATATGGGCAACGGGTTAACAGAACACGAGTTCAATCACATTCTCGTGGGATCATTCAACGGCGAACTGAAGCCAAATCCTGAGGAGGTCGGAGATTACAAGTGGGAGGCTACGACTAACGTGCTAAAGGACTTGCAGACTCGACCGGAGAATTACGCAGTTTGGTTTAGAATTGCGATGGAGAAGTTTCCTCCCGAAAGTCTTGGAACAAAGCAACCGGAACGGCTCTACCATGTTAAGGATGATGATTCTATCGTTGGTCCCGTTGACAGAGACGAAGCCCACACCCGGGGTCTTCTACACCGTGCGGGAATGGTGTTCGTTCTAAGACCTGACGGGACGATTCTTCTTGCGAGGAGAAGCGCATCCAAAGACACTTTTCCGGACACATATGACTGCGCCTGCGCTTTCCATGTTACGTTCGGTGAGAGTTACGAGGAAGCCGCAAGGCGAGAGCTACTTGAGGAGACAGGGATACATGCTACCCCCGAATACTTAGGCAAGTTCTCCTTCCATGATCCCCCTGAATATGAAATGGTAGCCATATTCAAATGCCGAAGTAACGAACCAGTCGTAATAGATCACACCGAATTAATAGGGGCTGAGTTCTACTCAGCTAATGGCGTAGATAGGATTGTCTCGTTAGAACACGTGACGCCCTGGCTAAAGATTGGATGGAAACTTGTCAGAGAGAAAATTGCCTAGCCAAACAATCAGATAGGAAAGCATCTAAGCCATCTGACTCGACGCTCCTAGCGGCATGAAGACTCCGAAATTCGTTGTGGTATCGTTCGACTTAGACAAGACCCTCTTCCGACAGCCTGCTCTTACTCAGGCGGCTCGAGGGTTAGGGATCGGCAAGAAGTGGGACGCGATTGACGAGATGTATCATCGTAAACGGATAACTCTCAGACAAGCCCTCTTGCAACAGTTTCAGCTTCTGGTCGGGATGAAACTCGTAGACGTTCTAGCTGAAGTCTCTAAGGTTCCGATGATGCGGAACATCCGAGAGGCGGTTGACAAGCTATTGGGCCTCGGGCTGTCAGTGATCCTCTGCACCGACAATCCGGATTTTCTCTGTCAGTATCTGTTAGAACAGTTTGGATTCCGCGGATTCGTCTCGTCGAAGGTGGCAGTGAAGAACGGAGTAATCATAGATGACATCGAGCCTCTACCTGACAAGAGGCTTGGAATCAGAAAGTATTGCGCTTGGATGAGCATTCCACTAAGCAAGACCGTGCACGTGGGAGATGGGCTAAACGATGTTCCGGTCTTCCGAGTAGTCGGCTATTCCATCGCCTTAAACACTGGCCTCGAGAAGGTGAAGAGAGCAGCTTCCCATCAAATGGAAACGGACAGTCTCCTCGACGTTTACAAGCATATTCAGTCGGAAATGTCAAGCACGAAGTCAGTAAATTAGCCGGCTGCTGAGCGCGAGCCTTTTCTTGTCTGTTACGAAGGCGCATTCTCGGAGCCCTATCTCTCTTCCGAGATTGAGGGCCAGGTGTTGGAGACAGAACGTGACTTGCAGAGTTGCGAGAACGGGATCGAGTATCCCGCTCTTCAGCAGATAGGCATGGAAACCGTTCTTCGAGAGAACTTCGAACGCTTCAGTCGTCTTCTTGTCCGAACTCGGAGCTAAGAACAGAAGATTGTCTGATTTCTCTTGGAGTGAGAAAAGCTGGGAATGCCCAAGCTGCTCTGTATGCTGGTATTGAGCTGATAGCCCTAGAACCTCGTGGATCTTGAAAGCTGCATACATTGCGAGAGCGTAGCCCGTCCCGGATCCGACGAACAGGAACCCTCCGCGAGGATGGCCCCGCAAGTCTCGACCCCACTCAGCTGCTTGATGTTCAATTATGCGTAGAGAGTCTAGTTTCGGCAATCGACGGAGCAGCGAGGCTTCCGCAAGGAGGGAGGCCGAGAAACTCGCAGTTCCGGACGTAAGGATTCCCGGGCTCCTATATCGTAACCGAATTACATTGTCGCATTCTTTCGCGAGAGGGCTCTCCGGGTTCGCGGTTATTGCAACGCGCTTCTTAGCTAGCCCTCTGACTTTCTTAGCAAGCTGTAAGTTCGTTCTGGTTTTGCCGCTGATTGATGTTATGAAAAGGGTCTTGTTCCTAGTCACTCGGGGATAGAGCTGGAGCTCGAAAGGGTCTGCAGCGAACGCCTGCATCTCGGATAAGTAATGGGCGAAGAGTGAGGCAGCGAGGGAGTCTCCTGAGCCGGAGAAAATCATACTCGAAGGGTCAAGATTGCGAAAGCGGTCATAATTTCCGAGTTCGTGTGCGAATGCTGGAAGGTCCTCGACTTGGTTGTGGATTTCTTGCTCCATCGCATCGAGCGAGAATGTCTTACCCCTCGTTCTCTGCTGGTTCTTGCCTATAGATGCCACCTGAATAGGTCCATTTCTTTCCGCATTGCTTGCATTGGAGGTTGAATCCGGTCCGCCAACCGTCCGGGCTTCGTATCTCGCCGGTTATGGCGAGTTCTCCATGGCACGAGCACCGCGGGACAATCCTTGACAAGACACTATCGGTCGCTCAATGGCGGAATAAATGCAATTGGCGATCCGAAGGTTTCAAGCGTAATGCGAGGAGAATTTTCGGCGCGGCTTCAGTTATTCTTATATGCTTTGCCCCGTCATACGTAGACTATAGGTATTTCGAATGGTCCGGCTGGATATTCGAAAACTGAGAGCGTGAAGAAAAAACGTCGTATAAGGTCATGGTGGCCTTCGGCGAACAGACCTACACTCTTCTTAGCGATGAGGCTCGTGCCCGAGGAATAACAATCCAGGAGCTTCTCCGTGCGGTCGTCATACCTGACTGGTTCAAGGTAAAGTACGAGCCCGTTCCGAGACAGAATCCTATCATTGAACGGAGGACGGGAGAGGAAGAGGCTGTAGTGCACTCGTTCTCAAACAAGCTCAGATACTAGCTTCACTCAACCAAACTCCTCTTTTTCATTCGATCAAAAGGTCGTACAGGTCCCAAAAACATCACCGAGGGTTTAAGATGCATGCAGGCTCTGAAAACCGCGGGCCTGGGTGCTGTGACGCTGCTTGAGCCTAAGGTCAAAGTCGCCCCTCAAAGCGTTTTCTACGCCTTGCACACTCGTGACGGGACTTGCGCATCGGGTTGCGGGGTTTCTCAAACCGGCGTCGCCGAAATAGTTTTCGGGGTCGAAATTGTCGAATGGGACCTCTGTTCTGCCTGTCTTTCTCTGACTGGTTTCCTCGAATACTTCAACTCCCTGCCTTCGGCGACCCCGCGAGAAGCGGAGGAAATCAAAACACTCCTGGGAATCTCGAATGAGACGTTTGAAAGGCAGAACCGAGCTGCCCCGCCCATAAACTAATTTCGAGAATTCAGGTTGGTGCTAGACCAGCTCATGCAATAGAGGTACAGACCAGCTTTGAGCTTTTTGGAAGGCGCAGCGATCATCAATATCTCTGTGGCTCAACGTTATGACTCTCTTTCTTCTCGTCGGATAGGTAGGATATGAGCATGGACAATATTACGAAGCGGTTCTGTCCAAAGTGTCATTCTGAGAATATTATTCTCTGGATGGGTGGCTACACTGGGGCAATGTACCGGTGTCCGGACTGTGGGTACACTGGACCCATCGTCATCGAGACCAACGACCCTATTCCGTCCGCGCAATCCGAGACGGATGGAGAGGATTAGACCGTCCTTGGTCGAGAATTAGTTGGTGAGATCAGATTAGCGATAGTTTCTTGCCTGCTTTCTCGAACGCGTCGGCTGCTTGGTCGAGATCCTTCTTGGTATGTGCGCTTGTCACGATCGTGCGGATTCTCGCCTTGTCTCTGCCCACCATCGGAAAGACTATTGGAAGAACGAATATTCCAAGCTTGAACATCTCGTCCGCGAGCTTATGGGCCTTCCCGCTCTCGCCAACCATGACTGGCGTGATGGGGGTCTCGCTCTGTCCTGTGTCGAAGCCCAGGTCCTTCAGTGCTTTCTTGAAGTAGCGTGTATTGTCCCAGAGCTTCTTCACCAGCGACGGATTCTTCTTCACTAATTGGATGGCAGCGATGCAGGCGCCAGGAATGGCCGGCGGCTGGGATCCAGAGAGGAGATAGCTTCGGACTTTGTTCTGGAGATAGGTGCACAGGTCTTTCGAGCCGACAACGTAGCCACCTACGCAGCCGAAGGCTTTGGAGAATGTCCCCATGTCAACATCGACCTTTCCTTCAAGGTGGAAGTGGTTCGTGATTCCCCGTCCGTTCTCGCCCAGGACTCCATCGCCATGAGCATCGTCAACGTACGTTATGGCTTGATACTTCCCAGCCAGGTCAACGATGTTTTTGAGGGGCGCGATGTCTCCATCCATGCTGAAAACTCCGTCAGTAATGATGAGAATCCTTCGAAAACGATCAGTATTCTGCAGCTGCTTTTCTAGATCGCTCATGTCTTTGTGTTTGTAAACTCGCCTCTCTGCCTTGGTCATTCGACAGCCGTCGATGATGCTTCCGTGGTTGAGCTCGTCACTGATGATTAGGTCTCTTTCATCCACCAGGGCGAGGATTGTTCCCGCGTTCGTAGCATAGCCCGATTGAAATGTGATTGAGGCTTCAGCCCGCCGATATTCGGCGAGAATCTTCTCCAGCTTCAGATGGATGTCCATGGTACCCGCGATAACTCGTACCGACCCAGACCCGGCGCCATACTTTCGTGTAGCAGCAATCGCCGCTTGTTTCAGTTTTGGATGATTAGCCAATCCGAGATAGTTATTGGAGCATAGGACTAGGACATTCTTTCCGTCAACCTTAGCGTGCGGGGCTGATGGGCTCTGAAGAGTCCGGATACGCCAAAGCAAATCGTCGCGGTCTAGGCCGTCTAAATCTTTACGCAGACTATCAAGCAGAGGTTCTCTTTGCAGGTCGGATTGCTGGCTCATTTCTGATCCGGGTGATCTGTACCTGCGTAAAACGCTTTAGGCGATAACTTCCATTTCTCTTGTCAATTTAGTCGGACAATAACGTTTTACACTCGGCCGAAACGCCGGGGAACAGTTCAAGGGAATCGTTTGAAGGATCAAATGCATGCTGTTGTCAAGACTGTTCCGGGTCCCGGTGCCGGCTATGAGCCGTGGGCGTTCGCTCCCAAGCCGGGTCTGAGAGACATTCAGGTCCGAGTTGAAGCTACTTCGATCTGTGGGACGGATATGCAGATCTATGATTGGCACGAGCTGATGGCTAAGCGGGTCAAGCCTCCTCTCGTAATGGGTCACGAGTTCGCGGGAAAGGTGGTGGAGGCGGGGAAGGAGGTCACGGACCTTAGAGAGGGTGATATTGTCTCTGGCGAGACTCACATTAACTGTGGAAGATGCTTCCAGTGTCGCACAGGGAATGGGCATATCTGCGAAAGGATGCTCCTGCGAGGAGTCGACACCGACGGGTGCTTCGCTGAGTATCATACTCTTCACGAGAGTAGCGTGTGGCTCAACGACAAGAGAATTCCCATTGAGACGGCTAGCGCGCAAGAACCGTTGGGTAATGCTGTTCACGCTGCGTCTGCAGCGGACATACCTGCACACACGGTCGCAGTCTTCGGCTGTGGTCCGATAGGCGCATGTCTAATTGGGCTTTGCAAATCGTTCGGAGCCAGCAAGATCTTCGGAATCGACATCGTAGAATACAGATTGAACTTGGCGAAGAAGATGGGTGGAGATGTCCTCATCGACGGATCCAAAGAGAAAGTTGTCGATACCATCATGAAAATGACCGACGGACGCGGCGTTGACGTCTTCTTTGAAATGTCAGGTGCGCCGCCATCGTTCGAAGAAGGATTCAGGGTCCTTCGCCCTGGGGGAACTGCTGTCCTATTCGGGCTGCCCTCGAAGAACGTCGAGTTCGATGTGGCGAACTGGATCGTTTTCAAAGACGCAAACGTCCGAGGGGTCTTCGGGCGTCGATTGTGGAGTACGTGGTACAAGACAGCGGAGGTGTTGAAGGCCGGAGAGGTTGATCTGTCGAAGGTGATTACTCACAGGTTTGCGCTCGAAGAGTTCGCTAAGGCCTTCGCGCTTATGAAGTCGGGCCGCTGCGGAAAAATCGTCATGTATCCGAATCGGAAACCGCCCAGTTAGAGCTAGGTCCAACGGATCGTTCTTGGTGCTAACGCTTCTTCGGCTCGGCCGTTTGAGCTTCCTTCTGCCTGGTCTTTACAATCTCGCTCGCTAATCCTTTCAGTACAACTGATCGTTGTCCGGTTTTCTTAATCGTGACATAGCCGGTCTTCTCCCAGGGCGAACCCGATAGCGCAGCCTTCTCCTTAGTCTCAGGTGAATATCCGAGTGACATTGCTGCCCGCCAGACCTCCTTCAAATTCGGCTGTTTCACTGCTCGCGATACTGGGAGTCTGCGTCCTTGACCTCTAGTCTTGGAACTGTCCAGGTGAGCTGGCCAAACTATCAAGAATCCAGGGCGCTTCAATCGCCCACCCTCTCGACTCTAATTCTTCTGGGACTTTTCTAGTAGGATTGCGTTGATAACGCCGTGTTGGCCCGGACGGGACGTAACTCGAGCCTGCCCCAGCTCAGTCTCCACAATCGCTCCCTTAGTGATGACGCCTCTCCGTTGATAGTCTACGTTAGCGGGGTTTCTGACGACTCGTAAAAGTTTCGATTTTGAACTCTTGCCGGAGGTCTTGTCAGTGACAACGGCCCAGTCAGCTACCGCTATCCTGACCTTTGTTCCGCCGCCGTACATGCTCACCCTTCTCTGCTTAAGGGGCCCAAGCGTTGTCTCAGTCGGCTCAGAGCCAGCTTCGAAGGCTCTCTTTCCGCGCCAGGCGCGTTTGGTTCCGCCGGTAGGTTTTTTCTTGTACTGGCTACCATGAGTCTGCGGCATTGGATGACGAGAGACGCTGTTTCAGGGTTCGGCATATTAACCGTTCCCTGAAAGTTATGTTCCTGCCCGATTTTTCACGATTTTTCTGTTCAGGGTAACCGAATCTTTATTTGACCGCGGACCCTTCTGACTTGTAAATTCGAGGCGCAACCCAGAGAATGCCCAATTATTGCTTGGAATGCGGCGGAAACCTAAGCTACGATTCCGCAATCAAGCAATATGCGTGCAAGAGTTGTGGCCTAACCTTCACCCAGCAGGACCTTCTACAGGGACGGGAGAAGATGCTCCAGAGCCAGGAGACGGTTGACGAGGAGAAGAAACGGCGGCAGAAGGACTATCTCAAATGGTGGCTCAGCTCAGACAAGAAGACAAAGTAGCAGAGTCTTTCCTAGGGTAGATTTTTCGTAGTCTTCCCATAAACCCCAGCCTTCGGGTCTATTCTGTAAGGGGCTCATTCTGAGCCTTTTTCACTCACGGTTGAGGTCGGGGTTTCTTCTTGCTACGTTTGCTCGCGATCAATGTCGCCAGGAAAGCTTCTATGAACACTCCCCCCCCGACGCCCAGGATTAGCTCAAGCGACGGCCCGTAGCCGTTCCAGATCGAATACACGCTGTACACGACCGCGAGGACAATCGGGACCGTGATGACGAGAAGGAAAAGTTGAGCCTTCCTTCTATTCATGGCCTTGATGATTCCATATGGACTGTCCTATTAGACATGACCTAAAATGGCAACAGGAACAGAAGCTGGATTCGTCAACTGGTACCAGTCTCAGCTGGGAAGGTAACTCGGAGGAGTGTCAATATTGTTAGCGCACGAACCGGATGAGACCGGTTCGTCAAACTTCCTCAAGTTCCCAAAATGTTAATCCTACGGATCATCCAATTCCTCAGGGGTTGTCAGATCGTAGAGTAGATGGGCCGTTAGCGGTCATTTCCTCAGCTCCAGTCAGAATGCCTGAACTCGTTCGTACGTAAATTGGTCTTCTGCTTCTGATCTCCGTTGAGATTGTATCCGCGATCATTCAGCTCGGTGGCTTTGCTAGGCAAAACCCGTTCATGCCTGTATTCGGCTACGAAACCGCCGCGTCTGTTGCTGTCTTGTCTACCATCCTATTCTTCGCTGGAGGGGTGCTGATTGTCACTGGTCGCAAGCCCTTCGGGTCAAAGCATTCCGAACAGTCAGTCATTGGGTTGGCAGTGTGGTCTGCCGTGGCCCTCTTCGACTTCTTCCTTTTGCCGTACTGGATACCTACACTGTCAGTAGTGCTTCCTGGGTAAGTTGTGTTTGGATTGACAGGAATTGTCGAGATAGCAATTTCAGTGACCGCAATAGCACTTCTGACGTACTATCTCCAATCACGAACAGGAAAGATGCTGCTATGGCTCGCCTGCGGCATTGGACTCGGAATAGCAATAGCTTTTGATTCCCAGAATCTGCGGCTCTTCCCATACTACAGCAATGAAATCCAAAAGACGATATTTTCGCTCAACGGCCTGTCACCGGCTCTCTTCGCGACGGCTTATCTCGTCCTGTGGTCCCGTATTAGAAAGGAAAGCACTGGTTCGTCTCTGATAAACAGATCATAAGCCTCACGAGGAGTACACTGGTACCGGGTAGGCGTGCGAAACTCACCGGTCTTGAACCTACGGTTCAATGGTTGCTTTCTTGGGCAGGATCAGTCGAAGGGCTACGGGCCCGTACGGGTCAACCACATGAAGGCAATCCACTCCGAATTGCCATGGATCGCTAATGTGTGCCGGTAAACCGGGGTCCAAATCCCACCTTGCACCATTCCGGAGGTGAGTCCATAAAGTGTGAACGAGTTTTTTTGTGCGGCCAACCGGAGGGTCGCATAATAGATAACACGAATTGAAAAGATAATAGTAAAAGAATAGTTAGCAGAACACGAAACATAAGATCTCGAGCCCAAGATAGGATATCCGCGCAGTCCAGTAGATTTCTCTTGGAGCATAGAGTTTATTCACGGAAGTCGATTACCATTCGTCTGAACAAATCCTGACCCTCTCCAAGAGCGAAAACATTCTCGAAGAGATACTCGAAAGATGGAGGCGTGGATCCACTGGGCCTCTGCCTCAGTTGACTCCTCTCCAGCTTCTCAACGCTCTGGTTCTGGTCGAGAGAGAAGGACCTGTGGGACGGAGAGCCCTGTCCGAAACCCTCCAGCTAAACGACGGGGTAGTTCGCGGACTGTTGGAAAGGCTGGCAGAAAGCAAAATGGCCCTGGTAACTGTGAAGGGCGTCCAGCTTTCCAAGATGGGAAAGGAGAGTCTCCGGAAGCTTCTTCGTCAGCTATCAATCAAGAAGATTATTTCCATAGACCAATCTGACTTGGTATCTGCCAATTCTGTCATGGGAGTGCACGCTACAAAATTGTACAGACCAGGAATGACTGGAATTGTTCAGAGGGATGAAGCGATTAAGGCTGGAGCTGAAGGCTCAATCACAGTTGCAGTTCTGGGCAGGAAGCTTGTGATTCCGCCTGACAACAAGAGTATCGCAGAGCTCGCTCCAAAAGAAAACGCCAGGCTGAGGAGTGAGTTAGAACCCACTGACAAGGATCTCATCATAATCGGCTTTGGAAAGGACCCGGGACGCGCACTTGCAGGCGCGCTTGCGGCGGTCCTCTCGCTCCAGAAAGCCTAGGAGAATCCAGAACTGACAGAAGAGCGGAAGTTGTCGAGAACGCCCACGGCCGAGATTATCTCGATCGGCAACGAACTTCTCATCGGACACACACTTGACACTAACTCCCACTGGATTGCAAAACACCTTACTAGGTTAGGGTGGACCCTCGAGAGAGTGACACAACTACGCGACTCGTTGGATTCGATCAAGTCAGGTGTGCAAGGATCTTTGAAGAGAAACCCGAGTGTCCTGATCACCATTGGCGGGTTGGGTCCGACCCATGACGACATGACGTTGGCTGGAGTATCACGAGCGGTCGACAAACCACTGAGATTGAACATGGAAGCGTTGGAACTTGTGAGAGATCATTATCGAAGACTCGAAAGCAAGCCTACACTTACGAAGTATCGGACCAAGATGGCAACTCTTCCACATGGTTCCGTTCCCTTGCCGAACCCTGTTGGCACAGCTCCCGGAGTAAAGATGCAGCAGTCAAGCACAGCCCTGTTCTCTCTACCTGGTGTGCCTTCCGAAATGAAGGCGATATTCCGCGCCAGCATGATTCCTTACTTGGAATCGTTCCATACGACACGCCCCAAGGAAGTGGAAATCAAGATTACCGGGATCATTGAGTCGGCGCTCGCACCAATTCTTGATCAGGCGCGCAAGATCTATCCAAAATTATACTTTAAGTCTCATCCTAGAGGTAGAGAAACAGGAATCAGGCCTTTGATCCTCCTCCACATCTACAATATCGCTCCTGGAGCAGAAAAAGAAATCTCTGAAGCGTCGGCTCGCATAATGCTTCAATTGGCTGGAATCCGAGCCCCATCAAGTCTCATCACGAAGAAATGATCTCCAATTTCGCAACCCAATTCTTGTTGCGAAGAATAGACTAACATGTACGCTCGTATGTCGTGTTGTGAACGAGCTACCACGCGGAACAGTAGGCTAATCGCCAATCTCGTTGATGGTCGGTCTTACTGTCAAGACTTTGGACTGACGCGTGTGAATAAGGGGTCGCAATCGAAGAACCGTGTTTCGCGCTTCACGTATGTCGTGTCGAGATATTTTTGGCAGAATGTTTTAACGCAAACTCGTGGTTGAGAGGTGACGACTAATCAATGGTGTCGAAGCGGGGCAATATTCAGCATGTAGAGATCAATGTCTCAAACTTCGAAAAGTCGAAGGCGTTCTACCAGGATTTTCTGGAATGGTTGGGCTACAAGCGGATCCTGGATGGGAAGGATTTTGCTGGATGGGACAACGGCGAAGCCAAGATTTTCGTGACCTACTTGGAGCGCTACAAGGAGTTAGGATTCCATCGGAGACGGGTAGGATTGAACCACATTGCCTTCCAGGCGAAATCGAAAGCAGATGTGGACGGACTTCACAGCGAGTTTCTCCTTCCGAGGAACATCAAGGTCCTCTACGGTGGGCCGAAAGAATATCCTGAGTATCGGAAGGGCTACTATGCGGTCTATTTCGAGGACCCTGATAGAATCAAGTTGGAATTTGTCCATTGAGCCGGATAGGGCTCACGAACAGACGTTGGAAGAAGTCAGTGGCCACGGTAACTCTACACCAGTAATAGTAGTGGTGTTCAGGTTGCCGCAAAGTCCGCCTGATGTCTCCGAAAGCTTACTCGGTGGCGACTTGGACGAGGTCTTCTGGTTGTCTATTGTTAGTCTGAGAGAGGTTCATGATTCCGCCTGTCAGGCTCTGGGCTCCGACTCCGTTTTTTGCCAACACTTCGGCTACGCGTAGAGATGTTCCTCCTGCCATGCAGACTAGGAGCGTCTTCGACTTGTCTTTCGGCAGAAGAGCGTTGATTCCGGCTGGAATCTTCTCGGTTGTTATCAGCGACTGAACGTCTCGCGCTGTGGCAACCTTCACCTTGTCCTTATCGCAGCCCAACGCGTCCGCGACCAGCTTGATCCCTTCCTCTCTCGGAACAAACATCGCGTGGGTCCATAGAACCTCTCCATAGATTGGCCGCTTGGAGTTCGCTTCTTGCACGTTGACCTCGAGTGGGTCTGACGTCTGAACTGGTACCTCAAGATCGGCTAGATATTTTTGCAGTCCATCAGCGATCATCACTACGAAATTGTTACCCGCACCGTAGTTGATCATCTGCAAGGCCGAGTAGAGGGCTAGTGCGCCGCTCTCGCCTATGCCATAGCCTCTGCCAGCAAAGAATCTCAAGAGCCGTCTAGCCGCCTCGAAGTCCACCTCATGTTCGCCGCCGTATAGCTTGGGCTGGTAGAATCTCAGACCGACAGCCTTGTCTCTCGTCCTTATCCCAGCAACATCCTGGTTGGCCAGCGGGAACACTACGTGCACGGGTTTCTGTCCGTACTTGGCTTGTGCATATTTCGCGAGCCCTGCTGAGGTTCCTCCCGTTCCGAAGGCAGTGATTATTCTAAAGTCTCCGAGCGAGTAGCCGTGAGCTTTGAGTTGCTGGTCGATCTCTGGCGCGGTGGTTGTCTCATGGGACCGAACGTTGAGTTCATTATCATACTGTTCTGGGCAGAATCCGTCGTACATTTTTGCGAGTAGTTTGGCAAGGTTGATCACGTCCTGTTTTGCGAGCAGCGCCTCGACGTCGCTTCGATTCTTGTCGAAGACGGCCGTGTCAAGGCCAAGTTGTGCCAGCTGTTCTCGGACATTTGCCGCGGCGGCTTTTGCGACCACAAGGTTCTGGTCGATCTTGAGTCCTGGTGCTGGGCATATGTCAACATCGAGATTGACAGATCTCACTCCTTCGTTCTTGAGTTCGTCCAAGACTCCGCCTTGCAGCTTTCTTGAGACGAGAACGATTACATCAAGCCCCAAGTCTCTGAGCATGCCAAGTGCCAGACCGAAATTGCCGGAGGTCGCTTCGAAGATCTTCTGGCCCGATCTAAGCTTACCTGTAGCGATTGCGTCTCTAACTATCTCTACAGCTGGTCGTACCTTGACGGAGCCGCCGAAGATCTGAGAGTCCAGTTTTCCGAAGACTCTGACCGATTTCGAGTCTATTCTGATTCCATACTCTGCCCTGGCGCACTCAGATAGGGCATCGGTGAGGTCAACAAGGGGAGTCGCATTCGCGATTACTCCAGATTTGTCTCCTCCAGCGACATGAGGGGTCCGACTCAAGATCTCAAAATCAAATTTTCCAAGGAGATCATTGTCGATCTGCCGCGAGAAGGAACTATGCTGCAACAATCGTCCACAGCGTTAGGGAGCGGGCTTTATATAACGTATGTCATACGTTCTGCCGACTTATCCCCCGCTTGTCCCAAGAAACTCCGGGGGTTGAGGATCATTCCGGAAAGGGTTGATCCCGACTAACATACGAGGTCCTCTAACTGAACTATAGCCAAGAGCTGATTATGAACTGTAACTTGAAGGAAAGTCTGTGAACTAGACTCCAACAATTGAGACTGAGCCGCTAACGGGACCGTAGTCCACCCAGGTCTTAGCTAATGTAGAGAGTTCGGTCCTCTCAGTCTCTACATTTGTCGTCGCAGTCAGATGAGTTCCATCACGGTTTTATGGATAACAGCTGGGTTGTCGCTAGGCAAGGATAGACAAATGGCGAAACTAGCCCTCCTGGTTCCAGTAATGGTCGCGATTGTCGTGGGGGTCACTTGTTTCTCCGCCAATCCTTCGGCCAACATCTTTCCAAACTCTTTGACTCAAACCTCACCATCTCCAGACTTTTCAATTACTGCTAGTCCGAACAACATCATCCAGAATGGTGCCAACTTCAATTCACAAATCCAAGTCAGTTCTCTCAACGGATTCACAGGAACGGTGGATCTCTCCGTTACTACCAATTCCACCAATTTTTCGTGTTCCCTCTCTCCAAAGAACATCAGCGGCGGCTCGGGCAATTCGTATTTGAGTTGCAGCAGTTCAGCTTCAGGCACATATCTCGCAACAGTAACCGGAACAAGTGGAACACTTTCCCACTCCACTACGGTGACCGAATACTATCCTCCGCCTAATGTGGGGTTCGTCATTTGGGCAACCCCCGCGAACATCACCGACACTGTAGACGATTCAGGTTATGTCACGCGGTTATCAGAAGTGGCCGTAGTCCCGCTTGTCACGTTTCAGAGTGGAGTGTCACTGGCACTATCTACCAATTCGACAAATCTTGCTTGTTACCTCACCCCTAACACATACTTTCCCGCGGGGACTGGAGGCGCCACGGGGCTCTGGTGCACTGCAGATGCTGCAGGCAATTATATCGCAAACGTCACGGCCCAGGGCGGAACAATCTCCCATTCTGTGACGGTTACATATCACATTCAGGACTTCATATTGACCACGGGGCCGCAGAGCCTCACGATCGACACAGGTTCGACGGGCACCACGACTATCACCTTCAGTCCACTAAATGGCTTCAACATGAACGTGACTCTCAGCATGAGCAATTACTCGCCGAGCCTCTTCTGTTCCCTCTCTCAGACTAGCATAGTAGGCGGATCTGGGACCGCTACGCTATCATGCAATGGCACTACTCCTGGCAATTACGTCGTTAGCGTTACGACCACTGCTGGTCACCGAACTCAGACATTGGCATTTTCATACAATGTTCAGAATCCTTCGATCTTCGGGGTAAGTCTGGCCGAATTCTACTCAGCAATCGTAATTGTGACAGCGGCGGTATTGGTAGCGGCCTTTCTCCTGTTATGGCGTGGTCGACTGAGCAAACCAAATATCAACAAACAGGGCAGCTCAGCCTCCTCACAAGGTCATGAACCATTACATTTCTGATCCAGAACTAACTCGGCGTCGATGCTTCAGATCTCCAAGCCTAGGGAGGATAGGCTTAATATTACGTATGTCATATCGCGGCGATATGACCGGGACCTACAAGGCGCCAGACATCCCAAGCAGCCGGATCACAGGAGAACTTGTCCGCGACGAGCTACTGAGATGCTTTGAGAGCGCGAACAAGGAGTTCTTTACTCTACTAAATCAACCCGTTACTGATGAGATCTTGAAGACACAGGTCAAACAGTTCGTTGAAGGAGTATTCCAGAGCTGCGGCGTTAGCTACACCGAACCAACCAAGACCGGAATCTTGACAGCCATCAACCAGTGCAAGAGTAACGCGGAAAAGATGATGGGACCCAAAGGAGCAGACATAATCAGCCACCACTACGCTGAGATGATGAAGCTTGTCGACAGACTCCCTGAGAAGGAAGCTTACGTTCCGGTTACCCGTATAACCTAATTGAAATAATACCTGCTCTCGGCGTCGTGGCCGAGAAGCGCATTGACGGAAGTAGCTAAGGACCCTGGTTTCATGGTCAATCCAGTACTCTTCATCATCGTAATCGGACTCACTGTTCTGTTCGTCGCGGCTATTCTCTACCAGATCCTCGGCGTCCGCTAGCAGCGATTCATAACTAATTAGTAATCCCGGTACATTCTGATTCTAAACCTTGGAACAGGCGACGGCGCAGCTCCACACGCCCCGCTCAGTGAGACTCGAGCGGATTGTCGACGAGACTCCATCCATCCGCTCGTTCTGGTTTAGTGACGTAAGCATGCACAAGGCTCATCCTGGACAGTTCGCCATGGTCTGGGTCCCAGGCGTCGACGAGGTGCCAATGAGCGTCCTCGCTATCCATGGCAAGAACGAAGCGGGTGTTGTTATCAAGAAAGGTGGGCCGGTCAGTACAGCTCTCTGGGAGAAAAAGCCGGGCGACTTGTTCTGGGTCCGGGGACCTTATGGACACCCATACAGCGTTGGACACCATCACAAACTCTTGGTGGTCGGAGGTGGGACGGGCCTCGTCCCATTGCTGTCTCTCCTAGTTCACTTTCGTGGCCGCGACGTCACCCTCATCACAGGCGCCCGAACAGCCAGCGAGCTCCTCTTCAAAGACTGGCTGATAGCTGATAGTAGAGAACATCATTTCAAACTCATTTTCGCAACCGACGACGGGACATACGGAGAGAAGAACCAGGTCCCCAAGGTCGCCGAGACCGTTCTCAGGGCGGGGCACTTTGACGCGATCTACACTTGTGGCCCCGAGCCGATGATGAAGAAGATATATGATCTCGCAATGGAAACCCGCTGCCACATCCAGGTAAGCTTGGAAAGGGTGTTCAAGTGTGGCGTAGGAATCTGCGCAGCTTGCGTAATCGGACCCTACCTTGTCTGCCATGACGGACCTGTATTCTCGGAAGCAGAGCTCAGCGGCATGCCCGAATTCGGACACATGAGACGCGACCTCTCAGGCAAGAGGGTCCCGCTGAACGCAGGCCATTGATTCAGACTTGGTATAGCTTATGCATCCGAAGAACGAAGCGTTAATTAGAACGGTCGGCTTTTTCATCAATATCGCTTAGGAGATAGAGACTCACGCCAACTCACGGCTCGCTAACAAAAGCAGGCAAAGTCAGACAGCAGACTCCTAAAATTGTGGCTCTTGACAAGCCCGGCCTCTCACCGCGTGAAAGGGTCCGTAGGAATGCGCAGAAGAGATTTGTTCTGGGCAGAAAACCTGGCCAGAACTACATCAGGGTCTAAGCCCTAAACCGTTCGACTTTTCCATTCAGACGAAAGCATGCTGTAGGCAACAGTGTCGACAAAGTGATCGTACAGCCATTCTCTCTGCCGAGAGACTCCTTCCTGCTTGAACCCTAGTCTCTCCGGCACTAGACGACATCTCCTATTTTCGACGGCGCAAGAAATCTCTATCCGATTTAGACGCAGTTCATCGAAAGCCAAGTCAATCAATGCGCCACACGATCTTGTCATGATTCCTCTTCCTTGGAATGATTTGCCCAGCCAGAATCCGATCAAAGCCGCGCGGTTGCTCCAGTCAATGTAGTCGAAGGTCACAACACCGGCAAGCAATTTGCCTGCCCAGATACCCATGACGAGGCCTTTCTCTTCACCATTTTCTTCCCTATTTCTCGTGATGAATTGGGTCGCAGCTGTTACTGATTTGTAATCGTCGACGAAAGGCAGCCATTCTCTAAGCTGAGTCCTGTTCGAATTCACGAGCTCGAACAGATCGAGTGCATGCCTCGGTTCCAGCAAATTGATCCGAATGTCTCGATCAATCTGAATTGGAAAGGATCCCGTAGACACTATGTGACGGGAAGACTCTCGTCTGGCCTTAGTCTGTTTGTTAGATTCGTCGAGTCTAGTCAACGAGCATATGGTCAGACTCTGACCAACTTAATAGCATAGATTTGATGCGACGTCCGACTGACTATAACTCGCTGGTTGGTCCAAGTATCCTTGTCCTTGACGATCGATGTTTTGCTCGGCCTCCAATCACTCCTTATCTTCCTGTTTGCTGGCTACGAGTATAGTACCTTGATGCACTTCCCGACCCTTCCGAAACAGACTGGGACCGCCAGCAGCTTTCCTCCAGTTTCCATAATTTTGCCTGTCAGAAACCAGGCCAGAACCGTTAGTGACTGTGTCAGCTCATTGGTGGGTCTTGAGTATCCCAACAAGGAGATCATTGTTGTGGATGGTGGTTCAACCGATGGGACCCGGGAGCTTGTTCAGAAGTTCGCCCATGAGATTACGCTAGTTGACGAGCTGCCTCTGCCAGAAGCCTGGGTAGGAAAGAACTGGGCATGCCATCTTGGCTACAAGAAATCGCGAGGCGAGCTGCTCCTATTCACCGATGGTGATTCCGTTCACGCAACAGATAGCCTGGCAAGATCCGTTAGCTACCTTCAGTCTGAGAACGCGGATCTTGTTACACTTGCGCCTGGAACTATCCTGAGGAGTTTTTGGGAGAGGCTCTTGCAGCCGCCCATCTTTCTTCTGATCATGATTCTCGTCGGCGGGAAATTGGTCAATGATGATCATCGGCAGAACGCGATTGGAAATGGGCAGTACATGCTCTTTCGTCGAGAGGCTTACGACAAGGTTGGCGGACATTATGCGGTTCGCGACAAGATTATCGAGGACTATTCCCTGGGGAGATTGCTGAAGAGGGCAGGGATGCGGCTGCGATTTGTCACCGCCTCTGATGCCCTGGGAGTCAGAATGTACGCCAGCCTAGGTGAGATCTGGCGAGGCTGGAGAAAGAACTTCTACACGGTATCCGAGAGGCATATGCTACCTAGAGCGGTCACTCGAATCTTCCTGATGTTTACGTTCCTTGTAATGCCATTCGCTGTCCTAGGTTACGGCATCTTACTGGCAGCAGCAACCCCTCTGAACGTCTACCTGATCGCCGGACTGTTCATGTCCGGACTGTTGTGGCTTGGCATGGTCATGCTAGACAATTCCATTGGAGTCAGCCCTCTCTATGCGCTCATGTTCCCACTGGCTATCATAGTCTACATCTTCATCGGGATCGATTCGACAGTTCGCGGGTCTCTTGGCTACGGGTTCTCATGGAAAGGGCGAGTATATGGGAAACCGATAGAAAGACAGTTAGAGCCCAGCCCAGTCTAACAGACGCAGATTCCAAGGCGTCCCCACATGAGCCAGGTTGTCGAGCAAATCTCAACCGAGATTCTTGAACGACTCCTAGCTCTCGAAAACCCATCCAAAGAAGATGTCAACAAGGTCAAGATAGAAGTCTGCAGAAAGTACAAGTCACCCTTCGTCCCAGCTAATTCAAGCATTCTCGAACTCTTATCCGATGATCTTCGACCGAGACTGCGACCCGTCCTAACTGACAAACAGGTGCGCGGCATCAGCGGCGTAATCACCGTGGCAGTGATGCCCAAGCCCTACGGCTGTCCTCACGGAAAGTGCACCTATTGCCCTGGAGGTCCCGAGGTAGGAGTCCCGCGCGCCTACACTGGAAAAGAGCCCGCAGTCATGAGGGCTCTCGAATCAAAGTACGACCCCTTCCAACAAGTGAGTAGTCGACTATCGCAGCTAAGGCACATGGGCCACTTTGTCGACAAGGTCGAGCTAATCCTGATAGGAGGCACCTTTCCGTTCATGCCTCGCTCGTATCAGGAGGAATTTGTGAAGCGATGCCTGGACGCTCTCAACGGCCAGGAGTCAGGATCGCTTGACGAAGCTAAGCAAATTGCTGAGAAGGCTCAGGTCAAAAATGTCGGAGTTACGGTCGAGACTCGGCCCGACTGGTGTCGGAGGGACCATGTAGACCACATGCTTTCGATGGGTGTTACCAGAGTCGAGATTGGTGTTCAGACTCTCTACGATGATGTGTACGACAAGATTCATCGGGATCATTCGGTGGCAGACGTTGTCGAGGCTACGCAGATTCTGAAGGAGTCGGGTCTCAAAGTAGGATATCATATGATGCTGGGGCTTCCCGGCTGTGACGAGACACGAGACCTGGAGGCGTTTCGAAGGATTTTCGAGAGCTCGGATTTCAAGCCGGACATGTTGAAGATCTATCCGTGTCTAGTTACGCCCGGAACCAAGCTGTATGAACAATGGCAACAGGGACAGTACAAGCCTTACTCTACAATGCAGGCAGCTCGCCTAGTCGCCGAGATCAAGCGGTTCATCCCACCATGGGTGAGGGTAATGAGAATCCAACGAGAGATTCCTGTTGATGGAATCGCGGATGGAGTGAAGAATGGAAACCTTCGCCAACTGGTCCAAGAAGAACTGGGTCGTCAAGGAATCAAGTGTCATTGCATAAGATGCCGGGAGGTCGGACAGCACATCATGAGAAACGGTTCGAACCCTAGAATCGATGAGGTCAACATCCAACAAATAGCGTACGAAGCGTCAGGAGGCACTGAAGTCTTTCTTTCATTCGAGGACCCAGCCCAAAGCCTACTAGTTGGATATGTTCGGCTACGGATTCCAGGTGACAACTCTCATCGTCCCGAAATCAAGGACAAAAATGCCGCGATTATTCGAGAACTGCACGTCTTCGGTCAAACTGTTCCCGTTGGCACAAGATCAGAATTGGCGTTTCAGCACAAGGGCTACGGATCTAGGCTTGTTGTTGAGGCTGAGCGCGTAGCGTCCGAGGAGTATGACAGGACCAAGATGGTTGTGATAAGCGCTCTTGGGACGAAGAACTACTACTCACGTTTCAACTATCGTCACGATGGACCCTACGTATCCAAATCATTGACTTAGGAAAGCCGCGGCCGGATACAAGCGAGGTAAAATCAAGCCATGTCAGCTTCCGGACTCGAAGGATACCACGGAGAAATCCTGCGCCGACTTAAGAGCGCCAACGCCGAGATTGGCAGCATCATTAGAATCACCACAAGATCAGGCGAGGTTTTCGAAGGAACACTGTTCCCTAGATCAGAATACACTGATCCGAACCACTTAGTTCTCAAACTCAAGAACGGATACAACATAGGAATCCACTACGAGAAAACGGAGAAGATAGAGGTCATAGGAGAAGGCCCGAAGCCGCACTTTACGAAACCACCTTCTCCACAGAAGCGTCCCGGATTGCCCAGAGTGGCAATCATCAGCACAGGAGGCACTATCGCAAGCCGCGTCGACTACCGGACAGGAGCTGTCCAACCGGCACTGACCGCAGCGGACCTCGAAAGCGTTGTCCCGGAGCTTGCGTCAATTGCCGAGGTTGAGACTCACATTCTGTTCAGCGAGCTAAGTGAGAACGTCACTCCCGCACAATGGACAACGCTAGCAGAGGATGTTGCTAAGAGGATAGGGGACAAGGTTGACGGAGTTGTTGTGAGTCAGGGAACTGACACAATGCATTACACGTCAGCGGCTCTGAGCTTTTCGTTGCAAGATCTCTCGGTTCCCGTAATGCTCGTTGGAGCTCAAAGGTCCTCAGACCGTCCGAGTTCCGACGCGGCCTCTAACCTGAATGGTGCGGTCGCTCTTGCCGCCCGAGCCGATCTGGGAGCGGTGGGAGTAGCGATGCATGAGGACATGTCTGATCGTTACATCGTCGCTCACAGAGGCACAAGGGTACGAAAGTGTCACACGAGCCGGCGAGACGCTTTCAAATCCATTGGCTCAACCCCTCTGGCAAGATACGACCTTCAGACGGGCCAGATCGAACGATTCGATGATGCACCAAGACGGGGAATGAGTCGCAAGCTTAGTGTCAAGCCGCACTTCGACCAGCACGCTTACCTGTTGAAGTTCCATCCAGGCTTCAACCCCGAGATGATCACTTTGGCCGTTTCAGCTGGTGCGCGTGGTCTCATTCTTGAAGGCACGGGCCTTGGACATGTTTCAAAGTACTGCTACGACGCTGTCAAGAAGGCGCTGAAACAAGATGTCCCGGTTTTCATGACTTCCCAGACCATCTGGGGCCGAGTGGACATGAACGTGTACGTCACAGGACGGGATCTCCTCAATATCGGTGTCACTCCCCTTGAGGACATGATCTCAGAAACTGCGCTCGTCAAACTCATGTGGGTCCTCGGCCAGACGCGATCCCCCGAAAAGATTCGCGAACTCATGTTGCAGACTGTGGCAGGAGAGATTACGGAGAGGAGCCCAATAATGGAGGCCGCATAATTGCCATTCGACTACTCAGCCCTAGGACTCAGGGTCGGCCTTGAGGTCCACAGGCAACTAGACACGAACCATAAGCTGTTCTGTGATTGTCCAACAATTCTATCGACAAAGCCACCGACTCTAACCATCGAACGTAGGCTTCGACCTACTCAGAGTGAACTCGGTCAGATAGACCCCGCTGTGCTTTTCGAATTCCGTAAGGGACGGACGATCAGATACGAGGCAGATCCAGAGACGACAGATCTGGTCGAGTTGGACGAAGAGCCTCCGCACCGCCTCAACGAGGAGGCGATCGATATCGCCCTAACAATTACTGCACTGTTCGACGCCCGTCCCATGGACGAGATTCACGTGATGCGAAAAGTCGTCATTGACGGGTCTAACACTACAGGATTCCAACGGACCGCGATAATCTCTCTCAACGGAAAGCTAAATGTCGATGGAAAGGAAATTCCAATTCAGCAAATAACGCTCGAAGAGGACTCAGGCCGGAAGACGGGGGAGAGCAAGAATTCAGTAACGTTCCGACTCGATCGTCTCGGAGTTCCTCTGATCGAAATCTCAACTGGCGCTGACATCAATAATCCTGAGGAAGCCGGCAAAGTGGCCTTCGAAATCGGGAAGATGCTCCGCGCCACAAGGAGTGTCAAGCGTGGTCTCGGGAGCATTAGACAAGATCTCAACGTATCCATCAAGAATGGTGCACTGATAGAAATCAAAGGCGTTCAGGAACTCGAACTCGTCGCCAAGGTCATAGAGCTGGAAGTGCAGCGTCAAACAATCCTGTTACAGATTCGAGATGAGCTCAGAACGCGAAGTCTCAAACCCACAGATTTCACGGACAGCTTCGTCGATCTGACGGAGCAACTCTCATCGTCCCAGTCGAAGATTATTCAGTCGGCCGTGAAAAACGGTGAAGCCGTCCTCGGCACCCGTCTCGCCGGTTTCAAAGGTCTACTCAAACGGGAACTAATGCCAGGGATCAGACTGGGAACTGAGTTAGCAAAGCGAGCAGTCTTTTGGGGACGAGTAGGAGGAATCTTCCATTCCGACGAACTTCCCGGCTATGGGATAACCGAAAGTGAAGTCGAAGCCATTTACAGAAGACTTGAATGCGGCCCCTCGGACTCATTCGTTCTGGTCGCCGATTCCAAGGAGAACGTCCTTGATGGATTGAAGGCGGTCGTCGAAAGAGCAAAGGAGGCGCTCACAGGAGTTCCCGAAGAGACCCGCACTGCTAATCCGGACGGGACGACCCAATACATGAGACCTAGGCCAGGCCCGGCCAGGATGTATCCTGAGACCGATGTCCCACCAGTACAGATCAGCCCAGAAAGAATCAAGCGAATCGCTGACAACTTGCCCCGGATGCCTGAGGAAGTGGCGAAAGAGCTTGGGTCAAAATACGACGTCGGTCCAAAGCTTGCGAGTGAGCTAGTAAACTCGGACTACCTAGGAACGTTCGAGCATATTGTCACGAGTAACAAAGGAGTGTCACCCAGCTTCGTGGCGACAGTACTCACAGGATCCCTACGCAATCTTGAAAGAGAGAAGATCCCGATTGAAAATGTAACCGACTCTCACCTAAGGGAGATCTTCAACCTAGTGAGGGAGGATAAGACGGCTAAGGAATCGGTTATCGATATCATCAAGTGGGTATCATCGAATCCCAACGCTCCTGCAAGAGATGCTCTCGGAAAGCTAAATCTCGAGATGCTAACGCAGGAACAACTAAGTGAAATCATTTCCAAAATTTTGGAATCTAATCGTTCCCTCGTCAACGAGAATAGGGCGAAGGCGTTGGGAAAGATGATGAACTTGGTCATGGCCGAAGTTCGGGGTCGAGCTAACCCGAAGCTTGTAACCGAACTCTTGCGGACACGATTGGAACAATTAAAAGGGTGACATCCTCGGTTCGCGAAAGTCCAGAAAAATCATCGATCGTCGAAATGGACGAACTTGATCGGAAGATCCTCCAAGCATACTTGATGGATGCTCGACTGTCCTACAGAGAACTGGCCCACAAGCTGGGAGTGTCAACGACCACGATTCAGTCTCGAACCAGCAAGTTGGAAAAATCTGGCATCATTCAGGGGTACTCAGCGATCTTTGATCATGAGAAGGTAGGGTTTCAATTGACCGCGCTCACCGAGGTGTCAGTGGCAAAGGGCAAGCTGTTGGAGCTTGAGAAAGAGGTCGCTAAAATGCCGCAGGTGTTG